>Ga0111539_10004923_pt1 | contig 17379 bp, 15 predicted proteins | sample RhiMethybrSRZTD1_FD_79667 | JGI IMG/M metagenome (GOLD analysis project Ga0111539, IMG submission 79667) | Populus rhizosphere microbial communities from Tennessee, USA - Rhizosphere MetaG P. TD hybrid SRZTD1 (version 2) (version 2) | ecosystem: Host-associated > Plants > Roots > Rhizosphere >... | reverse complement strand
GTCGCCAGCCGACGACGAGCGCCGCGGTGCTCGTGAGGGCGCCGAGTGTGCCGATGACCCGGTTGGAGTGGTTGATGTCGTCTTCGAACGCCTGGTCGAGGCCGTCCTGGTCGACCTTGACGCAGCCTCCGGTCGTGAAGCAGACCTCTCCGAGCGGTGGTGCCGTGCTGTCGTAGTGGAAGGGGATGAGGGCACCCCAGATGGACACGCCCAGCGTGCCGAGGGCGGCGATGGTGAGGGCGAGCCCGGCGGCTACGCGGGCGCCCGGTAGGTGCCGGCCGATGGCGTGTCCGAGCAGCTCGGGGAGGGAGGCGTCCGCCACGGGACCAGTTTGTCCGTTGCCGGGTGCGTGGTGGGCCGCAAGGTTCAAGTCACGACCCGTCCACCGACCAGTGCCAGGGTTCGGAGGGGAGGTTGGCGAGGCCGAAGCGGGCGGCGTTGGTGTCGAGCCATTGGAAGCACGGGTTGTCGCGGGACTCGATGAGGGCGCCGTCGCAGCTGAAGTCGATGGCCAGGCCCCGCTCGTGCTGCGAGTGGCCGGGGCGGGCGGTGGGCGGCGAGCACTGCGACGACGGCATCTCGTAGACGGCGTAGTAGCTGGTCCCGCAGTTCTGCCGGCGCAGCTCGATCTGCCGCTCCGGCGACCGGTGGCCGCCCCCCGTGAGGGCGAGCCCGTCCGCCTCGGCCGCCGCGAGCAGCGCGTCGACCTGCTCGGCGATCGTGGCGTTGACCGTGATGCCGCGCACCGTCACCAGGTCGAGCCGCTCCGATCCGCCGGCCGACACGACGGTCCACTCCTCGGCGGCGTTCGGCCAGACGGCGGTGTCGACGGGGCTCTCGTCGAGGCCCACCACGTCGCCGCGGTCGTTGATGCCCAACGGCACCGTGCGAGGAGCGCCGGGCACCGAGACCGGCGTGTACCCGGTCGCGCCGCCGGGCGTGCCGCGGAAGCCGCTGGCCCCGGTCAGCATCAGGTCGTCGGCGGTGTAGCCCACGATCTCGCCGCGGTCGTTGATGCCCGACGGGATGGTGGCCACGGGACCGGGGGCGCTGATCGTCGTGTACTGCTCGCCGGCCAGCAGGAAGCCTCGGGCCACACCGCCGTCGTCGAGGTACATGCCCACGATCTCGCCGTCGTCGTTGATGTCCGTCGGCGTGGGCGAGCCGCCGCCGAGCAGGTCGATGGTGGTGAACCGACCGTCCCGCCAGACGAAGCCGTGCGTCTGGTCACCGTCGTCGACGTAGTACCCGACCACGTCGCCGCGGTCGTTGATGCCGGCCGGCCGCGTGTGCCGCGCGTCGGGGACGTCGAGCTTCGTGATCGTGCCGTCGGCGTCGCGCAGGAAGCCGCGCACCCGGGCGCTGTCGTCGACCAGCCGCGCGTCCTCGCTGTACCGGCCGACGATCTGGCCGGCGTCGTTGATCTTGGATGCCTCGGTGGCCTGGGCGCCCGGCACGGCGATCGTGGTGAGCCGGCCGTCCGGCTCGCGGACGAAGCCCGACTCGCCGTCGCGGCGGACGTACTCGCCCGTGATCTGGCCGACGTCGTTGATCCCCGTGGGGTAGAGCGACGAGTCGGGCTCGGGCGCCTCGAACGCCGAGAACTGCCCTTCGCTCAGCACGAAGGCCGGGAGAGCGCTCGTCCACGCCACGACCTCGTCGGCCGGATCGTCCTGCCACGCGCCCACCGGCGACGCCCCGGCGGTGACGAGGCCGATCGGCACGGCGAGCGCGACGGCGACCCGGGCCGAAGCCCGCGTTCGACGGCAGCGGGGCTTCGTGGGTGTGCTGCCGTGCCCGGCCATCTCCGACGTTCCCTCCCCGGTCGAGCGGCGCCTCCGCTCCCCGGGGGTTGTTCGGAGCGGCCGCCCGGGCCGGATCGCCGCCGTGAGGGCGACCTCCAGCTGAACGCGCCCCGCCCGTGAGGCGCTCCGCGCGTCACGCCGCGGCCGACCCCGTCTCCCGGACGGTCGTGGTGACGGCCACGACGCTCGGCCGCCGGGGCGCCGACCCGAACCCGAAGCGGACCGGAGGCGACACGTCGGCGAGCGCGCCCAGGTCGGCGCCGCCGAGGACGGCCCGGACCGCGACGATCCGGTGCTGGTCGGTGGCGCCGTACCACTCGTGCCGGCCGTTCCCGGCCGTGCCGTGGGTCCGCACGCCTCTGACGACGCGCCGGGCGACGGGATCGATCAGCGTGCACCACCAGGTGGCCCGGGCCACCGGCGGCGGCACCGCCCGCAGCGCCCAGCCGAGCCCTGTCCGGGGCCCGGTCGCGAGGTCGGCGACCAGGCCGCCGGCCTCGACGCCGAGGCGGTCGGCCGTCCGCTCGGCCACGACCGGCACGACCACGACCCGGTCGAACGTGTACGTCCCGGCGACGAACTCGGCGACGGGGTCGCTCGGGGCCAGCAGGGTGCGCACGCCGTCGGGCGCCTCGTGCATCACGTCGGCGAACGGCCCGAACGGTGACGAGGACCAGCGGCCGACGACGACGCGATGGCCCGAGGTCGTGCCGAAGCCGGCGATCTCGCCCCGGAACCGGAGGGAGCGTCCAGCGGCCACGGGCGAGGGCTACCCGCTCCCCGGGGTCACGCAACGTCGTCGCGGCCGCCGGCGCCCTAACCTCCGGCCGGTGGCCTCGCTGTTCGAGCCGTACGTGCAGCTCGTCGACGTGACGGCGACGGCCGCCCTGGTCGCCTGGGGCGGCTTCGTGCTCGAGGAGCACGGCGGGGCGTGGCGGGCCCGGCGCACGGGCGAGACGATCGGGGCCCGGTCGGTCCCGGTCGGTCGGGCCGCGGTCGAGGTGCTCGACGCCGACGGGACCGTCGTCGCCCGGCAGGCCACCGACGACGCCAACCACGTGTGGGTCGAGGGCCTGCGACCGTCGACCACCTACCGCTACCGCGTCCTCGTCGACGGCGAGCCGTGGGGCGCGGCCGACCGGCACGACTGGGCGCCCGGCGACCTCGGGGCCGCCGCCCGTCCCCTCGACCTGCGCTTCCGCACCCATGCCGCGGCCGACGACCCCGACCCGGTCACCTTCCTGGCCGTGGGCGACACCGGCGTGGGCATCGCCTCCGGCGACGACGGGATCCGCCAGCTGGCCGTGGCTCGCACCATGCAGCGCCTCGCCGACGCCTTCGACGTGCGCTTCGTGGTCACGCTGGGCGACACGATCTACCACGGCCCCGCCGGCGCCACCGACCACAGCGGCGCCCACGACGACGACTGGTGGCTCACCTACTTCCAGCCGTACCGCTACCTCATCGACCACCTGGCCTTCTACCCGACGGCCGGCAACCACGACGGGTCCGACGAGGAAGCCGCGGACGACCGCGACCAGCTCGAGGACAACCTCTACCTGACCACCCGGTTCGCCCCCCGGGCCGAGGCCGGGCGCGCCTCGCTCGGGCCGGGACTGTTCTACCGCCTGCAGGTGGGCGCGCTGCTCGAGCTGCTGTGCGTCGACACGACGTGGGGCGCCGAGCGCGGCGCGCACTGGTTCGACGATCCCGACCACCGCGCCTGGCTCGACGAGGCGGTCGCGTCGGGCGGGGACGTCCCGTGGCGGGTGCCGTTCTGCCACCACCCCGCCTGGTCGGCCGGACCCCACCACGAGAGCATGCAGGCGCAGATCGAGCGCCTCGTGCCCCGCTACCGGCGGGGCGGCGCCCGCCTCGTGCTGCACGGCCACGAGCACAACTTCCAGCACGGGCGGCTCGACGACCTCGACTACGTCGTCTCGGGGGCGGGCGGGAAGCTCGACACCCGACCCCCGCCGCGCACCGACGAGGCGGGCACGCTCTCGTGGGCGGCCGCACCGCACTGCCTGCTCGTGCAGGTCGCCCCCGAGACGCTGACGGTCGTGCCCTACGCCGCCACGCCCCCGGGCGGTCGGCCGGTGCCGCTCGTGCGCCACCGCCCCGACGGCACGCCGACCGACGACCCGATCGTGATCAGGCGCGAGTGACGGGCGGGCATGCCGGGGCTGTGAGAGCGAGCGGTTCCCGGGCGTCGGCGACCCCTGCGGCGCGAGCCGAGCGGCGCCAGGCCGCGCTCCAGCGGCGCGCGTCGATGTCGCCCACCGGGCCCGCCCCCGATCGCCTGCGGGTGGCGTCGTGGAACCTGAACTCGCTCCGGGTGAGGGTCGACGCCGTCGACCGGTTCCTCGAGCGCGCCCGTCCCGACGTGCTCTGCCTGCAGGAGACCAAGGCCGCGCGGCTGTCCGAACCGGCGGTCTCGATGTTCGAGCGGCACGGCTACACGACGGTCCACGTCGGAGGGCCGTCGTACAACGGCGTGGCGGTGGCGGCACGCCACCCCATCGCCGACGTCCAGGCGTCCGGTGCGCTCGGTGACGAGCACCTCGACCGCGAGCCGCGGGTCATCGCCTGCCTGGTCGACGCTCCGGTGCCGGTGCGGGTGGCTTCGGTGTACGTCCCGCACGGTCGCGCCGTCGACCACTGGCACTACGACTTCAAGCTGGGCTTCCTCGACGCGCTGGCCGAGCGGGTCGGGCGGTGGCTGCTCGACGGTGCGCACCTGCTCGTCGCCGGCGACGTCAACGTGGCCGCGTCCGACAGCGACGTGTTCCACCGGGATGCGTTCACCGGTTCGGTGTACGTCACGCCGCGGGTGCGGGATGCGCTGGCCCGGATGCTCGATGCCGGCCTCGTCGATGTCGACGTCGCGCGGTGGGGCCCGCGGGCCGGACGGTTCACCTGGTGGGACCTCGGCACCGGGTACGCGCGCGACCTGGGCATGCGTCTCGACGTCATCGCGGCCGACCGGGCGCTGGCGGCCCGGCTGGACACGACGTGGATCGACCACGTCGAGCGATCCGGGCCCCGGCCGTCCGACCATGCGGCGCTGGTCGCCGACTTCCACCTCACCGGGGGCCGAGCCGAGGGTGCCGCGACCCGGAGCTGACAGCGGGAGCGGCGCGGGGATGTCCGTGACGTCGGTCGTACCGGCTGCCGGGGGACGCCCGACCCGTCGGCTTGCGAACGCGGCTCGGCAGGGCGATGTTGGTGGCGCGGACGACCAGCAGGGACACGCCCATGCCCGACGTCTATGCCACGATCGCCGACGTCGACGTCTCGATGCAGGAGCGCCTGGCCGAGATCCTGGAGCTGCGGGCGGCCGACCCCCAACAGCGCGCCATGCTCGACTCCTACCTCGCCGAGATCGAGCTGCCGCCCGGGGCCCGGGTGCTCGAGATCGGGTGCGGCACCGGGGCGGTCACCCGGGTCCTGGCCCGCCGTCCCGACGTCGCCGAGGCGGTCGGGATCGATCTCTCCCCGGTGTTCGTCGCCAAGGCCCGAGCGCTCGGCGCCGCACTCGACAACGTGACCTTCGAGGAGGGAGACGGCCGGGCGCTGCGCTCGCCCGATCACGACGTCGACGCCGTCGTCCTCCACACCACGCTCTGCCACATCCCCGGGCCCGAGCGGGTGCTGGCCGAGGCGTTCCGGGTCCTCCGTCCTGGCGGAACGCTCGCCGTGTGCGACGGCGACTACGTCACCATCACCGTGGCGCTGGGGGAGGCAGATCCCCTGCAGGAGTGCATCGAGGCGGTGAAGGCCGCCTTCCTCAACGACGCCTGGTTGGTGCGTCGCCTGCCGACGCTGCTCCCGGCGGCCGGCTTCGAGGTCCTGGGCTCGCGCAGCCACGGCTACCTCCAGACCACCGAGCCGGAGTACATGACGACCCTGGTCGACCGGGGTGCCGACGCGCTCGCGGCCGGGGGCCGGATCGGGCCCGAGCTCTGCGCCTCCCTGAAGGCCGAGGCCCGTCGGCGGGCTCGGGCCGGCGAGTTCTTCGGCTTCATCGGGTTCGTGAGCTTCACGGCCCGCAAGCCTGCCTAGACGACTCGGGCGCCGCCGTCCGCCGGCCCGCACCGCCCGGCATCGGGGGCCGGCGGCGCGAGCCGGCCCCCGATCGAACCGGTGTGTCAGCAGCTGAGTCGGATCGGTTCGTGGCGCAGGGCGTCGACGATGCCGCTGTAGACCGTGGCGTCGAAGGCGATGCCCACGTGCTCGACGTACCTGAACGGGCACTGCGCCTGCACGGTGACGTTGGTGTTGTTGCCGTCGTTGCGCAGGAAGCCGCTCGTGTAGGGGATGACCAGCTCGTCCCAGATGGTGGCGAAGTTGGTGTAGGCGACGTTGCCGATCGTGTCGTCGCCGGCGTTGAGCTCGTTGAGGAAGCTGGACCCGATCCTCATCTGCTCGCAGCCGGCGATCCCCGCGCAGTTGCCGAGCAACAGGAACGCTCCGAGGTTGGCGACCGAGGTTCCGTAGTGCAGCGATGCCAGGCTGATCATGCTGTCGACCTCGGACGCGCCTCCGAGGTTCTTGATGTAGTAGCGGCTGGTGAGCCCGCCTTGGGAGTGGCCGATCAGGTCGACCTTCTGCGCGCCGGTGGAGGCGCGGACGCCGTCGACGAACTGGTTCAGCGCCGCCGCGCTCGTGCGGATGTCGGCCAGTCCGAAGTCGACCGGCCCGAAGATGTACGCCTGGTACCCGTCGGCCCGGAGCCGGTCCGCGAGCCCGGTGTAGAAGATGCCGGCGATCGGCTGGCCGGTCAGGAAGCCGCCCACGATGACGACCGGATCCTTGGGTGGTGTCTGTGCCTCGGCGGGTGCGGCCGCCGTGGCCGTCACCGCTCCGAGAAGTGTCACCGCGCCCATGAGCGCGGCAACGAAGCGTCTCCTCATCGTCCCCCCTGTCGATTGTCGCTTCGGTGGTTCGCCACGTCGGTGCGACGTGTGCATGGAGTGCGTAACACGAGTCCCGATGGGCGCCAAGGACCTGATCGGTCGCGGGCGTGCAAGCAGGCCCGGTCGCCCGTCAGGACGGGGAGGATCGTGGATCTGCGACTCGGGACGCGTCCGAGGGCCTGCTGTTATGTTCCCAGCGGGCGGCTCACGCGGCCTGTGAGGGGGCATGGGGTGGAGATCGTCGCGACATCGCTCGTCAGCGAGGACGCGCTGCGGTTCGTCCTGCTCGGGATGGCGACCGGCTCGCTCACGGCGCTCGTCGCCCTCGGGATCGTCCTCGTCCACCGGACCTCGGGCGTCCTGAACTTCAGCGCCGGGGCGCTCGGCGGCATCGCCGCCTTCTGCTTCTACGACATCCGCGACGACGGCTACCCGACGTGGTGGGCGCTGACGTTCGGCCTCGCCGTCGGGCTGCTCCTCGGGCTGCTCACCTACGCCGTGCTCGCGTCGCTGCGCACCGCCTCCCAACTCTCCAAGCTGATCGCCACGCTCGGCCTGTTCAGCGCCGGCCAGGCCTTCATGGTGCTGCGCTGGGGAGGCGGCATCGTGCAACCCAGGTCGATGCTCCCGTCACGGGTCGTGACGCTCTGGGGCGACGTGACCATCGGGCTCGACCGACTGCTCCTCATCGGCATCGCCCTGGCCTGCGCCGCCGTGCTGCGGCTGGTGTACTCCGGGACCCTGTTCGGGCTGGCGACCTCGGCCGTCGCCGAGAACCGTCGGGTCGCGGCGAGCTCGGGATGGTCGCCGAGTCGCATCGAGCTGATGAACTTCGCCGTCGCCGGTGGGCTGTCGGCCCTGGCCGCGATCCTGCTGGCCCCGATCATCACGCTGAACGCGGCGGTCCTGTCGATCGCCGTGATCCCCGCCCTGGCGGCCGCGCTCGTGGGCCGGTTCTCGTCGTTCGGGGTCACCGTGATGGCCGCCCTCGGCATCGGCATCGTGCAGAGCGAGATCTCGCTCTTCCAGCCCGACATCGCCGACGGCCTCGGCGTGAGCGCGGCGTCGCTCACCGGCCTGGTCCAGGCCGTCCCGCTGGCGATCATCCTCGGCTACATGGTGCTGACCGGCCGGTCGCGCCTCCAGCGCGGCGAGACGGTCGCCCGCATGCCGCTCGCCGGCAGCGGCCGGGTGTCCGTGCTGCCGCTCGCCGTCGGCGTGGCGATGGGAGCCGGGCTCCTCGTCTCCGTCGAGGACTGGACCGACGCGCTCATCACCTCGTTCGCCCTCGCCATCATCGTGGCCTCGGTGGTGGTGGTCGCGGGCTACGCCGGCCAGCTGTCGCTGTGCCAGATCGCGCTGGCGGGCGTCGGCGCATGGGTCGCGGCGCGCCTCATCTCGGCCAACGGGTGGCCGTTCGAGCTGGCCTGGCTCGCCGCCGTGGTCGTGACCGCGCTCGTGGGCGTCGTCGTCGCCCTCCCGGCGGTGCGGACCCGGGGCACCAGCCTCGCCGTCGCCACCCTCGCTCTGGCGCTGATGTTCAACTCGCTCATCTTCACCAACAGCGCCGTGACCGGCGGCGTGCGAGGGCTTCCGGTCGACGGTGTCTCGCTGCTCGGCGTCGACCTCGACCCCGTCGACCACCCCGAGCGCTACGGCGGCTTCGTGCTCGTGGTGCTCGTGCTCGTGGGGCTCGTGGTGGCCAACGTCCGCCGAGGCCGCATCGGGGCTCGCCTGCTGGCGGTCCGGAGCAACGAGCGAGCCGCGGCCTCGCTCGGCATCGGCGTCGTGGGGGCCAAGCTCTACGCCTTCGCCCTCGCCGCCTCCATCGCGGCCGTCGGGGGCGTCCTCCTGTCGATGCGGCAGGCGAACGTCGGCTTCGGGCAGTACGGCGTCGTCGGCTCGGTGCTCCTCGTCCAGTACGCGGTGGTGGGCGGCATCGCGTGGGTGTCCGGCGTGGTCAGCGCAGCCGGCTCGCCCGGCGCGCTCGGCTCCGAGGTCTTCACCGCGCTCCTGCCCGACGGGTCGGACGTCACGTCGTGGTTGGCCGTGCTGTCCGGCGTGAGCGCCGTGCTGGTGCTGCGCCAGGCGCCCGACGGCATCGCCTCTCGGTGGTCGCGGACGGTGCACCGCATCACCGAGCCATTCCAGCTTCCGCGCCGGAGCGCGGGCACCGGATCGCCGGTGAGGTCGAGACCCCGGCGGCCCCCCGCCTCCCTCGAGGTGTCCGACGTCGTCGTGCGGTTCGGCGGCGTGGTCGCCCTCGACAGCGTCACCTTCACCGTCGAGCCCGGCGAGGTCGTCGGGCTCATCGGCCCCAACGGTGCGGGCAAGACGACCCTGCTCGACGTCGTCACCGGCTTCACCCGGCAACAGCGCGGGACGGTGCGCTTCGACGGCGTCGACATCGACTCGTGGACGGTCGAGCGGCGGGCGCGGGCCGGGATCGTCCGGTCCTGGCAGGCGGTCGAGCTGTTCGAGGAGATGACGGTGCGCGACAACCTCCTGGTCGCCGCCGACGACCAGGCCGCGTGGCCGTACGTCCGCGACCTCCTGCGCCCCGGGCGACGGGCCGCGACCCCGCTCATGGACGACCTGATCGACGAGCTCGGCATCGAGGACGTGTTGGACGAGCGGCCGTCGACGCTGCCGCACGGGCTGGCGAGGCTCGTCGGCATCGCCCGCGCCCTCGTGACCGAGCCGTCGGTGCTGCTGGTCGACGAGCCCACGGCCGGGCTGAGCGAGCACGAGCGCGACGAGCTGAGCGCCGCCGTGCGAGCGATGGCCGCCCGCTTCGGCATCGGGATCCTCGTCGTCGAGCACGACGTCCCGCTGCTGCTGCGGACCTGCGACCGCCTCGTCGCCCTCGACTTCGGCCGCAGGATCGCCGAGGGCACCCCGGAGGCCGTCGCTCGCGACCCGGCCGTCATCGAGGCGTACCTCGGCACCGAGGTGGCGTCGTGACCGCCGGGCTCGACCCCACGGGGACCACCGCGCTGGTGGAGGCCACCGCGCTCCGGGCCGGGTACGGAGGCGTCGAGGTCGTGCGGGGGGTGGACCTCCGGGTGGAACCGGGGGAGGTGGTGGCGTTGCTCGGACCCAACGGAGCGGGCAAGACGACGACGCTGCTGACGATCGCCGGCGAGCTGCCCCCGCTCGGTGGCGACCTCCGCGTGCTCGGTTGCCGCGGACGCGACCCGCTCCACACCCGCGCTCGCCACGGCCTCGGGCTGGTGACCCAGGAGCGGGCCGTCCTCATGGAGCTGACCGTCGACGAGAACCTGCGGGTCGGCCGGTGTGACCGCGAGCGCGCGCTCGAGCTCTTCCCCGAGCTGGAGCCCCATCTCGACCGGCGGGTGGCGCTGCTCTCCGGTGGCCAGCAGCAGATGCTGGCGCTGGCCCGTTCCCTCGCCCGCGACCTGAAGCTGCTCGTGGTCGACGAGCTGTCGCTCGGCCTCGGACCGATCGTCGTCGACCGCCTCCTCCAGGTCGTGCGGACGGCGGCCGACGAGGGGATCGGCGTGCTCCTCGTCGAGCAGCACGTGCACAAGGCGATGCAGTTCGCCGACCGGATGCTGGTGCTGCGGCGCGGGGTCGTCGAGCTGGCCGGAACGGTCGCGGAGCTCCGCGGCCGGCTCCACGAGATCCAGGACGCCTACCTGCGCCCCGAGCCAGGAGGAGCGGCGCCGTGACGACGACCGTCCGGCCCCCCGCCGTGCTCGCCGTCCTGGCCCTGGTCGCGGCGCTCGCCGCGGGATGCGGCAACGGCAGCGTCGGCGACACCCGGCAAGCCGCCGACCCCGACACCGCCGAACGAGCGGCGCCGACGCAGCCCGAGCCCACCGACTGCCCGGGCGAGCCGCTGCGGTTCACGTCGATCGCCACCCTCACCGGCGGACCGACCGGCGGGAACAACGCGGTCCGGGCCCGCATCGGCACGGACGCCGCCCTCGCGTCGATCAACCGGGAGTGCGCGCTGGGCCGGCCGATCGAGCTCTCGGTCTGCGACGACGGCGCCGACGTGAACGGCAGCCTGGCGTGCGGGCGGGAAGCGGCAGAGGACGGCTCGCTGGCGATCATCAGCTCGGTCGGCTCGTTCGACGACGGCGCGGCGGCGTCGGGGCTGCCGGGCATCTTCCTGTGGGGCACCTCGGCCTACGAGCTGACCGCCGAGGGGGCCTACTCGTCGATCAGCGGGATCACCGTCGGGATGGGCGGCGTCTCCGCCGCCCAGGCCGCCGGTGCCGACGACTTCGTGCTCGTGCTGCCCGACACCCCTGCGCTGCAGTTCGTCGCCACGCAGGTGGAGGAGCTGGCCTCGCTGCTCGACCTGGAGCTCGAGACGCTCTACTTCCCGGCCGACGCCACGGACTACGCGCCGATCGCCGCCCAGATCGCCCAGCGGGAGCCCGATGCCGTCGGCATGCTGCCGACCTCTCCCGTCGTGATGATCAACGCCCTCGCCGCCGAGGGGATCACGCCCGAGAACCACATCATGTCCATCGCCTCGATCGTGATGACCCCGGAGGTGATCGACGAGCTGGGCAGCGCCCTGGACGGGCTGCTCGTCGTCAGCCCGACCCTCCCCCCGACGGCGACCGACAACCCGGGCATCGCCGAGTTCCGAGCCGACCTCGAGGCCAGCGGCTCCGACCCCGACGACCCCGACATCGACCTCACCACGGTCGTGTCGTGGTCGAACCTGAAGAAGCTGGAGGAGGCGCTGCTGGAGATCGACCCCTCGGACCTGGCGTCGCTCGACTCGCAGGCGCTGGTCGAGGCGATCGTCGATCATCCGGTCGACCGCCCCGAGGCGGCGGCGTACGACTTCGCCGAGAACCAGCTCCCGGAGTTCCCGGGCCTGGCCGGCTTCCGCGTCTTCACGCGGGAGGTCGCCGTCCTCGAGGTGCAGGACGGCCGGTACGAGGTCCTCTCCGACGGCTTCGTCGACATGCTCGATCCACCGCCGCTGGAGTAGCCGCGACGGTGAGGGAGCGCTCGCTTGGGGATCGCGGACCGGCCTCGCGGGAGCGAATCGGTCGCGGCCCCCGGCCGTCCCCGCCACCACCACGGTAGGGCGAGGTGGGGGGCTTGCCGCAAACGACCCGAACGTGCTGACCATGACCCGTTCGCCGAGCCGATCACGGCCGGCAGGGACGAGATCCAGGAGTCGTGGAGGGCGTGTGTTGGCTTCGGCAGCGGGGACGGATGCGAGCGCGGTGTCGTGGGACGCGCCCGGCGGGGGAGCGGCGATGACCGAGCACGCGGTGGTGATCGCAGGGGGCGGCCCGACGGGGCTGATGCTGGCGGCCGAGCTGACCCTCGCCGGCGTCGACGTCGTCGTCGTCGAGCGTCGGACCAGCCAGGACCTCGACGGATCGCGCGCCGGGGGCCTCCACTCCCGCACGATCGAGGTGCTCGACCAGCGTGGCGTCGCGGAGCGATTCCTGTCGGCGGGGCAGGTCGTGCAGACCAACGGGTACGCCTACATCCCCCTGGACATCAGCGACTTCCCCTCCCGCCACAACTACGGGCTCGCCCTCTGGCAGCGCGACGTCGAGCGCATCCTGGCGGCCTGGGTGCTCGACGAGCTCGAGGTACCGATCCTGCGTGGAACCGAGGTGCTCGGCTTCGCCCAGGACGACAGTGGCATCGACGTCGAGATCTCCGGTGACAGGTCGCTGCGAGGGGCGTACCTCGTCGGCTGCGACGGGGGACGCAGCGTCGTCCGCAAGGCCGCCGGCATCGACTTCCCCGGGTTGGACCCCTCGACCAGCTGGATGATCGCCGAGGTCGAGATGGACGGCGAGCCCGAGATCGGTTTCCGCCGCGACAGCGTCGGTCAGCACGCCCTCGGGCGACGGTCGGAGGGGGAGCCGATCCGAGTGGTGCTCACCGAGCGGACCATCGAGCACCGCGGCGAGCCCGGCATGGACGACCTCCGCAGCGCCCTCGTCGGCGTCTACGGGACGGAGTTCGGGCTGCGCAGCGCCAGCTGGATCTCACGGTTCACCGACATGGGGCGGCAGGCCGCCTCGTACCGCGAGGGCCGGGTGCTGCTAGCCGGGGACGCCGCCCACGTGCACCCTCCGCATGGTGGCCAGGGCATGAACACCGGCATCCAGGACGCCGTGAACCTCGGGTGGAAGCTGGCCCGGGTGGTCGACGGGACGGCGTCCGACGGCCTCCTCGACACCTACCACGCCGAGCGGCATCCGGTCGGCGCCCAGGTGGTGCACAACACCATGGCGCAGGTCGCGCTCGGCTCTCCCGACGACCGCCACCAGGCCCTCCGCGACACCATGGCGGAGCTGCTGGGCATGGAGGAGCCGCGCCGACGCTTCGCCGGCGCGATGTCCGGTCTCGGCATCCACTACGACCTCGGTGACGGGCACCCACTGCTCGGGTGGCGCGTGCCCGACCTCGACCTGCAGACCGCCGACGGCCCCACCCGCGTGTTCGCGCTGCTGCACGAGGCCCGGCCGGTGCTTCTCGACCTCAGCGGGGGCAGCGGCTTCGACATCTCGCCGTGGGCGAACCGGGTCCGGGCGGTGAGGGCCGAGCACGAGGGCGCGTGGGAGCTGCCGGTGGTCGGTGAGGTCGACGCGCCCACGGCCGTGCTGGTCCGACCCGACGGCCACGTCGCCTGGGCGGGAGATCTCGCGGACCCGGAGCTGCCGCGGGCGCTCGACACCTGGTTCGGCCCCGCCTCGCCGGCTTGATCGCCGCGCGCGGACCATCGTTCGGTCACCCGGGGCGGGGGAGTGGAGGCGCAGCGACACGGGAATGAAGTGCAGAGATCGTTGGTTACACCAACGGACTGCTATTGTTGGTCAGACCAATGAATTCCCCTCTGGAGGCAACGATGACCACTCCCTTCGGCCCGCAACTGATCGGTGAGACCGAGAAGACGCTGACCGCACTGCTTCGCCGGTTCCTGGCAGAGACCGGCCTCAGCGAGCCGCAGTGGGTGACGCTGCGGGTGGCTCAGCTCTACGGCGCGGACGACACCGAGGGGCTTGCCGCCGCAGTCGCCGATCGCGCCCACTTCCCCGACGCGACCGTCCTCGTCGGGTCACTGACCGATCGCGGTCTCCTCGAGGACGGTCGGCTCACGCCTGCGGGACGGGACGTGATCAGCAGTGTCCTGGCAGCGAGCGAGCGCCAGACCGGTGGAATCTGGCGCGACCACCCTGCCGCCGACCTCGAGGCCACGACACGCGTCCTGAACCAGGTCCTCGCACGCGCACGCGTCCTGCTCGACTGACGTCGTGCGCGGGGCGGCGGCGTCTCTGTCCCAACGCTGACGATCGCGCTGGCGATGTGACCGTCAGGTCGTGTCGGTGCCCACCGGCATCCGCTCCCGTTGGTTGAAGGTCGTGCGGTAGCGGCTGGGGCTGGTGCCCACCTCTGCCGCGAACCGGGTGCGGAAGTTCACCGCCGAGCCGAAGCCCACCCGCCGGGCCACCTCGCCCACCGGCAGCCCGGTGGTCTCCAGCAGCTCGCGGGCCGTCAACAGCCGCTGGCGCTCGAGCCAGCGGCGCGGGGTCTGGCCGTGGCGTTCGGCCATGCGGCGTTCGAAGCTGCGCCGGCTCATGTGGGCGCGTGCCGCCAGGGTCCCGACGGACAGGTCGTCGTCCAGGTGCTCGAGAGCCCAGGTCAGGGTGCGTCCGAGGTCGTCGTCGGCGTGGGCGTCAGGCACGGGGATGGGCACGTACTGCGCCTGTCCGCCCGACCGTTGTGGCGCCACCACCAGCGCCCGGGCCACGGCGTTGGCCGCCGCCGCGCCCTCGCGCCGGCGCACCAGGTGCAGGCAGCAATCGACCCCGGCGGAGCTGCCCGCCGAGGTCACGATCGTGCCCTCGTCGACCCACAGGCGGTCGTGCTCGACGGTGACGGCCGGATGGAGCTGGCCCAGCAGCCCGGTGCAGCTCCAGTGGGTCGTGGCCCGCCGACCGTCGAGCAGCCCGGCGCCGGCGAGGGCGAAGGCGCCGACGCACAGCCCCACCACGGTGGCCCCGGCGTCGTGGTGCCGGACCAGGAACCTCGCCACCTCGGGCTCGACCGGCCGACCGGGCTCGCCCCAGGTGGGGACGACCACCAGGTCGGCCCCCTGTGCGGCCTGCAGCTTCCCGGGCGGGGTGAGGCGCAGGCCACCGGTCGACGCCAGCGGTCCGTCGTGGCGGCTGCACACGACCACCTCACGCTCGGGGCGCCCGGCCAGGCGGGCAGCCCAGGTGAACACGGCGATCGCGCCGGCCAGCTCGAACAGCGAGCCGCCGTCGACCGCGAGGATCGCGACCTTGCCGCCGGTGCGCAGGCGGTCGCTCTGCTGCCGGCTCGCCGTGCTGTCCGACATGGCGCCTCCGGTGCCTCGCGGGTGTCCCTGTGACGTGATCTGAGCGTAGAGCGTCGTTTGCGCCGCTCACACCCGCACCCGGCGAGCCCGGACGATGGGCACATGACCGCACCGACCGCCCTCATCGTCATCGACGTCCAGGAGGAGTACTTCTCCGGCGCCCTCCAGATCGAGCACCCCGAGCGCACCGCCAGCCTCGCTCACATCGGCGAGGCCATGGACGCCGCCACCCGCAACGGCGACGCCGTGGTCGTCATCCGTCAGAACGGTCCGGGTGACCTGTTCGCCACCGGCAGCCCCACGTGGACGGTCCGGCCCGAGGTGCTCGGACGTCATCACGACGTCCTGATCGACAAGACGCTGCCCGGGGCCTTCACCGGCACATCCCTCGAGCAGTGGCTCGCCGCTCGGGACATCGGACACGTCACCATCGCCGGGTACATGACCAACGTCTGCTGCGACACCACGGCACGTCAGGCCTTCCACCTCGGCCTCGGGGTGACCTTCCTGCACGACGCAACCGGGGTGCCCGCCATGCCCGGCGTCGACGGTGCCCCCATCGCCGCCCCGCGGTTGCACGAAGCGGCCCTGGCCGCGCTGGGCATGATCGGCATCGAGCTCGCCTCCACCCGGGAGTGGATCGAGCGTCGCTCCGCGGTGGCACCCGCGCGCTGACATCCGGCCGCGCGCGCATCGACACCCTTCTGGGGCCCAGCCGTTGCTCGGGTGCTCGGCCCTGTCTGCGGAGGAACCAGCCCGAGGCCTCGTGGATGCGTTGCCAGCGGCCCGCTGGTACGGACGGGGAGTGTCACAGGCATCGGGCCTGTCGCGTCTCCAGTGGTGTCCGTTCGAGGCGGATCGTGAAGGAGGCATCCGATGAAGGTGTTCGTCGCCGGAGCGACCGGTGCGATCGGCAGCCGGCTCGTCCCCCAGCTCGCCGCCGCCGTCGACGACGAGCCGGCGCCGGTGCGCGCATGGCTGCCGTTCCTGGCCGACCAGCTCGGGGCGCCCGAGCCGAGAAGGGTCCCTCGCGTGGTGTCCCGCCTGCTGGGCGGCGAAGCCGCGGCGATCATGCTGACCGAGGTCCGGGGCGCGTCGAACGCCAAGGCCCGCCGGGAGCTCGGCTGGGAGCTCCGCTGGCCGACGTGGCGCCTCGGCTTCGCCAAGGGGCTGGACGAGTGAACGCCCGGCTGGACGCCCAGCTCGTCGAGGAGCTGCGCCCCGTCGGGTTCGCGGTCGCCTACCGGATGCTCGGCAGCGTGAGCGAGGCCGAGGACATCGTCCAGGAGGCGCTCCTGCGCGTCCACAACACGCTCGCCCGCGGCGAGCGGATCGAGTCACCCCGCGCCTACCTGGCGACGGTGGTCACCCGGCTGTGCATCGGCCACCTGCGCTCGGCCCGCCACCGGCGCGAGGCCTCCGTCGAGGCCCTGCCCGAACCGCTCGTCGGCGACCTGCCGGCCGACCCGACCGGTGGCGGCGACCCGGCGGCCCGCGCCGAGGTGGCCGACTCGTTGTCGCTGGCGTTCCTCGTGCTGCTCGAGAGCCTGTCGCCGGAGCAGCGGGCGGCGTTCCTGCTACGCGAGGTGTTCGACTACCCCTACGACCGGATCGCCGCGATCGTGGCGACCAGCGAGGACAACGCCCGCCAGCTCGTGGCCCGGGCGCGGCGGCACGTCGAGCAGCGACGGCCCCGCTTCGAGCCGTCACGTGAGCGCCGCGAGCGGCTGGCCCAGCGGTTCTTCGCCGCAGTCGAGGACGGCGACCTCGGCGGGCTCGAGGAGCTCCTGGCCCACGACGTGACCCTGCACGGCGGGGGCCTGCCCCGGCCGGTCACGGGTCGCGTGCGAGCGGCCCGCACCCTGCGGGCCGGGATGCGGATCGCCCGGGCCCGCCTCGGCGGCGCCTCGCTGCGCCAGACCTGGGTCAACGGTCAGCCCGGAGCGATGATCCTCGACCCCTCCGAACGGCTGATCGGCGTCCTCGCCCTCGACATCACCGAGGGCGGCCGGATCCAGGCCATCACCTCGGTGAGCGACCCCGACAAGCTCCGGCACCTGGGCCCGCTGGCCGACCTCAGCCCACTCGGCCGCCCCGGCGACGAGCCCGGGCCGGCACACCCGCCGGCCTGAAGACGACCCCACGACCCATCACCACTCCGGCCCCCGAGGCCGGAGTCCCGAGCGACCCCGGAGAAGGGCTCATGAACCTCACGCTGTGGATCATCACCGGCCTGCTGGCCAGCGTCTTCGCCGCCGGCGGCATCGCCAAGCTGGCCGTCCCCAAGGACAAGATC
>Ga0111539_10004922_pt1 | contig 17379 bp, 16 predicted proteins | sample RhiMethybrSRZTD1_FD_79667 | JGI IMG/M metagenome (GOLD analysis project Ga0111539, IMG submission 79667) | Populus rhizosphere microbial communities from Tennessee, USA - Rhizosphere MetaG P. TD hybrid SRZTD1 (version 2) (version 2) | ecosystem: Host-associated > Plants > Roots > Rhizosphere >... | reverse complement strand
TGTGGAAGTCGAGTAATCGATGAAGCTAACCAGTACTAATTGCCCGTGAGGCTTGACCATATAACACCCAAACGGTTTGGGTGCCGATGCAACAGAGCGACGGGACGGATCATCCCAAATTGCGCGTTCGGCGCTGGCAGCAAGTCAGCGACGGCGCATAACGGTTTGCCTGGCGGCAATAGCGGACGGGAACCACCCGATCCCATTCCGAACTCGGAAGTGAAAACGTCCAGCGCCGATGGTAGTGTGGGGTCATCCCACGCGAGAGTAGGTCATCGCCAGGCTTTTAATACAAAACCCCCGGTCGTAAGGCCGGGGGTTTTCTTTTTCCGCGGAGGCGAAACCGCCGCCTACCGCTTCTTGCCCCTGCCGCCTCTCGTCCCGTGGTCGTACGGATTGAAGGCAGATCCCGACTCCGGATCCTCCTTCTTCCCCTCATCGAGCTCGAGATCGGGGAGATTCAGGCGCTCCAGGAAGTCATACGTGCGGTCGAGAGGATCCCCCTCTGGATCCTTCTCCATGCGCTTGGCGCGCATCGGATCCACCTTCCACTCGAGCACCGACCGGCCGGTATCGTCCCGGCCGAGGACCCAGTCTTTTCGAGGAGTCTTGCGTCGTTCCATCGCCGCCCCGACACCGTTCTGTAAAATCGCCCGCCAGCCGCGAGCTGCCGTGAAAGGTAGCAGGCCGGCGCCTCCAGCACCCGGGGAATGCGTCGCAGAACACTGGAAAAAATCGCTACTCGTAGCCAGCAAGCTCGAGGTAGCCCTGGGCCGTCAGCGGACCGAGCGGTCCGCGGCCCTCGGCATGGACCGCCCCTTCCCAATAGCGGACCGAAAGCGCGAGCTCTTGGTCGTTGAGGTATGGCCGAATAACGAGCTCGATGGCGGATCCCGGAACCTCGAGCCTCCAAGCGATGGGATAACGAACGCCTGTCGCAGCGCTCGTCCACTCATCAACCGCCATCAACCGCACGTCTTGAGCCGCTAGCCGCCTACGGCCGCCGTCAGCCGCCACCAAAGTGCCGCCGCTAAAGGGACTCACTCCGCCGCTCTCGGTGCGCAACCGGTAGAACATCAAGTTGCTGCCGTCCGAGAGGTGCAGCGCGAACCAGTCCCAGCCCACGGTGCCCGGCTCGAGCGAGCTCGTGCTCCATTCGCGGTCGAGCCACGCGGTGCCGGTGACCTCGAAGCTTTCGCCGCCGATGGTCACCTCACCCTCCGCGGCGAGCCGTGGCACCGAGTAATAGTAGGAGGCGTTGCCAGTGCCAGCGCCCTTGACGTCGAGGCCACTATCACCCTGCGCGACGTGTGGGACCGTCGACGCCAGGCCCAACGACAATGCTGTGACATCGTCGCGCGCCGCGAGCTGCACGCGCAGATCATCCCCGCGACCCTCGCCCGTTAGCGACCAGTCCTCGACCCACACGTGCAGCGGCTCGGCCGCGGCGCCGGCGAGCCCGAGAGCTTCCCGTGTGAGGCGCTCTCGCGCGATAAACCGCTTTCCCTGTGTATCCGTGATCGCGAAGTGCGCCATCCAAACCTGGTCGGCCCGCCAAGCCGATGTGCCTTCGCGCTGCGCCGCCGCTGGGCCGACCGCATAGCGGAAGAACGTCAGCTCGAAGCCGAAGTGTCGCCCCTCTGCCGTCGCGAGGTTGCCCGTGAAGTACCACCACTCGGTGCGAAACTCCGGATGGCTGCCGTGATCGGCCGGAAACACGAACTCCCGCGGCGCCGTCGCGCGCGCGAACCCGTCGTCCGCTTCGGCGCCGAGCAGCCGCAGGCCCGTGCTCTGCTGCGGCGTGTAGCGCTGGGACGATGTGCCGTCGCTGCACGCTGCGAGCGTGACCAACGTTGCCGCCGCCAGAATCACCCGCCGCATCAATCCTCCCGCAGCGCCGCGCCGAGCTCGATTCGGCTGGCACGCCACGCCGGATATATCCCGGCCAGCAACGCCGCGATCACTGCCAGCGAAACGCCCGACACTAGCGCCTGCGGCGTCAACACGAAGTCCATCGTCCACCCGAACGAGCGCCGATTGATCACGTGCACCAGCAACAACGCGAGCACTGTGCCGATCGGCATTGCCGCGAGGCCCGCCGCAAGCCCGAGCAATCCGGTCTGCGTCAGCAGCGTCGCGCCGAGCCCAGCGGGCGTGAAGCCGAGAGTTCGCAGCACGCTGAGTTCGCGTGCTCGCTCGAGCTCGATCGCAAGCAGCGCGCTCAAGATGCCGAGAAAAGCCACGATACCTGCGAGCACGCGGAGCACCTCGGTCACCTTGAATGTTCGATCGAAGACGGCAAGCGACAGCTCCTTGATTCTCGCGCTCGAGCGCAGTCGCGCCGATGCTCCGACGAGTGGCCGAACCGCCGCCTCGACGGCCGCTTCGTCTGCGTCCTTCTCGAGATCGACGCCGACGCCGGTCAGCTGATCGTCGCGCCAATCGCGCCGATAGGCGTCGAGCGACATCACGATGGCCGGCACGCCGGTGTTGAAGTCGCGAAACGTCCCGACGATGCGCAAACCTCGCGGCCCCGACGGCGTCGGCACCTCGAGCTCGGCGCCGACGTTGAGCCTGCTCGAGAACAACAGGCGTTCCGATGCGATGACACCCGTGCCGTCGGCCAGCGCGTCGAACGCGGCGGCGTTGTCGCCCCCGACCAGCGTCAGGCCGTAGCCACGAACGCCGGGTCGCACGGCTCGGATCGCGACATCGCCCTGCGCCGTCGGCACGACCCGCGCGCGAGTCACCATCAAGCCCTCGACTCCCGGCAGCTCGAGCAAGATGCCCGATGCTACGAGGTCGGCGAGTCCTCGATCGTCCTCGACGGCAGAGAGATAAATGTCGGCCGTCAATGTAGTGCCCAACCAGTCGTCGAGGCTCGCTCGAAAGCTCGCGATCATGAGGCCGACCCCGTTGACCGTCGCGACGGCTACCGCGAGCGCCGCCGTGGCCACCCCCGTGCGGCTCAACGACGCGCTTACGCCGCGGACCGCCAGCGTCACGGGAATTCCGGCGCGGCGAACGAGCACGCGATCGAGCGCGCCCATCAGCGCGACCGTCGCGAGCGGCGTCAACAGCGCGCCCGCGGCGAGAACCCCGAACAACGCGGCGAAGGCGGCATAGAGCTCGCTCGGGCCGAACGCGAGGATCAGTCCGCTCGCCGCGAGAATTGGTAACGCAAGGTAGGCGGCGCGCCGAGCGGCCGCGTGCGCGCGCCGTTCGAGCACCGCCCGCCGCAGTGCGGCGGCCGGCGTGATTCGTGCCGCGTCGAGGGCAGGCTTGAGGGCCGCGATCAGCGTCGCCACGAACCCGAGCGCCGCGCCTTGCGCATAAATCCAAGGCGACGGCTCGACGGCGCCGACCGCTGCGTTGAACGAGAGATCGCCAATCGTCTGCAGCACGAGACCTACGAGCCCGATCGCGAGAAGGTGGCCGAGCACGAGCCCGAGGGTCGTCGCGATCGCGGCTAATCCCAGGGTCTCCCACAAGATCGTCGCGAGGATTTCGCGGCGCGATACCCCGAGCGTCCGCAAGATGCCGAGCGTCTGGGTTCGCTGCAGGATCGCGAACGCCATCGTGCCGTAGATGAGAAACATGCCGACGACGAGGGCGAGCAGCCCGAGCGCCGTCAGATTTGTGCGGAATGCTGTAGTCAGCTCGCGGAAGGCGCTGTCCTCGTTCTCAGCGGCAACGAGCACGGCGCCATTCGGCGGCGCCGATCCAAGCTCGCGCGCTTGCTCGTCGGTGAGCTCCAGATCGATGCGATCGATCCGGCCCAGCTTTCCGGTGAGCTCTTGCGCCGTAGCGATGTCCGCCACGATCGGCGGTTCGGCGGCGACGTCGGCGCCGCTTCGAGCCACGAAGCCGATCACGCGCACGGTTGCTTCTCGCTCGCCGATCCGAAGCGTCGTTGAGCCGCCCACGTTGAGCCCAAGCTCGCGGGCCAAATCTTCGGGCAACAGCACGGTGTCGGGCTCGACGACGAGACGCGCCAAGTCCGCGCCGCGCGTGGGAGCAACCTGTGCCATTCGAAACGCAGTCGCGCCGCGAATCGGATCTACCCCAAGCAACGGCACGCGCCTGCTCCGCCGCGGCCCGATGCCGACCTCGGTCTCGACGACAGGTGCGGCCGTCATCGTCCCGTCGCGGAGCACGAGCTCCGCGTACGAACGTTCGTCGAGAGCGTCGTCGAGCGGCAGCAAGCGATGCGTGAGTGGCCCGCGTACCTCGGCCGCGGTGACGTCGAAGGCGCGCGCGGCGCTGTCGTTCGCCAGGCTCACGCCGACGTAGACGCCGACCCCGAGGCTGATGCCCGCGATCGCGAGCCCAAGCTGCCATGGATGGCGCAGATAGAAGCGCAGCGACGCTCGCCGCAACAGGCCGGTCACGATCGCAAGTCCTCGATGCGACCCGCCCGAATCGTCAACACACGGTTTGCTTGCGCGGCGAGCTCCGCGCTGTGGCTCGCGACGATCAGCGTTGCATTGCGCTCGCGGCACGTGCGTCGCAGCAGCTCGAGCACATGCTGTGCCGTTTCGGCGTCGAGGTTGCCCGTCGGCTCGTCGGCGAGCACGAGCTTGGGCTCGTGGATCACGGCGCGCGCGATCGCCACGCGTTGCTGCTCGCCGCCGGAGATGTCCTCGGGAAAGCGCTCGGCGCAATTGGCGAGCCCGAGCTCGGCGAGCAGCGCGCCTCTCGAGCGACGTATCTCGTCCGGTGCGACGTCGTTCAACGCGAGCGGCAGCTCGACGTTCTCCGCAACCGTCAACGTTGGGATCAAGTTGAACGACTGGAACACGAAGCCGAGACCGTGGCGGCGCCGTCGCGCGCGTTCCGTCTCCGTCAGCGTCGTGAGATCGGTATCGTCGACGCGCACGACCCCGGTGTCGGCGGCCTCGAGCCCGCCGATGAGCCGCAGTAGCGTCGACTTGCCGGACCCGCTGCGCCCCATGACGGCGACGAATTGGCCGCGCTCGACCGTCACGCTCGCGCCGTCGAGGACGGTCTGCGTGCCATAGCGCTTAGTGACGTTCTTTAGCTCGATCCAGGCCGATGCTTCGGCGTTCATACGGGTCCTACGACGGATTCCTCGCGCGGCCACCGCTCGATCGCGAGGTCAACGGCCAACGCGCATAGTGTGTGAGCGCCGCTATTGCGGCAGCACGTGCGGAGCGTTGCGCGAGCGAATGATGTGCCAGCGATTGCCGCGCGCCGTCTCGAGCAGCGGCTCGTCGGGCATGACCGCAACAGGGTCGCCGACGGCCTGCAACAGGTCGAGATCGTGCTGCGAGTCGCCGTACGCGCTCGCTTCGCTCAAGGCGGCACCGATGCTGGCCGCGAATTCCGTCGCGAGCTCGAGCTTCGTGACGCCGAACGGATGCACGTCGGGTGGACCCCAAAGGTAGCGGCCGTTGCGCTCGCGGCAGATCGTGGCGCGCACGTGCGCAACGGAGAGTGCCTGGGCGAGCGCCTTGGCGATCGGCTCCAGCGTGCCGGACAAGAGCACGACGGTATCGCCGCGCCGCAGGTGGCTCTGGAGCCGCTGCACGACCGGCGCATAGAGACGCGGCAGAATCTCCTCGGTGACGAAGCTCGCGGCCAATGCGCGCACGCGCGCGGTCTCAAGCTTGTAGAGATAGGCCTTGTTCTTCTTCCTCGTCTGGCGTCCGTAGACCGGCAGGTAGCGCAGCCAAAACATGAGATACGCGAGCACTTGGCGCGGGCCTTGATGGCCGCGCTTGAGCAGGTAGCGCCAGAACCGCCGTTCCGTGCTGCCTTCGACGAGCGTCCCGTCGATGTCGAAGATCGCCAGCGTCATTGTCGTCTGCCCGGTCTCCTTAAGATATCGCTCTTTTGGGCAGACACAAACTCGGCGATGACGGGCAGGCCGCGCGCGATGCAGAGCACCACGGAGAGATACACGAAGAAATACGTCGAGCCGACGAAGAACCAGTCCGTTTTGCTCCAGATCTCGGGAAGTAGCGCGGGGAACGGCTTCTGCAGCGCGAGCCCAGAGAACGCCGCAGCCTTCGCCACGGCGTACAGAATCCGGACGAATTTACCCGCAACGATGAACTTGCCGAGCGGCGAGCGCATCAATGCGAACGGCGCGACGCCCTCGGCGACCGCGTTGCTCGACCGAATCGTGTCGACGATCACGCCGCGAATGATGAAGACGAGCGGAACCCAAATCGGCACGAGATCGATGTCCGCGGCGACGATCCACAACGTGAGCTCGGTGATGCGGTCGCCGGCGATATCGAACAGCGCGCCGAACAGGCTCGTCTCGTTGCGCTTGCGCGCGATGTAGCCGTCGAGGCCATCGGAGACGAAGATGAAAATGATTAGAAAGAAATTCGCGAACGACCACGGCGACAGCGGCTGATAGAAAATCCAAACGACGAGGAGCAACAGCAGCAGCCGGCTCAAGGTCACGAGGTTCGCCATGACGCCAATTATACGAAGGGCGGGGCTCGGCTCACCGACTGTAGACTTCGAGCCGGGCCCGAACAGGGGGTGGCATGCGGTTCTACGCCTATGCGACGGCGCCGAGCCCGCGCAAGGTGAGGCTGTTTATCGCGGAGAAAGACCTTCGATCCCCTCGGTTGAGGTCGATCTTCGGGCGCGGGCGCAGCTCGAGCCCGACTTTCTCGCGAAGAGTCGCTCGAGGCCAGGCCCGCGCTGCCAGGATTGGCACGAGCGGGTTGCCGCGCGGCCCGCAATCCAGCGCTCGGCTTAGTCGCGCCTGCCGTTGATCGAGCGCCACGGCACGATCAGTGGCTCGCCCTCGTGGCGCGCAATGAACGGCTCGACGCGATAGTGGGCGCGAATCGCCTCCGCGCCGAGCGCCTCGTCGGGCGGCCCGTCGCCGACGATGGCGCCGCCGTCCATTAGCAGCACTCGATCGCAGAAACGCGCCGCGAGCCCGAGATCGTGCAGCACGACGACGACCAATCGTTTCGAGCCCGCTTCGCGGCCGGCCGCGTACGCTCGCAGCGTGTCGAGCACGTCGAGCTGATGGTACGGGTCGAGCATCGCGATCGGCTCGTCGGCGAGCAGGACCGGAGCCTCGACGGCGAGGGCGCGCGCGAGCAGCACTCGCGCTCGCTCGCCGACCGAGAGCCGGCTCACGCTGCGCCCCGCGAACTCGAGCGTGTCCGTCTCCCGCATCGCCGCCGTTACGGCCGCGGCGTCGACGGAGTTCTCGTTCGCGCCGTACGCGCGATGCGGCAACCGGCCGAGCGCGACGAGCTCGCGTGCGGCGAGTGGCCAATGAACCGGTGGGTCCTGCGGCAGGTACGCGACCGTCCGCGCACGGGTCCTGCCGTCGAGCTGCGCGAGCGCAGCTCCCTGCCAAGTCACGGTGCCGCGATAGCCGACGAGGCCGGCGAGCGCGCGCAGCAACGTGCTCTTCCCAGCGCCATTCGGTCCCACGAGCGCAGTGAGCTCGCCGGGCAGAAGCGCGAGCGTCGTCGCGCGCACGGCCGGGCGCGCTTCGTAGCTGACCTCGACGTTCACCGCTGCGAGCGTCATGGCTTCCTCACGCTGCGCGCTCCGGGTTGCGCATCACGAGATGCAGGAAGAACGGTGCGCCGAGCAACGCCGTCACGACGCCGAGCTTGAGCTCGGGCCCCGGCGGCAGCAGCCGGATCGCGACGTCGGCCAGCGTCGTGAGCAGCGCGCCGCCCAAGAAGCTCGGCAAGAGAAGGCGGCTCGGATGCTGACCGACGCTGCGGCGCAAGAGATGCGGCACGACGAGCCCGACGAAGCCGACGACGCCAGTGACGGCGACGGCACCCCCGACGGCGAGCGCGGTGCCGCCGATGACGAGCGCCTGCGTTCGCTTTGGGTCGAACCCCAGGCTAAAGGCCGTGTCTTCACCGAGCGTCAGCGCGTCGAGCCCGCGAGCCGCGGCTGCGACGAGCAGCCAGCCCGGGACCATGAGCGGCACTGCGAGATACACGTGCGCGAGGCTGCGGTCGGCGAGCGAGCCGAGCATCCAGAACAAGATCTCGAGCGCCGCGTACGGGCTCGGCGCGAAGTTCAGCGCTAGCGATGTCAGCGCCGCGGCCAACGCGTTGATCGCGATGCCCGCGAGCACGATCGTCAAGAAGTCGCCGCGCCGGCCTGCGAGCGCGTAGAGCGCAGCGAGTGCGAGCAGCGAGCCGCCGACGGCGCCGGCCGGCAGGAGCAGCGACGACGCCCCTGCGAAGCCGAAGTAGAAGACGAGCACGGCGCCGAACGCAGCGCCGCTCGAGGCGCCGAGCAGCCCCGGCTCGGCCAGCGGATTGCGGAGCAAGCCTTGCAGCGCTGCGCCGCACAAGCCGAGTGTCCCGCCGACGAGCAACGCGAGCAGCGTGCGCGGCAAGCGGATCTCGCGGACGATCGTCTCGGCTAGCGCGGGCCCGCCGAAGCCGAACGTGGGCCCGCCGCCATCGCGACCGATGATGAGCGACGCGGCGGCGGCCACGAGCGTCAGTAGCGCGAGGCCGATGACGAGTGCGCTCGTCGAGCCGCTGCGCGCGGGCTCGCTCATGGGTTGGCGGCTCGCTGGAGCAGTGCGGCGGCCTCGATGCTGCGCGGTACTCCGCACGCCCAGAGCGCGGTATGCACGGTGACCGTGCGCCGCGTCGCGTCGAGCCCCTTGAGCGCCGGATGCTCGAGCACCGCATTCGCGAGCGATGGCTGCGTGCTGCGATAGCCGGTTAGCACGATGACGTCGGGGGCGCTGCGCAGCAAAGCCTCCATCGACAAGCTGCCCCAGCGATCGAGGCCGCGTTCGGCCACAACGTTCGTGAAGCCGGCGAGCGTCAGCAGCTCGTTCGCGAGCGAGCCGGCGCCTACCGTGAAGCCGCCGGGCCGCACGATGACGGCGGCGAGAGTTTGCGCGGGGCGGTGTGCTTCGATCGCGCGCACGTCCTCGCGCAGCTTCGCGACGAGCTGCTCGCCGCGCGCGGCTTGTCCGACGATCTCCGCAACGAGCCGCACGTTGCGCTCGATGTCGGCGACCGAGGCTTCGGGCTCGAGCTCCACCACGCGGTACCCGAGCCGCCGCAGCAGCGTGCGCGTGAAAGGCGCCGTGTACGTGCCGGCTAGCACGACGTCAGGCGCGAACTTCAGGAGCTCCTCGACCGTGCCGTAATTCAATGTGTAGTGCCGCGCTTCGCTCGCCATGAGCGATTCTTCGGGATCCGCTGCGAGCCAGCTCACCGTGAGAATCTGCTCGGGATCCGCGAGCGCGAGCAGATGCTGGTCGGCGCAGAGATTGATCGACGCGACGCGCGGCAGCGGCTCTGCGGCCGCCGTTGCCGCAGCCACCGACGCCGCGGCGAGCGCCGCAATGACGAAAGGCGCGAGCGCACGCGACGTTAGGCGGATCGGACTCGGCACAGCGGCGGGCTCCGTGTTTTGCCCGGTGTCATGCCGTCAAGGAAGGACGAGCGCGGCGCCGAGCCGAAATCTTCACAGGTCGCCACGACGGAATTCCGCATCGCGCGCTTTCCCGGCACACGAAAGGACGACAGCGGCGGCAGGTCTCCTGGCTCGCCGGCTCGAGCGGTCTCGCAAGCCTTCCCGAGGCTTTCTGCCTCAGTGGCCGTAGCGCGAGACCTCGCCGGCTACAGTTGCGGGAACAGCCGCAGTGGTCTGCGTTCCCTCTTAGCCCCCGTGGGGCACCGCCTGCGGCCAACCTTAGCACAGCGCGGCTATGCGACAATGCTGCCCACCGGCAAGCGCCGTGCAAGGAATTCTCGCTCTGATCCGCTATCGCCTTCGTCTGGCCGATCTGGATCGGCACTGGTTCGAAATCGAATGCCGCATCGATGACGCGGCCGCCGAGCAACGTTTCTCGTTGCCGGCGTGGATCCCCGGCAGCTACTTGCTGCGAGATTTCGCGCGCCACGTCGTTCGCGTGGAAGCGAAGAGCGGCGACGCGCCGCTCGACGTCGTCAAGACTGGCGCCGCGGAGTGGTGCGTGAGCGGGGCGCAAAGCACGCTCGTCTTTACGATCACGGTCTACGCGCTCGATCAATCGGTACGCGGCTCCTATCTCGATCGACAGCGCGGGTACTTCAACGGTCCGTGTGTGTTCGTCTTGCCGCAAGGTCGGGACGCGGACCCCGTCGAGGTCACGCTCGAGCCGCCATCGCACGCGGCGTGTGCGGACTGGCGCGTGGCCACGGCGTTTGCGCCGGTCGCGCTCGACGAGCGCGGTTTCGGCACATATCGCGCCGTGGACTACGACGAGCTGCTCGACCATCCCGTCGAGATCAGCGACTTCGAAAGCGTGGAGTTCGAGGCGGACGGCGTGCCGCATCGCCTCGTCATCGCGGGGCGGTTCGAGTCCGACCTCGACCGACTCGCGACCGACCTCGCGCAAATCTGCGCGGCCCAAATCGAGTTCTTCGGCGAGCTCGCGCCGTTCGATCGCTACCTGTTTCTCGGCCTCGCCGTCGGCGAAGGCTACGGCGGCCTCGAGCACCGCGCGTCGACGAGCCTGATCTTCAGCCGCGACGACTTGCCGAAGGCGGGCGAGGGGGGGCCGTCGCGCGAGTACCAGCGCTTCCTCGCGCTTGCGAGTCACGAGTACTTTCACGCTTGGCACGTGAAGCGCACGAAGCCGGCCGCGTTCATTCCGTATCGCCTCGACCGGCGCAATCACACGCGCCTGCTCTGGGTCTTCGAGGGCATCACGAGCTACTACCAAGATCTGATGCTGCTCCGCAGCGGCGTCATCGGTGTCGCCGCGTACTTGCAGCGGTTGGGCGAGATCTTGACGCGGGTGTTCCGGATGCCGGGGCGGTTCAAACAGAGCCTCGAGGCGTCGAGCTTCGATGCGTGGGACGTGCTGTATCGGCCCGAGCCGCAGCATCCAAACTCGACGATCAGCTACTACACGAAGGGTGCCCTCGTCGCGCTCGCGCTCGATCTCAAGCTTCGCCTCGAGACCGCCGGCGACGCGTCGCTCGACGACGTCGTCCAAGAGCTGTGGCGCCGCTATGGCGCGCGTGGAGTCGGCGTCCCCGAGGACGGCTTCGAACGGCTCGCGGCCGAAGTCAGCGGGCTGGAGCTCGACGATTTTTTCGCGAGCGCGGTGCGCGGCACCGAGGATCCGCCGCTGAAGGAGCTGCTCGCACAATTCGGCGTCGGGCTCGAGCTGCGCGCGGCGTCCGGTGCCGAGGATCGAGGCGGCACGGCTCGGGTCGCGAACGGCGAGCTGCTGACGCTCGGTGCCGCGGTTCGCGAGCGCGAGCACGGCCTCGAGCTCACGAGCGTGCTCGACGGCGGCGCGGCCGAGCGCGCCGGGCTCAACCCCGGCGACGTGCTCGTCGCGATCGACCGGCTGCGCGTGACTGGGCGCAATCTGGCGCGTCGGCTCGCGCGCTTCGACAGCGGCGAGCGAGTCACGGCGACGCTGTTTCGCGGCGACGAGCTCCTCGAGGTCGGCATGGTGCTGAAGGTTGCGCCGCTCGACACCTGCTACTTGACCGTGCGCGACCAGGCCCATCCGGACGCCGTCGACCGACGCCGGGCGTGGCTCGGCGAGTGACGGCGCCGTACCATTTGCGGACGCCGCGAGTGATTTCTCGGGTAGGCAGCGAATGATCGAGCTCGGGCTCAAGGTGACGTTGGCATATCTCGTCGGCTCCGTGCTCGGCAGTCTCTTGGTCGGTTTCTTCTACGGCGGTGTCGATATCCGCAAGGCCGGCAGCGGCAACGCGGGAGGCACGAACGCGCTGCGCACGCAGGGCAAAGTCTTCGCAATCTGGGTGATGGTCATCGACATCGGCAAAGGAATCCTCGCGGCCGTGGTGATCCCCCCGCTCGTGATTCCCGGCGTCGGCATCGATGTGTCGGTCGACCGCTCGCTCGTGCTGTACGCCGTTTCCTTTGCCGCGATCGTCGGGCACGTTTTTCCCGTTTGGTTCGGGTTCCGCGGCGGCAAGGGCGGCGCGACGGCCGCCGGGCTCGTGTGCTGGCTGGCACCCGCGGCCGGATTGGCGATGCTCGGCTCGTGGGTGCTGGTAGCGTTCGCCACGGGCTTCGTCGGGCTGGCGACCATCATTGCGGCGATCGTCGCGGTGCTGTTCCTCGGTGTCACGGCCCTGCCCGAGCAGAGCGGGCTATTCGTGTTCGGATGCGCGACAGCTGCGGTCGTCATCTATGCGCACCGCGGTAACGTGCGGCGCATGCTCGATGGCACCGAGTCGAAGTTCTCGACGCCGGCGGCCCGCTGGCTGCGCCGTGGGCAGTAGGCGCGCGTGACCGTCGAACGTTTGCTGGACGCGTTGGCCGACGGCCGAACCCATTCCGGCGAGGAGCTCGCGCGCGCGTTCGGCGTTACTCGCGCCGCGATCTGGAAGCAGGTCGCGAAGCTCGCAGACTTTGGGCTCGCCGTCGAAGCCTTGCCGGGCGCGGGTTATCGGCTCGTACAAAGTCTCGATCTGCTCGACGCCCAGGCGCTGAGCGCAGCACTCGAGCCGGCCGTGGCCGCGCAGCTCGCCAAGCTCGAAGTGTTCACGGAGCTCGACTCGACGAACAAACACTTGCTCGCGGCGGCGCCGCCGCCCGGCAAGCTCGACGTCTGCATCGCAGAGTTTCAGACGCAAGGCCGCGGCCGCCGCGGCCGCCGTTGGAACGCGCCGCTTGGCAGCGGCATCTGCCTCTCGGTGGGTTGGCAGTTCGCCGGAATGCCGGCCGAACCCGCCGCGTTGACGCTCGCCGTCGGCGTCGCAGTGCGCCGCGTTCTCGAACGCGTGGCCGGTCTCACGATCTCTCTGAAGTGGCCGAACGATCTCGTCTTCGACGAGCGCAAGCTCGGCGGCATCTTGCTCGAGCTCAAGGCCGAAGCTCACGGCGGAGCGCACGTGGTCGTCGGCGTCGGGCTCAACGTCGCGTTGCCGGCCGCGCTGTTGCCCGCGCTCAGCGATTGGCCGCGCGGCGCCGTCGATCTCACGACGGCGCTTGGGCAGGCGCCGCCGCCACGCGCGGTGCTCGCAGCAGCGCTCGTCAACGAGCTCGCCGCGCTGCTCGCCGACTATCCGACGCGGGGTTTCGCCGCGTATCGCACCGAGTGGCGGTCCGCCGATTTTCTCCGCGGCCGTTCCGTGCACCTCGATGAGCCGAACGGGCGCCTGGTCGGCACCGCGCTCGGCATCGACGCCGACGGCGCGCTGCTCGTCGAGACGGATGCCGGCAAGAGGCGGCGCGTCGTGGCCGGCGACGTCAGCGTGCGGAGCGTCGGATGACCGTGCTCGTCGACGTCGGCAACACGCGCATCAAGTGGGCGACGCTCGCCGACGGTCGGCTCGTGCGGCGCGGCAGCGCCGTGCATCGCGGCTCGCTCGATGCAGCCGTCGCGGCGTTTGCGGCGGAGCTGCCGACGCATGCGCGCATCATCGCGGCGAACGTGGCCGGCTCGGGCATGGCCGAGCGCCTCGCCGCGCTCGTGGCCGTGCGACCGGGCTCGTCGCTCGAGCTCGTCGCGACCACCGCCGAGCGCTTCGGCGTGCGCTGCGCGTACGCGGACCCGAGCAGGCTCGGCGTCGACCGCTGGGTCGCCGTGCTCGCGGCCTACCACGCCGCACGCGGCGCCGCGTGCGCCATCGATGCCGGCACGGCCGTCACGTTCGACGCCGTCGATTCGGCCGGCGCGCATCTTGGCGGGCTGATCTTTCCGAGCGCGCGCCTCATCGCTGCGGCGCTCGACCGCAACACCAGCGACATCGGCAGCACGGCCGCGGCGCCCGCCGTGGCGCGCGGGCTCGAGCTGCTCGGCCGCAACACCGATGCAGCCGTCGGGCACGCCGCCTGGCTCGCGCTGGCCGCGGCGCTCGATCGCGCCGTCGCGGCGGTCGAACGCGCGCTCGGCGCGCGGCCTGTCGTCTACTTGACCGGCGGCGACGCGGAAGCGCTGCGCGGCTGGCTGGAAACTCGTGTCGAGCTGCGGGCAGACTTGGTGCTCGAAGGTCTCAAGTTGTTCGCCGATGCGCCAGTGAGTTGATGCGCCATCTGTTTCTCATGCTCGTGCTCGTGAATCTCGGCTTCGCCGCCTGGAACGCGTGGTTTGCGCCGTCCGCGCGCGGCGGGCGGCCCGCCGACGAAGGGTTGCCCTCGCTGACGCTCGTCAGTGAGGTGCCAGCCGACTTACGCAGCGGCGGCGACGAGCCGACGCCGCAAGACGCCCCCGCGCTAGCCGCGGCCGACGCCGCTCCCGAAGCGGCCGCGAACGGCGGGCCCGACGCCGCTCCCGGCGAAGAGGCTGCGGCCGTGGTCCCTCCGGCCGCAGCCGACGCACGCTGCACGAGTGTCGGTCCGTTTCGCGACCTCTCGCAGGCTGCGGCCGCCGCCGCGACGCTGCGCGGCGAGGGGTATCAGCCGACGCAGCGAGTCGTCGAAGGGGAAGTCTGGAGCGGCTACTGGGTCTACATCGGGTCGATTCCGACCGAGCAAGAGGCCAACGAGACGCTCGCGAAAGTGCGCGAGGGCGTGCGCGACGCGCGCATCCCGGATGCCTATGTCATTCGCAACGCCGCCAGCGGCAATCTCGTTTCGCTCGGCGTGTTCAGCGAAATCAGCGGCGTCAGCCGGCTGCGCGAAGAGGTCCGCGCGCTCGGGTTCGAGCCGCAAGTCGTCGATCGGACGAACCGCGCCACCGTTTACTGGATCGATATCGCGCTCGCGCCCGGTCAGACGCTCGATTTCGAAACGCTGCAGCCGCCGGGCCGCATCATCCGGCTCGAGCAGCGCGCCTGCGAAGCCGTCGGCTAGCGCCTGCTCAGGCGTGCAGCTGCACGCGCGAGCCGTCGTCGGCTTTCTTGCCGAACGTCACGTCGAACCAGTCGATGTGACGTGTCAGATACATGAACGCCGCGAGCACCGTGAACACACCGAGCGCGCCGGAATTATGCGCGGCGCGCCGGGCGCTATAATGCGCACCGACTCCGCGCCGGCAGTGACCAACGCGGATCGCAGAAATACCGAGAGCCGGTGTAGCACAGCGGTAGTGCAGCGGTTTTGTAAACCGAAGGTCGGGAGTTCGATCCTCTCCACCGGCACCATTCCCCGACGGCAAGTTCCGCCCGCCTCGTGAGACCAATGGGCGATGGCGAGCGCTTCGCCCCGCGTGCCCTACTGGCCGCCATGAGAGGACGCAAGGCGGCGCTTTCGGCGCAGGGACGAGCCAATCGCTAACTCAATGCCAGCAGGTTCCACACCGGACGTGCTCGTCATCGGCGGTGGCCCCGCGGGCGTCGCGGCGGCGCTGCGGGCCGCGGACCTCGGCGCCAAGACGGCGCTCGTCACGCGTGACGAGTTCGGCGGCATGGCGGCCAACGACGGGCCGATCCCCGTGCGCACGCTCGCGCATGCCGCGAGATTGCTTCGCGAGGCGGGGCAGCTCGAGCGCTATGGAATCGCGGTGGGCGCTCTGGCGCTCGACTATTCGAAGTTGCTGGGCCGGGTGCGCGAGGTCGTCGCCGAGGCGCGCCGCCATGCGGCTTTCCGCGAGCAGATCGACGCCGCCGGCGCCGTCGTGCACGAGCGAGCCGGCGCGGCGCGGTTCGTCGATGCGCACACGATCGAAACGGCCAGCGGACTACGCCTTCGCGCCGACAAGATCGTGATCTGCACCGGCGGCAAGAGCCGCAAGCTCACCGTTCCGGGAGCGGAGCTGACGGCGACGCACAGCGACGCCTGGGCGCTGCGTTCGGTCCCTGCCTCGATGCTCGTGATCGGCGCCGGCGCCACCGGCGCGCAGGTCGCGTCGATCTTCAACGGCTTCGGCGCCAAGATCCAACTGTTCCAGAGCGGCCCGCGGATTCTGCCCACCGAGGACGAGGACGTCTCGGCGACCGTCGCCGCGGCGTTTCGCGCGTCCGGCATCGGCGTTCGCGAGAGCTTCGGCGCGATCGAGTCGTTCGAGCGGGTACGCAGCGGTGTGCGCATGAACTTTGCGAAGGACGGGCGGCGCGAGGGCGCCGAGGCGGAAGTCGTCGTGGTGGCCGTTGGATGGGCGGCGGAGACGGAGGACTTGAATCTCGGCGCCGCGGGCGTCGAGACGAATGCGCGCGGCTTCGTAGGCGTCGACTCGCACCTGCGGACGTCGGCGGACCACATCTTTGCGGCCGGCGACGTGACGGGCCGTCTGATGCTGGTGCCGCAGGCCCTGCAGGACGGATTCATCGCGGCCACGAACGCGGTGCTAGGGCCGAGGGTCGCACTCGAGGAACCGCCGGCGCCGATCGGCAGCTTCACGGACCCCGAATACGCCCAGGTCGGCCTGACTGAAGCGAAGGCCCGCGCTCGGCACGACGTGGTCGTGTCGGTTGCCCGCTTCGACGCCGCCGTGCGCACGATCATCGACGGCCGCACGACGGGTTTCTGCAAGCTGATCGTGGAGCGACAGAGCGGCGAGATCCTCGGCTGCCATGTCGTCGGCGACCGTGCCATCGATATCGCTCAGTTGGCAGCCGTCGCGATGACCGCGCGAATGAGCGTCGACGCGCTGGCGCACGTTCCGTTGTCCTTTCCGACCTACGCGGGAATTCTCGGCCGCGCCGCCGCAAGTGCGGCGCGCGAGTTGAATCGAGACCGCCAGCTTCGCGCGTCTTGAGTACGCACCATTGAGCGCAAATCAGGAGAAAGAGCATGTCCGACGCAAAGCCTAAAGAAGATTGGTCGAAGCCCGCCGCGATGGCGATAGAAAAGGGCGGTTACATCGGCGAGCCGCAGCGTGGCCGATATGGCCCGGTGTTTCCGAAGACGCCGGCCTGCTACGGGTTCAGCATCATGGCGAAGATCATCCCGGGGCGTGAGCCGGTCTTTCGGGAATACGCCAAGAAGATCGAAACTGCCGTCGCTGCAGATCCGCACTGCCTCGCGATACTGAAGCTTCATTACCTGCGCTGGGTGCTGTTCGATATCGGCGGCGCCACGTACTTCATGTACCAAGGCATCTTCGACACGGACTTCGACAAGTACACCGAGGACGCCGTCAGTCTGTTCGGGGCGACGGGCATCGACACGGTATTCGAGAATCTCGAGGGCTTTCCGAAGGATTGGAAGACGAACGCGCCGGCCTTCGTCGAGTTCGTCCGCAAGCATCAGCAGCCAAGCTTCCTCGAGTACGGCGAATATCCGTTCGTCAGCGCCGACGAGATCAAGAAGGCGCTCGCGCTCAAAGCATCGTTCAGCGCGATGCTCGAGCACATGCAGTAAGCGTCGGTGCCAACAATCCTCGAGCTGAACGACATCCAGTACATCGTCCTCGCGCGCGCGCCCGCGGTCACGGGGCGGTACGAGTTCCTGTCCTTTCGCGACGCCGCCGCGGGGCGCGCGTGGCTGGCCGCGATCCTCGACCGAGTCCCGTCCGTGGAG
>Ga0111539_10004920_pt1 | contig 17383 bp, 6 predicted proteins | sample RhiMethybrSRZTD1_FD_79667 | JGI IMG/M metagenome (GOLD analysis project Ga0111539, IMG submission 79667) | Populus rhizosphere microbial communities from Tennessee, USA - Rhizosphere MetaG P. TD hybrid SRZTD1 (version 2) (version 2) | ecosystem: Host-associated > Plants > Roots > Rhizosphere >... | reverse complement strand
GATGGCTATCTCTATGTCACGGTGGGCGATGGCGCGGTCAATACCAATGGGCAGGATCTGAACGGGCTCTACGGCAAAGTTCTCCGCATCAGCGTTGCCGGTGACGCATTCCCTGGCGATCCCGACAACAACTACTCAATACCGGTCGACAATCCCTTTGCCGGTGCGACGCCAGGGGCGGATGAGATATGGGCATACGGTCTGCGCAATCCATTCCGCAGCGCCTTCGACCGGATCACGGGAGCGCTCTGGATCTGCGATGTCGGCGGCAACGACTTCGAAGAGGTCGATGTCCAACCGCTCGGCCTGGGCGGACGCAACTACGGCTGGCCCTGCAAGGAGGCTTCATTCTGCTGGACGAATCAGATTTCGTGCGATTGCGGCGACGCCAATCTCACGGCGCCCGTGTTTGAGTATCCACACGCACAGGGCTGCGCGATCACCGGCGGCCGCGTCTACCGCGGCTGCGCAATCCCCGATCTGTACGGCACTTTCTTCTGCGCCGATTTCTGCACCGGCAACATCTGGTCGTTCCGCTACGACAACGACCAGATCACCGAACTCAACACCAATCGCGATCCGGAGCTCGACCCGCCAGGCCCGCTCTCGATCAGCAGCATTTCCGGCTTCGGCGAGGACGCCTATGGCGAGATGTACATCTGCGATCTCAACGGCGGCGAGGTGTTCAAGATCGTGCCTCTGCCGTCGCCGCCTGACGCCAACGGCAACGGCATTCCTGATACGTGCGAGCCGCGCATCGGCGACATCGACCACAGCGGCGCGGTGGATGTGAACGATCTGCTGGCGGTCATCACGTCATGGGGTCCGTGCTTCGAATGTCCGTCGGACATCGCGCCGCACCCCGCCGGCGACGGTGTCGTGAACGTGAACGACCTGCTGCTGATCATCACCAACTGGGGTTGAACAGCGTCTCGTGGACTCCGCCTGCGACGCTCGGCCTCAGAATCCAATGCTCAGCGATCCGAGAATCCCTTGGTCGTCGTAGTCACTGCCCAGTTCCGCGTAGTACTTGAGCGAGCCTGACAGGTTGCCGTTGGAGATTCCCAGACCTACCTCGACGCGGAGCCGGTCGGCGTTGACGTTCAAGCCGTTGAGTGTAAATGACGTTCCCGGCGCGCTGACAAAGGCGGAAGTGATCGCTGCATCGTCGATTTCGAAGTCGTGTACCCAGGCGGCGCCGAGATACGGTGCGAACAGCGTTCCCTTGTGCTGAAGATCGCCGGCCAATCGCACGCCCAGTTCCGAGATCAGGGCATTGACCGTTCTGCTGTCGATCAAGAGGTCCGCGCCTCCAGCGCCGCTCTCGTGAAAGCCGTCCTCCGAGAGATGCGCGTAGTGGAACGCGCCATACGGTTCGAATCGCCACTCATTCGTGAGGTCGAAGTCGATGCCGCCTGCGAGCGACGCGGCGAGCAGGTCGCCATCGTGTTCGCTTTGCGTGATGCGATTGATGCCGCCAACCGTGACGCGCCGGCTATTGTCGTACCTTTGATGGCCGTACGAGAACGTGGCATCGAGCCAGGCGTTGTCATACGTCCAGCCACCATACAGCGAGCCGAAGCAACCCGTGATGTCTCCGCTGCCGCGATTGGCGTCGAAGTCGATGTCGGTTCCGGTGTAGCCGATGGCGACGCCGGCGAGGAGGTTCTCGCTGAAGGAGTGGTCGAATCCGAGCGTCGCGCCGGTCGTTGTGTAGTCGAATCCCGTGAATCCGTCGGCCGTGTCCTGCTGGCCCCACTGTCCCAGGCCGCTCAACCAGAATCCGGATTCGGCTGATTGCGAGGCGCTCTGCTGCGCGGCCACGGCGAGATCATCTTGCAGCGCGCCCATCGCGGCGTCATTTGATGACGGCTGCGACGAGGGCGGCGTTGAGGTCGCGCCATCGCGATCGTGCATGCGGACCGCGCGCAGCCGGTCATGAAGCATTCGGCTGTACGCACGCCCGACATCGAGGGTGGTCCGCGACACGCTGTCGTACGTATCAGGGCTGAGGCTGGAGAAGTCAGCCGCAATCTCTGTCGGGTTGGTCAGCAACTGGAACTCGCCGATGACGCGACCCAGATCGCCGGAAGCGCCCGGGGCGATCTGGTCAAGGTATCCACCGACAGCGCGCGCGACGCGATTGGTCGCTGCGGCCATGAACGGCGTGACGGCGGCCTCGATGCGCACTGCGTCGGGGAGATAGGTGACATCGAAGTCGAGGAAGAATGAATCGGTTAGATTCTCGGTTGCAAAGGTTCCGTTCACGGCGCTGCCGGTAAGAACATCGAAAGTGTCGCCATCGACATAGGCCCGCGGCCGGGCGTTGACAGTGATGGTGCTGTCGCCGCCGATGTTCGCGACTCCGTTGATCGCGAGCACACCGTGTCCGCCGCTGAACAGATCAACCTGCAGCCCGCCGTCAAGGAGCGCGTAGTCACCGTCGAGTTCGAGCCTGCCCTTGTTCACATCCAGTTGTTCGATGCCGAGATCGGCGGAGGCCATGGAGAGCGTTCGCTGCCCGGCCAGCCGCAGCGTGTCGAATCCGTTGCCACCGATGATCTGGTCGGAGAAGGCCGCCGTCCCGCCAATGGCGATGACGTCGTCGCCTTCGCCCAGGCGAATCTCGCCGGCCACCGTCGACTCATCGAGCAGTCGAACCAAGTCATTCCCGGCGCCGGAGTCGATGCCGATGCCTGCGCCGGTGATGCCGTTGAGCTGCGTCGCAATCAGGCCATCACCGGCGTTGATGATCCGATCATCGCCGCTGCCGGTCAGAATGCCTGTGGCGTCCCGATTCTCCGTTGCAAAGTCCATCAGGAAGTCGGTGTCAGGATCGAGGCCGTCGGTGGTGGCGGAGACGGTGGCCGTGGCGTCGGCGCGAACATCGACGACACCAGTGTTGATGATGGTGTTGCCGCCGTCGCCGCCTTGGATGCCGACGCTGTGCGCGACCGCGGCTGCGTCGACAATCTGAAACGAGCCGGCAGCCCAGCCGGGGCTGCTGACCGACGATGCCGACGCCCTGGGGTGAGTCGCGACATGGATGTCGCCGTTGTTGACGATGGTGTTGCGGCCGTCGCCGGCGATGATGCCGAAGGCCGCGGCTCGAACGGTCGTCACTGCTTGGCCAGTCGCGGTGCCGGCGCCATCGCCATCGACGTTGACCGAGGCCGCGCCTCTGGGCGAAGCCTCGACGGTCAGCGTGCCATCATTCACGATGTCGTTGTCGCCATCGCGTGCGGCGATGCCGATGGCGGTAACGGGCCTCTGGAACGTGCCGACATCGACATGCGCGCTTCCCACGCCATCACCATCCAGGCCGTCGCCATCAGAGATGGATGTGGCGCTGACCTTGGGCGCATTGAGAACGGTAATCGCGCCGGTGTTGGTCAGTACATTGTTGCCCTTGCCGCCGCCGATGCCGAGGGCGGTGGCGGTCAGCGAGGCCGTCGACGTGGTTCGAGCATCGCCGTCGAAGGTAATATCGCCGCCATCGGAGTTCGACTGGGCGTGGACCGTGGCGGCGCCCGAGGTGTCATCAAGCGTAACGCTGATCAGCCCGGAGTTCATGATGTGGTCGCTGCCGCTGCGGCCGCGGATACCTCGAACTCTCGCCAGTCCGCTGGCGTTCGCCTCTGCGCCGGCTTCGCCGAAGAAGAAGCCTGCGTCCGAGTCATTGCTGGCTGACACCGCGCCATTCGCCCGGACCATGATCTCGCCATCGTTGACAACAGTGTCGCGCCCGGCCTCGGAGTCGATGCCGATCGCGGTCGTCGTCGCGCCGACGGTGGCGCTGGATTGGGCCGTGCCGAAGGTCGCCGAGGCGCCTGAGGTCGAGGTCAGCGTCGAAATCGCGGTGGCGTTGATGGCGCCGCTGCCGCCGTTGTGAATCCAGTCGTTGCCGGTGCCGCCGCGAATGCCGTTGGACACGCTCGCCGATTCGAGGACGGCATTGGTGGAGGGAGCTCCGCCGAATCCCCATGCCGACTGCGTGGCGGTCGTGCTGGACGTCGAGGTGGCATCGATGGAGCCGAGGTTCTCGATCGCGTCGGCTCCGGTTCCGCCATCAATTCCATACGTGGACGCGGTTGCATTGGTCTGGGAGGAGGCCGACGCTGTGCCGAAAACGACATCGCTGTCGCTGTCCACATCCAGAGTCGCAGTGGCGGCGGAGACAATCGAGCCCTCGCTGCGGATGGAGTCGTCGCCATCGCCGCCGGCGAGTCCAAAGGCGCTGGCCGTTCCCGTTACCTGCGCGCCATCGGATGCAACTCCTCCGAACGAGAATGATGTTCCGGAAAGCAGATTCATCGTCGCCGACGACGTGCTGTCGACGAGATCAAGATTGAGCAGAATGTCATCGCCGTCGCCGCCGCTCATGCCGGTGGCGGACGACGCCGCGGCCACAATGGCGTTGACGCCTGCCACCCCGAAGATGTCAATGGCCGCGCTCGTGCCCGTCGAGAGGGATGCCGTGGCCGTCACTTCAATGGTGCTTTCGTTCTGCAGCGTGTCGTTGCCCGCTGCGCCCGCCATGCCCGTCGCGACCGGCCGGGCGGTCGTGGATGCGTCGCCAAGGTCGGCACTGGCCACGCCGGCGAGATCAAACTCAAAGTTCGAGAGCGTCGCTGTGCCGGTCGCATCCGCGAAGACAGTTCCCTGGTTGATGACGAGGTCATTCCCGTTACCGCCAGCGATGCCAATGGCGCTCGCGGACACCTGCAGGCTCGCGTCGCCAACCGAAGCGCCAATCAGATTGACGTTGACCGCGCCGGCGTGGCCGGTCGAGACGGCGTCGATGTCGATCGTGCTGAGGTTGAGGATGGCGTCGTTATCGTCGCCGCCGCTCACGCCCAATGCGTGGGCGTCGACGGTGACGCCCGCGTGCTGGACGCCGGCGCCAACGAGGCTGATCGCGACGCCGGAAGCCGACGTGTTCGACGTTGCACTGGCCGTGATGGTGTCGTGCACGGTGATATGATCGTTCCCCGCGCCGCCGCCGATGCCCTCGGCTGTGGCCGTGATGCCGCTGTCAGCATTCGCCACGGCGGCGCCGGCGAGATTGAGGTTGAGCGAGGTCGATCCACTGGTGGCTGTGGAAGTGACTGTCACCGTGCTCATGGCATTGATGACATCCTCGCCGAGCCCGCCATGCACCCCTGTTGCGGTTGCGTTCGTCGTCAATCCAGCGGAGTGGATTGTTGCGCCGATGCTCTCAAGATTGAATGCCCCCGCCGTAGCGTTCGCGGTTGATCCAACCGTGATGGCTTGCGTCCACGTGACGCTGTCGTTGCCCGTTCCCGCGTGAACTCCCGTCGCGGCAGCGTCCGCCAGCGTACCTGTAGAATCCGTGATGGATGCTCCCGCCAACGCGTTGATGACGACCAGATCGACGTCAACTGAGGCGTTGGCGCTGGCGTTGATCGCGCCATCGCTCACGATGATGTCATCCTCGCTGCCGCCAAGCATGACTCTCGCAAGCGCCGTCGCGCTCGAGGAGCCGTCATCGATCGAGAAACCAGCCAACTGAATGTCAACGGTGTTGACATTCCCGGTTGCTGTTGCCGTCGAGGTGATTGACCCGGTATTCAACATCTGGTCATCGCCTGCGCCGCCGTCCATTCCAAGCGAGGTTGCGTTCGCGGTGGTGGCAACGTCTCCGACCACCGGACCGAAAAGGAAATCGATGCTGGCCAAGGTGACATCGACGCTCACTCCACTCCCCGACGACGTGGATGTGGCGATAAGGGTCCCGGCATTGCTCACAATGTCATTGCCCGCGCCCGCGTCGATGCCCGTGGCGGATGCATCCACGACCGTCGCCGCGTTGCCGGCCGACCAGCCTGCGAGCGTAACGGTCACGTCGACGCCGGTTGACGTCGCTTCGGCACCGACATCAATCGTGCTGCTGTTGTGAATGACATCGTCGCCGGTGCTGAAGGCATCGTTCGGGTCGTCGCCATGGATGCCGATCGCGTCGGCCGCGGCCAGCGTGCTGACATCCGACTCCATCAGGGGGACCAGGGGGTCAAGGAAGGGAATGGTGACCTGCGTGTTGAGTTCTGCAGCCACCGCGACGCTGCCGGAATCGGCGCGCACGGTGACGAGGGCCTCATTGAGAATGTTGTCCGAGCCGTTGCCGCCGGCAAGGCCGACTGCCAGCGATTCCGTAAAGCTCATGGAGTCGACGCCCGCCGCCAAGCCGATGAGTCCCAATGGACTCGCTGGAATGGCAATGTTCGCCTTTGCGCCGACGTCGACCGCCGATGCGTTCGCCGTGGCGTTGATGGCGCCGCTGTTGACGATCGTGTCGTGGCCATCCCCGCCATCGATTCCGAGGGCGGTGCTGCTGACAATCGTTCGTGCGATGACGTCGGCATCGACGAAGGTTTCAGGCGGATCGACGCCTGCCGTTGACACTCCGTTCGGCGCGCTGGCTGCGACACGTCCACTGACGGCGATGGAGAGCGTTGCATTCGCATTGACCTCGACCGACGACGCGTCGGTTGTGACGGTGATGACGCCGGTGTTGGTGATGTGATCGTCACCGTCGCCGCCCGTCGCGCCAGTGGCGAACGATCGGCGTGCTGTCGAGGCATCGACCGTCGCCTGGATGGTTGAGGATGGTTCGGCATCACCCGCCATGAGCGCAACGCCACCGCCACCACCGCCGCCCCCACCGCCGCTGCTGCTGCCCGAGAGCCCCAGCTTTGCATTGACTTCGATTGACGTCATTGTCGCTGTCGCGCTGGCCGTGATTGTGCCGGAGTTGGTGATGATGTCATTGCCCGCGCCGCCGTCGATGCCGACGGCTTCGCCTGCAGAGATGGCGATGGCGTTGGCGAAGGGGAAGACCAGTCCTGTGGGCACCGGCAACAGCCCAAGAGCCATGGTGACGGCCGTCGTGTTGGTGTGCGGCGTTGCATCCACTTCGATGATGGAAGCGTTGGTGATCGTGTCATTGCCAGCGCCGCCGTCGATGCCCACAGCTGAGCCGTCGGCCCGACTGGCCGCCGACGCATGGATGGTGCCGACGATCGCGAAATCCGATTCCATGGTTGTCACGGTGGGGGCGGCCTCAACAAGGATCGAACCGCGGTTCTCGATCGTGTCGTCACTGCCGCCGCCGATGATGCCTCTGGCGTCATCGATCGCCGAGATTCCAAATTCGGCGCTCGCTTGAGCGATCGGGTTGTCGACGGAAATGATGCCGCCGATCTCTGCATCGAAGGAGAGCAGACCACTGGACAGCACGTCAATGAGATTGTTGTTGATGATCGTGTCGGCTCCGTCGCCGCCATCGATGCCGACAGCGACCGACGTGCCGACGACCGGTGCGTCCATGGACGAGATGTCTGTGGCGGCAATGTCCAAGGTCGTTTCCATGACGCTGATGAACGAACCCCCCATGCTGGTGATCGTGCCGTTGTTGGTGATGACGTCGTCGCCGGCGCCGCCGGCGATGCCGATGGCGTGCCCTTCAGCAATTCGCGCGGTTTCCACGGCAGGATTCCCGATCACGCTCAGGTTCAACGTCTGACTCTGAAACATGTTGGGGAACGCTGAGGTCAGAATATCGCCGCCGTTGGTGATCACGTCGTTGCCCGCGCCGCCGTCGATGCCGATGGCGATCGCCTGCGCGGTGACAACCGTGTCGACGAACCCGCCGGCGACGTCGATCAGCGTGATCTCAAACGGCCCGCCATTGGCTTCCGCGAACGCCGACACGGTGATGTCTCCGGCATTGGTGATGGTGTCGTTCCCTTCGCCGCCATGAACACCTGTCGCTGTTGCCGTAGCCGTCACGCTGCCCAGGGCGCTGGCCGCATCGCCAAGGTTGAGGACCATGCTGTCAACATCCGCGCTCGCGACGGCCGATGTCGTCAGCGTCGAATTGATCGTGATCGTGTCGTCGCCACCGTTGCCAGCGACCCCGGTCGCGGTGCCTGTGGACGTGACCGACACGTCAGCGCCGGCGTTGCCGACGAGGGAGAGCGAAATGTCGAAGCCGTTGGCCGACGAATCGGCCGTGGTCATGAGCGGACTGCCCACTGAAATGACGTTTCCGCCGTTGGTGTCCGAGATGCCCGTCTGCGAGTCCTCATCAATCACCGGTCCGCCCAGTCCGAGCGCCGCCCTGAGGACGCCCGGGGTCCCGGTGAGTCCGACGGCAAGCTCCGAGTCATTCGTTGCAGCGTGGTTCAGACCACGCGCCCACAGCGGTCTGCTCAACGTCAATCCAGGGAACCCGTGTGCAGGGATCGAAGCCCTTGCAGTCGGGCGCAGGAATCCAATCCAACCGTTAGTCTGAACGCGGGCTGCATGGGCTTGGTTGGCGAGACACACCGCCGCAAGAGCACACACGGCAGGTCCGGATATCACGGTCGTCGAACGAATGGGCGTCGTGCGCATCGTGCGTTCCCTTGCAACGGGGCGAGTTGGTGCCGACCGGTCCAAGCCATCGAGGGCATCCGGTCTGCTGAATGGACGAGAACCGCGCCTCCCGCGCCCGGTGAAATTTGGCGGCTTTCTGGTGACTTGCGCAGCGGCCCGTGCCGGTGCTTTCTTTACAATGCGGTGTCGAGCCGCTTGGTCGGCTTCGGGAGCGGCACGCCCACGACCCACCAACAAACCATCACACAACTGCTGCAAGGTGCTGCCGCCGGCAGCGATTCCGCGGCTGCGCAACTGCTGCCGGTGGTGTACAACCAGTTGCACGCGCTGGCCTCCGCCTTTTTTCGCGATCAGAAGCCTGGCAACACCCTTCAGCCAACGGCCTTGGTGCACGAGGCCTATCTCAAACTCGTCGATCAGACCGGCATCGACTGGACCGGGCGCAAGCAGTTCTTTGCCCTGGCGTCGAAGGCCATGCGTAGCATCCTGGTCGATCACGCCCGCAGCAAGGGCGCCCTGAAACGCGGCGGCGATCACCAGCGCATCCCGCTGGATGAGGCCGATCGCACGCCCACTCAACTCGATGAACTGACGGTGCTGGCGATCGACCAGGCGATGGTGAAACTCGCCGCGCTTGACGAGCGCAAGGCGCAGCTGGTCGAGTTGCGATTTTTCGGCGGCCTGAACGCCGATGAGGCGGCCGATGTGATAGGCATCGCGCGCTCGACCGCCGCCGATGAATGGCGCTTGGCGCGGGCGTGGCTCTATCGCGAATTAGGGGATGGCAGCGCGTCATGACCATGGCCAGCTATTTTCAGCGCGTCGAATCCCTGTTTCGGGCTGCCTCGAGGCTTGAGGAAGCAGAACGCGAACACTTCCTGCGCGACGAATGTGCCGGCGACGAGGCGCTGCTCTCCGAGGTACGCGGACTGTTGCAGGCCGATCGCCATCCGCCCGGCGTGCTGGATGAGCCGGCATTCGGTGGCGATTTGCTGCACACCTCCTTGCACGCCCATGCACTCGCCCACGCACCGCTGCCCGAGCGCATTGCCGCCTATCGCATCATCGGCGTCATCGGCGAAGGCGGCATGGGCACTGTGTACGAGGCGGAACAGGACAACCCGCGGCGTCGCGTGGCGTTGAAGGTGATCCGGCCCGGCCTGGCCTCGCGGCAGACCGCCCAGCGCTTTCGCCAGGAGGCCCAGATTCTCGGCCGCCTCCAGCATCCGGGCATCGCGCAGATTCTCGAAGCTGGAGCGATCGGTGAAGGCGCCAATACCCAGCCGTTCCTGGTCATGGAACTCGTGCACGGGCTGCCGCTGCTTGAGTATGCGGAGAATCACCATCTGGATGTGCGCGCGCGCGTCGAGATCGTCGCGATGCTGTGCGACGCTGTTCAGCACGCACATGATCACGGCGTCATCCATCGCGATCTCAAGCCGGGGAACATTCTTGTCGTCGAGGACCAGGCGACTCCGGCCGATATGCCCAAGCCTGCATGCCGGCCGAAGATTCTTGATTTCGGTGTAGCCCGCGCGACCAACTCTGATGTGCAGGCGGTCACGCTGCACACGACTGCGGGCGAACTCATAGGAACGGTGCCGTACATGAGCCCCGAACAGGCATCCGGCGATCCGGCGCGGATCGACTGGCGCAGCGATGTGTATGCCTTGGGCGTGATCCTCTTCGAATTGCTTTCGGGCAGGCTGCCGCATGATGTGCGAGATCGCATGGTGCACGAGGCGCTGCGCATCATCCGCGAGAGCGACGCGACGCGGCTTGGCAGCGTCGATCGAACATTCCGCGGCGATCTCGAAACCATTGCTGACAAGGCTCTGGCGAATGACAAGCAGCGGCGGTATCAGTCGGCAGCGCAACTTGGGGCCGATCTGCGGCGCTATCTCGCCAACGAGCCGATCACCGCGCGGCCGCCGTCGACCATCTATCAATTGCGCAAGTTCGCGCATCGCAACAAAGCACTGGTGGCGGGAGTGGCTGCGGGCCTCTTGTTGATGCTGGCAGGGACCGCATTGGCGATCTGGCAAGCCGTCGTCGCCACGCAGGCGCGGGCCGTGGCGGAGAAGGAGAGTGACACGGCCGACCTGCGGACCGCCGAAGCGCTGCGGCAGGCGTATCGCGCGACGATCGCCGCGGCTGCTGCTGCCCTTGACGCGCACGATCCGACGACCGCGCGGCAACGGCTCATGGAAATCTCCGAACCGGCCCGCCAATGGGAATGGCGCTATCTCTTTGCGCAACTTGACCAGAGCACCGCGCGCTTCGAGGCCGCCGGCGCCATTGTCGGCGCCGGGCTCGCCGCCGATGGTCGATATGTCGTTGTCGTGTTGCGCGATGGGCGCGTGCTGGAGATGGATCTGGCGACCGGCGAAATCGCGCGAACCACTCAACTGGACGCCACCGAAATCCTCGCCGCAGCCGTGAGCGATGACGGCCTGCATCTCGGCCTGATCGGCGACATGCCCGAGCGCTTCGTGGGCGTGGCTGATGTGAACGGCACCGGGACCGTGCGCATCCTGCAGAAGATCGGTTGGTCAACACCTTACCTGGCGATCGCCCCCGACGGCGGACGCGTGGCCGCTGTGCAATCCACCGACCTCTACATTTGGGACTGCGACGGCGGCGCGCCCGTCTGCACTGTCGCCGCTGGCTGCTATTCCGCGCCGATCAAGTTCAGCCGCGACGGCAGCCAGGTGGCGATTGGTTGTCCGGGACTTCTTCGAGTGTTCGATGCGGTCACCGGGGTCCTCATCCACGGGCGACTGGTGCCCAACGCGGGACCGGGGGTGGAGTTGGTTCCCGACACGGCGAGGTTCGTCACGGGAGGGGCCGACAAGAAGGTGCATGTGATTGACTTGGCGGCGGGGAGCGAATCGGAGACGTACTCGGGTCACCTCGGCCATGTCTATTCCGTCGCGATGAGCGCGGATCAGACGATGATCGCTTCCGCCTGCGGCGACGGAACGCTCCGAATCTGGCGGCGCGGTGACTCGTTGCCGGTGGCGACCTTCAACGCGCCCGCGCTCTCCAGTCAATGGCTGCAGTTTCTGCCCGACGGCTCGGCGATACTTGCGCACGACGGATCAGCCGTCAGGCTGTGGCGACTCGATGCCGAGCACGCCGGCGTCTTGAGCGGGCATACGAGTTTTGTCTATGGTGTCGCATTCACGCCCGATGGGTCGCGGCTGGTCTCTGGCGCGTGGGATCGGACCGTTCGCGTGTGGGATTCGCAGACGCGCGAGCTCCTGAAGACACTCAACAACGATCAGGGCCTCGACCCGTACGTGTCAGCGGTGGCAGCCTCGCCTGACGGACACACCGTGGCCGCCGGCTACCATCGCGGCGGAGGGATGCATTCGGGAATTCGCCTCTGGAACATCGACACCGGTGAATTGGTCAAAACCTTGCCGAATCAACTTGGCGAGGTGCGAGCGCTGGCGTTCAGCCGCGACGGTTCACTTTTGGCCAGCGGCCGCACGCACGCTCCACTGACGTTGTGGAACATGCGCGATCTCGATGCGCCGCCTGAATTCCTCCGAAACGTCGGCGAGATTGTCAGCGCAACATGGTCGCCCGATGGGAGACTGCTGGCGACGACGCATAAGAACCGCGCGATTCGCATCTGGGACTTCGCATCGCGGCAACTGGTGCGCGAGATGACCGGACTCAAGGCGAACGCGCGGTCGTGTCAATTCAGTCCTGACGGCCGGCTGCTGGCCACCGCCGCCAATGATGTGCGGTTGTGGGATGTCGCCACCGGCGAATGTCGGACCGTGCTCGATCGTCACTGGGACGAGGTCATGTGCGTGGCGTTCTCGCCCGACGGCAAGCGCCTGGCCTCCGGCTCGCGCGATACCACCATTCGAATCTGGGATGTCGAATTTGGCGAGGAAGTGCTGCAGTTGCGCGGGCATGGCGACTATGTCTACGACTTGGAGTTCTCGCCCGACGGCACCATGCTCGCCAGCGCGTCGGGCGATTCGACGGTGCGACTCTGGGACAGCGTGCCCCTTCAGAAGCGACGATCATGGCCGTCGGAGATTGGCCACCCAGCCTCTGAGCCGAGGCCATGATGGCTCACTTATCCGCCTCGCGAAGAAGATCATCCAGATCCAGGCGGCGCGTGACCATCGCCAGGCCGCCACTGGCGTCACGCGGCCACTGGTCCTGCGGGAGATCCCGATACAACTCCACGCCATTGCCGTCCGGATCATCGAGATACAGCGCCTCGCTGACGCCGTGATCAGCCGCGCCGGTCAGCCCGATGCCCGCAGCCTTCACTCGGCGCAACGCATCGGCGAGCGCAGCTCGAGTCGGATACACGATCGCCAGGTGGTACAGCCCGGTCGCTCCAGGAGGCGGCGGCGGGCCGCCCTTGCTCTCCCAGGTGTTGAGTCCGATGTGATGGTGATAGCCGCCCGCCGAGAGAAACGCCGCTCGATCGCCGATTCGTTGCATGACCTCGAAACCCAGCACATCCCGATAGAAGGCCAGCGATCGCTCGATATCCGCGACCTTCAGGTGCACGTGACCGATTCGGACTGCAGGATCAATCGATACTGCACGACTGATGACGTTGTCGCCGCGACTCATGCTCTAATCCTATTTGGAACACGAGAGCGACGGTCTGACGGCAATTCGCGCCGCGTCCTATGGAGCCAGATCGCGCGGGCAAGCGGTGACGATCAGTGTTGACGAGCCGCGGCCCTGGAAGTACTCGATGCGGACAGCATGAGGGCCTTCGGCAAGCTCGACATCCACCGCCTTCGTCCTCTCCGCACGCGCAATCCACTCATCAACCACCAGTGTGCCGTCGATCCGCATTCGAACCCCATCATCCACGGTAACTGTCCAGTGGTAGGAACCGGCGGGCCAATCGATGGTGGTGGTCAAAACCAGTCCGTACATCTGCGGCCCACCATTCGGCCCATGGCTCGGCGCGTCGGGGCCGCTGCGCCAGCACACGAAGGGAATGAGGCCATGCTCCTGAGGAGGTTGAGCAACCAGCGCGTCCCATTTCGCCTGTTCGTCGGCGGGATTGAAATCAATCGCGTAGCTGGCCTTGTCCCACACTGAAAAGAGGATCCATTGCGAATGCGAGAACGCCGGCGGCTCGCGCATCGGTATGTCGATCTGCAACTGGTAGAGTCCCGGGTCAAGATCAGGATATGAGCGGAGGGCAGCGGCATCGCCCGATGCCATCGATTCAAGCGTTGCGTGGTCAGAACCCTCTGCAATATCCCACCGCCTGAGGTCGAAATTCGTCTTCTTCCATTCACTCAGATTCAACTCCAGGCTTGCAGGAGTTCGACCGTTGATTTCCGGAACAGTCTGCGTGAAGGCGGCTATCTGGAGGGCCTGGCAGGCCCATTCGCCATACGGGCGCAGGCTCTGCTCGAAACATGCGGCGTGCCACATCTCGAGCGCGCGCCAATCACCCTTGCCGGAAACGCGCTGCAGATCGTCGATTGCCTGTTGGTAGCGTTCGGCCGCTTCGTCGTATTGACCAGTCACGCTCAGCGCCGATGCGAGTGTCCCCATGACGTCGGCAAGACGCCCAGGGTCCGACTGGGGGTGCGCGTGACAGTATGCCGCCAGGTCCCGATAGAGTGGAATGGCCTCCTCCTGGCGCCTCTGCTTTGACAGCAGAGTCGCCGCGTGTTCGATGGACTCGATGGTGAGAGGATGCGTGTCGCCGCGAGCCTTGCGTCGAACATCAACGACTTCAAGTGCAAGGTTGGTAGCCTCATCAAGGTGGCCATTGGCAAGCGCGATCTCGATCAGTACATCGCGCAGATCGCCAAGGCGGTCGATGCCCTCCACACCTGCCATCGCCTTGTCCAGATCCATGGCCTCGCGGATTGCTTCCCCTGCAGCCGCGTACTGGTGCATGGCGTTATGGACCTTCGCCTTCGCCGTGAGCAGCGGGATGAGCCGTTGGTCGCGCGCGTTGGATGGCGGCTTCTTGCGCACCGCAGTCAATGCCTCAATGAGGATCGCCTCGGCCTCGTCCGGATGCATCTGGCGACCAAGGGCATTCGCGAGCGCGTACGAGAGCTTGAGACTTGTGTCGTGATCAGCGCCAAAGCGCTCCTTGGCGATCGCCAGCCCTGATCGCGCCAGCTGTTCACCTCGCACCAACTTGTCCGGGCCAAGATCGCACATCGCGTTCGCCAGCGCGGCAGAGATATTCAGCGTCTGCTCATGCTGAGGTCCATACATCTCGTTGGCGAGATCGAGCGCGCGTTGGTAATTCTGGGCGGCGGATTCCGATAGTCCGAGTCCAAGGTAGCTGTGTCCGAGGGCCGGCCGAACGTAGAGTTCCACATCCTTCTGCGGGTGAGCATCAAAATCGGCCGCTCTTGCGTCGAGGAGGTCGGCGAGGCGCACATCGGGTCCACCTCCTTCAACTCGGGGATCCGCGGACCCCAGAACCTCTGCAAAGGCATCTGCAGTTTGCTGGGCTACCTCGCCTTGTTGTCGTGCCAGCGTCAGCGCATGCCGCGTTCGAATCAAGCCAATGGTCGTGCCCACAATCCCGCCGACAAGCACGACAAACACCAGCGCCAGTCCAGCAACCAGTTCCTTGTGCCGCCGCGCGAACTTGCTCAGTTGATATCCTAGGGTCGGCGGCCGCGCGATGATCGGTTCATCGCCGAGATACCGGCGAATGTCCGCCGCCAAGGCCGCCGCCGTTGTGTAGCGCCTCGTCGGCTCCTTCTCCAGCGCCTTGGCAAAGATCGTCTCGATGTCGCCGCGGAACACACGCGAGATCGAACTCATGCGCGATGGCTCCTCGTCGCGAATGATTCGCGCTGCCTCCGGCGCCACCTTGTCGGCGATCTGATAGGGCAAGCGGTCGGTCAGGAGTTCATAACCGATGACGCCCAGCGCATAGATGTCGCTCCGGCTGTCAATCTCGTGCGGGGCTCCACGCACCTGCTCCGGACTCATGTATGCGAGCGTGCCGATGATCTGGCCGGCATCTGTCGCCAGCGTCGTCAGCGCAATGTCGGCATTGGTTACACGCGCCACACCGAAATCGATGATCTTTGGTGTGGGCTTCGCGTCAGGCGTTTCGTCAGCACCGGCATCCGTCAGGTCGCGGTCGCTTGAATGGCCCACCAGCACGTTGCCCGGCTTGAGATCGCGATGCACGATGCCCTGTTGATGTCCGTAGTGCACGGCATCACACACCTCAGCCAGCAAGTCCAATCGGTCCCTGATTGAGAGCTGGCGCTGGTGCGCGTAGGCGGTAATGGGACTGCCGTGGATCAACTCCATGGCGAAGAACGGCACACGCACATTCGGCCCCTGATGGTGCGAATCTTCGGCCATTCCCGCGTCATAGATGCGCGCGAGGCCCGGATGCTGCAGGCGGCCGAGCACTTCCACCTCGCGCTGAAAACGTTGCAGCATCCGCGGCTGCATGGTTCCTGGGCGCAGCATCTTGAGCGCCACGCGGCGCCTGGGCGAATCCTGCTCGGCCTCGTACACGCTTCCCATCCCGCCTTCCCCCAACAGGCGAATGACTCGATAACGGCCGATCCTCTCGGGAATCGCGTTCGTGCCCGCGACGACGGCTTCAAGAGCGAGATTCGCATCCACCACCGGCGTTTCAAGAAACTCATCCGCCTGGAGTTGGGCTTGAAGCAGGCGCTTCACCTCGGCCTTCAGCCCAGGATCGCCATCGCAGGCTCGGTCGACATACGCCTCCCGTGCCGCGACGTCCATCTCTTGGCTCGCGTGAAACACCTCCTTGACGCGTTGAAATTGCTGGGCGTGCATATGCCGAAAGCGCGCGTGCCGGCGCGAGTTCACTCCTTCAACTGCGTGTAGAGCCAAGCCTTGGCCATCTGCCAGTCCGCCTTGACCGATCGAGGCGAAACGCCAAGAACCTCCGCCGCCTGCTCGACGGTCAAGCCGCCGAAGAATCGCAACTCGACCACGCGCGCCTGACGATCATCCAAGGCTGCCAACCGGCCAAGGGCATCATCCAGCGCCAGCAGATCGACGTCGTTGAGTCCAGGCGTGGCGGCCACATCGCTGTCGGAGAGTGTCACTCGCAGCGCGTTCCCGCCGCGCTTGGCGGCAGCGCGATCGCGTGCGTGGCTCAGGAGAATCCGCCGCATCGCCTGGGCCGCCACGGCACAAAAATGCGCGCGATTCTGCCAATCAGTGCGATCCTGCCGCACCATCCGCAGATACGCCTCATGAACAAGCGCCGTCGGCTGCAGTGTGTGATTGACCCGCTCATGCCGAAGGAATGACTCAGCGAGCCTGTGAAGCTCGTCATACAGCAGCGGCAGGAGGCGATCGGCGGCGGAGGCGTGGCCCTGCCGGATGCTCTCCAACAACTGCGTGACATGCTCGGTCGCGTCCGTTGGCGACACCTAAACGGCCCTCAGTGATTCGATGCGGGAACCCTCGTGGCGAGACCGCCGCGGCAACCACGGTACTCCCATTCTGCCGTCAACCTATCCCAAACGCCAGTCCCTCTAGCGCGCCTATCATCGTTTGCCTTGGGTCTCCTTGGCGTGGAGGCGGGCGGCTCTTGCATCGGCTGCGATGCCCGAGTCGCCCCCCCCACAAGGCGTCGGTTGGCCGCTTCGCGGCCGCCGACGCTTTTTCATTTGTGCGTGGGAAGGGCCTTGACGAGATTCCCGCTCTCAGGATGTGTTGATGACGGGCAATTCGTCCGATTGACGCGGATCGCTACAGGCATGCCCCCCAGCTCGGAATGACCGCCAGCAAGTCGCTGACGTTCACTGCGCAGTTGCCGGTTGCAAGAGGGGCGATATAGGCTGCACATCGCGGCGGGCAGGGTCTTGGCATCGGAGAGGAGTAGACCGCCATCACAATCCGCGCGCCTGACTTCTTCGATCGCGATCCACTGGCTCCATGCTATTGATTGTCAGCGTCGTACAGCTACGACACGATCGCAGGTGGCAGGTAGTGGGCCGTACTG
>Ga0111539_10004918_pt1 | contig 17384 bp, 14 predicted proteins | sample RhiMethybrSRZTD1_FD_79667 | JGI IMG/M metagenome (GOLD analysis project Ga0111539, IMG submission 79667) | Populus rhizosphere microbial communities from Tennessee, USA - Rhizosphere MetaG P. TD hybrid SRZTD1 (version 2) (version 2) | ecosystem: Host-associated > Plants > Roots > Rhizosphere >... | reverse complement strand
TTCGCGCGCGCGATCTCGACGAAGCTTTCGCGATCGCCAACGGCACCCGCTACGGCCTGACTGCCGGCTTCTTCTCGCGCAGCCCCGCCAACATCCAGCGCGCCTACGACGAACTCGAAGCCGGCAACGTTTACATCAACCGCGCGATCACCGGCGCGTTAGTTGCGCGCCATCCTTTTGGTGGCTACAAAATGTCCGGCGCCGGCACCAAAGCCGGCGGCATTGACTATCTGCAGAATTTCCTCTTCCCCCGCGTCGTCACCGAAAACCGCATGCGCCGCGGCTTTGCCGAGATTGTGAGCGCCTCAGGGACCGAGGGCGAATAAAGTTTGTTCGCCGCTTCGAATGCCCTTGAGGGCGACGAAGAATAGGGCATTTACCCCATTCCCGGTTTTGCGCCGTGACTTGATGCCGCGACATTGCGGGTGTTACTTGATTTAGCCTAAGTAACTGAGTAAGTAAGCGATGGGTCGTACTTTCTGAAGGGAAGGAGATAGAATGACAAAGCAACTGTTGTCGAATGTTTCAAGCTGGTGCCGTTCCGAAAGCCTCTCGAGACGGCGAAGTTCACTTTCACGATTCGCTGCCACATGGCTTCAATTGGGGGTATTGCTGTTGCTGGCAGTCAATGGGCGCGGCGACTTCACAAATTCCTACAGTCTCACGCCACCGGATCCAGGAGGCTATATGGTATCCACCTTCTACCCCGCGGGTCTGCCGTTCGGTAACTGGCATGGTCAAGCGGGTGGATCCTATATCCAAGTTGATACAACGTTTGCGCCAACCAACCTAGTGCTGGGTGCGGAACATTTTTCGAATCCAGCAGGCGGCTGGTTTTGGGCGCGAGCGGCAGCGGCCGGTACCGTGACGTTCGACTACACTGTCGCGGGCGAGAACGCTGGGAGATTTGGTTGGTATAACGGTGGGGGTAGTCGCTTCCCATCCACAAACTTAATGACGATTACCAATTTTGTGACCGAGCCGACTACTGCTTCCTTCCATGTGGAAGCTGGCGATTACTTCGGATTCACCATTGGTGTTTCTCCCCCTGGGGGGATACCGCCGTCACCAGTCGCCCGACGGTCCGTAACAATCCGAAACTTTTCGGCGCCTGAGCCGGTGGTTGGTTTGCCCACGCTTTCAATTTATGACCTGGTCCTGGCTGAGCCGACTAATGGGACAGCCAACGCCGTTTTCCCGGTCAGACTTTCCGCAGCGCACACTCAGGCCGTGACGGTTGCCTATTCTACGACGAACGCTACGGCCACGGCCGACTCCGATTACGCGGCCTCCAGCGGAACCGTCACGTTCGATCCTGGCGAAACGAACAAAACGATCACAGTGGCGGTTTTGGCAGATACGGCACCAGAAGGCACTGAGACCTTTCGTGTGGTCCTCAGCGATCCGACCAACGCGACGCTCGCCAGGAGCCAGGCCACCTGTACGATCAATGAATTGCGTATCACGGCTCTTGCCTTTCACGTCGACGTGAGCTTCAACAGCGTTAACCAGTCCCGCTATCGCCTGCAGTCAACGGAAGACGGAATGGGTTGGACCACAGTGCCGGGCGCCGAGAATGTGCTGGGCACGGGAAATAGTGTCACGATCACACACACGAACGCGGCTTGCAATCCAAACCGTGTCTATCGCGTGCTCCTGCTTGAGTAGATTGATATATCGCTTGCGTCACTGAGCGGCGTCACGAGAATGCGCCGCGATGAAGGAACGGATCGGGATTATTGGCGGGAGCGGGTTGTACGAGATCGAAAGCTTCACGAAGCAGAAGTGGGTCGCGATCAAGACGCCGTTTGGATCGCCGTCGGATTCGCTGCTCACCGGTGAACTGGGCGGGCGTGAGGTTGTGTTTCTGCCGCGGCATGCGCGCGGGCATCGCATTTTGCCCGGCGAACTGAATCATCGCGCCAACATCTGGGCGATGAAGAAGCTGGGGGTGGCGTGGATCATCAGCGTCAGCGCGGTGGGTTCTCTCCAGGCGCAGTACAAACCGTGCGACATCGTTTTGCCGAACCAGTTCGTCGATCGCACGAAGAAGGCTTCCGAGCACACGTTTTTCGGCAACGGGATTGTGGCGCACATCGCGTTTGCTGATCCGATTTGCGAGGAACTGCGGCACCTGCTGCTGCTCACCTGCCGGAAGATCGGCGCGACGGTGCACGACGGGGGCGCCTACGTGAATATGGAAGGTCCGGCGTTCAGCACGCGCGCGGAATCAACCGCAAATCACAAGGCGGGCTTCGACGTGATCGGCATGACGAACCTCGGTGAAGCAAAGTGCGCGCGGGAGGCTGAGATCGCTTACGCGACGATGGCAATGGTCACCGATTACGACTGCTGGAAGGTCGACGAAGACCACGTCACGGTCGAAATGGTGATCGAGAACCTGAAGCAAAACGCCGCCCAGGCAAAGCGCGTGGTAGTGGAAACAATCCCGCTGATTCCGGAGACGCCGGGGTGGCCGTGTCACGAGGCGCTACGCAACGCGATCATGACGGACCGGAGGTTTTGGCCTGCGGCCACGAAGACAAAACTGAAGCCGATTTTGGCGAAGTATCTCTGACGGGCGTTACGTCTGCGACGCGGCCGGTTCGGCTTCTTTTGTACCTTTGGCCCGCGGCGACGGCACCGGTTCTTCGGGCGCGGCGACCATGCCTTGCGGCGGTCGCTTCAATTCGACGATGCCTTTTTGGATCGCGTACCGCGTCAGGCTGGCCACTTCGTGGAGGCCCAACTTGTCCATCACGGCCTGCCGATGTTTTTCAACCGTCTTGATGCTAATGCCAATGATGTCCGCAATTTGTTTGTTCGCGAATCCCTCGGCAATGAGCTGAAGGATTTCCGCCTCGCGCGTGGTCAGGTGTTCGTTGACGCGGTTTGGCGCGCGGTTTTCGGTGAAAAGCTGCCATGAATTCGACAGGCGTTTCGAAATGCTCGGGCTGAAGTAGGCGTTGCCCTTGTGGACTTCGCGGACGGCGCGCACGAGGTCATCCGCCACGGTGTGCTTCAACAGGTAACCGCCGACACCCGCCTGAATCAGCTTGCGGATGTATTCGTCTTCTTCGTAGGACGAGAGGACCAGGATCTTGGTCTCGGGGCAGGTTTTCATGATCTGGCGCGCGGCTTCGACGCCATTGAGGAACGGCATGGCGATGTCCATCAAGACGAGATCGGGTCGCAGCTTCTCGGTCATCTGCACGGCTTCGCGCCCGTGCTTGGCTTCGCCAATGACCTTAATGTCCCCCTCGGTTTCCAGGAGGAAGCGCAATCCTTCGCGCACGACCGTGTGGTCGTCTACCAGCAAGACTTTGATACTCATAAAAGTTTCACCTCAGCGCGAGATTGATGACCGACATGGCCGTCGTTAGACGCGCGCCTCAATGACTATTGACTGACAGCCTACGTTACCCTCCCCGGTTAACAATGGGTTCTGCACCCCACCGGCAAAAAGATTGCTGCGTGCGGGCGCGTGGGCATAGTGCGCGGCTATGACAAAGACTGTCATCAATCCGAGCGCCGCGGCGCCCGTAGCAGGCCCTTACAGCCATGCGGTGCGCGTTGGGGATTTGCTGTTTTGCGCCGGGCAGATTCCGCTTGTGCCCGCGAGCGGACAATTGATCAATGGCGACGCGGGGGAACAAACCGAGCGGGTTCTGGAAAACGTCAGGATCATCCTCAACCAGGAGAAGTTGTCGTTTGCCAACGTCATTAAGACGACTGTGTTCCTGACGAACCTCGCCGATTTTGGGGCCATGAACGACGTCTATGCCAAATACTTCACCGCGCCGTTTCCAGCTCGCTCAACGGTCCAGGTCGCCGCGCTGCCGAAAGGCGCCAACGTCGAAATTGAAGTGATCGCGCATTATTAGGTGAGCTTGCCGCAAGCACTCGCTTCCGGATAAGCTCATAGGATGAATGCTCCCGTTTGGCTTCTGGTCGGATTGGTCTTAGGGGGAGTGGCCGGGGCCGTCATTGGCTGGCTGCTGACGTTGCGACGACAAGGCGCCGCCCTCGCAACCGCCGCGTTGCTCTCCGAGGCGAAGCAACAGCTCTCGGCACGCGAGACCGAACTAAGCCAGGTTCGCCAACAACTCACGGAAGCGAGCGCAAAGAATGCCGCTGCGCAAAGCGCGCTCACGGAATCGCGGCAGTATCACGAGCAGCAACTGGCGCAACTCAACGCCCGGCAGGAAAAGGCCATGGCAGACCTGCGGGAAGCCTTTCGCGCGCTCAGCGCTGAAGCCCTGGAGAAAACTCACCCGGAATTCCTGCGCCTTGCGAACGAAACGTTCGCGAAGTTTCGCGAAACTGCGAAGGGCGACCTGTCACAAAAGGAACAGGCCATCGCCACTCTGGTTAAGCCGCTGGAAGAACACCTCAAAGCGTACCAGGAGCGGTTGCAGAAAAGCGAGGCGCTGCAGTCCGGCTCAATCGGCGCCGTCGGGAAGCAGCTCGAAATTCTTTCGCGCGAAACCGAGCAATTGCGCCGCATCCTGAATTCCAACCAGGCGCGAGGCCGGTGGGGAGAACAAACGCTGCGCCGCGTCGTGGAGGCGGCCGGGCTCAGCGCCCACTGCGATTTCTACGAACAGGAGCATTCCGGCGATGGCAAGCCGGACCTGATCATCAAGCTTCCAGGCGATCGATGCCTGATCGTTGACGCCAAAGTTCCGGACCTGGAAGTGCTCGCGAGCGTTGATATCACCGATGCGGCCAAACGCGCCGAGGCCTTGACGACGCATGCGACAAAATTGAAAGGCACGATCAAGGCGCTGTCGGAGCGGAACTACTCACGGCAGTTTCCCAACGCGCTCGATTACGTGGTGGTGTTTCTGCCCGCGGAGTCGCTGTTCAGCGCTGCCCTCGAAGCCGACCAGGAACTGCTCGTGTGGGCCGCGAGCAAAAAAATTCTGGTGACGACTCCCGCGTTGTTGATCGGGCTGCTGCATTGCATCCAGGTGGCCTGGCAACAGCACGCGCAGACCGAAAACGCGCGGCAGATCGCGGACGCAGCGACGGAGCTTTACAGCCGCGTCCGCACGTTCGTCGAACATTTCGAGACCCTGGGCGCGAGTCTCGAGCGGGCGACCGCCGCCTACAACGAAGCGGTGGGAAGTTATTCCAGACGGGTCAAACCGAAAGGCGACCAACTCGTCGGGCTCGGACTGGAAACTTCGGGGAAGCAGTTGCCAGAAATCGCGCCGATCGAAGTCAGCGTACGCACCGTGGCTGGCAACGGCGGCGTACCGAAGGCAGATTTGTTCGACAATTAAAGAAAGACAGGAGGAGCCTTGCGGCTCCCCCTGTCTTCTCGAACCGAACCGACAGCCTCCCCTGAAAGCTGTCAGCTCAATTCAAATCATCGGCGTTTTCGCCTCGCCTCTTGAACGTGGGCGATCGCCCCGCCAGCGACCACAATCTCCACGTCGTCGGTGTCGCTAAGGTCGCCATCGGAAACACTCAAGCGTAGCGTGTAAATGCCATGGGCCGCAAAGCGCGCGGTGGTGTTCAGTGATGACGCGTTGGCAAACTCCACGCCGGAAGGGCCTGCCACCACGCTCCACAAAGTCATGAGGCGGTCGTTCCCGTCATCTGTTGCCGTTCCATTCAACGAAGTGGTGTTAGTAGCGAGCAGCGTCTGGTCGGGACCGGCGTTTGCCACCGGCGCATGGTTCACCGCGCCCACGCGTATCTCGAAATCGCGCGTTGTGCTGGCTTCCCCATCAGTGACCGTAATTGTCGCGCGCACGGCGCCCGATCTACCTTCTCTGGGCGTTGCCGTGAGCGTGCGAATCGGGCCGTTTCCGGCAATCACAATCGCTTCGTTCGGCAACAAGCTGGTGTCTGAACTCCTTGCAGTCACGATGAGACTTGCAGCAGGTGTTTCAACGTCGCCGATCGTGAAAGAAATCGGCGAAGTCGATCCGCTTTCGGAAATCATTTGGTCTGGAATTCTGGACAGCGTCGGGGAGTCATTCACTGCCATGACGGTAACGTTGACCAACTGCGTCGCTGTCGTGATTCCATCGGTGGCGTGAAGCGAAAGCGAAGCTGTTCCTGTTTCATTCAGCGCCGGCGTGATCCGCAGGATCGCTCCGCCATCGGCGTCGCGGAATTGCACGTTCCCTTCGGGGACAAGCATGGGATTCGAAGAACGGGTGAAGAACGAGATTGGCCGGGTCGCGTCGAGGCCATTGATGTTCAGTAGCAAAGGCTGACTTGGAGTATCTTCGGCTATCACAATCTCGGTCACGTGCCCGTATGCAAAGAGAGCCGTGGCCAGCCACGCGCATGGCAGAGCAACAGAAAGGCGAAAACCACCAGCTCTCATCGTGCCATGAGATTAGCAGCCCGAGTGGCACTTTGAATCAGCGCAAGTGTCTTTCTCCTGTCGGAATTCGACCTACAAGGGCCGGCATTGCGGGTTCGCGGCGAACGCGTATTCGGAGACCACCTCACCGCGCATCAAGTGCCGCTGAATGATCTGCTCCAGCACGTCGGGCGTGCAGGAGTGGTACCACACCGCTTCGGGGTAAACGACCGCGACGGGTCCGCAGGCGCACACGCGCAGACAATTCACCTTGCTGCGGTAAACCAGCGGTTCCGGCCCGGCGAGTTTCAGCTCTTTGAGCCGCGCTTTCAGGAATTCCCACGACTTCAGTGTTTCCTCTCGCGGCGCGCAGTGCGGTTCCGTTTGGTCGGCGCAAAGAAAAATGTGCCGGCGATATTTCTCCAGTCCGAGCGTTTTGACGCACTTGGCCAGCTCAGCGTCCATCGACGAAATCCTTGATTGCCGCGGCGACTTTGTCCGGCGCTTCCAGCGGCGTGCAATGGCCCGCGCCCTCGATCTCGACGTACTTGGCTTTCACACTGGCCGCAAGATCCTGCGCGCGCGTCACGGGAATGAACTTATCCTCGGTGCTGTGCACGATGAGGATCGGTTTGCCGAGTCGCTGCAGAACGGGAGTGCGATCCGATCGACGGGCCATGGCTTCCAGTGCCCACGTAATTCCAGCAACATCGGCGCGCTCGGCTCCTTTGAGCGCATACAGCGTCAACTCTTCGCGCGGGTACGCGAACAACTTTGGGATGGCCGCGTCCGTGGCGGCGCGCGTTCCTTCTTTGCGGACTTTCTCGATCATCATCCTGCGGCCCTGCCGCACCTCATCCGTGTCGGCCGCGGCTTGCGAATTGATCAAAGCGAGACTCGCGATCAGTTCAGGGTGTTTCTCGGCCAGCGCAAGGGCGACATAACCGCCCATGGAAAAACCGGCGACCACGGCTTCGCCCGAAAGCTGCTGCGCCACGTCTTCGGCCATTAATTCGAGCGACGGTTCGGCCGGACCGATCTCGACGCCAAACCCACGCAGGTCCGGCGTCAAAAATCTGCGGTCGGGCTCGAATTTCGCGACCACCTTCTCCCACATCGTGTGGTCGAACGGATACCCGTGCAGCAACACCAGCGGTGTCCCCTTCATGACGGCAACTTAGCCCAGCTTCCACGCAACCCGCATCACTTTTGTAAAAAGACGGAGCATTTAGCCGCTGCTCCCGTCCAACCCAATGTGAAAAGGTTACTTGGGCTTTTTCTGGCGCTTTTGAGCGTAGTCCCCGCTTTCGGTTCCGGCCTCATCATTGTTCACGACCCGGATTTCTGGAGTTACCCGCCACCGGACCACCCTCCACGCATCCGGCCGCCGCGCCCCGCCCCGCCCGCGCCCACGTATCCGATCGAGGTGAGCCACACGAAAATCGAGGGGAAGATCACAGACCAGATCGCCACCACTTCGGTTGACCAGGAATTCTACAACCCAAATTCGCGGCAACTCGAAGGCACGTTCCTGTTTCCGGTGCCCAAAGGCGCGCACATCAACAAATTCACCATGGAAATTAACGGCAAGCAGGTCGAAGCCGAACTGCTGGCCGCCGACAAGGCCCGCGGCATTTACGAAGATATCGTGCGCAGGCTCAAGGATCCGGCCCTGCTCGAGTTCGCCGGGCGCGACCTGTTCAAGGTCCGCATCTTTCCCATCGAACCACACAGTCGCAAACGCATCACGCTTTCATATTCTCAGTTGCTCAAGTCCGATTCCGGATTGGTCAGCTATATCGTCCCGTTCAACACCGAGAAGTTCTCGGCCAGGCCCGTCAAGAATGTCAGCCTCAAAGTTGACCTGGAGACGAAGCAACCGCTCAAGTCCGTTTACTCGCCTTCGCACAAAGTCGAAATCAAACGCAAAGAAGGCAATCGTGCCACCATTGGCTTCGAATCCAACGACATGCGGCCGGACACGGATTTTCAGTTGTTTTACGACACCGATAAGTCGGACATCGGTTTGCATTTAATGACGTTCAAGGAGAGTGGGGAAGACGGTTACTTCGTGCTGCTGGCCTCGCCCGGCATCCAGGTACGCGGCACAAAAGTCATTGCCAAGGACGTGGTCTTCGTGCTCGACACCTCGGGCTCCATGGCGGGCGCAAAGCTCGAGCAAGCCAAAAAGGCGCTGCTGTTTTGCGTTGAGAACCTCAACAAGGAGGACCGCTTTGACGTGCTCCGATTCGCCACGGAAGTCGAACCGCTCTTCGATAAGCTCAACGACGCCGATAGCGACAACGTCGGGCGCGCCAAGAAATGGATTCAGGAACTCAAGCCGATCGGCGGCACCGCGATCAACGACGCGTTGGCCAAAGCGCTCGCCAATCGGCCCGGCAAGGCAGATCGCCCTTACGTCATCGTGTTTCTGACAGACGGACGGCCCACCGTGGGCGTGACGGACGAAAACCAGATTCGCTCCAACGTCACAAAGAAGAATGAGGAGAACACCCGCATCTTCTGCTTCGGCATCGGCACCGATGTGAACACGCATCTGCTCGACTCCGTCGCCGAGGACACGCGCGCCTTCAGCCAATACGTCCTTCCCGAAGAAGACATCGAAGTTAAAGTCTCCAGCTTTTTTACGAAGATCAAAGAACCCGTGCTCGCGAGTCCGAAGCTGGTCTTTCCGGGTTCCATGCGCGTTACCAAAATGTATCCGGCAGCTCTGCCCGACGTTTTCAAAGGCGAGCAACTGGTTGTGGCGGGGCGCTACTCCGGCAAGGGCAGCGGCGCGATTCGCCTCGAAGGCTCGGTCAACGGCGAAACAAAATCCTACAGCTACGACGCCGACTTCCCGGCGACTTCGTCGGATCATGATTTCATTCCGCGCCTTTGGGCGACGCGCCGCGTCGGGTATCTTCTCGATGAGATTCGCCTGCGCGGCGAGAACAAGGAACTTAAGGACGAAGTCAGCGAACTCGCCCGCAAGTACAACATCGTCACGCCTTACACCGCATATTTGATCATGGAAGATGAGCGCCAGCGCGGCGTCGCAGCTAATTTGCAGACGTTCGAATTCCGCGATACTGAAGTGGCGCGCCGCGAATTGCTTGGTGCTTACGACGGCCTGAATCGCTCCCGAAGCGGAGACCGCGCCGTGGGTGACGCGCGCCACCTCTCTCGGCTCAAAGCTGCCGAAAGCTCGGAAGCCATTCAACAGAGCAACGAAGACCTGCTCCGGGGTTACGCGATTACAGCCAGCCCCAACGCGCCTGCTCCCGCCGCGGGTGTCCCGGCGCAATCCCTGGGTACTGCTGGCGGAACCGTTGGCGAAGTCGCTCAACTCTGGAAAGCGCCGCTGGCCGAAGTCGGCAAGTCGGCCGGCCCTCAAATGCAGCAGCGGTTTGTCGGAGGGCGCGCCTTCACCTTGAAAACTAATTCGTGGCTGGATACCGAAATTCAGAAGAAGGAAAGTGCCAGGCGCGTTCGTGTGCAATTCCAGTCGCCCGAGTACTTCGAACTGGTCGCCAAAAATCCGAAAGCCCAACCATGGCTCGCGTTGGGCCGCAACGTACAGTTCGTCCTGGGTGAAACCATCTACGAGATTTACGAATAATTCGAAACCCTGACCTCGTCACCGGTGTTAATTGAATAACGAAGGTTTTACATCGCCATGACAAACGGCGGCGAAACTTGAGGCAGATTCGAGACATGAAGGAAGCGATTTCATCCGATGCGCCGAGTTGCGTGATCCAGGGCCATCACTTCATCCAGCGTGGCAAAACCTGGGTCGATACCGAAGTCGAAAAAATCCCCCGGGCGCGACGCATTCGCGTGCGCTTTGACTCACTCGAGTTTTTTGAGTTGCTGATCAAATACCCCAAAGCCCTCCCCTACGTGACCACCAATCGCAACGTCGCCCTCGCTCTCGACGACACAGTCTACGAAATCTACGAAAACTACGAATGACACGTAGGGCGCGACGCCGATTGCTCCCGCTACTTCCCCTCGATCAACTTCCGAAATTCGGCGAAGAGCGGGCTGGAATCGTGCGGGCCGGGAGAGGCTTCCGGGTGGTACTGCACGCAATAGATCGGTTTCTTCTTATGGCGCATGCCTTCGACGGTTTGGTCGTTCAGGTTGATGCGGTTCACACTTACTTCCGAGGGCAACGAGTTTGCATCCACCGCGAAGCCGTGGTTCTGTGACGTAATTTCGACCTTCCCTGTTTCCAGGTCCTTCACCGGCTGGTTTCCGCCGCGGTGACCAAACTTCAACTTCAAGGTCTTGCCGCCGAAAGCCTGCCCAAGAAGCTGGTGCCCCAGGCAAATCCCAAAAATCGGTATGTCCTTCTTCACCAAATCGGACACAGTCTTCACCGCATAGCCAAGCGCCGCGGGGTCGCCCGGACCGTTGGAAAGAAAAATCCCGGCAGGTTTGTACTTCAGCGCGTCCTCAGCCGTCGTGGTCGCGGGCACCACCTGCACCTTGAAGCCTTGCTGCCGCAACCGGCGCAGGATGTTGTATTTCATCCCGAAATCGAACGCCACGATCGGAATGTCTGCCGCGGGCAACGGCGCGCGCACTTCGCGCGCATTGACCTGCCCCGGGCCTTGGACAAGTTGAAAGTCCGCGCTCTGCTGATCCTTCACATCCCACAGGAACGGCTCGCGATGCGTGACCTCCTTCACGTAATCCACACCCACCAATCCCTGCCAGTTGCGAGCGCGATCAACAGCTTCCTTGTCCGAAACTTTCTCCGTCGAAATGAACCCTTTCATCGCCCCGCTCACGCGCAGCCTTTTCGTGAGCGCGCGCGTATCGATGTCCTGGATGCCGGGAATCCCGTTTTTTTCCAAATACTCCGCCAGCGTGTAGTCCGCCCGCCAGTTGCTCACCACCGGCGAAAGCTCGCGAATCACAAAACCTGCGACGTGCGGCCGCCACGATTCCACGTCCTGCTCGTTCACGCCGTAGTTGCCGATGAGCGGATACGTCATCGTCACGATCTGGCCTTTGTAGGACGGGTCGGTGAGGATTTCCTGGTACCCCGTCATGGAGGTGTTGAAACAGACCTCGCCGCATGCGGAGGCGGACGCGCCAAAGCCGCGCCCGTGGAAAACTGAACCGTCTTCGAGTGCCAGGATTGCGTTCATCGAGCCGAGAAAACTTCGGGGCGCGGCGGCAAACAATCAAGCGCGAACAACAAAAAACGCGGCTGAGCTTCAGCCGCGTTTCGAGAGAGTTGACAGGATTTCGTCAGGCCTTCTTCAAGCCCTTCAGTTTCGCAACAAAATCTGCGCCTTTGGTTTTCCCGTCGTAGCCGACATCCTTCATCAGTTCTTTGCCATTACTGTCGAACACGACCACCGTCGGATAACCTTCAATACTGTGCTTCTTCGCCAGTTCCTTGTTCGCTTTCTTCAGCTCCGCCGCTTGCGGCTTGCTGCGCGGAAAATCGATCTCGACCAGGACGAGGTTGTCCTTCGCGTAGCTGAGGAACTCCGGCGACGATAACACATTCTTGTGCAATGCCTTGCACGGCGGGCACCAATCCGACCCCGTGAAGTCCACCAGCACCATTTTCTTTTCGGCCTTCGCCTTGGCCTGCGCCTTCGGCAAGTCCGTCACCCATGTCTCCTCCGCCGCGAACGCCTGCGTAGCGAGAAACCCTAACAACAAACCCAACGCCATGCTTTTCATAATCTTCTAATATTGATTGTTCGATCCGCTCATTTAGACGGCAGTCAGTTCGTTTTGTTCACTCCAAACGACCTGGCCCGCGACGATGGTAATGACGGCTTTGCCCTTCATTGTCCAGCCGTGAAATGGGCTGTTCTTTGACTTGCTCGCCGACTCGCCCCGCTGGAATACCCACTCACGATTCGGGTCGATGACCGTGATATCCGCGTCCGCGCCCGCCTTGAGCGTCCCTTTGGCCAGCTTGAGCAGGCTCGCCGGGCCGGTCGTGAATCGCGCCAGCACCTCGGGCAAACTCATCTTGCGCGTGTGATAAAGCTGCATGAGCGACAGCGGCAGTTCCGTCTCCAGGCCCGTGATTCCAAATGGCGCGTAATCGAACTCTACTTCCTTCTCGTAATCGCAATGCGGCGCGTGATCGCTGCAAATCACTTCAATCGTCCCATCAACGATCCCCTCGAGAATCGCATCGCGATCGCGCGCAGACCGCAACGGTGGGTTCATCTTGAAATTCGTGTCGTAATTCGGCCACGCGGGCCGCTGCTCCATGTCGTTGAATCCGAACACGCCTTTGCCGTCCGCCCGCCAAAAAATATCGCCCCCCGCGATCGCCGAATCCGTCAACGTGAAATGATGCGGGCACGCTTCGCCCGAAATCGGCACGCCCCGTTTCCTCGCCGCGCGGATCAACTCCACGCTTCCCGCCGCGCTCAAGTGCTGGCAATGCACCTGCGCGCCGGTCGTCTCCGCCAGCAGGATGTTGCGCGCCACGATCATCTCCTCACCCGCGCTCGGCCAACCGCCCAATCCCAGCGTCGTGCTCCAGTAGCCCTCGTGCATCACGCCATCGCTCACCAGCGCGTAATCCTGGCAATGGTCCATGACGGTCAGGTCGAACATCCGCGCGTACTCCAGCGCGCGGCGCATCAACTCATTGTTCTGCACACAATGCCCGTCGTCGGTGATCGCCACCACCCCGGCCTGCTTGAGCGAGCCAATCGGCGCCAGTTCCTCACCGGCAATGTTGCGCGTGATCGCACCAGTCACGAACACGTTCACTTTGCCTTCGCGCGCGGCTTTTTCCCGGATGAGCGCGACTGTCCCGGCGTTTTCAATCGCCGGCGACGTGTTCGGCATGCAGACGACAGAGGTGAATCCGCCACGCGCCGCCGCCGCGGTGCCGGTCGCGATGGTTTCTTTTGCGGATTGCCCCGGTTCGCGCAAATGCACGTGCAGGTCAATCAATCCGGGAGAAACGACCAACCCTGTGACATCAATACGTTCCACATCCGGAGCGGCTTTGGCGGTCGCGTCGGTCCCGATGCCGGCGATCTTTTCATCCACAACCAAAACGTCGGCGGTGCGATCCAGCTTTTGTGCAGGATCGATAACGCGTCCGCCGGTAAGCAGCAGAGAAGCCATTGGAGGAAGGCTACGCGAAGCCGTCGAGATTGGGAATTCAAAACCTTGCAGCCCTCGCTGCCACCGCGCAACTTTGGTAGGGAAGCACCCCAGTGCATCTGGGGCCAACAATTCCCATTCTCGACCCGAATCAACGAGACAAAAAGTCTGAGGTGGAAACGTGGCGGCGAAACGAAGCACATCAGAAGGCGTTTCGCCGCCTCTTCACTCCCCAGAGTGTATCAGTGATTCGAGGCTGTCTTTGGCGTCGTTGCGGACATGCGCTGGGTGACGAACTGCCGGAGGACGGGAATCTTTGCTTTGCCGAGGAGTTTGGTGGCCGCGAGAATGTCGGAGCCAACCAGCGGTTCGGCAGTGTACCAGTACATCAGCGGGAGGTTGTGGTCGGTAATATCTTCCGCGTGCGCAAACAAGCCCTCGAGGACGGGCAGACGCTTGTCCACGGCGACGCGTTGCGCGGCAGAGGCGACGTAGAGGCGGACGAGCGGCGAGGCGTCGTTCTTTGCCAACGTGGCCAGTTCGTTCAGCAGCGCTTCGGAAGGTTTCTTGTCCTCCATCAACAACTGAATCGCCCACGCACGAACGTGTTCATCTTCGCTCTTAAGGACGGAGAGGCCGAGCTTTTCAGTCAGGCCCGCCGTGGCGTGCAATGTCCAGAGGGCCCGAAGTTTGCGAGTGACATCAGGATCTTTCGCGACGATTTGCTCGAGTGAAGCATGAACGGCCGGCTTCGGTCCTCGCTCCTGCAAGACGCGGCGAGCGTGGCGCGCGTACCAGTCGTTTTTGTGCAATTGCATTTGCACAAGCTCCTCGTCCGACTTGCTTTGAAGATCGACTTTCGTCGTTTTCTGATTGTTGTAGGTGACCTTGAAGATGCGTCCATTGGAGCGGTCGTGGCCATCGACCTGGTTGTGGTGGCACTGGTTCTTGTCGTACCAGTCAATCATGTAGAGGGAACCGTCCTGGTCGGTAAGGAGGTTCAGCACCTGCGACCATTTGTCATTGAAGTTAATGAAGTCAGTGCCGTGGCTGGCGACGTAACCCGAGCCTTTGCGTCTTGGAACGTCCATGTTGATGCGCTGGCCGTGGATGTTGTTCATGAAAATGTTTCCCCGATACTCCTCCGGCCAACTGTCACCCTGATAGATCAACAATCCCGCGTGCGCGTGACCTCCGCCCGCTGCGTCCGAACGCGCGTTGCCGGCGTGCGGCCCCTTCGCGCCCGCCCAATGGACGTGATCGCCGATCGTCTTGATGTGATCGTAGAAGTAAGGGTAATTCGGCTTGCGCGACTTCTGATCGCGATGCCGCTCGTTTTGCGCGGTCTGTTCGAGGCTCATTGAATAATGTTCGCCGCCCTGGCGTTCGTAACGCGCGCCCTGGATCATGTGCCAGATGTGCGGCACGACGCAGGCCTCGATAAAGCATTGGCCATACTGATCGAAGTCGATGCCCCAGGGATTGCTCGTGCCTTCGGAGAACACTTCGAACACGTGCTTCGTAGGATGGTAACGCCAAACGGCCGCATCAATCCATTGTCGCTCCTTTTCGGGCGCGCCCGGTTTGCCAACGAGGGAAGGACAGAAGACACCGTGGCAGCCATAGAGCCAGCCGTCGGGGCCCCACGTGAAGGTGTTCAATGTTTCGTGGGTGTCGCGCGTGTAATCCCATCCGTCGAGCAGAACTTTCGGTTCGCCTGCGGGCTTCGGCTCGTTCCAATCCTTTACCGGGACGAACAACAGATGCGGCGCAGCACCGATCCACACGCCGCCGAAACCAACTTCAAGACCGCTGACGAGGTTGAGCTTCTCCATGAAAACGTGGCGCTTGTCGAACTTGCCATCGCCGTTGTTGTCCTCGAACACGAGAATCCTGTCGCGACCCTGGCCTTCCGGGGCGCGCTTTGGATAGGTATATCCCTCCGCGACCCACAATCGGCCACGATCATCGATGCAAAACGCGATGGGCTGCTGAATGTCCGGCTCACCCGCGAACAGCGTTGCGGAAAAGCCGGGGCGCAGCGTCATTTCTTTGGCGGCCTGCTCGCCGGTCAGCCCCGCGAACTTCACTTCATCCGTCGGCGGCAGGTCGCCGACGTTCTTGCGCGCATCTATCGCATTGGCCAATTGCGGCTGCTGGTCGTAAAAGCGGAAGTTGTCGAAGTTGATGTGCCCCCACCCGCCGGTTTCCTGATCGACAATGCGAATCACCATCGGCTTGCCGACGTACGGCGTCAGGTTGGCAACAATCGGACGAAGGTTCTCGGTGTCCTGGCCCGAAGCGCGGAAAACGACGCGCTCGCTTTCTCCGTCTTTCAAGACCAGTTCGACCTTCGTTTTCGGCAGCGAACCTCCGCCGAGCAGGAAACTCGCCCAGCCGTGCTCGACCTTAAATGGCGCGGACGTGAGCGTGCCCTGCGCTTTGTCGCCGCGGCCATTTTCGTACGTGCCAATCCAGTATTCGCCCTGATGCTGGCTTTTCATGTCGCTGCGGCGCGGGGTCACCGTGTCGCCTTTGACCGGCTGCTTTTCGAACGCGTCCCCGCTGGCGGTCCAGTCTTGAAGCGAGCCTTGCTCGAAATCGAAATTCAGCGGCTTGCCGGCGGCACTTTTGGGGAGAACGCCGGCGGGTTCGGCGGAAAAGGAGACGATGCTGCAGAACGAAAGGGCCACGCACGCGGCCAAGTGAACGAACTGGCATTTCATAAGAGTGCTAATCAGACGCCACGCCAAGCGCGGATATTGAAATTATCGGGTGCTGGCCGTTTGCGGCGTGAACGGTTTCGGCTGCGCTTTTTCCCACTGTTCACGACCGACTTTCTTCGCCTCGTGCAGGAGGACGTAGGTGCCCTTTTTATTTCCGACCACGATGTCGGGCCGCTTGTCGCCGTTGATGTCGCCAGCCACCACCTGCGTGCCAACGCCCGAGTCGTTATCGATGAGGTATGGAAGAAAGTCGACGTCTGCGCCTTTGCGCGTGAGCTTGAACCAATAGAGCACTGCCGGCGCGCCCGGTTCCGCATCGCCTGTGGCGCCGTGCGCCCAAAAGCGTTTTCCAGTGACGATGTCCTTGAGGCCGTCGCCGTCCATGTCGACGAGATCGATGGCGTGGAGTTGCGAGAACTTGACGCCATAGCGGTTTTCCTTCGGTTCCTTGTTCATGATCATGTGCTGCTTGAATTCGATTTCGCCGTCTTTCTTTTCCTTGAGCTGCTCATACCAGGCAAGGCCGAAGCCGTGCGCGGCAATACTCGTAATGACGTCGTTCAAGCCGTCGCCGTTCACGTCGTAGGCATACATTTGCGCGCCGCCGGTGCCGAAACTATTTTTGTGGTGTTTCCAAACCGGGTCGCCGTCGAGAGAGGCCGGTTGCTCCCACCAGCCGTCTTTTTCCATGATGTCGGCCTTGCCGTCGCCGTTCACGTCACCATAACCGTAGCCGTGGTTGAACCAGTGCCACTTGCCGGCACCGGAAATCTTGTGGAACGTGAACTTCTCAGTTGGGTTCTTCCAATTCGGTGTCGCGTAACCAAGGTAGCTGACCTCGTTCGTGCCCTCGGTAAGTCGTGTGTGGAAGATTACTTCCGGTTTCCCATCCCCGGTAAGATCACCGAACGTCGGCGATTCGTTATCGGTTTTCTCGATGGCGACGTGACGTCTCCAATGGCCCTCGTCGCCCTTCGGATTTTCGAACCACCAGGAGGCCTGTCCCGGAAACCCGAGAATCAGGATGTCCGTCCAGCCATCGGCGTTGAAATCGTGAGCGAACGCGAAGAAGTTGTCCGAGTAGGCGTTCTTTTTGCCAAGCGCGCCTTCGAAGCCCGGGATTGTTTGCTCGGTGCCGTCCTCTTTTTTCAACGTGAACGTTTTGGTGGCGGGATAATATTCGTGGAGTTTCTCAAAGGCTGGCCCCTCCCACCAGTACGGACCCG
>Ga0111539_10004917_pt1 | contig 17386 bp, 15 predicted proteins | sample RhiMethybrSRZTD1_FD_79667 | JGI IMG/M metagenome (GOLD analysis project Ga0111539, IMG submission 79667) | Populus rhizosphere microbial communities from Tennessee, USA - Rhizosphere MetaG P. TD hybrid SRZTD1 (version 2) (version 2) | ecosystem: Host-associated > Plants > Roots > Rhizosphere >... | reverse complement strand
TCGCCTCCGTCGAGAAAGGTATCTACGCCGTGAATTTTGGCGGCGGCCAGGTGGACATCACCTCGGGCAAGTTCGTCTTCTCGGCGAGCGAGGCCTATCTCATCGAGAACGGCAAGGTTGGCGCGCCCATCAAGGGGGCGACGCTCATCGGCAATGGCCCGGACGTGCTCACCCGCGTCAGCATGGTGGGCAACGACCTCAAGCTCGACGACGGCGTCGGGACCTGCGGCAAGGAAGGGCAGAGCGTGCCGGTGGGTGTAGGACAGCCTACGCTGCGCATCGATGGGCTCACGGTGGGCGGCACCGGTTGATGCCGTGACATGCCGCGGTGGCAGCGCGGCAATGATGCGCATGCGTAATATCCCGCGCTGCACTGTCTGACAGTCCCCGCGCGGATTGGCACGCCGCCGCGTGGCGTAGATTCGGCATCAAATTAGGCGATTGCACCCGAATCGCGACTGCCGGCCGGCACGTCGCGCGCGCACTATCACAGGGCGCGGACGACAGGGATGTCGGCAAAGTGCGTCAGACTTTCGTAGCGAAGGGATTCGCTCCGCGCCTACAAGCCAATCAGACCCGAACATAATGAAGTGCGCGTTTTGCGACATTGGAAACAGTGTGATTCCCGGCACACCATGGCCGCCTCATGGTTAAGCAAACTGCATACGCGCTGCTGCCCGACCCGGGCACTGGTGCAGACGAACCACCAGTTCAACGAGAGCGGAGTCTTCCAAAAATGCGCAATGACACAGCCTCCAGCGGCGAATTCCGAATCAATATCCCGCCGGATGTATTGGCCGAGATGCGCCGCCAGTCGGCGAGCCCGCGTAGTTCGATGCAGGTCGATGGTTTCCGTCCAGGACTTTTTGGCCGTCTCATCAACCTGGTGACTGGCCGCCGCCGCTGATTCCACCACAAGCGACTCGGCAAGCGACCGTTCATCAGGAACGTGCTGTCGGCGCTGCGCGCAAGCAAGTCGGCCGCGAACCTCAGCGCGCGCGCGCCGCGTCTTCCAGCGAATCGTCGTCCGCTTCTTCGTTGGCCGCATCGGCGTCGAGGCGCGGCAGGTCATCGTGCGTGTCGACCAGGTGCTGCGCCGAACTCTCGTCGACGTACAGCATCTCGTGCTGGCCCAGGCTGATCACATCGCCGTCACGCAGCGTGTAGCGGCGCACGCGCTGCCCGCGGATCACCACGCCATTGGTGCTGTTCAGGTCTTCGAGCACACTCACGCCGTCACTGCCGGTGATGATCTGGCAGTGATGGCGGCTGATGAATTTGCTGTCGATCTGCAGGTCATTGTCGGGAGTGCGCCCGATGACCTTGCGCCCGGGCACGAGGTGCAGCTCGGCGAGCGTCTTGCCGTCGGCCGACAGCACCACCTTGGCGAGCACACGGGCGTGACGATCGCCAACCGGGGCCGGCCCGGCCGAACGCTTCGCGGCCGCATTGCCGGTGCGCGCCGAAAACTCCACCCACTGCAGTTCGCCGATCGCCGCGGCGATGTCCTTGCGGGTGACGTGATCGCGATCCTCGTTGAATGCGGCCATCATCGCCGTGTCGCACAGCGTGTTCACCAGGCGGGGCACGCCGCCCGCGTAGCGTGCGATTTCTGCGAAGGTGTCTTCGGCGAAAATCTCACGGCCATTGGCGCCGGCCACGTCGAGGCGATGGCGGATGTAGGAGCGCATATCGTCGTTCGACAGGGTGCCGAGATGGAAGCGCAGGCGCACGCGCTGCATGAGCTGGATCAGTTCCGGCGAGTCGAGTTTCTCGTTGAGCTCGGGCTGTCCGGCGAGAATGATGCGCATCACCTTTTCCTTGGTGGTCTCGATGCCGGACAACAGCCGGATTTCCTCGAGGACCTTGAGCGAAAGGTTCTGTGCTTCGTCGATGATCAGCAGCACTTTGCGCCCGGCGGAGTACTGCTCGATGAGAAAGCCGTTGATGGTCGCGATCAACTCGGCCTTCTTCATCTTGAAAGGCGAGAAGCCGAACTGGACCAGCACCGACTGCAGGAATTCGACCGCCGTGACCTGGGTCTGGTTGATCTGCGCGATGACGACGTCCGAGTCGAGCTGGCGCAGGAAGCTTTCGATGAGCGTGGTCTTGCCGGCACCGATCTCGCCGGTAATCACCACGAAGCCATCCGTGAACCAGATGGTCGACTCCATGTAGGCCTTGGCGCGCGCGTGGGCCCGCGACAGGTAGAGGAACTGCGGATCAGGGCTGAGCCGGAACGGCAGTTCCTTGAGTTTGAAGCTCTCGGTGTACATCGGAGCGGCCGATATTACGGAAAAACAGGCCCCGGGTCGTGGAAACCCTGAGCCGCTTTACCGAATTGCGAGCCAGGTCGCGCGATCCACACGCCCCAGCACTTTGAATGCACGCAAATCGCGCTGCCGGGCCGTGTTTTCGACCAGCGTGACATGACCCAGCTTGCGCCCGGGGCGGGCGCTCTTGCCGTAGTCGTGCCAGTGCAACGCGGACTGCGCCAGGATGGCCTCGCGGGCCGGTAGTTCGCCGATCAGGTTGATCATGGCCGAGTGCCCGCGCGCGCGCGTGCTGCCCAGCGGCAGGCCGGCGATGGCGCGGACGTGATTCTCGAACTGGCTGGTGTCCGCCCCTTCGATGGTCCAGTGGCCGGAGTTGTGCACGCGCGGCGCCATCTCGTTGGCGATGAGCTTGCCGCGCGCCACGAAGAACTCGATGGTCAGCACGCCCACGTAATTGAAATGCTCGAGCAGGCGGCGGGCGGCGCGTTGTGCCTGGCGCGTCAGCGCGGCATTGGCGAACGGGGCGCGCGTCAGGCGCAGGATGCCATCGCGGTGCACGTTCAGGTTGAGTGGATAGAAGGCGATGGCGCCGTCGAGGCCGCGCGCCGCGACGATCGACACTTCGCGGTCGAAAGGCACCAGGTTTTCGTACAGCAGTGGCGCTTTTCCGAGCGCCTTCCAGGCCGCGTCGAGATCGGCGCTGGTGCGCAGGACGAACTGTCCCTTGCCATCGTAGCCCAGGGTGCGCGTCTTGAGCACGCCGGGAAGGCCGATGGACTTCACCGCGGTTTCGAGCGCCGCGCGCGAATCCACGGCCGCGTAGCGCGTCGTGGCGATGCCCAGCAGCTCGAAGGTGCGTTTCTCGCTCAGCCGGTCCTGCGCGGCCGCGAGGGCGCGCAGTGGCGGGGCAATGCGTGCCTTGCCAGGCAGGCCTTCGAGCGCTTCGACCGGGATGTTCTCCCAGTCGAAGGTCACGACCTCGCAGCGCTCGCACAGGCGGCCTAACAACTCGCGATCGGTGAACGCGCCTTCCAGGATGGGACCGACCTGGCCGCCCGGCGTGCGCGCGTCCTTGTCGAGGAACAGGAAATCGAAGCCGAGTGGATAGCCGGCGAGGGCCATCATGCGCCCGAGCTGCCCGGCCCCGACGATGCCTATTGTCATTTCGCCGGATCGGGATTGGACAGCACCCTGTCCGTCTGTTCGCTGCGGAATTTTTTCAGCGCGGCGTCGATCTCGGGACGCTTGTTGGCGAGGATGGCCGCGGCCGCCAGCCCGGCGTTGGTGGCGCCGGCCGGGCCGATCGCGAACGTGGCCACCGGAATGCCGGCCGGCATCTGCACGATGGACAGCAGCGAGTCCATGCCGTTCAGCGCCTTCGACTGCACCGGCACACCGAGCACCGGCAACGTGGTCTTGGAGGCCGTCATGCCGGGTAGATGGGCGGCGCCGCCGGCGCCGGCAATGATCACTTCGATGCCCCGGCCCTGCGCGGAACTGGCGTATTCGAACAGCAGGTCGGGCGTGCGGTGTGCCGATACCACGCGGGTCTCGTACGGGATGCCCAGCTTGCCGAGCGCCTCGGCCGCGGCGCGCATCGTCTCCCAGTCGGAAGACGAACCCATGATGATGCCGACCAGTGGTTTCATCGCGGAATACTAGCTGCGAAGCGAGTCGCTAGCCAGAGTCGTGGTGCATCAGCGGGCGGCTTCAAACAAGCTGCGCAGCGTCCGGAACAGCTCGCGCGACGCGGCCTCGCGGCTGGCAGGGTCGACCCGTGCGCCGCTGGCTTTGGTGACCAGCGCCTGCACGGATTTGCGGTCGGCGTGCGGGCAGCATTTCACGAGATCCTCGAGTGCCGCGGGACCCTCGGTGAGCAGCCGCGTGCGCCATGCTTCGAGACGCTTGTGCTTCTCTGCGTCGATGGCGGTGGCGCGCGACTTCGCGCCCAGCGCCGCCTCGATGGGCGCCGTGTCGATGTCGCGCATGAGCTTGCCGATGTACTGCCGCTGGCGCGCGAGACCGCCCCGGCTGGTGATGCGCTTGGCGAGCAGGATGGCATCGAGCAGTTTTTCGCCGAGATTCAGCGCCCGCAGGTCAGATTCCTTGAGTTCGATGAGTTTCGTCCCCAGGCCCTGTGCCGCGGTCGCTTCTCGCTTGCGCGCACTCTTGCTCGGACGCCCGCCGAATTCCTGCATTTCCTCGTTGTCCTGCATCGTACAATTCTGCCATGCAAGCCCCTCTGCAATCGAAGCAACTCGAGCCGCGCCAGGAAGTGGACGGCAGCCGGATTCCCGAGCTCAAGAACATCGTCTCCGAGGCGCTGGCCCGCGCCCGGGCGCTGGGGGCCAGCCAGGCCGAAGCGGACGTCAGCCTGCAGAAGGGGTTGACCACCACCGTGCGCCTGGGCGAAGTCGAGACGGTCGAATACCAGCGCGACCGCGGCATGGGGGTGACGGTGTATTTCGGCAAGCGCAAGGGTTCGGCCAGTACCGCCGACCTTTCGGCGCGCGCGGTGGAGGAGACAGTCGAGAAGGCCTGCGACATCGCGCGCTACACCGCGGAAGACGCGTGCTCGGGCCTCGCGGATCCGGCCGAACTGGCGACCGACATCCCGGATCTCGACCTCGATCATCCCTGGGAGATCTCCCCCGAAGAGGCGGTGGAATGTGCGCGCAGCTGCGAGGCCGCGGGCCGGGTCGTCGACGCGCGCATCACCAACTCCGAAGGCGCGACGGTTGGAAGTCACCGCGGTGTGCGCGTGTATGGCAACTCGCACGGATTTCTCGGTGGCTACCCGTCCACCAGCCACAGCGTCAGCTGTGTGCTGCTGGCACAGGACGGCGACGACATGCAGCGCGACTACTGGTACAGCGCGGCGCGTGACGGGCGTGACCTGGAATCCACCGCGACCATCGGGCGCAAGGCGGGCGAGCGTGCGGTCGCGCGCTTGCACGCGCGCAAACTGCCGACGCAACGCGCGCGCGTGCTGTTCGCGCCCGAAGTGGCGCGCGGCCTCATCGGCCACTTTCTCGGCGCGGTGCGCGGCAGCAGCCAGTATCGCAAGAGCTCATTCCTGCTCGGGGCGGCGGGTGAGCAGGTGTTCCCATCGTTCCTCGAATTGCGCGAGCGGCCGCACATTCCCAAGGGACTGGGCAGCAGCCCATTCGACAGCGAAGGCGTCGCGACGCGCGATCGCGAACTGGTGCAGGACGGTGTCCTGCAGGGCTACGTGCTCGGCAGCTACTCGGCGCGCAAGCTGGGACTGCGCACCACCGGAAATGCCGGCGGCACTCACAACCTGCTGGTGGAATCGAAGAGCGGCGAATTGTCGATCGATGACCTGTTGCGCGAGCTCGGGACGGGACTGCTGGTCACCGAGCTCATGGGCCAGGGTGTCAATGGCGTCACCGGCGACTACTCGCGCGGTGCCTCCGGGTTCTGGGTCGAGAATGGCGCCGTCAGCGATCCGGTGCACGAAATCACCATCGCCGGAAACCTGAAGGACATGTACCGCAACATTGCGGCCATCGGCAGCGACGTCGATCTGCGCGGCAGCGTGCGCGTGGGCAGCGTGCTGGTTTCGGAGATGACCATTGCCGGTGACTAGGGCCGGCGACTAGCTGCGGCGGCTGACGACGAACGCTTCGTCGTTGAACCACAGGCCGCCGTGCTTGCGCAGCACCACCTGCGTGGCGTCGAGATACCGTCCGTTTGCCACCACTTCGCCGAGCCGCTCGTCCTCGATCTGGTTCACGTAGATAGCCGCGTTCCAGGCGGCAAACAGCATCGATGTGCCGATGCGGTCGCTGACTTCGGCGGGCAGGGTGTGCATTTCGTAACGGAAGATGGCCTCGCTGTCGGGCGGGTCGGGCAGTGAATACCTCGCCGCCTCGCTGCCCAGCGAATTGCGCAATTCGGCCAGTAGTTTGTGCCGGTCCACCTGGAACGGCGTTTCACCCGGCCACAGCGCGCGTACGATTTCCAGTCCTGGATCATCGCCGCGCGACTGGATGACCAGCAGGCGGCCTCCCGGCGACAGCCGTTGCACCAGCGGCAGCAGCACCTTGCCCACCTTGAACTGCGCCGACATGCGGGCACGCCAGGGTTGCGAGGCGAGGATGAAGTCATAGTCGATGGCCGGCGTCTCGGGGCGCGGAATCACCGCGTCGAGCAGGAAGGCGTGATCCTCGCGGTAGATGACCAGCACCGAGGGACGCACATACACCGGGTTGCCGCTGGTTTCGTTGGGGCGCGTCGCCCAGCCGTAGTCGAGCACCGAGCCGAGACCATCGATCTGGCGCGCATATTCGTGCGAAGAATCGCCCTTCAGTTTCAGTACCTGCCAGTTGAGGCGGATCGCGTCCTCGGCATTGCGTGGACGCAGGACAGGCGCATCGGCGTAATGCAGGTTCGTGACCACCAGAACCGTGGTTGGATGCTCGAGGAAACGGTCGGCCATCTTCTCGAGACCGAGCCGCACGTCTTCGCGGCTGATTTCCTTGGCGACCACCAGTTGCGGGACCGCGGGCCAGGTAGCGTGCGCGCTGCGCATGAGCCGCGCCAGCACGGTGGCATCGCCCATGCCGGCGTCGAACAGCCGCAGCGCCGGCGGGGAAGGGCGGATCTCGTGCAGCTCGACCGCGGCCCGATCCGCAACCTTCTGCTTTTCATTGCAGGTGTTGACGAATGCCAGGTACTTCTGGCGATTGTCGTAGAAGCGAAACGGCGTGCTGATCATTATTTCGCGGCTGCGCGCCCCGCGACGAGCTCGGTGGTGATGCGTGTGACGTGTTCGCCCTGGTACTTGCACATGTCGAGTTCGAGCGCGCTGGGCATGCGCGCCTCCGCGCCTGCGCCGGTGATCGAGCTGGCGCCGTAGGGCGTACCACCAGTGACCTCCCGCATGGTGGACAGGTCCTTGTAGGTGTACGGCAGTCCGACGATGATCATGCCGAAGTGCAGCAGCGTGGTGTGGAACGAGGTGATGGTGGTCTCCTGCCCACCGTGCTGGCTGGCGGTGCAGCTGAACACGCTGCCCACTCTGCCGACCAGCGCATGCCGGAACCACAACGCGCCGGTCTGGTCGAGGAAATTGCGCATCTGCCCGGTCATGTTTCCGAAACGTGTACCGGTGCCGAAAATGAATCCGTCGTACTGGTCCAGCTCGTTCGGATCGGCGATGGGCGCCGGCTGGTCCATCTTGAACTTCGAGGCGCGCGCGACTTCCTCGCTGACGAGCTCCGGAACCCGCTTCACCACGACCTCTGCGCCCGCCACGCGGCGTGCGCCTTCTGCCTGCGCATAGGCCATCTGTTCCACGTGTCCGTAGCAGCTGTGATAGAGCACCAGGATCTTCGCCATGTGTTCCCCTCCAGGAGTCACGCGGCCGCCGGCAAATGCCGGCGCGCGAACTCGAGCATGATCTGATTGTAGGCGTGCGGCGCGTCCAGGTTGGGCAGATGCGCCGCGTGCCGGACCAGCACGTGATCGGCGGCCGGCAGCGTCGCGCACAGCGCCTGCCCCGCGCGCCGGCGCACTTCGGTGTCCAGCTCGCCGTTGACGATGAGCGCCGGCGTGCGCACCTGGGCGAGGACTGGCGCGTCGAGCGCTTCGCGCGCCGTGGCGCCGTCGACCAGGTCGTGGCCCGGATATCGCGCGAGGATGCGCGCGAGCAGCGCATGCGCGTGCGCGTCGCCGCTCGCGAGCTGCGTGAGCGGGTGCGCGCTCCACAGTTGCCGGAAGGTGTCGAGGCCGTGGTGCGCAACCATCTCCCGGAACGCCGCCATCGGCAGGTCCGGCACGTCCGCGCCCGGCTCGCCGGTGGCCGCCAGCGGCGGCGGCCCGTCCAGCACCAGCCCGCGTGCGCGGCCGGGATGGCGCGCGGCGAACTCCAGCACCACGCGCGCGCCCTGCGACATGCCGACCAGCAGTGGACTAACTACCCCGAGCGCGTCGAGGAATTCGCGCAGGTCGTCGACGTCGCTGTCCACGGACGGACGCCCGGTCGACAGGCCGAAGCCGCGCCGGTCATAGCGCAGCACGCGCATTTCCGCGGCGAGGGCGGCCTGCGGCTCCCACACGTCGAGGTCGAGCGTCCAGCCGTGCACGAAAACCACGGGACGGCCGGCGCCGTCGTCGCGGTAACGCAGGCGGGCTCCCGGGACCTGCAGCTCATGGTGCGCGCTGTTCATCGAATTCGCATACCGAAAAAAGTTTCGCAATCAGGCTAGGGCCGCGGCAGGGCAGCGTCAAGGCGCAGCCGTGCACGGACGGCAGCCTGTCGTCAGGTCTGCGCGCTGAGCGCGATTCCGGGGACGCGCGCGAGCTCGACCGAGATCTCGCGGCTGGCCTTGCGCAGCATCGCAAGCCGCTGACGCACCAGCGATACCTTGGACTGGCGGCGCGAGTGGCTGGAGCTGTTCAGCGCCGCCACTACGCGGCCGGACTGGTCGAATACCGGCACCGCCACCGCGACCACGCCATAGGCCAGTTCGTCCTCGACCGCCGAATAGCCGCTGCGGCGGCATTCCTCGATGAGCTGGCGCAGCTTTTTCGGGTCGGTGACCGTCTGAGAGGTCAGCGCGGTGAACTTCTGGGTGCGGAAGTACTGGTCGAGCCGGTCGGCACCGACACCGGCCAGCAGCACGCGGCCCATCGAGGTGACGTGCGCGGGAAAGCGGCTGCCGACATGCGCCTCGAGGCGCACCAGGGTGCGCACCGAGGTGCGTGCCACGTACACGATGTCATTGCCGTCGAGCACCGAGAGCGCCGCCGAGTCGCCGGTCATGCGCGCCAGTTCCTCGAGGTGGGTCTTGGTCAGGTGATCGATATCCATCGACTCGAGGTAAGCGGCCCCGAGCTCGAGCACCTTGGGTCGCAGCAGGAAGGCCCGACCGCGGCGCGTGACGTAGCCCAGCTCCTCGAGGGTCAGCAGGCAGCGGCGCGCCGTGGCCGCCGGCATGCGCGCCGAGGCGGCAATTTCACTGAGGGTCAGTGCGGAGTGGTCGCGCGAGAACGACTTGATGACCGCCAGACCCTTGGCAAGGCCACCCATGGCTTCGCGGCGGGCGCTGTTCTTCGCTGGCATGGCCGCGAAGTCTATTTCGGTATGCGAAGAAATGGGAAGCGCGAAATGCGGGCGCGGCCGCGCCAGACCCCGTCGCTTGACGCGGCGGGGCGGTGCAGTTCAGCATCCCCGCGCGCTGCTTCGTTAACCGAATACGATTTCGCTATGCGAAAAGCGGGCGGCGCCGAGGGGTTTCCACGTCATGAAAATCGGGCCGCAGGCACAGCGCAGCTCGGCGATTTCCGCGTCCAACGCGGAGACGATCGTGGTGCGCGGCCGCGATCTGTGCGGCGAGCTGGTCGGCTCCATCAGCTTCACCGACCACATGTGGCTGCTCATCACCGGCCAGCTGCCGGGCGCCGCGCAACGGCGCGTGCTCGACGCCACGCTGGTCGCGATCGCCGAACACGGTCTGGTGCCGAGCGTGGCCGCGAGTCGCATGACGCTGGCCGCGGCGCCCGAGGCGCTGCAGGGCGCGGTGGCGGCCGGCATCCTCGGCTGCGGTTCGGTGATCCTGGGCTCGGCCGAATCGGCCGCGCGGCTGTTCGCCGGCATCGTGGCGCGCATGCCCACGGAGTCGCCGGACGCGGCGGCGCGCGCGCTGCTCGGTGAATTGCGCGCGGCGCGCCGACCCGTGCCCGGCTATGGGCACCCGCTGCACAAGCGCAGCGATCCGCGCGTGGCGCGCTTGCTGTCCGTGGCCACCGAGTCCGGCGTCGCCGGAAAACACATGGAAGTTGCCGGCATGGTCGAGCGCCTGGTGCCGGACATCTGGGGCAAGCCGCTCGCCATGAACGTGTCGGCAGCCATTGCCGCGGTGCTGCTGGATGCCGGCTACCCGCTGCTCGCAGTCAAGGGCGTGCCCATCCTGGCGCGCACCGCCAGTCTCATCGCGCATCTCACCGAGGAGCAGCAGCGGCCCATTGGATTCATCCTTGCCGACTCGGGCGCCAGCGCCATCGAGTACGACGGGCAGCGCCCCGACGGCTTCGAGCCGGGCGAAGGCTGAGAGGAGCGCATGGCACTGCAAGCCGTCCTGCGTGGCGTCAAGATCGTGGAGCAGGGCACGTTCATCACCGGCCCCTGCGCCGGCATGATGCTCGCGGACCTCGGCGCCGACGTGATCAAACTTGAAAGCCCCGGGGGCGACCCGTATCGCGCCTACCAGGGCGGGCTCTATTCGCCGCACTTCCAGGCCTACAACCGCAACAAGCGCAGTATCGTCTGTGACCTCAAGCAGGCGGCAGACCGCGAACTGTTCGAGCGGCTGGTGAGCGAGGCCGATGTCTACATCCAGAACTTCCGGCCGGGTACGGCCGAGAAGCTCGGCGCCGGCCCGGCGCGTCTGCGCGAGCTCAATCCGCGCCTCGTGTATTGCTCGATCAGCGGGTTCGGCGCCAGCGGTCCCTACGTCGAACGACCCAGCTATGACTCGGTGGCGCAGGCGCTCTCGGGATTCCTGAGCGTCGTGGTGGACGCCGACCGCCCGCGTTTCCTCGGTCCGGCGCTGGCCGATGCCATCACCGGCATCTACGCCTCGCTCGGTGTGCTCGGCGCGCTGCTGGAACGTGCCAGCACCGGCCGCGGCAAACTCGTCGAAGTGTCCATGCTCGAAGCCATGGCGCACTTCGCGGTCGAGCCCTTCGCGGCGTACTTTGCGCTCGGCGCGGTGCCGAAGTCCTCCGATCGTCCGCGCCTCGCGCAGGCCTACATCCTGCGGACCGCCGATGAAAAGCTGATCGCGATTCACCTCTCGTCGCTGGAAAAATTCTGGCTGGGGCTGGTCGGGGCGCTGGAGGCCGGGGAGCTCGCGCGTGATGAGCGTTTCAAGGAACGCCTGGCGCGCATCGCCAACTACGAAGCGCTCGGTGCGGAGCTCGACAGCCGTTTCCGGCGCCGCACCCAGCAGGAGTGGTGCGCCCGGCTGAGCGAGAATGACGTGCCGTTCGCGCCCATCAATGGCATCGACGCCGTGGTCGCGGATCCGCAGGTGGGCCACCTCGGTCTCATCGTTCCGGTCGACGGCGCACAACAGGGTGGCCATGAGGCCGTGCGGCCCGCGATGCAGTTCGACGGCGACCGCGCGCGCTCGGTGAGCGCCGCGCCGCTGCTCGATCAGCACGGGGCCGTGATCCGTGCCTCGGTCAACGACAGCCGGCATTGGCCGGCGGCCGCAGACAGTGCGGCGCCGCGCCGCGCGACGGCTCAGGAGCGGGCATGAGCGACACACGCAAACTCTTTCCGACCACCCTGGTGGGCAGCCTGCCGCAGCCCGACTGGCTGATCGACCGGCAGAAACTCGCCGGACGCTTTCCGCCGCGCGTGCGGGCGCGCGAATTGTGGCGCATCGGCGAGCCGTTCCTCGAGGAAGCGCAGAACGACGCCACGGTGCTCGCCATTCGTGCGCAGGAAGACGCCGGCCTCGACATCCTCACCGACGGCGAAATCCGCCGCGAGAGCTATTCCAACCGCTTTGCGACGGCCCTCGAGGGCGTGGACCTCGACAACCCGGGCATGGCGCTCGATCGCAGCGGTCATCCGAATCCCGTGCCGCGCGTCGTCGGCACCATTCGCCGCAAGCACGCAGTGCAGGTCGACGATCTGAAATTCCTGCGCGCGCATACCAGCAAGCAGGTGAAGGTGACGGTCCCCGGGCCGTTCACCATGGCTCAGCAGGCGCAGATCGACTTCTACGACGGCAGCCGCGAAGCGGCCGCGCTCGACTACGCCAGGGCCGTCAATGCCGAGATCCGCGACCTGTTCGCCGCGGGCGCCGACGTGGTGCAGATCGACGAACCCTACATGCAGGCACGGCCCGAGGAAGCGCGCGCGTATGGGCTCAAGGCTCTCAACCAGGCACTGGACGGGGTCACCGGCACGACGGCGGTGCACATCTGCTTCGGCTATGCGGCCATCATTCATGCGCGCCCATCGGCCTATTCATTCCTGCCGGAGCTCGCTGGCTGCAACTGCAGGCAGGTGTCGGTCGAAACTGCGCAATCGAAGCTCGACTGCAGCGCCCTCGTACCGCTCAAGGACAAGAAGATTCTGCTAGGCGTGCTGGATCTCGCCGATCCGGCCGTCGAGAGCGCGGAAACCGTGGCGGCACGCATTCGCCGTGCGCTGCCATACGTGACTGCGGAGAACATCATCCTCGCTCCTGACTGCGGCATGAAATACCTGCCGCGTGAATCCGCAATCGGAAAACTCAAAGCCATGGTCGCCGGCGCCGCGATCATGCGCACAGAACTGTCGCGCGCCGCGTAGGAGTTTCACATGCACTTTCAGAAAAAGTTGTCGTCACTGGGACTCATTGGCGCTGCCGTCGCGGCTGCCATCGCCGGGATGCCTGCCCAGGCACAGGACGCGGCACCCGCGGACACCGCCGATGAACTCACCGAGGTCATCGTCACTGCACGCCGGCGCAGTGAAACGTTCAAGGACGTTCCGATGACCGTCAATGTCTTCACCAGCGAGTCCATCGAGGCCGCGGGCATCCAGCGACCCGCCGATTTCATCGCGCGCGTGCCCAACATGACGCTGGTGGAAACCCAGAATGCGGGCAACGCCTTCGTGGTGATCCGCGGCATCTCGCAGGCGCGCAACAGCGAGCCGTCGGTCGCCGTGCTGGTCGACGGCGTGCTCGAAACGAACCCGGCGGAATTCAACCAGGAGCTGTTCGACATCCAGCAGATCGAAGTCCTGAAAGGTCCGCAAGGCGCGGTGTACGGGCGTAACGCCATCGGCGGCGCCATCATCATCCAGACCAAGGAACCCGGCGACGAGTTCGAGGGCCGCGTAAAGCTCGGCTACGGCAACGAAAACTCGCTGCGCGCGCAGGCAGGCATCAGCGGGCCGCTGGGCGACGCGTTGAAGTACCGCGCCTCGGTCTCCTACTACGACACCGACGGTTTTCTTCCCAGCACGTTTCTCGGCGGCAAGGCCGATCCGGTCGAGAGCCTCTCGGCACGGCTGCGGCTGGATTTCAAGCCGAGCGACACGTTCTCGGGCGACGTGCGGCTGTCGTACGAGAACCTCGACACGCGTGGTTTCTATTTTGTGATCCCGCGCGATGACGAGGCCAATCCTTTCAGCACCTTCACCACGCCGCCCAATGCCAACGATGTCACCAGCCCGATCCAGGTCGACCAGACCGGCATCGACGATCGTGACCTGCTGACCGGGGCGTTGCGGCTCAACTTCGACCTGGGTGGCGGTACGCTGACCTCGGTGTCGGCCTATAACTCGACCGAGGAAATCATCACCGGCGACGCCTACGATTTTCGACCGGCCGCCAATTCGATCTTCAATGTGCTGCTCGGCTTCGATCTCAACCAGAGCCAGTTCCTCGACCTGGAATCCTGGAGCCAGGAAGTGCGCTTCACGTCGTCGGATGAGGGGCGGTTCCGCTGGATTCTCGGCGGCTACTTCGTGCACACCGACCGGTTCATCTCCACCGGCAACATGGTGGACGACGGTACCGGCGTTTTCCCGGTCTATCACGAGCCGCGCCTGACCGGAAACAACCCCAGCGCCACCTTCCTGGCCGACAGCCAGGACAATGACGCCTGGGCGGTGTTCGGCGACGTGGTTTTCGAAATAAGCGACAAGCTCGAGCTGGACGTTGCCGTGCGCTACGACGAAGACAAGCGCGAGAACACCACCGATACGCCGACGGCCTTCCTCCCCGACCCGTCCGCGAGCAGCGGCGAGGTGCGCACCGAAACATTCAGCGAGACACAGCCCAAGTTCACGCTGCGCTACAAGCCCAGCGATGACACAACCCTGTATGGCGGCTGGAGTCGCGGCTTCCGCAGCGGTGGTTTCAACCAGACCGGCGTGGGGGCGGTGGCCGACGCCAGCGGTATCGCCGGCGTCAATGACATCTTCCAGGCCGAGGTCGCCGACACCTGGGAAGTGGGCTTCAAGGGACAGTTCCTCGATCGGCGCCTGAATGTCGGTCTGTCGCTGTTCGACACCTCATCGACCAACGGCTACTTCTTCGTGTTCCTGGCGGCAAACTCCACCCAGAACCTCGGCAACCTCGATGCCGACTACCAGGGCGCGGAGTTCGAGATCAGTGGACGCGTCACGGACAACCTGGAGCTGTTCGCCAGCGCCGGCTACACCGACAGCGAGATCACCGACATGGAAGACCCGTCGGTGATCGGCAACCAGGCGCCGCTGGTTTCGCGCGTGACCTACAACCTCGGTGCGCAGTGGCGTCAGCCTTTCAGTGACACGCTGGCGCTCGCGCTGCGGGCAGACTACCGCCACGTCGGCGAGACCTGGTGGGAGCCCTACAATGTGACCTCGCGCGACCCGATCGACGTGGTCGACCTGCGCGTCGGGCTCGAAGGCGAGAAGTGGGCGGTGACCGCGTGGTCGCAGAACCTGGGCGACGAGGAGTACAACGCCGAGTTCTCGCCGGGCGGATTCCTGTTCCGCGCGCTGCCGCTCCGTTACGGCGTCGAATTCAGTTATTCGTTTTGAACCGGAGTAGATAGTCATGGCCACCAAAGCATCCCTGCCATCGCGACTGCACCACACGGCCTACGTGTCGCGCGACCTGGAAGCCACGCGCAAGTTCTACGAAGAGATCATCGGCCTGCCGCTGCTCGCCACCTGGTGCGAGAAGGACATGCTGTTCGGCGCCGAGCGCACCTACGCGCATTGCTTCTTCGGGCTGGGCGACGGCGGCGCGCTGGCGTTCTTCCAGTTCGCCGACCAGGGTGACCAGGAACAGTTCGGTCCCAAGATGCCGTTCACGCCGTTCCACCACATCGCGCTCAACGTCGATGCGGAGACGCAGAAGGGCATCGAGAAGCGGCTCAAGGACGCCGGCTACCAGGAGCCGCAGTCCTTCGTGCTCGAACACGGCTACTGCCGCTCGGTGTACGTCACCGATCCCAACGGCATGATCGTCGAGTTCACGCACGATCATCCGGACGTGGTGAAGATCAATCGCGACGCACTCGGCAAGGCGCATGCGGAGCTCAAGCGCTGGCTGGCGGGCGATCACACCTCCAACAACACCTACCGCTGAGCGAGGCCGGCCGATGCGCAGCAGCACCGACCGCATTCTCACCACGCACGTCGGCAGCCTGCCGCGCTCGCAGGCGGTCACGGACGTGCTGTTCGGCCGCGAGCACGGCACCGTCGCTGATGCGACGGCGGCCGCGAAGGTTATTGCCGACGCCACCGAAGAAGTGGTGAAGCGGCAGGTGGCCGCGGGCATCGACGTGGTGAGCGATGGCGAGATGAGCAAGATCAGCTACGCGACCTACGTGGCGGATCGCTTCACCGGCTTCGACGGCGACTCGCCGCGCGAGCCCGGCCAGGACCTGGTCGAATTCCCGCGGTTGCTCGAGAAGCTCGCAAGACTGGGATCCACGGCGAAGTACCGCCGGCCGCGTTGTGTCGCGGAAATCCGCACCAAGACCCTCGAGCCGCTGCAGGAGGACCTGCGCAATTTCAAGCGCGCGGTGTCCGCCGGCAAACCCGCCGACGCCTTCCTGAATGCCGCCTCGCCTGGCGTGATCGCGCTGTTCCAGCCCAACGATTTCTACAAGACTCCCGACGAGTATCTCGAGGCCGTGGCCGAGGCGCTGCGCGTCGAATACGAGGCCATCATTGCCGCCGGCTTCCTGGTGCAGATCGACGCACCGGACCTCGGCATGGGGCGGCACACCATGTATCGGCATGCGAGCGTCGCGGAGTATCTGGGACGCGCCGAACTGCACGTCGAAGTGCTCAACCATGCACTGCGCAACGTGCCCGCCGCGCGGGTGCGCATGCATTGCTGCTGGGGCAATTATGAGGGACCGCATCACCACGACGTGCCGATGAGCGATTTGCTGCCGGTGCTGCTCAAGGCCAAGCCGCAGGCGCTGCTGTTCGAGGCGGCCAACCCGCGGCACGCACATGAATGGACAGTGTTTCGCGACGCGCAGCTGCCCGACGACAAGATCCTGATCCCAGGCGTGCTGAGCTCGACCACCAACTACGTCGAACATCCCGAGCTCGTGGCCGAGCGACTGCTGCGCTTCGCCGATATCGTGGGCCGTGAGCGCATCATGGCGGGATCTGATTGCGGCTTCAGCACCTTCGCGGGGTTCGGCGCCGTCGATCCCGACATCGTGTATCTCAAGCTCGCGGCCATGGCCGAGGGCGCACGCCTCGCGAGCCGCCAGCTCTGGAAGTAAATGGGGACATTGCTATTTTCCGCAGCGGAAAATAGGAATGTCCCCATTTACTTCTCGTCGATCAGCTCGCGGAGGGTGGTCTCGCCGCAGCTGCGCCGCCACGCTTCATCTATCTTTGCGCCGATGGCGTCGACCGCCGGCACCTTGAAGGGCCGCGGTGCCACCTGGCCGGCCTTTTCATTGCGCGCGATGTAGATGATTTCCTGGATGGTGATCTTGCCGAGATCACGCGCCGGCAGGAGACTTTCATCATCGGTGAGCGTCACGAGCTTCGCCATCTCCAGCGCGTTGACGATGCGCGAAATGGCGATGCCAGGCATGCCGAGTTCGTGGGCCAGCCCGTCGACCGTCCAGCGATTCTTGCCGTCCTGGTAACTGCGCGCGATCATGTACATCGCCTTGAGCGTGAGCTGCTCGCGCTGCACTGCGGAGAGCCGCAGTTCCGTCAGGCCGAGACGCAGGTAGTGGCGGTTCTGCACGTAGAACGAGAGCTGCGCACCGATGAGCAGGATGAGCCAGCCGAAATAGGTCCACAGCAGCGCCGCGACGATGATTGCGAAGCCTGCGTACACCACCGAGAGCCGCGTGGTGTAGACCACGAAAGACGTGAACAATTGCCCGACCACCACCCACAGCACGCCGGCGGCGACGCCGCCGATGAGCGCGGGTTTCCATTTCACCCGGGTGTTGGGCACGAACATGTAAACGGCCGTGAAGATGGTCGTGACCATGAAGAACGGCGCGGCTTCGATCGACCAGGTGGTCAGCCGGTCCCAGAAAGGCATGTAACGGCCGAAGCCCGCGGTGCTGTCGAGCGCCCGGTGGGTCAGGCCGAT
>Ga0111539_10004915_pt1 | contig 17394 bp, 5 predicted proteins | sample RhiMethybrSRZTD1_FD_79667 | JGI IMG/M metagenome (GOLD analysis project Ga0111539, IMG submission 79667) | Populus rhizosphere microbial communities from Tennessee, USA - Rhizosphere MetaG P. TD hybrid SRZTD1 (version 2) (version 2) | ecosystem: Host-associated > Plants > Roots > Rhizosphere >... | reverse complement strand
GCGGCGCACCCGAAGGACTCAGGCGCACGAGGTAGCCGTCCGTGGCTCCGCCGCCGTACGGCCGCGTCGACGAGGGAATGAGCAGGGGACCGTTGATGGAGCCTGCGACCACGGCGTCGCCGGTAGTGGGGTCGACCGCGACAGCGCTCGCCGCGCTCGCGCTGCCGCCCAGGTACTGCGAGTAGAGGTGGGTCGTGCCGGCCGCGTCGAGCTTCGCGGCGAAGGCCCGCGAGAGCCCGCCGCTCGGCGCCGGGGAAAGGGGCGCTGTGGCGTTGGCTATCGGAAAATCAGGCGAGGTCGTCGAACCCACGACCACCAGCTCTCCTGCGGCATTGACCGCGCAGCCCAGGACCTCGTCGTTGCCGCTGCCGCCGTGCAGGCGCCGATACACCTGCGAGAAGCCGGCGGTGAACTTGGCGATGTAGGCATCGGTCGTCGCCGTGGGCGATCCGGTGCCGGTGCGCGTCTGCCCGCTGGTCACGGGGAAGCCCGGCGAGTTGGTGCGGCCGCCAACGTAGAGGTTGCCTGCCGTGTCGATGCAGAGCGCCCGCGCGGTCTCGTCGCCGCTGCCGCCCACTCCGCCGATGCGCGTGCCGCTGTGCAGCGTCCCGTCCGGCCGGAAGGAGGCCACGAAGCCGTCCTGCCCGATCGGCAGTCCCGCGATGGGGAAGTTGGCGAGCGTCGTGTGCCCCGCGACGTACGCACCGTCCGCCGAACCGCCGACGGTACCGATGCCGATGTCGCTCACGGTCGTGACGCCGGGGCCTCCGCCGAAGGTCGTCTGGTAGATGATCGTGTTCGTCGCCGGGTTCAGGCGGTTCAGCACCTTCATCCCGGTCCCTGGATTTGTCGTCGCGTAGAAGACGTGTCCGGCAGGATTGACCCTGATCTTCATGCCCTCGCCGCCGCTGCTGCCGACGTACGTGGAATAGGCGATCACCGGATCGACCGTGAGCGGCGCCTGCGCGTCGTACGCGCCCAGCGCGATGCGCGCTTCAGGCCCCTCGGGTCCCTCGAGGATCTCGAAATGCGCATCCACCGGCCGGCGTTCCTCGCCATCGCCCTGGTAGGCCACGGGCGCGCGCTGCGCCAGCAACTGCCCCTGATGCTCGAACCTGAGGTTTCCCTGTCCGTCGATGAAGGCGCTGTCCACCTCGCGAAGGTCGATGCGGATGTCGCGCGGGTCCGCGCCCGGCGCCACGACGAAGTCGTACTCGAGCTCGCCGTCGCGGCCATGCAGCGCGATGTCGATGCCCGGGTACACGTCCTTCATGTGCAGCTCGGCAAAGTGAGGGACGTCGAGGATGGGCTCCGCACCGGTGTAGTAGTGGCTGCGCGTGACGAGTGCCCGTTCCGGGTGCACTTCAGGTGCGAGGTTCGCCCCCAGCATGCGCAGGCGCACCGGGTCGCGACGCTCGCCCAACTCCAGGCGCGGCGCGATCGCGATCTCGCCTCCTCGCACCACGAGCGATCCGTGACGGCCCTGCGACGCGAACAGCACGTCGGCGGCCAGCTGGCCGTCGTTGCGCTCGAAGGTGATCGGCAACCTGAGGAGCTGGGCGGAAACCCCGCTGGCGTCGTGGGCGGCGTAAGGGCTGCCCGAGAGTGCTACGGCTACGAGCGCGACCAGCCTGCGGCGGGCAAACCGTTGCTTCCGATCGTTCTTCATGTGAGCTCCCATGTCACGCCTCGCTGATTGAAGCACCCCGCGGACGATCGATTCGCCCATCGGGAATATTCACGCTCAATTCACCGCGTACACCCCGACCACGGCCACGCCCGTCCCGCCGGCGACGCCCTCGACGACGGCCGTGTAAGCCCCGGGCGGGAGTGTCACCAGGAGCGCCGCCTCGACGGCATTGGACGGCGCAAAACCCAATGCCAGCAGGTCCGCTGCATTCGCCGCCGTGTGCCAGTCGTCGTTGGTGGCGATCACCGCCTGGTCCGACGAGCGCACCAGCCGGAGCGTGGGATTCGCGAGAGGATTCGCGATGCCGAATTGCGCGAGGGATGGCCCGGTCGCCACGATGGCCACCCTCTGCGACAACGGGCCGGTGATCACGAACCCGCCGATCATGACGTCGTTGCCGGTCAGCACCCTGCCCCGCGTCGAGATGTTGATCAGGCGGTTCTCCGGATGATCCACTTCGTAGACCCCTACCACCGAGACGCCGGTAACGCCCCCCGCCCCTTCAATGATCGCGGTGTAGGCGCCGGGAGCGAGGTCCGCGAGGATGGCCGCTTCGAGGTTGTTCGAAGGAGCAAAGCCCGCCGCGACGAGATCTGCCTGGTTCGCCGCCGATTGCCAGTTGTCGTTGATGGCCATCGTCGCCTGGTCGGAGGAGCGCACCAGCCTGAGCATCGGGTTGGCGAGCGGGTTGGCGATCCCGAATTGCGCAAGCGACGGGCCGGTGGCAACGATCGCCACGCGCTTCGTAGTGGACCCACCGATCACAAAGCCGCCGATCATCACGTCGTCGCCCGTGAGCACCTGCATGCGCGTGGAGATGTTCGAAAGCCTCGGCGGGGGCGGCGAGGGCCCGGAAGGGTCCGAGATCCGCGTGATGAATCCGTCGAACGAATTGAACCTCGTCGCGCGCAGCGGCGTGACGGTCGGGAAGTCCGACGAGAACGTCGATCCCCCCACATAGACCGAGCCCGTCGCCGCGACGGGAACGACTCCCGCGGCGTACTCACCCCCGCTGCCACCGAGGAACATCGAGAAGTCGATCGCTCCGCCGCGCAGCCGGGTGAGGAACGCATCCTGCGCCAGGCCATGGAGGCTCGCTCCGCCCGGCGGAGGATTGACCACCGGGAAGTCGGGAGAGTCCGTCCTTCCCACCACGTAGATGTCTCCCTCACCACTCACGGCCACGCCACCGGGATAGTCGAAGCCGGCGCCACCGAGCAAAGTGCCCGAAAGCGGCGTGCCCGACGCAGACAGCCGTAGGACGTAGGCGTCCGTGGACCCGCCCCCATACGGGCGCGTCGATGCCGGAACAAGCGCGCCACTGCCGATCTGGCCGACGACGATGGCGTCGCCGGTCGTGGGATCGAGGGCCACGGCCGTCGCCATTGTGGCCGAGCCACCGACGTATGCCGAATACATCGGCACCCCGTCTGCGGCGGCGAGCTTCGTGACGAACGCACGCGTGTTGCCGGGAGGGGGTGGTGGGGAGCCCGGCGGACCCACGGTGGGAAAGTTGGTCGAACTCGTATAACCGGCGACGATCACCTGGCCCGCCGGATCGACCACGCAGCCCGTGACCTCTTCGTCGCCGCTCCCGCCCAGCAGGCGCCGGTAGACGGTGGAAAAGCCGCTGGTGAACTTGATCGCGTAGCCATCTGTGGTCGTGGTGGGCGATCCCGAGCCGTTGCGCGTGATTCCGCCGGTCACCGGGAAGTTCGCGGCGTTGGTGCTGCCGCCCACGTAGACGTTGCCGGTGCCGTCGAGGCACAGCGCCCGCTGGAACTCATTTCCGCTGCCACCCACGCCGGCGATGCGCGCGCCTCCGGCGAAGGTGCCCGAGGGCGTGAAGGCGGCGACGTAGCCGTCAAACCCGGAGGGCGTCCCCGCTACCGGAAAGTCAGCGGCAAAAGTGCTTCCGGCCACGTACGCCTCGTTTCCGCCGGCACCGCCCAGCGCGAGCGCGTACACGAACGTCGTTCCCGGTCCGAAGTTCGTCTGGTATACGAGCGTGTTCGTCTCCGGGTCGAGCCGGTTCAGCACGTTGGTAGCGGCTGCCTGGTCGTAGTAGGCGTAGTAGACGTGGCCGGCCGGGTCGACCTTGAGCGCCATGCCGCCGGTCCCGCTCCCGCCAACGTATGTGGAGTAGGAGATCACCGGATCCACCGTGAGCTGGGATTGCGCATCGTAGGGTCCCAGCGCGATACGGGCCTCCGGTCCCTCCAGGCCCTCGATGATCTGGAAGTGCGCATCGACCGGCCGGCGTTCCCCGCCATCGCCCTGGTAGGCCACCGGCGCGCGCTGCGCGAGCATCTGCCCGCGATGCTCGAAGCGGAGGTTGCCCTGCCCGTCGATGAAGGCGCTCTCGACGTCGCGAAGGTCGATGCGGATGTCGCGCGGATCGGCGCCCGGGGAGACGACGAAGTCGTACTCCAATACGCCATCGCGTCCGTGCAGCGCGACGTCGATGCCCGGGTACACATCCTTCACGTGCAGCTCGCCAAAGTGCGGCACGTTCTCCACCGGGGACTTGGCGTTGTAGTAGTGGCTGCGGGTGGCGAGCGTGCGTTGCGGCTCCACCTCGGGCGCAAGGTTCGCCCCGAGCATGCGCAGGCGCACCGGCTCGAGAGGCACGCCCAGCTCCACGCGCGGCGCGATCGCGATCTCGCCGGCGCGCACCATCAGCGTCCCCTGGCGGCCGCGCGACGCGAACAATACGTCCGCCGGAAACTGGCCGTCGTTGCGCTCGAAGGTGATGGGCAGGGACAGGAGCTGGGCGGAGGCCGCCGCGGCGGAATCGTTGTGGGCGTAGGGACTGCCCGATAGGGCCGCCGCTACAAGCGCGACGAGCTTGCGGCAGGCAAAGGGGTGCTTCCGACCGTGCGCCATGCGTGCTCCAGCCATCTTTTAGTTGGCCTTGTTGTTGGCTTCCCGTCACCCGTCCCTGGACAAGGCGCGCTGCCACTGGGGAAGAATCGCGGCTAGCGAACGGTTAGTCAACACCCATTCCTGCAGTTGCCGTCCTCTCGCCCCGCGAGCGTCCGGATCCCGTACGAGAGCACGCAGTGCGTCGATCCAACCGTCGCGATCGGCCGCGAGGAGGACCGGCGTACCGTGGTACGGCCCGACCGGCGAGGCGATCACCGGGATGCCGAGCGCGCCGTACTCGAGGATCTTGAGGTCGCTCTTCGCCCGGTTGAAGGCGTTGTCCTGCAGCGGCGCCACCGCGATGTCGAGCCCGAGTGAGGCGAGCTTCGCCGGATAGTCGGCGACCGAAACGATGGTGTGGTATTCGGCGGCGTGGCGCCGCAGCGAAGGCGGGCACATGCCGAGGAACACCCAGTCGACCTCACCGGCGGTCGCGGCGACCACCTGCTCGAGAAGGAGCAGGTCGTCATGATGTTGCCGCCCTCCCGCCCACCCGACGCGCGGCCGCGGACCGTCGCGAAGGTCGTTGCGAAGCGCGCCCCAGGCCTCCGCGTCGATGGCGTTCGGGATCACGCGCACGTCGGTGCCGCGCCCATAGGCATCGGCGAGCTCTTGCGTGCTGACCACCAGGCGATCGCAGCGCGCGACGGCACGCGCGATGCGCTCGGCGATGTCGGGATAGATCGTCTTTGCGTAGGGATTGCCGGCCGGCAGGTCCGTGAGCAGGTCGTCCATCCCGAGAACGCGCAGCGCGCTGCTGCTGCGCGCGTACTCGTCGAGCGCCACGAGCTGGAAGTCGTGGAAGAAGTTGTGGGCGAGGAGCGTGTCGGCCCCGATGCGGCGCCATTCGAGCCCGTTGGGCACGCGCCCGCTGTCCTGCGTCTGCATCATCGCGACCTCCGCGATGCCCGCCCGCTCCATCGCCGCGCACGGCTGGCGCACGCGCATCGCGCCGGAGCCCCAATGGTCGTAGGGAAAGGCGCAGACGCGCAGCACGCCCGCGCGCGGCGGCGCGAAGCGCGGCAGGAGCGCGAGCGAGGCCGAAGTACGGGCGAGCGCGGGGTGGAAACAGGGATCGTCCTCGAGGCGCGCTCCAAGCCGCTCGCGCATCCACGCCACGTCCGCGGGGACCTCCTTTTCAGCGGCGGACTTGCGCGGGGGCGCGACGGGTTCGTCGAGGCGCGCGGCGGCGAACGGCCGCTCGAGCAAGCTGAGCCCGCGTTCACGCATCGCGAGCGAAAGATGTGCGACGCCGAAGCGCCCGGCGCGCGCGAGGCCGGAAAGCGCACCTCGCGATCGCACCGCGCGCCCGCGCCAGAGCGACAGGTGCGGCGACAGACACGCCACCTCGCGCGGATTCGAATACAGCGCATCGAGCGAGCCGCGGCCCGCGGCCACCGGCATCGGCCCCACGACGGACCAGGGGCCGCCACCCATCACCATCGCTCCGCTGATGCGCGAACCCGACGCCGTCGCGAGCTGCGGCGCGATGCCGGCCACGAAATCGCCCGGGATGCCCTGCAGCAGGCGCTCCACCCAGCCGGGCGTGAAAGCACGGCAGCGCGCATCCACCACCGCGATCCATTCGCTCGTGGCTGCCTGGAGCGCCGCGTCGAGAGGGGCGACGATCAGCGGCGTAGCCGCCCCCAGCTGTCCCCGCAGCTGTGCCGCCGCCTCTTCGGGAAGGTCCACGAAGAGCTCCGCGATGCGCGAGCCGGCGCGCAGCAGCGCATCCAGGCAGAGCTCGGCATCGCGCTTGGAACGAGCGTCGTGCAGGAACACGCTCACGCCCGCGGTTTCGGCCTGCCCGTAGGACCACATCGCGGGCGTGCCGGGCGTGGCGGCAAGTCGCACCGCCCGAGCGCCGGCGGGACCCCGCGCCTTGTCGACGATCTCGCCCATGCGCCGCTTGAATTCGGGACGCTCGAGCTTCGCCAGGTTCGAATCCAGCCGGTGCACGACGATTCCCCGGACGCTCGCGAGAAGCGCCGGGTCCTCGAGCGACGCCAGCCGCAGCGCGAACTCGACCACGCCCAGCCAGCCTCCCACCTCGAGGCCGCCCATGGCGAGGCAGCGCTCGCGGCGGAGGGCGCAGAGTCCCGCGACATAGGGCGCGTGCCTCAACAGTTCCGCATCGAAACGCGGCTTGAACACCGGGTCGTAGCGCTCGCCCCGCGAGCTCATCGCGTCATGGTCGCCGAAGACGAACGCGGCGCGCGGCTCGCCGGCGATCGCTGCGGAGACCTCCTCGAGTGCGCCCTCGGCGATGCGATCACCGGCTTCGGCCAGCACCACCCACTCGGCCTCGCATTGCGCGATGGCGCGATTGAGAGCGCGCGCGCCCTCCGCGTCCTCCCCTTCCGGCAGCTCAATCACCTTCAGCGTGACGGAGCCGGCCCGGGGCGCACGCATCGGCGATTGCGCATCGAGCCAACGGTCGTAGTCTTCGCTGCCGAGCGGCGTGCGGCGCCTGGGGGAGGAAGCGTGGATCCGAATGTCGGGCGGCGCCCGGCGCGCAACCGGCGCGGGCTCGCCGTGCCTCGCGGCCAGCTCGCGGTACAGCGCCAGGTACTCCGCCGCGTTCTCCTCGATCGTCTTCGGTCGTTCCGCGGCGAGGCGCGCGGCCACGCCCGCGAGCAGGCTGCGATCGTCGCGCAGCCGCACCAGCAACGCGACCATCGCGTCGACGTCGCCCGGCTCGAAGAGGAAGCCGTTCTCGCCATCGCGAATGCGCTCCGGGATCGCCCCGATGCGCGCCGCGGCTACCGGGATGCCCAGCGCCTGCGCCTCCGCCAGCGTGAGGCAGAACGTTTCTTCCAGCCTCGTGGGAACCATGACAAGGTCGACGCCCCGCAGGTGCCGGGCGAGGTCGGCGATGCCATAGGGGCCGTTCAAGCGCACGCCGAGGCGGATCGCCTGCTCGCGCACGCGCCCGTCGATCGGGCCCCAGGACTCGAACACGATACGCTCGCCCTGCAGCCGGCCCGCCGCCTCGAGCAACTCGGGGGCGCCCTTGCGCGGGCTGAACCGCCCGAGCACGGCCACCGTGAGCACCGGCCGGTCGGCCGCGCGATAGATTCGGGGGAGCTCCTGCACCCCATGGCCGATGACGCGGATTTCACGCGCATGGCCGGCGCCGAAGGCGGCCTCGACGCGGCCGGCGGCGAAGCGCGACGGGCAGACGACGACGTCGGCATCGGCCATCGCGCGGGCGGCGGCCGCCAGGCGCTCGTCGATGAAATCGGGGACGTCATCCTCCGCCGCTGCCCCTACGACCAGGCTCTTGCCGCGAATGCACTGCACGCACCCTTCATCGGCGCCGCGGGCTGCGACTCGCCCGCAGGGCCGCTCCTGCACGCCGATCACCATGTTGTAGTCGGCGCACATCCAGCCCATGTCGTGCACGCCGACCACGACGCGCGCGCCGGACCGGCGGGCGAGCCCCGGGAGGCGCATCGTGTTCCATCCGACGGGCGAATGGAAATGGACCACGTCGTAGCCCCCGGCGAGGAAGGCCTCGAAAGCGCGCTCCACCGATTCGTCACGGACATTCGCCGGGAACTCGAGCACCTGCACGCCGAGGGCGCGCAGCCCCTGGTTCAGCGCCGCGACCCGCAGGTGCGGATGCCGGCGCTCCTCCACGAAGTCGCACCAGGCGCCCGGGGCGCCGTTCTGCACGACCACGTTGAACGCCACGTCCTCGCGCAGCGCCTCGATGATCCCGCGCGTGTGCTGCTCGACGCCGCCCACGGTGTCGAATCCGTGCATGACGTGGAGCACGCGGGGCCGCCCCGGCATGCGGCTTCGCTCGCAGGCCGCGTTGATGCGCTCGGCGATCGGGCGCAACGGATTCGCGCGCATCCACGCCGAGACCTGCGGCTCGTAGCGCGGCCATCGCCGATCGAGCAGCGCGCGGTTGCGCTCGCGCAACGCCTCCTGCGCCCGCCCCGTGCCGAACGACGCCGCGCCGGCGTGGCGGACGTAGACGTCATCGCAACACGCGATCTCGAATCCGAGGTCGGTGGCGCGCATCGACAGGTCGTTCTCCTCGCCGTAGCCGTGCCCGAAAGCCGGGTCCAGTGGCCCTGCCCGCTCCAGCAGCGCGCGCGTGACCAGCATGCAGAAGCCCACAGCCGTCGGAATGCGGGGGTAGCTCGGAGGGCCGGCGGCGCGCACGCAGTCGGCGATCGCATCGGTGCCCGGGCCGCCGAACAAGACCTCGAGCCCCTGCAGGCTGAGCAGGGTCGCGTTGTTGGACAGCGGGCACACGATGCCGATGGCGGGCGAGCTGTCCCGGCAGCGCAGCAGCCCCTCGATCCATCCCGCGGTCACTTCGGTATCGGAATTGAGGAGCACGACGTCACCCGCAGTGCTCGCGAGTTCGCCGTTCACGGATGCGACGAACCCGCCGTTGATCGCGTTCTCCCGCAACGTCGTTCCCGGCCGCCGCCTGGCGAAAGCCTGCAGCAACGGCAGAACGCGGGGATCGGTGCTCGCATCGTCCACGAGGCGAACGCAGACCTCGGGCGGCGTATGGCGTTCGAGCGCCGCGAGGCAGCGCTGCAGCGCCTCGCATCCGTTGTACGCCGGAAGGACGACCGCTAGCGCGGCTTCTGCCATGTCCCCGCGCCGGGCGCCTGCAACTGCGCGGCCAGTGCGTCGCGCTCCTGTCGCAGCGTGGCCACCTGCTTCTGCGCCGCAAGGTATGCGCCCTCGATGCGCTCGGCATGCGCGCGCATCTCGCCCAGCCGGGCCTGTGCCTCGGCGTACTGCGCGGCGAGGCGGTGCTCGCGGTCGGCCAGCAGCGAGAACTGTGTTCCGAAGGCGGCCAGGGCGGCCGGCGACGCGGCGCAGAAGGCGATGAAGTAGAGCGGGTCGGGAAGTCCGGGCATGGCCTCGCCGGCCCCGTCCACGACGCCCTGCACCAGTTGCGCGCGGTCAGGCGGCCCCGCGAGCGGCCAGATCGCCGAGTAGGCGTCGACGCGCTGGCCGAGGAGCGTCACGGCGGGAAAGCTCTCGTGCAGGACATCCACGAACTCGGACTCGTAGAGCTCCGACGGATGGAATGGGTTGCGATATCCGGTGGCGTCGCTGTAGAGCGCCTTGTTCGGCGTGGACACGATGAAGAGCCCCTGCGGGCGCAGCACGCGCGCGGCCTCGGCCACCAGCGCGCGCGGCGACTCCAGGTGCTCGAGCGTCTCGAAGGAGACGAACAGATCGGCGCTCGCGTGGGCCACCGGCAACGCTTCGCAGCGTCCCTCGACGAACTCGACGTTGCTCGCGCTGGCGTAGCGGCGGCGCGCCAGGGCGACGGCTTGCGCCGATGCGTCGATGCCGATCACGCGCGCCGCATGCTTTCCGAGCAACGCGGAGCCGTACCCTTCCCCACATGCCGCATCGATCACGACGCGGCCCGTGGCCAGGGGCGCGGCGAAGTGGTATCGGTGCCAGTGCTCGTACCAGATCGCCCCGGACATGCCGGGCTCGAACCGCTCGATCTCGTCCATGGGACGAGAGTCTAGATCAGTTCACTCAGGGCACCGCGTACACCCCGATCACACCCACGCCGATTCCGCCGCTGATGCCCTGCACGATGACGGTGTAGGCCCCCGGCGGCAAAGTCACCAGCAACCCTGCCTCCAGCGCATTGGAAGGAGCGAATCCCGCCGCCTGCAGCTGCGCGGCGTTCGCGTCGTCCTGCCAGTCGTCATTGGTGGCGAGGACCGCCTGGTCGGAGGAGCGCACCAGCGCGAGCGTGGGATCGGCGAGCGGGCTCGCGATGCCGTAGGCCCCGAGCGAAGGGCCGGTGGCGACGATCGCCACGCGCTGCGGACCGGTGCCGCCGATGACGAAGCCGCCGATCATCACGTCGTTGCCGGTGAGGACGCGCCCGCGCGTGGAGATGTTGGTGAGCGGCGTCTCCGGATGGTCCACCTCGTACACGCCGATCACCGCGACACCCGTCACTCCGCTCACGCCCTGCACGATCGCGGTGTAGGCGCCGGGCGGCAGGTCGATGAGGATCGCCGCCTCGAGCGAGTTGGAGGGCGCGAAGCCCGCCGCGGAGAGCTGCGCGGCGTTGGCGGCCGACTGCCAGTTGTCGTTGCTCGCGAGCACCGCCTGGTCGGACGAGCGCACGAGCGTGAGCATCGGGTTGGAGAGCGGATTGGTGATGCCGAAGGCGGCGAGCGAGGGCCCGGTGGCCACGATCGCCAGGCGCTTCGTGGTCGCCCCGCCGATCACGAACCCGCCGATCATCACGTCGTTGCCCGTGAGCACCTGCATGCGCGTGGAGATGTTGACGAGCTTCCCAGTGAGCGCCGGCGGCGGAGGCACGTTCATCACAAGCACCGGAACGCCGCTCGCGTTCTGGTTGCCGGTACCGAGCTGGCCGCTGGGGTTGTCGCCCCAGCAATAGATCGCGGTTTCGGTCGCCGCGCAGGTATGGAGCCCGCCGGCCGCGATGTCGATGACACCACCGGGCAACCCCTGCACCGGCACGGGCACGGTGCTGCCGCCCGGGAATCCCACGTTGCCGAGCTGCCCCCCGTTGTTGTAGCCCCAGCACTTCGGGCCCCCTGCGAGCGCGCAGGCGTGCAGGCCGTTGCCGGCGGAAAGCCAGCCGACGCCGCTGCCCAGGCCCGTCACGGGTGTGGGCAGGTTTGTATTCGTAGTGTTGCCGTTGCCCAGGACTCCAGGCGAGCCCCAGCCCCAGCAGTAGGCGGCTCCGCCCTGGATTGCGCAGGTGAAGGCATCGCCGGCGCTCACCAGCTCGACCCCGGATGTGGCGCCGGTGACCGCCACGGGGGCCGGATTGATGTACGTGTTGGTGCCGTTTCCCATCTCCCCCGAATCGCCACGGCCCCAGCAGCGCACGGCGCCGCCGGAGAGCAGCGCGCAGCTATGGTTCCTGCCGGTGTTGACGTCCACTACGCCGCTGGTGAGGCCCGCGACCGCGACCGGCACCGAGCTCGAGAAGATCGAGTCCCCGGTCCCGAGCTGGCCGTATCCGTGGCTGCCCCAGCACTTGGCCGCGCCGTTGTGCACTGCGCACGTGTGCAGGTCTCCCGCGGCGATCGCGGTCACGCCCGTGCTGAGCCCGAAAACCGCCACGGGCACGGGGCTGTCGGCGCTCGCGTTGTTGCCGAGCTGGCCGTAGTCGCCGTTGCCCCAGCAGTACGCGCCCCCGTTCACGATCGCGCAGCTGTGCGACCCGCTCGTGACGATCGCCTGCACGCCCGAGGTGAGGCCCTGCACCTGGGTGGGCGTGGTCCGCATCGAGAAGGACCCGTCGCCCACCTGCCCGTCGGTGTTGGCGCCCCAGCAGAGCGCGGCGCCGTTGACCGCGGCGCAGGTGGTGGCGCCCCCGGCCCAGATTTGCGGCGCGGCCACGGTGGTGAAAGGGGCGGTCAGGACCGCCAGCGCGGCGGCCAAGGCAAGCAAGGTCTTCGGGATCTTCACGACGACTCCGGTGGCGATCGGCACAAATGCCGGGCTCGCTACCTCAAACGGAATCCGTCCTGAAAACGCGCCAGCCTCAATTCACCGCGTACACCCCGATCACCGCCACGCCCGTGCCGCCGCCCGCACCCTGCACGATGACCGTGTAGGCACCCGGTGGCAGGGTCAGCAGCAGCGCCGCCTCGAGCGGATCGGTCGGCGCGAAGCCCGCTGCCGTGAGCTGCGCGGCATTGGCGCCGGTCTGCCAGTCGTCGTTGCTCGCCACCACCGCCTGGTCGGAGGAGCGCACCACCGTGATCATCGGATTGGCGAGCGGGCTCGTGATGCCGTAGGCAGCGAGCGAAGGTCCGGTCGCCACGATGGCGAGCGTCTTCGGCGCCGCGCCGTTCACGACGAAGCCGCCGATCATCACGTCGTTGCCGGTGAGCACCCGGCCCCGCGTCGAGATGTTGGTGAGCGGGGTCTGCGGATTGCTCACCTCGTACACGCCGATCACCGAGACGCCCGTCCCGTTGCCGACGCCCGACACGATCGCGGTGTACGCACCCGGCGCGAGGTCGATAAGGATCGCGGCCTCGAGCGCATTCGACGGAGCGAAGCCTGCGGCGGTGAGGTCGGCCGCGTTGGCCGCCGACTGCCAGTCGTCGCTCGTGGCGAGCGTGGCCTGGTCCGAGGAGCGCACCAGCGTGATGGTGGGATTGGCGAGCGGGTTAGTGATGCCGAACGCTGCGAGCGATGGCCCCGTCGCGACGATCGCGACGCGCTTCGTGGTCGATCCGCCGATCACGAAGCCGCCGATCATCACGTCGTTGCCGGTCAGCACCTGCATGCGCGTCGAGATGTTCCCCAGGCGCGGAGGATTCGGCGCCGCGGCGATGGCAAAGGTCGCGGTCACGCTCTTCGCGCCATCCATGGTCACGACGCACGCACCCGTACCCGCGCACGCGCCGCTCCACCCGGTGAAGGCCGAGCCCGCGGCGGCGCTCGCGGCGAGCGTCACGACCTTTCCGTGGGGCACCGTCTCCTCGCAATCGCTGCCGCAGTCGATGACCGTTCCGGGCTCGGCCGTCCCGGTGACCGTGCCGGTGCCGGCGCCGGCGCGCGTGACCGTCAAGGTGCGCGCGACGCTGCCCACCGTGTCGAGCTGGCCGCGCAATATGCCCTGCGGAAATCCGCTGGCGTGGAGGTCCACATAGAGCTGGCCGGCGAGCAGCATCGTTTCCTGCGCCGGAGTCAAGGTGATGTCGGCGAAGAAAGAATCGACGCTCGCGATCTCGGGGCCATTCGCGCCACGGGCGGCGGGCCCGTGCAGGTGCGCGCTCGTGACGGGAAAGATGAGGCCGTTCGGATCGACATTCACCACGAGGAGGCGGGTTGCGGGGTTGTAGCCGACCTGGCCCTGGAGAGTGGGTCCACCGGCCAGGTAAGGCGACGTCACCACCTGCAAGCTCTCGATCGGGAAGGTGAAGCTGGTGAAATTCCCGAAGGTCGCCGTCACGGCACGGTCGCCGGCCATCGTGAGCGTGCACACGCCATTCGCCACGCTGTCGCAGCCCGACCAGCCGACCAGCACCAGGGAACTGCCATCGGGAACCGCCTGCAGGATGACCGTACGCCCATCTGGAACGACCGCGTCGCAATCGTCGCCGCAGTCGATCACGAGCCCACCCGCGCCGCCTCCCAGCACTCGCCCGCCCGGGACGCCGGCCTTCGTGACCGTGAGCGTGCCGCGAGGCGCCGATCCCAGGTGGTCGATCTGCCCGCGCAGTTCGCCCGAGGGGTGAACTGTGCTGGAGATGTTGACGTAGAGCTGTCCCGTGGCGAGCTGCGAGGCCTGCGCGGGGTCGAGCGCCAGGGTCAAGGACTTCGGGCTGCCGGCGGGCAGCACGATCATGTAGTCGCCATTGAGGCCGCGTACCGCGGGGCCATTGATGTACGCGTAGTACTCGGCGCCCTCCAGGCCGCTGAAGGCGAGGTCGAGCTGGAGCTGGTTGTTCACGGGGTTGAAGATCGCCGTGCCGCCGCCGCTTGCCGGTGTCTCCACATAGGGGATGAGCTGCCAACCCTCGAGCACGATGTTGTAGGTCACGAACGCGATGGCGAACGTGGCCGTCACCGTGCAATCGCCGGTGATCACGCCCGTCGTGTACAGGGTGCCGGCCAACGACCCCGCCGGGCACGTGCCGCCCAGGGTCGCGGCATATCCCGCGTTCGGCGTAACGGTGAACTGCATCGTCATCCCGTGGGCGATCGCCTGCGGGGTCATGGGCGAGATGGCGCCGTTGGCGCCGGAGCTTGGCGTCACCGTGTACTGGTTCACGATGAAGGTGGCGGCAACCGTGCAATTGGCCGTGACCGCCGCGGTCGTGTAGGTGTTCCCCACAAGGGAGCCGCCGCAGGTGCCGCCCATGGACGCCGTGTGCCCGGCCGCCGGCGTCACGATGAACTGCAGCGTGCCGCCATGGCCCACGGGCTGCGAGGTGTTGGGCGAGATCGTGCCACCCGCGCCGGCGCTCGGCGTCACCGTGTAGGTGTTGAGCGTAAAAGCAACCGAGACCGTGCAATTCGCGGTGATGGCGCCGGTCGTGTAGGTCGCGCCGTTCAAGGTGCCGGCTGAACACGTACCGCCCATCGCGGCGGTGTAGCCGGCGGAAGGCGTCACGGTGAACTGCACCGTGTCGCCGTGGTTGACGCTCTGCGCTCCGGTCGGGGAAATCGTGCCGTTGGCGCCGGCGCTGGGCGTGACCGTGTACGTGTTGATCGTGAACGCCGCCGTCACGGTGCAGTTCGCGGTAATTGCGCCGGTCGTGTACGTCGCGCCGTTCAACGTGCCGATGGGGCACGTGCCGCCCATGGTGGCGGAGTACCCGACCGAAGGCGTCACGGTGAATTGCAGGCTCGAGCCGTGGTTCACGTTCTGCGGCCCGGTGGGCGAGATGCTGCCGTTCGCCCCCGCGCTCGGCGTGACGCTGTAGCTGTTGATGGTGAACGTGGCCGTCACCGTGCAGTTGTTCACGATCGCACCGGTTGTATACGTGGGTGGCGCGAACGTCCCGGCCGGGCAAGTGCCGCCGATCGTGGCCGAGTAGCCCGTTGCGGGCGTCACCGTGAGCTGCTGCGTCGAGCCGTAGTTCACCGTTTGCGGGCTGGTGGGCGAGATCGTGCCGTTGGGCCCGGCGCTCGGCGTCACTGTCCTCGTGTCGCTGGCGAAGTTCGCCACCACGGTGCAGTTCGCGACGATCTGGCCGGTCGTGTAGTTCATGCCCACGAGCGAGCCCTGCGGGCAGGTTCCGCCGACGTCGACGAGGTGGTAGTTCGCTGCGGGCGTCAGCAAGAAGGAAGCGGTGGCCTGATGCAGGACGCTCTGGACCGTACCGGGAGATGTCGTCCCGCTGCCGGTGACGGAGGGCGTGACGTCGTGCGCGGCGTAGCTGAGGACGACGTCGTTGCCGGTCCCGCCCACGTAGCTGAGCTTCACCGGCACGCCGTTGAACGTGAACACGGAGCCCTCGGGCAGCCCGTTGAACGTTCCGACGGGGACGAAAGAAGGGTGGTCGTTCCTGATCAGGGTGAAGCTCTGCCCCGGGGAGGGCACGAAGGAACCGGTGAGGGCGAGCGTCAGGTTGGGCAGGTACGGCGCGAGCGAGACCACCACCTGGCTGTGCTGGGTCCCGGGCGCCGTCCCCTCGATGGAGAAGGAGATCGTCCCTCCCGCGTCGGAGATGAGCTGGCTCGCAGAGAAGGCTTGTGGGGCGAAGGTGCCGCCGTTCACCACGACCGCGTTGACGTTGCCCGACCCCGAGAGGGTGGTGCCGCCGTAGACGTAGACGAATTGCCCGGTCGTGCCGCCCTGAAGCCTGAGTGTTCCGCCGGAGACATGCATCGGGCCGGCCAGCCCCACCGTACCCGAAAGCGTGTGGGTGCCCGGGCCGAGCTTTTCCATCGGGGCCAGGCCGGACGCCGGGCCGATGGTCCCGCTGAACGTGGTGTCGGCCCCGTTGGAGCCGAACCGGATTTCGCCGTTGGCCGTGATCTGGCCGCTGCCTGAAAGCGAGTTCACGTTGCTGCTGGTGCCCGTGGTCCAGGTCCCGGGGGCCGAAACTACGAGACTTCCCGGGGAATTCATCACGAGGGTCTGGAAGCTGCCGCCAGTGACCGTCGTGTTGCCCGTGGTGTTCCAGGGCAAGGCCACGCTGGTGTGTGTCACCGCCCCGCTCATCACCACGACGTTGATGCTGTTCTGGGCGGTGAACACGTTCGCGGTCCCGGCGGGAGGCAGGTTGAAGATCACCGTCCCGCTGCCGCGCACGCCTACGGAGTGGTTCGGGTACGTGCCACTCACGCCGTTGCCGATCTGCAGGGTGCCCCCGCTCACAAGCGTGTCCCCCCAGTCGTTGTTGCCGGTCAGGGTGAGTTTTCCCGTGCCGTCCTTCCCCAACAAGCTGGCAGCCGAAATCGTGCCGGTGAAGACGCTGTCGGTGAATTGGCTGAAATGGATCGGGCCGTTCGCGTTCACGGTTCCATTGCCGGACAGGGCCCTCCAGAGGGAAATTGCGGTCGTCGTCTCGAGCGTCCCGTTCACGGTCACGTTGGCGATGAAGTTCGCGTTCGGGAACGGCGAGGCGACGAGCTTTCCCGCGTCGATGGTGATTTGCCCGGTGGATTGAAGGGTGCCGATCGTGAGCGTGCCGGCGCCGGTTTTGGTGAGCGTCCCTGTGCCGCTCACGTTCCCGAGCGTGAGGCCGGTCCCGATGTCGAAGGTCCGGGCGCCGCTGAGGATCACGTTGTTGGTGATGGTGGGCGCGCCGCCCAGCTGCGTCAGCGTGCCGGTTCCGGTCAGCGTGAGGGGTTGGCCGCTGATCGCCCAGTTGAAATTGAAGAGCTGGAGGTTGGTCAGCGCCCATGCGACGTCGACGGTCGATGCGAGCGGCGCGCTCCCCAGGGTGAACAGCGCGAGCCCGCCGACTCCGTTGAAGGGGGCGCCGCCGCTCCAGTTCGCGCCGGTCGACCAGTTGGCGTTGCCGCCGCCGCCCTGCCACGACTGGGCGGCTGCAGGCGCCGCGACGAGCGCGAGGCAGGCAGCCAGGATGGTGGTGAGGATTGCGCGCATCACGCTTTCAGTTCACCGCGTAGACCCCGATGACCGCGACGCCCGTCCCGCCCCCGGCCCCTTGCACGATGACAGTGTAGGCCCCCGGTGGAAGCGTGAGCAGCAATCCCGATTCGAGGGGATTCGTCGGCGCGAATCCCGCCGCCGTGAGCTGCGCGGCATTGGCGCCGGTCTGCCAGTCGTCGTTGCTCGCCACCACCGCCTGGTC
>Ga0111539_10004914_pt1 | contig 17396 bp, 18 predicted proteins | sample RhiMethybrSRZTD1_FD_79667 | JGI IMG/M metagenome (GOLD analysis project Ga0111539, IMG submission 79667) | Populus rhizosphere microbial communities from Tennessee, USA - Rhizosphere MetaG P. TD hybrid SRZTD1 (version 2) (version 2) | ecosystem: Host-associated > Plants > Roots > Rhizosphere >... | reverse complement strand
TCGCGCAATCCTGCACGGCGCCCTCGAGCAGCTTGAGGCCGTGCTCGAGCGCCGGGAGGATCGCGCGCAGGCACTCCTCGGCGCCGCCGGGACTGCCCGGCAGATTGACGATCAGCGTGCGCCCGCGTGTGCCGGCCAGCGCGCGCGAGAGCGGCGCGGTCGGCACGGCGCCGCCCGAGGCGGCGCGCATGGCCTCGCCCAGCCCCGGGATCTCGCGCTCGATCACCGCGCGCGTGGCCTCGGGCGTCACGTCGCGCGGGGCGATGCCCGTCCCGCCGCTCGTCAGGACGAGCTCGGCTCGCAGGCAGGCTTGTCGCAGCGCCTGCTCGAGGGCCGGCTGCTCGTCCGGCACGGCCTGCACGCCGGCCAGCTCGAGGCCGGCCGCGTCCAGCACGGCGCGGACGCGCCCCTCGGTCTGGTCGGCCCGCTCGCCGCGCGAGACCCGGTCGCTGGCCAGGATCAGCCAGGCGCGGCTCACGGCGAGCGCCGCCACTCGCCGCTGCGGCCGCCGGATTTGGATTCGACGCGGAGATCCGTCACGACCATGCCACGCTCGACGGCCTTGAGCATGTCGACGAGCGCCAGCCCGGCCACGGCCGCCGCGGTCAGGGCCTCCATCTCGACGCCCGTGCGCCCGGTCGTGGCCACGCTGGCCTCGATGCGCAGCGCGCCGGCGCCGTCGGGGGCGATGCGGACGTCGATTGCGTCGAGCGGAAGAGGGTGGCAGAGCGGGATCAATTCGGACGTCCGCTTGGCGCCCTGGATGCCGGCCAGGCGCGCCGTCTCGATCACGGCCCCCTTGGGGCCCTGGCCCGAGAGCGCGAGGGCGAGCGTGGAGGGGCTCATGGTCACGCGTGCGCTGGCCGTGGCCCGGCGCTCGGTCAGAGGCTTGTGGCTCACGTCGACCATGCGGGCCTGGCCGGCCTCGCCGACATGACTCAGCGACTCGGTCATGAGGGCATCATATGCGGGCTATGATTCCCCGACTCATTCCAACCGCTCCTGAATCCCGATCAGTAGCAAGCGCCTTCCATCCGGAGCCCCTCATGCTCGGCACCCTGCTCGCCTCCGCCCTGTTCCTCCTGCCTGCACAATCGGGTGAGCTGGCCACGCGACTCGACGAGACGCTGGGCCGTCTCGAGCAGAGCCAGGGTGCGGAGACCTGGGACCTGGCGCACAGCCTGAGGGAGGTCGCGGCGACCGACTCGGCACAATCGGCGCCCTACCTCATCGCCGCCGCGCCGTCGCACTCGCCCGGCGTGCAAGTCGTGATCGCCTCGGCGCTCGTCGAGCTCGACGCCAGCGCGGAGGCCGCCGAGCTGCTGCTGCCGCTCGTCGAGGGCGAGCAGGGCGCGGCCGCGCTCGACGTCCTGTCCGACCGCAGCTTCCGGCGCGTCGACGCCGTGCCCGCGCGCCTCAACGCGTTGCTCGACCAGCCGCTCACGGCACCGCGGCGGCTCGAGGTCGCGCGCACGCTGCACGCCGTCGGCAACCACAAGGGCCAGGCGCGCGCGCGCCAGCTCCTGCTCGAGGGCCTCGAGAGCGACGACGCCGAGACGCGCGCCGAGGCCGCGCTCAAGCTGGGCGAGATCGGCCTCTACAACGAGGCCCGCACCGAGCTCAACGCGCTCAAGGACGACCCGGGCCCGCGCGGACAGCTCGCGCGCGCCTACCTGACCACCGACACGACGCTCCAGAACTACAGCGAGAAGCTCTACCGCCGGAGCGAGGAGGTCGTGCCCGCGGCGTCGCCCGAGTCGCCCCACGAGCTCAAGGCCGCCAAGGGCGACCTCGGCGTGCTCGAGGAGCTCATCGAGCGCGTCCAGGAGAACCACCTCCTCGGCGACCAGCTCAAGGGCGACGAGGGGCGCGAGCGCCTGATCACCGCGGCCGCGCGCGGCATGCTCGCGGCGCTCGACCCGCACAGCACCTACTTCACGAGCAAGGAGTTCGAGCGCTGGATCCTCGAGCTGCGCCGCAACTACGCCGGCATCGGCGCCTACGTCGACACCGTCGACGGCATCTTCACGATCACGCGCCCGATCTACAGCGGGCCGGCGGCCGCGGCCGGGCTGCTCTCGGGCGACAAGATCCTCAAGGTCGACGGCTGGGACACGCACGGCCAGCCCCAGGACGACATCATCCGCCGGCTCAAGGGCGAGCCCGAGACCGAGGTCACGATCACCGTGCACCGCGACGGCTGGACCGAGCTCAAGGACTACACGCTCGTCCGCAAGGCGATCCACATCGACAGCGTCCACTGGGACATGCTGCCCGGCGGCGTGGGCTACGCCGAGGTCGTGGGCTTCGCCGAGGACACGACCGAGGAGCTCAAGCGGGCGCTCACCGACCTCACCCAGCAGCAGATGAAGGGCTTCATCCTCGACCTGCGCAACAACAGCGGCGGCTATCTCGAGGAGGCGGTCAAGATCTCCTCGCTCTTCCTCCAGCCCAGCCAGCTCGTGGTCTACACCGAGGGCCGCGGCGTCGAGCGCCACAACTACAAGGCCGAGACCGAGCACGGCGTGCGCTGGGACGGCCCGCTCGTCGTGCTCGTCAACGAGCGCTCGGCGAGCGCCAGCGAGATCGTGGCCGGCGCGCTGCAGGACACGACGCGCGCGCTCGTCGTCGGCGAGAAGACCTTCGGCAAGGGCTCGGTGCAGCAGGCCATGCCGATGCGGACCCGGCCCGGCGATCGCTTCGAGGACACCAACCGCAACGGCGCCTACGACCCGGGCGAGCCCTTCGACGACGACGACAAGGACGGCGTCTACACCTTCCCGGTCAGCGTCAAGATCACGAACGCCCGCTACTACCTGCCCTCGGGCCGCTCGATCCACACCGAGCTCGACCTCGACGGCCGCGTGATCCAGGACGGCGGCATCAAGCCCGACATCGAGGTGCAGATCGAGGCCCTCGAGCCCTGGGAGAACGCCGAGATCTCGCGCATGTACGACCGGCTCACGAAGGCCGTGCCCGAGGGCCAGACTTTCAAGGACCCCTTCGACGCCTACGTCGAGGGCCACTTCGAGGGCCACCAGGAGCTCTTCGCGCAGCTCGCCGAGGGCGACGAGCGCGACGTGTCGCGCTACCCGGACTTCGCCGCGCTGCGCACGACGCTCGGCGCCGAGCACCTGCCCGACGACGCGATCCGCATGCTGTTGCGGCAGCGCGTGCGCGACCGCGTGGCCGACGACCGCAAGAAGGTCTTCCCGGGCGGCTTCATCTTCGGCGACTGGCAGGAGGACACGCAGCTCCAGTCGGCGATCCGCGAGATCGCCAAGGAGACCCACCTCGACCTGGCGACGCTGCCGGCCTACAAGGAGTTCGCGGGACCCGACGTGGGCCCGACCGAGACCGGCACCGCGCCGCGCTGACCGCGCCGCGGGCTGCGGCCCGGCCTCCTCGTCTCAGGCGCTCCGGCCGCCACCCGGCGGCTCGTGCGAGGGCTCCTCGGCGCCCGCCGGGACGATCAGGCGCGAGCCCTCCTCCGCCGCCGGGTAGGCCCAGGCGCGGTACAGCGGCATGACGAGCTCGAGCCAGAGCACCTTCATGATCAGCGCCAGCGGGATGGCGACGAGCACGCCGAGCGTGCCCATGAGCGCACCGCCCGCCAGGAGCACGATCACGAGCGTGACCGGGTGCAGGCCGGTCTCCTTGCCGAGCACGACCGGGTAGAGCACCGCGGCCTCGAGCACCTCGCCGGCGATGAACAGGCCGAGCACCCACACGAACACGCCGGTGCCGCCGCCGGGCATCGTCAGCGCGATGACCGAGGCCGGCAGCACGCCGACGACGAAACCCACGAAGGGCAGCAGCGAGAGCAGGCCCGAGATCAGGGCGATGACCGGCGCGTAGGGGATGCCGAGCACGGTCATGCCGGTCCACAGCAGGACGGCCTTGATCAGCCCGCAGAGCAGGCGCCCGCGCAGGAAGGCCACGAGCTCACGGCCGATGTCCTTGGTGATGCGGTCGACCTGCGTGCGGTTGCGCGGCGGCACGAGCGTGCGCAGCCGCGCGACCATCAGGGGGTACTCGACGAGGAAGAAGAACAGGTAGAAGGGGATGAGCACGACGAGCGTGAGCGCATGCCACACGCCGCCGGCCCAGAGCATGACGCTCTCGTAGCCGGCCTGAGCCATCTCGCCGGCCGGGCGCGTCAGCGAGGCCAGCGAGCTGAGCAGCTCGGTGCGCACGGTGTCGAGGGTCGCGCCGAACATGCCCGGCGAGCTCTTGCCGAGCTGCGTGTCCAGCCAGTTCTCGAGCTGCATGAGGGCGCCGGGGTCGAACTTGCCGTCGCCGTCGAGGTCCTCGAACTCGTTGCGCTCGACGCCCGGCCCCGCCAGCTCGATCAGGCCGTTGTCGTCGAAGTCCTCGATCAGCAGCTCGCCGCTCAGCGCGCGCACGAGCTGGCTGAACTGCCGGCCGAGCACCGTGCTCGCCATGACGACCGCCAGCGCCAGCGCGACGTAGAGCAGGCCCACCGTCACGACGCGCGGCAGCCCCGCGCGGCCGGCCAGGTTCACGACGGGGTTGAGCAGCACCGCGAGCAGCATCGCGATGAGCACGGGGTTGAGGACCGACGAAAGGGTCGACGCGAGCAGCAGGATCGCCAGCAGGGCGAGGACCGGGAACGCGATCCGCCGCCAGCGAGCGATCACGGTGCCGGCTTCGGGGCGATCCTCCATGCTCGGTCGAAGGCTTCACGGAAGTTGAAGCCGTTGCGGAAGTCCGTGATCCGATCCTCGTCCTGCTTGTTGAGCAGGCGGTTCTCCACGAGGATGAACACGATCTCTCCGAAGTCCTCGGTGCGGCGCAGGCCCCAGCGTTCGAGCACGATCCGCGCGAGCGGCCCCCACTGGTCGAGCGCGTACTCGCGCAGGCCGTCGAGGAGCTGGCCCACCGAGACGTGCCGCTCGTTGCTGACGCGCTCGCCGCGCCGCGCCGCCGAGCGGTCGAGCACGAAGTCGAGCACCTCGAAGACGAAGTGGTAGGCGTCCGTCGCGTAGCGCGGATCGGCGGCCGCCAATTCGTCGATGCGGAGAGTCGTCGTGGACTGGGAGGTCATGGCCCGGCGCGCCCGAAGGTAGCGCCAACATCGGTGGGCCCCTCGCCGGCCTTGACGAACCCCTAGGAATGGTGGCGGGCGGCCGGGCGACCCCCTACCTGTCCGCCGGAGAGCGCCTCCCCGGCCGCCAGCCAGGCCTGGAAGGGCGGGATGTGGCGCACGAGGTCGCGCGCGACCTCGAGCAGCGCCTCCTGCGCCTGCGGCGGCGGCGGGTCGCGGGCCTCGCGCTCGACGAGCGCGCCGAGCAGCACCTCGACCGCCAGGCGGTGGCGGTCGCCGGCCTCGGCGGCCGGGCGCTGCTCGAGGCTCGCGTCGACGAGCTCGACGAGCGCGCGCGCGAAGTCGCCGCCCGCGGCGCGCCCGCCGAGCGCCGCGTCGAGCGCGGCCGTCAGCCGCTCGAGGTCGAGGCTGGCGAGGGCCTCGACGCGTCCCGGCCGGCCGCCGGCCGCGCGCAGCTGCGCCTCCGTCGCCCCGGGGTGCAGCCGCGCCAGCTCCTCCGCGCGCAGCGGGAAGAGCCGCAGCTCGCGGCAGCGCGAGCGCACCGTCTCGAGCAGCGCCTCGGGATGCGCCGCGACGAGCAGCACGAGCGCGGCAGGCGGCGGCTCCTCGAGCGTCTTGAGCAGCGCGTTCTGCGCCGGCTCGTTGAGGCGGTCGGCCTCGTCGACGATGACCGTGCGCCCGCCGCCCTGCACGGCGCGCAGCGCGAAGTGCGGCAGCACGCGGTGCCGCACCTGGTCGACGGTGATCTCGAAGCGGCTGCCGAAGTCGTCGGGGTCATCGGGGTCGCGCGCGAGCACGAGCAGGTCGGGATGGTGGCCCGACTCGACCTGCCGGCAGGCGCGGCAGCGCCCGCAGGGCTCGCCGGCCGCCGGCCCGCCAACCTCGCACCAGCGCGCCGCCGCCAGCCAGCCGGCGAAGCGCCGCTTGCCGATGCCCTCCTCGCCGGACAGCAGCCAGACGCCCTCGAGACGGCCGGCGGCGGCCGCGGCCAGCGCGGCGCGGCGCGCGGCCTCGTGCCCGACGAGCGCGCCGGCCTCAGGCGACATGCGCCAGCGCCTGCTGCACGGCTCGCGCGACCTGCTCCTGCGGGCCACCGCCGTCGACCACGACGAAGCGCGCGGGCTCGGCCAGCGCGAGCTGCCGGTAGCCGTCGGCCACGCGCCCGAAGAAGGCCGCGTCGCGCTGCTCGATGCGGTCGCCGGGGGCGCCCTCGCTGCGCTGCGCCAGGCGCTGGAGCGCGACCTCGGGCGCCACCTCGAGGAGCACGACTCGGTCGGGCAGCCGCCCGCGGGTCACGACGCGCGAGACGGCCTCGAGCATCGCGCGGTCGACGCCCAGCCCCGCGCCCTGGTAGGCCCAGGTGCTGTAGTGGCTGCGATCGAGCAGCACGGTGCCACCGCGTCGCAGCGCCGGCAGCACGACGTGCTCGTAGAGCTCGGCGCGCGCCGCCTGGTAGAGCAACGTCTCGGCCAGCGCCCCCATCGCCCGCTCGCCGAGCAGCAGCTCGCGGATCGACTCGCCCAGCGGCGTGCCGCCCGGCTCGCGCAACACGAGCGGCGCGCCGCCCGGCCGGCCGCGCTGCGCCAGCCACTCGGCGCACAGGCGCACCTGCGTGCTCTTGCCGCTGCCGTCGAGGCCCTCGAAGGCCAGCAGCAGCCCCTCGCCGCTCACCATGGGAAGTCGCGCTGCGCGCCCTGCAGCCGCGCCTGGAGCGCATGCACGAGGCGGTCGTACTCCGGCTCGCGCGCGCGCCGCTCCTCGACGGCGCGTCGGGCGTAGGCCACGAGCGACGGCGAGGCGCTGCCGAGCGAGCGGCAGACCTGGCGCGTCGGCAACCCGAGGCTGTGCGCGGCCAGGTAGGCGCACAGGTGACGCGCCGCGGCCACGCTGCGGGTCTTCTCGGCCGAGCCGATGCGCTCGGGCCGCACGCCGAGCTGCTGGCCCACGGCCTCGACGACCGCTCGCAGCGTGCGCTCGGCCGGCGTCGGCTGCGCGAGGCGGCGCTCGAGCGCCTCGAGGCGCAGGCCCTGGCCGCTCTGCTGCGCCACTTGCGCGGCGCGCTGCAGCACCGCGACCGCGTCGGAGAGCGTGCCCGGGCAACGCCGCGCGAGGGCGGCGACGGCCTCGGGCTCGACGGCGACGGGCAGCTGGGCTGCCGCGGCGGACAGGATCGCCTCGCGGTCGGCGCTGTCCGGCTCGGCCAGGGCCACGATCATGCCCGACTGGTACCAGCTCAGCAGCCGCGGGTCGGTCTCCAGCAGGGCCCGGGGCGCGTGGCGCGAGAGCACGAGCACTCGCCGGCCGGCGTGCACCGCAGCCTCGATGACCGCGGCAGCCTCGGCCTGGCTGCGGACGCGGCCGCGCAGGCGATGGGCCTCGTCGAGCACGAGCGCGTCGCGCTGCAGCCACCCGGCCCGCAGCTCGGCCAGCGAGTCGTTCCTCGCGGCGCGCGAGACGTCGGCGGAGAGCGAGGCGCCCGAGAGCACGAGCGGGTCGGCGGACGCCCCCGTCTCGCGCAGCCGGCGCAGGGCCTCGCCGGCCAGCTCGGTCTTGCCGCAGCCCGCCGGGCCGTGCACGAAGAGCGGGTTCCAGCCCGAGCCGGGCGCGAACACGAAGTTGTCGAGCGCGCGCAGCGCGAGGCGGTTGCTGGCCGTCGGCACGAAGGCCGCGGCCCGCAGGGCCGAGCCGCCGTCCATGGGGGCGCGCCCGCGCGCCACCGGCGGCAGCGGCGCGGCGGCGGCCGAGGCGACGGACGGCGCGCCGTCGTCCGCGGCCAGCCGCGTGAGCACGCGCACGCGGCTGCCCGTGACCTGCAGGAAGAGCGCCTCGAGGTCGGAGCGGTAGCGCGCGTCGATCGCGGCCTTCGCCGCCGGGCTGCCGACCTCGAGCGTGAACAGGCCGCGCCGCAGCTCGCCGGCCCGCGCGTCGGCCAGCCACAGGTTGCGCGCGCGCTCGCCGCGCAGTGAGGCGAAGGCCACCGTGACCGCCTTCCAGATCTCCTCACCGTGCGTGTTCATCGATGAGCGGTCGAGGCTAGCACCGCGCCGCGAGCGGGCGCAACTCGCGCGCCCCGACGAGCGACGCGCCGCGCGCTGCGGCCCGAGCGCGCCTACTTCGCCGCGCCGGCCGTGGCCTCGAGCCGCGCGCGCGCCTGCTCTTGCAGCGCGTCGAGCGACCACGTGCGCGGCTTGACCGGGCCCGCGCCGGGCTTCACGACGGTCTCACCGTCCTCGGGCGCGGCCTCGGCCCCGGCGTCGGGCATCTGCTCCTCGCGCATGGCGAGCACGAGCTCCCACTGCGCGCGCGCCGCGCCGACGTCGCCGCGCGCGGCGAGCAGCTCGGCCAGCGGCATGCGCAGGTCGGGCCGGTAGGGATCGATCTCGACCGCCTCCGCGTAGCGGCGCTCGGCGGCGGCCGCGTCGCCGGCGGCCGCGGCGCGCTCGGCGAGCTGCACGCGCTCCTCGAGCGCGTTCTCGTCGTAGGCGCACAGGCCCTCGAGGACCTGGCCGATCTCGTCCTGCTCCTTGTCGGGGTCGAGCAGCGACAGGAGCAGCCGCGTGGCGCTGTCCGGCGCGACGTCGCCCGGGAAGAGCGCGATCGCGCGGCGCAGCGAGGCCTTGCAGGCCTCCTCGTCGTCGGCCTTGAGCTGCAGGTGCGAGAGCAGCTTGAGGCCGTCGGCGTCGGGCCGGCCCTCGGCCGCCCAGCGCTCGAGCCGCTCGCGCGCCGGGCCGAAGCGCTGCTGCGCGGCGTCGCGCTCGGCGAGCGCGCGGAGCAGCTCGGGCGTCTCGCCCAGCTCGGCCTGCGCCCGCTGCAGCGTGGCGTCCTCGTCGGCGCCGCGCCGCAGGTCGTGATAGGCCGAGGCCAGCGGCACGAGCGCGCTCGTGTCGCCCGCCTGCACGCGCTGCCGCAGCAGCTCCTTGCCGGCCTCGTTCCACGTCGGGCGCACCGCGGCGCGCGCGGCCACGACCGTGTCGACGTAGGCGAGCAGCCGCCGGTCGAGCTCGGCGGGGTCGACCTTGAGCGCCGCGCGCAGGGCCTGCTCGGTCGTGCTGCCGTCGGCGAAGGCCGCCACGAGCGCGCGCAGCGCGGGGAAGCCGAAGTCGCGCTCGATGACCTCGCAGAGCAGGCTGCCCTGGTAGTAGCCGAGCATGACCGTCTCGCCGTCGCGGAAGGCCTCATCGAGCTGGAGCACGGGGAAGAGCTGGCCGTTGGCGCGCGCGTCGAGCACCGGCCGCTCGAGCTCGCGCGCCCACGCCGGGTCGAAGCGCTTCTCCTCGACCACGCTCAGCCCCTCGGTGAGCCAGCGCGGCACGCGCTGGCGGCTCAGCGCGAGCGTCACGACGTGCGCATACTCGTGCACGGCGGTCTGCGCCCACTGGAACTGCCCGCGCAGCTCGCAGCGCGGCGAGAGCATGGTCATGACCGGCCCGAAGCAGGCGCCGAGCGCGAGGAAGCCCTAGAAGCCCACCGTGCGCACCGAGAAGTCGGCGTGCTGGTCGAAGACCTCGACGAGCACCTCGCCGGGCGGGTCGAGGCCCCAGCGCTGCGCGAGGTCGGCCCGCGCGCCGCCCAGCCGGGCCATGAGCAGCGGCCCGAGCACCTCGCGGTCGGCCGGCGGCAGCCGCAGCTTGAAGCGGCGCTCGCCCTCGCCCGTCAGCTCGACGTCGCCAGCGAGCTTGTCGAGCACGACGAGCATGTTGTTGCGCCAGGGGTACGGGAAGGGGCTGGCCTGCTGGTGGAGCAGCAGCGCCGCGCGCGCCTCCTCCTCGCGGCCGAGGTTGGCCAGGCTCTGCGCGAGCACCGGCAGCGGCCGCTCGTCGTCGGGCTCCTGGGCCAGCGCGGCGTTGAGCGGCGCGAGCGACTCCTCGAAGCGGTAGTGGTTCTCGAGCACCTCGCCGAGCAGGAAGTCGAGCGCGGCGCTCTCGGGGTGCGCCGTCTCGAAGGCCTTGCGCGCGGCGGCGGCCTCCTCGGCGCGCGTCGTCACCGCGAGCGCCGCGGCGCGCAGCGCGAGAGCGTCGCGCTGCCGCGGGTTGCCCGCCAGCACCGCGTCGGCGTCGGCCAGCGCGTCGTCGATGCGCCGGTCGATGAGCCGCGTGCGGCCACGCAGCACGAGCGCGTCCGGGTTCGACGGGTCTCGCGCCAGGGCCGCCTCGAGCTCGTCCGCGGCCTCCTGGCCGTTCATGCCGTACAGATGCACGCGCGCCCGGAGCACGAGCGCCTCGACGCGACCGGCGTCCTGCTCGAGCACCTGCTTGAGCACGGTGAGCGCCGGGTCCGCGCCACCCTGGCCGCTCTGCCGCGTCTGCTCGTAGACCTCGCCCAGCAGCAGCAGCGCCTCGGGCTCGACGAGCTTGTAGCTCGGGCCCTGCTTCCCGTTGAGCTCGGCGTCCGCGAAGACGAGCGCCTGGTTGGCCAGCTCGAAGCGCCGCTGGAAGAGCAGCAGCCGCCCGAGGTCGAGCAACCCCGCGCCGTCGAGCGAGCTGTCGTCGGTGCCGTCGCTGACCTGTCGCGCGCGCCGCCGCGCGTCGATGTGGCGCCCCAGCGCGTCGAGCGCCTCGACCTCGATGCAGGCGGCGGCCAGCGGCGCCAGCCGCCCGCCGTTCGCGAGTGCGAGCGCGTCCTCGGCCTGCCCCTGCCGCAGCAGGATCCGCGCGCGCAGCCGCGGGTCGGGATCGCCGCCCGCGTCGAGGTGCGCGAGCGCCTCGTCGAGCCGCCCGTGCTGGAAGGCGACGCTCGCGGCCAGGCGGCGCGCCTCGGCGCTGCCCGGGAAGTCGGTCAGGTACTCCTGGAGATCGCGTTCGGCGCCGAAGCTGCCGCCGCGCCGGAAGGCGGCCGCCAGCTCGGCCAGGAAGGCCTTGTCGTCGGCGCTCTCCTGGGCGCCGGCCGCCGGGACGTCCTGCGCGGCGCGAGGGGCCGCCTGCGCCGCCGGCGCGCCGAGGACGAGCGCCAGCGCGGCGAGCCCGGCGAGCCCGGCCCGCGCGCTCACGGCCGGCCCAGCAGCCGGGCGGCGGCCTCGCGGCAGCGCTCGACCGGCGGCACGAGCGCGAGGCGCACGCGTCCGGCGCCGGGCTGGCCGCCGCCTCGCAGCGGCTCGGCCAGCCACTCGCCCGGCATCACGGCCAGTCCCGGGCCGAGCAGCAGCCGGCGCGCGAACTCGACGCCCGGCTCGCCGCCCGGGGTCGCCGCCCACAGGTAGAAGCCCGCGCCCGGCGTCTCCACCGCGCAGCCGGCCTCGCGCAGCGCCGCGACCATGACCGCGGCGCGCTCGCGGTAGCGCTCGCGCGAGCGCGCCGGCGCCTCCTCGTCGCCCAGGGCCGCGATCGCCGCGGCCTGCACGAAGTTGGGCGTGCCCGAGTCGATGTTCGTCTTCAGCCTCCGGAAGGCGGCCACGGCGCGCGGATCGCCGGCCACGAAGCCGACTCGATAGCCCGTCATCGCGGCGCGCTTGCTGAGCGACTGGAACACGAGCACGTTCTCGACGCCGGCCTGCAGCGCAGAGGGCGCCGGGCCCTCCAGCCACAGCTCGCTGTAGGCCTCGTCCGAGCACAGCAGCACGTCGCGCTCGCGGACCTGCGCGAGCAGGCGCGCGAGCTGCTCGAGCGTGGCGGCGCGGCCGGTGGGCACGTGCGGCTGCGTGATCCACACCAGGCGCAGCCGCTCGCCGACCTCCTCGGGCAGCGCCTCGAGGTCGGGCAGCACCGGGCCGGACATGGCCACCGCGTAGGGCTCGCAGCGCCCTTCGGCGAACTGGGCGCCGCGCACGTAGGGCGGATAGCCGGGCGAGGGCGCCAGGACCCAGTCGCCCGGGTCGACGAAGGCCTCGGCCGCGTGGAACACGGCCTCCTTGCTGCCCACCGTCGAGCTGATCGAGGTGGCCGGGTCGAGCCGCACGCCGTAGCGGCGCGCGATCCACTCGGCGATCGCCGTGCGGTAGGGCGCGCCGCCGATGTAGCTGGGGTAGCCGGAGCAGCGGTCGGCGCGCAGGTTCGCCACCGCAGCCTCGACGACGTGATCCGGCGTGGGATCCGTCGGGTCGCCCACGCCGAAGTCGATCACGTCGACGCCCTGGGCGGCGCGCTCGTCGCGCAGGCGGTCGAGCTCGGCGAAGGCGTAGGGCGGCAGGTTGTCGATGCGGCGCGAGGGGCGCACGGTCAGGGGTGCTCCGAGATCCACTGGCTGCCGTCTTCGTACCACTCCTTCTTCCAGATCGGAGCGCGCTCCTTGAGCGCGTCGATGATCCACGAGCAGGCGGCGAAGGCCTGGCCGCGGTGCGGCGCGGCGACCGCGATGGCCACCGCGACCGCGCCGATCTCGAGGCGGCCGGTGCGGTGCACGACCGCGACGCGCGTGGCGCCGAGCGAGCACACGGCCTCGTCGGCCAGCGCCTTGAGCTCGCCCTCCGCCATCGGCGGGTAGGCCTCGTAGTCGAGGCGCACGACCGTGCGCCCGCGCGAGCTGCGCCGGACGCGCCCGAGGAAGAGCACCACCCCGCCCTCCTCCGGCCCCTCCACGGCCGCGAGCACGGCGGCGGTGTCGATCGGCGCGCTCGTCAGCGCGATGTGCGGCGGCGCGGCCGGCTCAGCCACCGGACACCGGCGGGATCAGCGCGATCTCGTCCTCGGCCCGGACGACGTCGTCGCTGCCGGCGTAGCGCTGGTTGACGGCCACGCGGAAGCGCGCCTCGGCCAGCCGCGGCTCGTGCGCGCGCAGGACCGCCTCGAGCTCGCGCACGTTGCCCGGCAGCGGCACGTCGGGCCAGGGCAGCTCGCGCCGGCCCAGGGCCTCGGCCAGTCCGGCGAAGAGCAGGACGCGCATCGCGCCGCCGCGGCCTCGCTAGAAGGGCACCTCGTCGATGCCGGCCCCCATCGCGTTGCCCATGTCGGCCGCCGGCTCGGAGGCCTCGCGCGCCGGCCCGCGCTCGCCCTTGCGCCCGCCGAGGAACTCGAAGTTCTCGGCCGTCACCGAGAGCTTGTTGCGCTTGTTGCCGTCCTTGTCGTCCCACTGGCGGTAGGTCAGGCGGCCCTCGATGAAGATCGGGTCGCCCTTCTTGAGGTACTGCGCGATGACCTCGCCGCGCCGGCCCCACATGTCGACGTCGACGAAGGTCGTCTCCTCGCGCTTCTCGCCCCCCTGGCCGCCCTGGCCGCCGACCATGTAGGTGCGGTTGATGGCCATTCCCAGCGCGGTGACCGATTGCCCGCTGGGCGTGCTGCGGACCTCGGGGTCGCGCGTGAGGTTGCCGACGAGGATGACCTTGTTGAAGTTCGCCATGAATGTCCTGTTCCGGCCGGGATGCGCCCGGCATTGCGCTGCGTGCTGCCGCGGGCGCGCCCGCGCCACGAGGCGTCGGCCGGCCGCGGACAGCACGCGGATCGTACTCTCTCCACCGGCCCGCCGGACGGCGGACCGGACGCCCCCTGGAAAATCGTGGGACGGTGCGTACCGTGACGAGACGGGCGCGATCCGATTACAGACCCGCCCGCCGGGAGCCCATGAGCAGGCCGAAAGAACGCCGACTCCATCCGCGCTACAGCGTCGACGCCGCCATCGAGCTCGGCGGGCGCGAGGGCCCCGCGCTGCTGCGCGACCTGAGCATGTCGGGCCTGTCGTGCGTCTCGAAGCTCGCCTTCGAGGACATGACCGTGCTCGAGATCACGATGAAGCTGCCGAGCCCGGACGGCCCGGTGCCCTTCAAGGCGGGCGGCGCGGTCGTGCGCTGCGAGGAGACCGAGCCCGGCAAGCACATGGTGGCGGTCTTCTTCACGCAGATGGACCCGGCCAACCGCAAGGTGCTGGCGGAGTTCATCGAGCGTCAGGGCGAATAGCTCGCTGAGGGTCGCGGAGGAGGAGGGCGCGGCTGGCACGGGGGCGCGTCGGCCCGACGGCTTCGCCCGCAGCGTTTCGCCCGAGAACGGGTCTCGATGCCGGAACGCTCGTGCGGGCGAAACACCGGCGGGCTGCAGATTGTCGGGCCGAGCGCCCCCGGCCGCGCCGCGCCCTCTCGCCAGCGCGGCGTCAGCGTGCCACTCGCTGAAAAGGAAAGCAGGCACTCCCGACTCTTCGGCGAGCCGGAGCGTCGGGGGCCTACACGGCGCCGCGCCGCGTGAGCACGGCGGGCGAAGCCGTCGGGCGAAAGTCGCCCCCAGGCCAGCCGCGCAGCGGCCCCTACGTCCGCGCCGCGACGACCCGCTCGATGCCCGCGGCATCGTCGTGGATCTCGGTCCAGCCGTAGCCGGCGGCCGAGGCCAGCGAGGCGACGAGCGCCGCCTGGCCGGCGCCCACCTCGGTGATCAGCCAGCCGCGCGGGGCCAGCGCAGCGCGGCTCTCGGCGAGCAGGTGGCTGAACATCGCGCGCACCGAGCCCTCGCGCGGCACGAGCGCGGCGACCGGCTCGTGGCGGCGCACCTCCTCGGGCAAGGTCGCGAGCTCGGCGGGCTCGACGTAGGGCGGGTTCGCGAGGACGGCCGCGAGGCGGCCCGGCCGCAGGCACGAGAGGCCGTCGGCCTGCACGAGGCGCACGCGGTCGCCGGCCTGCAGGCGCGCGACGTTGGCGGCGGCCACGGCGAGGGCGTCGGCGCTCGAGTCGATGGCGACGAGGGGCCGTGCGTCGCGCAGCGCGAGGGCCAGGCAGCCGCTCCCGGTGCCGCGGTCGGCGAGCTCGCCCGGCGGCAGCAGCCCGCGCTCGAGGAGCAGCAGCGCGACCTGCACGACCGTCTCGGTCTCGGGCCGCGGGATGAGCACGCGCTCGTCGACGAGCAGCTCGAGGTCCCAGAAGCCACGGCGTCCGAGCGTGTAGGCCACGGGCCGTCCGGTCTCCACGCGCCGCGCGACGAGCGCGTCGAAGGCCGCCGCCGCCTGCGCCGGCACGGCGGGCGCGGCGAGCAGCGCCGCGCGCTCGACGCCGAGCGCGTGCGCCAGGAGCAGCTCGGCCTCGAGGCGCGCCGCGGCCAGGTCGCCCGCCCGCGCGACGAGCGCCGCCGCCGCCCGCCGCAGGCAGGCGTCGGTGGACGCCGGCCCGGAGCGCGCGGCGCTCACCCCGCGTCGCCGCCCAGCGCGGCGAGCTTGAGCTCGAGGTCGTGCCGCCGCAGGTCCTCGACGACCGGCGCGAGGCCGCCGAGCACGACCGCGTCGAGGTTGTAGCTCTCCTTGATGCGGTGGTCGGTCATGCGGTTCTGCGGGAAGTTGTAGGTGCGGATGCGCTCGCTGCGGTCGCCCGAGCCGATCTGCGTGCGGCGGGCCTGGTCGAGCTCGGACTTGCGGGCGCTGTCCTGCGCGTCCTTGAGCCGGGCGCGCAGCATGCGCAGGGCACGGCTCTTGTTCTTGTGCTGCGACTTCTCGTCCTGGCACTGCACGACGGTGTTCGTGGGCACGTGCGTGATGCGGATCGCGCTGCTGGTCTTGTTCACGCTCTGGCCGCCGGGGCCGCTGCTGCGGAAGGTGTCGATGCGCAGGTCGGTGTCCTTGAGCTCGAACTCGACCTCCTCGACCTCGGGCAGCACCGCGACCGTGGCCGCCGAGGTGTGGATGCGTCCCTGCGTCTCGGTCTCCGGCACGCGCTGCACGCGGTGGCCGCCGGCCTCGAAGCGGAAGCAGTCCCAGGCGCGGGCGCCCGTGACGCCCAGGATCAGCTCCTTGAATCCGCCGACCTCCGTGGGGCTGCTGCTCAGCCACTCGACCTTCAGCTTCTGCTGCTCGGCGTAGCGCGTGTAGAGCTTGGCGAGGTCGCTCACGAACAGGCTGGCCTCGTCGCCGCCGGTGCCCGCGCGGATCTCGAGGATCACGTTGCGGCCGCGTTTGGGCTCGTCGTCGATCACCGAGAGGCGCTGCTGCTCCTCGAGCGCGGCGAGCTCGACGTCGATCTCGGCCAGCTCCTCCCGCGCGAGCTCGGCCACGCCCGGGTCGGGGTCGGCCACGAGCGCGGCGGCGCCGTCACGGCGCTCGGTGAGGCGGCTCCAGCGCTCGTAGCTCTCGGCGCGCGCGCGGAGCGCGCCCATCTCGCGCAGCGCGGCGGCGAGGCGGCCGGGCTGGGCGTGCAGCGCGGGGTCCTGGATCGAGGCCTCCAGCGCGCGGTAGCGCTCGGCGGCCTCCTTCAGGCGCGCGAACATGCGCGGGACCGGCGGCGAAGGGCCCGCTCAGTCCTCCTTCGAGGCGGAGGCCTTGGCCGGGCGCTTGGCGCCGAAGCGCTTCATGTACTTCTCGATGCGGCCCGCGGTGTCCACGAACTTCTGCTGCCCGGTGTAGAAGGGGTGGCAGTGGCTGCAGATCTCGACCGCGATGCGCGGCCGCGTCGAGCGGGTCTTGAAGCTGTTGCCACAGCCGCACGTGACCGTGCATTCGATGTAGTTGGGGTGGATGTCGTCCTTCATGGCCGCCTCAGATAGCGCGTGACCTCCCGCAGCGGCGCGTCGCGCGACCTGGGGAGAACCGGGCATTCTACGGGCGGGCGCCAGGCGATCAAGCCGCGGTGACGGCCGCGGGGCGCCTCGACGCCCTACTCCTGGCCCAGTGCCAGCAGCCCGGGCGGGATCTCGACCCGGTCGCCGGGCTTCAGGCCGTGCTCGGCGCACCACCCGGCGTTGAGCTCGAGGACCATCCGCGCCGGGCGCAGCGAGTTCACCCCGGGCACCTCGACCATCGGCTCGCCGTGCGTCACGTTCTGCACCGTGCCGTCGGCGTCGAGGAACACGATGTCCAGCGGGATGAGCGTGTTCTTCATCCAGAAGGTGCGGGGCTGGTCGTCCTTGAAGATGAAGAGCATGCCCGCGTCGGCGTCGAGGTGCGTGCGGTGCATGAGCCCGAGGTCGCGCTGCGCCGGGGTCGTGGCGAGCTCGATGGTCACGGTGCGGCCCGCGACCTGCAGCGTGTGGGGCTGCACCGCGTCCGGGGCCGCCGGGTGCAGCTCGGGCTGGTGGCCGCAGCCGCCGGTCGCGCCGGCCAGGCCCAGCGCCAGCGCAGCGAACAGCGTCGTCGTCGGGGGGCTCATGGCCGGATCTCCTCGAGGTCGGATGCGAGCCGCGCGAGCAGCGTGCGGAGCAGCGTGCGGGGCAGGCCGACGACGGTGTCGAGCTCGCCCGCGACGAGGCGCGCGAAGGACTCGGCCCGCCCCTGGATCGCGTAGGCGCCGGCCTTGCCCTCCCACTCGCCCGAGCGCAGGTAGCCCTCGAGCCAGCCGTCGGTGAGCGGCGCGAACTCGACGTCGGCGCCTTCGACGTCGGCCGCGGACAGCCCGCTGCCGGCGTGCACGAGCGCGACCGCGCTCCACACGCGATGGCGTCGGCCGGCGAGCGCGGTCAGCATCGCCGCGGCCTCCGCCTCGTCGGCCGGCTTG
>Ga0111539_10004913_pt1 | contig 17397 bp, 14 predicted proteins | sample RhiMethybrSRZTD1_FD_79667 | JGI IMG/M metagenome (GOLD analysis project Ga0111539, IMG submission 79667) | Populus rhizosphere microbial communities from Tennessee, USA - Rhizosphere MetaG P. TD hybrid SRZTD1 (version 2) (version 2) | ecosystem: Host-associated > Plants > Roots > Rhizosphere >... | reverse complement strand
AGAGATTCTCGGGGTCTCGAGGCGAACTGTGTACCGCAGCGCGCCGGTAATGGAAGCGCGCGAGGACCTGCAGTGGAGACGAGAGACCCCGAGAATCTCTGCAAGGGGCGAGCTGCCGGCGCGCCGAGGAACGCGCTTGAGCCGACAGGCACCGGCGGCTCCGATCAGGCGAACCGGCGAATCTTCCGTGACAAGACCGTGATGGTCCCCGCACTCAAAAGTTTACGCAGGGTCCTATGACCGGCCGATGACACTCATAACGCAGATCCGGGGTATTTCTCGCCTGGGCGCGGATCCGCGTTCATGAAAGGGGGAGTTGCGATGGTCCGGGCACAAACCGCGATCGTGCTCGTGTCGTTGTTTTGTGCCGGGAACGTTGTTGCGGGTCCGCGCCGGACGTCCGCCGAGGCTGGCGATGCGCAAGCGGCGTCGAGCGCGCCGGCGGATTCCTCCGCCACGAACGTCGATGAGAGCGCGCCATCCGACACTTCCGTCTACGAATTGCCTCAGGTCGAAGTCACGGCGACGCGCACTCCGCGTCCCGTGTTCTTGACTCCGAGCCCGGTCTCCGTTTTGGACCAGAGCTCGATCATGGAATCCTCCCCCGCGAACATTACCGATCTCTTCACGACGCTGCCCGGCACCGACGTGAACGGAACGGGATCGAATCAACCCCGCCCGACGATTCGCGGACATCGCGGCCAGCGCATTCTTCTCTTGGAAGATGGAGTGCGCCTCAACAACGCACGCCGCCAACAGGATTTCGGGGAGCTGCCTGCGATCGTGGATCCGAGCGCGGTGAAGCGTGTGGAGGTTGTGCGCGGTCCTGGCTCCGTCCTCTATGGCTCCGATGCGATCGGAGGAGTCGTCAACATCATCACCCAGGCTCCGCTCCAAGAAGGCTTTCACGGATCGCTCGGCTACCGCTATGGAAGCGAAGGCGTGCAGAACGGGGGGCGCGCCAGCATCGAAGGACGCTCCGGCAAGTGGTCCATCGAGGCGAGCGGTACCTTGCGCGAATCCGGATCGGCCGCGGCGCCGTCGGGATCCTACGGGAACATTCATCTCAACGAAGACACGATGGTGCACGACACCGGCATTCAAGACGAGAGCACTTCGTTTCGCGCCGGATATCAAATCAATGATGGAACCAACGTGTGGGCGAAGTTCGAGCGTTACCAAGCCGACACGGCGGGTTTCGGATACGTCGATCCGCAGGACTACGCGCCAGAGCAGCCCTTCGTTCGCATTCTGTATCCCAATCAGGAATTCAAGAAGTTTACCGCTGGTACGCAATCCACCCTCGACCAAGCGTTCGCGGATCGCCTCGACGTGACCGGATACGTTCAGAACAACGAGCGCAATTTCGATCTGCACGTTCTGGTGTCCGCGGGGCCGGGACAGATCGCGACCGATACCTATAACTTCACCGACCTCGAAACATACGGCGGGCGCGCCGAAGCCTCGAAGGGCTTGGGCGATTCGCATCGTTTGACCTACGGGCTCGATTTCTTCCGCGACGTCTCCGAAAACACCGACTCCAGCTCAACGCTCGTCACCGGATTCGGTCCGCCGCAGCAGGAGACTTCGAACACGCCGCTCGTTCCCAACGCGAGCTATCAGAGCTTCGGGGCATTCGCGCAGGACGAATGGAAGGCGGGATCGCGCACCACGCTCATTCTGGGAGCGCGCGGCCAGCAGGTGACCGCGAAGACGCGGGACACAGAAGGAATCGACGATCCGGAGTTCGAGTCGGACGATGCGACCGTCGTGGGATCGGCCAACGGTCTCTTCAAGATCACCAACGACTTCGCCGCCATCGCCTCGGTGGGACGCGCCTTTCGCTCACCGAACTTGGTGGAGCGATTCTTCAATGGACCGACGCCGGAAGGATTCGGATTCCAGAAGCGCAATCTCGATCTCGATCCCGAAACCAGCATCGACAGCAACCTTGGCCTTCGCTATCGCAACGGGCGCATTTCCGCGGAGGCCTTCGGCTTCTACACCGAAATCCATGACGGCATCCGCATCGCCGCGACCGGAGATTCCGTCAACGGTATGCCGGCGTTCCAAAATGTGAACGTGGACGAGCTCGTGCACACCGGCACCGAGATTTCCGCCGAAGCGCGCGTCGTTCACAACTTTCACGCTGGTGCCAACTGGAGCTATCTCAATGCCGAGAACCAAGAGGACTCCAGCCCGGTCGGCGAAGGCTACGAGAGCAAGCTGAACAGCTGGGTCGGCTATCGCGATCCGCAAGAGCGATTCTGGACCGAGTATCACGTGCGCTATGTGAACGAACGGGAGGACGTCCAGCTGGGATCGAATCCCGTCGGCGAGAGCCTTCCCGCCTTCACCGTGCACTCCGTTCGTGCGGGAGCGCGGCTTCCGCGAGTCTTCGGGCTCGATCAACGGCTCGGTGCATCGGTCGAGAACCTGACCGACGAGCTGTACGCCGAATTCGCCAACGTGAGCTTCTTCCGTCCGGAGCCGCGGCGCCATTTCGTGGCGTGGTGGGAGACTCGCTTTTAGCGAGGCTCCACAGTAGTTGACTGGCCACTGTGCCGGGGTTGCCAATTCTCCCCCTTCCCCTCAATGGGTAAGGTACTCTCGCTTCTCTTGGTCCTCTCCGATTCTGGATGCCAAGAACCCGGCCTTCGCGTTCCCCCGTTTCGCGTTATGCCGGAGAATGAAAGGAGCGAACGGGAATGCCGATTTCCTATCGCATCGACCACGAAGCCCGGGTCGTGGTCGCCGCTGGACATGGCGTTCTGACCGACGCGGATGTTTTCGGTTACCAACAAAGCGTGTGGCACCGCGATGACGTCGCCGGTTACGACGAGCTGGTGGACATGACCCGCGTCACGCAGATCGCGCTCCCTTCGATCGATCGCGTCCAAGATTTGGCGAGACTCTCCGTGCGAATGGACGACAAGTATTCCCGCTCGCGCTTTGCGATCGTGGCGCCGACCGACATCGCGTTCGGGCTGGGGCGAATGTTTCAGTCGCTCCGCGAATTGGATCGCGAGAGCACGAAGCAGGTGGGCGTCTTTCGCACGATGCAGGAAGCGCTCAGCTTCCTGAAGATCGATCATCCCGTGGAGCTTCCGGAAATCCCCGCGTAACGACTGCAGCATTCACAGTTGAGCGACAATCAAACCGGAGAGAATCCCGCGGGGGCACGCGCTGGTGTGGCTGGCTTCACCATCTTCGCCAGCACGAGACCGACGAGAAACCAGCTGAACACTTGGTCGAATCCCTCGGCGGCGATGAAATCGCTGGGGAAGCCATACCAATTCCAGTACGGAACGCTCAAGACAACCCACGAGAAGAGACCGAACAATGTCGAGACCAGAACACGCCGCCAAAAGCCACCGGGCAGAAACGAAAGGATGTACGCGACAATTGCTGCGCCGGCGATGTTCGCCAAGAGCTCGGTCAAAAGCTGTTGCGGGGAGAACATCGGCTTGCCGGCCGGATCATAGATGAGAATCCCGGTGGGTCCCGCCTTGTACTTTGCTTCCCACGCCTTCGTCTCTTCCGGAGTGGGATGCCCCTTCATGTCATAGCCGGGAAAGATGTAGAAGCCGTGCTCGCTCAAGCCATCTCGCAGCAAGGGCACCATGGAGTCTTCCGTCGCTGCGGGAATCGTTTTGATTCCCGCTTCGCCGAGCTGAAGCACCATGTGGGACAAGAATCCCCAAATGAAAAGAACGATTCCACCAACGATTGCGGCGATCCAATTCTTACCGGACATCGCGTGCTCCTTCCGTTCAGGGGATCAATGCTCAAGCATTGCCGGCTGTGCAGGCGAGATGTCGTGGCGAATTATTTGTCGGCGGCATCCTCGAAGTGAATCGTGTTCTTCGGATCCGCTGGCACGATGCGAAAGGCCGACTTGGACTTTCCCTTCGGATCCGACGCGCCTGCTGCGGGGGCTTTGGGTTTTCCTCCCGGGGGCGGCGGAATCGGCGAATCCGGATCGTGAGACGCGCTTTCCTTCTCTTCAGGCGTCATCGCGACACCTCCACGGCTGCAGGTTGAAAGAGTCCCGCCTTTTCCAAATCCTCGAGACAGCGCTGCGCGTCGGGGCGGATCTCCGCGTCGAGCAGCGCGAGCACCTCGTCCAGCGTTCGCTCGCCATCGCATCGCTCCAAGAGATCCGCGGCCGCGGGGGACAGGCAGTGAATCTCTCCGCTCGAGGCATTGTAGAGAATCGCCGACGGCGACGGCATTTCCGGATCGAGCGTGCGATCGAATCGCTCGCGATCGTCGTCTTCAATGAGGTCGGACTGATAGCGCGGCCGAAGCGTGTGCACATCGATCGACGAAAGGCGCGCGTCGATGGATCCGCGGTCGAAGAGGAGGTCGCGGCGCTGAAGGTTGGCCCGACGCAGCGGGCGGCGATGCGACTCTCCGTTGGAGGAGGGACGCTCCAGCACTTCGTCGCGCAGCTCCTCCCAGCTTCCCCACTTCGCCAGATAGAGGAAGTAATGGCTCTTGAGCTCGTGGTAGAGCATGTTCGTGTTCTGGAACACCGGGAAGTGCGAGCGCAATGCGGAAGTGAATTCCAGATAGGCTTCGCGCGCTTCCTTGCGCGACATCCCGCGTGAGCAGCGGAAATCGTAATACACCTGCAAGTCGGCCTCGGCATCGGGGAAGATCTCCACGATGTCGAACTCCGTGCGGCGCCGGAACACCTCCGAAGTTTCATCCAAATAGAACACGCGCACGCTCACTTCCTGGATCGCTTCGCGATTGGCCACGATGGCATCCAGCGTGGCCCGCGCTTCTTCGCGCGTCTCCGTCGGAAAGCCGACCATGACGTAGAGCGTGACCGAAATTCCCGCCTTGCGGACGCGGTGCACGAGGTCCATGGAAGCATCCGGATCGATTCCTTTGCACATCGCATCGAGAACCCGCGGCGACGCACTTTCGTACCCGAAGGCGATTCGCTTGCAACCGGACGCGGCAAGGTCGTCGCACACCTCTTGTGTGAACACGTCGTGTTCCAGGCGTGCGTCGCACCACCAATTCACGTCGAGGCCGGCGTCCAAGATCGCGCGCGGCAGCGCCTTGGCCATGTTCGGGGGAAGATCCTCGATCGCGAGATAGAAGTGCTTCGTGTTGTGTTTTTGGGAAAGGAGGCGCATGTCCTCGACCGTCTGCGCAATCGTGCGCCCGCGATAGCCGGGACCGATCACGGTGTAGAGCGTGCAGAACACGCACTTGCCCCAATAGCATCCGCGCGTCGCGGCCAGCGGCAGCACCAGCTCCGGCGAGAAGTATTTGTCGAGCGGCATCCCGTCGAAGTCCGGCGTGGGAATCGTCTTGATGTCGATCGGATCCTGCTTGGCCGTCGCTCGCACCGTTCCGCTCTTGTCGCGATAGATGAGATTCCCGACCTTCTCGAGATCGCCGCCCGTCTCCACCATCTCGCACAACGTGAGCAGCGGCTTCTCTCCTTCCAGCAGAACAAAGCTGTCGATGAGGTCCCAGATCTCCGCGCGCTTGGAGAGCTTCTCCCCGACGTAGGCGAGCAAGCCTCCGCCCAGCGTGATGTGCACCTCGGGCTTCCACTGCTTGATCAATCGCGCGAGCGTGAGCGTCGGAATCGCTTGGCTCGGAAAGGTCAGCGAGATGCCGATCAAATCGGGATCGATCGCTTGAATGCGCGGTAGCGTGTGCTCGCGGAAGTATTCGAGAAACGGATTCTCGCGCTCGTCGGTGATGGCCGCGATCACTTCGTTGCTTCGCTCGATGCGATGGCGCGTGACGAAGCCGTGCGCGGTGAGCCGCGAGGGCGCGAACTCGGCCGAGAAGATGCGCAGCGCCTGCTCCATGGTGCGCCCGGCCCAGAGATAGCGCTCGTAATCGTAGAACTCGTCGCGATTGCGCAGCACGCGCTTCGCTTCGTCGATTCCTGCCGCCACCTGGTCGCCGATCAAGTCGATCTCGGAGAGCGCTTGGTAGCGCTCCATCTCCGAGAAGCGCAATCCGTCGCGGCTCTCGAGCGCGGCCAGCCCTTCCCCGGCGCGAATGCGATCCAACGAGCGCCGCAGCCGTTCACCCGACAAGAAGTGGTCGTACGCTTCGATCGACGCATCGATCATCGTGACGTCGCCGGCTCCATGGGCGCGGAGATAGGCGGCCAACGATGGCAAGCTCAAATAAGGCTGCGTGAAGTGTCCCTGCGGTGGGAAAACGAGCGCGATGTTCACGGCGATGCTCCGGTCGGCTCTTTCATGAGGAGTGGTTGATCGATCGGAGGATGGTCGACGCGCGATTTCCGTCCGCTGGGCCAAGAAACCTCGACGAGCTCGACGCGGTCGACTTCTCCCAATCCGAAGTGAAGACGCGGATCATGGGAAGAATAGAGTCCCTGCGTGGTGCGCATCTCCCGCGCCCACTTCTTTCCTCCCGCTTGAACCTGCACCACGGCGCCGATTCCATCCCGATTCGATTCCGAGCCGATGGTGCGCACCGAGATCCAATGCCCGCGGCGCGGCGTGCGGTTTTCGAGAAGGCGCGGCGTCTCATCCATGTCCACGACGAGCACGTCGACGTCGCCGTCGTTGTCCGCGTCCGCGAACGCGGCGCCGCGGGCCGAGCGCGGCAGACCCAAATCCGCGCCGGCACGCGCGGTGGCATCCACATACTTCGTCGCCTCCCCGTCTTGCACCGCCTCGAAAAGTTGCGACTGCATGAGCCATCCGCTCATGCCGATTTCCTTCGCCTGCGGGAAGACGTGTCCATTCGCGACGAAGATGTCCAAGTCGCCGTCGCAATCCGCATCGAAGAATCCGCCTCCCCAACCCAGACGGTCCATGCTGGGCTCGGCCAAACCCAATTCTTGGGCTTCATCGGTGAACATTCCCTTGCCGTCGGAAACGTGCAGGCAATTCGCTTCGAAATCGAAGTTCGTGCGGTACACGTCGAAGTCGCCGTCGCCGTCGAAATCTTCCACCGAAAGCCCCATGGCGCTGGTCGGCTTGCCTTCGAAATTGAACGCGAAGCCGCGTGCGGCTCCCTCTTCCGTGAATCTCCCGAAGCCGTCATTCAAGAAGAGATTCGAAGGTTGGAGATCGTTGGCGACGAGAATGTCCTGCAGACCGTCGCGATTCACGTCCGAAAACACAACTGCGTAGGAGCAGAGCGCAGGCTCGAGCTCGAGCCCCGCTTCGCGAGTGGCTTCGCGAAAGTGACCTTGGCCATCTCCATAATAGAAAAGATCCGGGGCCCCGAGATTCAAGCCGCGCTTGTTCTCCGCTTCTGGTCCCCATGCGACCTCGACACCCTCGATGACATTGCGTTTGCCTTCCATCGGCGGATGCTGCAAATCGAAGAGACAGTAGTTCGCTACGTAGAGATCGAGCGCGCCGTCGCCGTTCACGTCGGCGAATGCGGCGCCCGCGCTCCAGAGCTCCGAGCCGAGCCCGGCCTCCTTCGTCGCGTCGACGAAGACGCCCTTGTCGTTGCGTAGAAAGACGTCAGCATCGAAGCAGGCCAAATACAAATCCGGGTCGCCGTCGTTGTCGATGTCGCCGGTGGCGACGGCATTGATCCATTCGATGCGTCCACAGCCGGTCTTCTTCGTCACGTCGGTGAAGCGCAGGCCGCCGTCATTGCGGTACAGCCGGCTGCCTCCCGTCCGCAGAATCTCCAGCCGGCGCCCGTCCTCGACGTAGCTCATCCCCGCGCCGTTCCCGACGAACAGGTCGAGATCTGCGTCGCCGTCGTAGTCGAGCCACGCTGCGCCGCAGCCGTTGCTTTCGGGGATGTACCAGCGGCGCGGATCACCACACACGTTGACGACGTCCAGGCCGGCCTTCTCCGCGACATCGACGAATTCGAATTGCGTCTCGGCCGCGTACACGGAAGTCGCCAACGACGCCGCGAGAAAGAGGGCGAGGGATTCGCGCGGTGCAAAGCGATGGGGCATGGCCCGGGGAAGCTAGCAGCGGGATGAAGCGGTGGTCAATCGAGGTCGTCCCGGCCGGCGCGGCGCGCGCGCTTCACGTCGGCCCGGTGCTTTTTTTCCGCAAGCCGCTTCGAACGTGACGCCCTGGTCGGTTTCGTGGGGCGCCGGATGCGCGGGCGGATTTCGGCCGCACGAAGAGAGGCGACGAGCCGGTCGACGGCGTCCTGGCGATTGCGCTCCTGCGTTCGAAAGCGGCGCGCTTCAATCTGCAGTACTCCCTTTTCGGTGATGCGGGTTCGGGCCGCCGCCAAGAGCCGCAGCCGCACCTCGTCGGTGATCGAGGGAGAGTGCAGCACATCGAAGCGAAGCCTCACCGCGGTGGCCACCTTATTGACGTTCTGTCCTCCCGGCCCCGACGAGCGAATGAACTCATAGGAAATTTCTTCCTCGGGGATGGAGATCGCAGGGCTCACGTAGATCACTTTCAGCTCCAGAGCGATGAATTGTCCCGGCTCCTTTTGGCGAATGCTGGCAAATCTGAGGGATTTTCACATTTGCCTCAAGCGGCTCACCCCCCCCGCCGAAACTTCTCGGGACGCGCGCCCATCCTTGGATGAGGCGCACGCACCGAACGCGTGGACGCCCCCCCGGGGTAGCCGCGCATAAAAAGGAGCAATGGATGAATCGCGGATTGATCGTGATCACACTGGCAGGCCTTGCGCTTCTTTCGACCAACGTGGCGAATGCGGCGGAAGAGCTTTATGGCGGGATCAAGGGCGGCGTGAACTTCGCGAACCAGAACACGGATCCGGAAGCGGAACTGGATGCGCGGACGGGCATGGCCGTTGGCGGTTACGTCGGTATTCCGGTGACCCCGATTTTCGCGGTCCAACCGGAAGGTTTCTTCACGATGAAGGGATCGTCCTTCGAAGGTGGCAGCGCCAAGCTGAACTACATCGAAGTGCCGGTCCTCGCGCGTGCGAGCTTCATGAATGAGGCGTCGGCGCACCCCGCGATCTTTGCGGGACCGTCCGTCGGTTTCAATCTCTCCTCGAAGATCGAGGACGAGGCGGCTTCCGAGGACATCGACGTCAAGGACAACACCAATCCGATCGATTTCGGCGTGGTCGTTGGCGGCGGCGTGGAGATTCCGTTCTCCGAGGGCAAGAACTCGGTCGGACTCGATCTGCGCTACACGATGGGTCTGAACAATATCGATGACTCCGATTCCGGCGCTGACGTGAAGAACGGCGTGTTCCAGATCATGGGATCCGTCGGTCTCTTCTAGATCCTCACCGGATCGCAAAAAACGAGGGGCCGCGCGAGGAAACTCGCCGGCCCCTTCGTCTTTTCATTTGCTCGACCAGCCTTGCGGCTGCATCACATTGTAGTTGTGTTCGCCGGGTCAATCTCCGTACTTGCTGCCGAGGACCGAACAAAGGCCCTCCAGATGCTCGCGATCCACATCCGTGAACGCGGCATGGTCATTCGAATCGATGTCCAGGACCGCCAGAACTGACCCGTCGCTCTTGAGGACGGGGACAACGATTTCCGATCGCGTGCGAGGATCGCAGGCAATGTGTCCGGGAAACTCGTCGACATCGTCGACCAGCTGCGTCTCCTGCGTACGCGCCGCGGCGCCGCAAACACCTCGTGAGAGGTCGATCCGCAGGCAGCCGTGCATTCCCTGAAACGGGCCGATGACCAGCGTGCGGTCTCTGGTCATTCGATAGAAGCCCGTCCAGTGATAATGATCGAAGGCCTGGTAGAGCTCGCACACGACGGTCGCCATCGCGGCAACCCAGTCGTCCTCATCCTCGATCAGGGCATCGATTCGTTCTCGGACTTCTCGATATTGTTCTTCGCGAAGAGTGGCTTCCTTGGCATGAATTGCGGATGATGGCACGGGCCGCCTCCAGGTCGGTGATAGATCGTCCGAAATCGAACACGAGGGGCCGGCGTTAACCCGACGAGGCGGGCAAGGGGGCGTTGTCGGGGCAGCGCCGGCAGTCGCAACGGCGCGCATTCTATGTTTCGAGATGCCGCCGCGTCCACCCCTGGGGTAAAAAAATGAGCGAGCACACGAAATCACCGGATTCGTCACGCGAGTTGGCCGAAGCATCGCGCGAAACGGAATGGACTTCGGCGAGCTTCGCTGCGGAATTGTTCTTGGGCCGCTTCCGCAGCGATCTCGTGCTGAGTTTTCCGGAGCAAGATGAGGTCGATCGCGCGCAAGGAGATTCGTTTCTCTCGCGTCTCGAGCGATTCCTTCACGAGCACGTCGATGCACCGGCGATCGATCGAGAAGGCCACCTTCCCCAGGAGGTGCTGAAGGGGCTCATTGAAATGGGCGCCTTTGGGATGAAGATTCCCCGCGAATACGGCGGGCTCGGCTTTTCGCAATGGAACTACAACCGTGCCGTCGCGCTCGTGGCCAGCCACTGCGCATCGACGGCGGTGTGGCTTTCCGCCCATCAATCGATCGGCGTGCCGCAGCCGCTCAAGCTCTTCGGCACGGAGCAGCAGAAGAAAAAATATCTGCCTTTCCTCGCCAAGGGAGGGATTTCGGGATTCGCGCTGACCGAGCCCGAAGTCGGAAGCGATCCCGCCAACATGGCGACGACGGCGACGCTTTCGCCCGACGGGAAGGAATGGATCCTGAACGGCGAGAAGCTCTGGTGCACGAACGGCCTCGTGGCGGACGTCTTGATCGTGATGGCGCGCACTCCATCGAAGATCGTCGACGGGCGTGAGCGCAAACAGATCTCTGCGTTCATCGTGGAAATGAATTCTCCCGGAATCGAGCGCGCGCATCGCTGCCGGTTCTTGGGATTGCGCGGCATCGAGAATGGTCTCCTGCGCTTCCACAACGTTCGCGTACCGAAGGAGAACCTGCTGGGAGAAGAGGGGCGCGGACTCAAGATCGCGCTGGTCACTTTGAACACCGGACGGCTGACGCTGCCGGCCGCCGCGGCCGGAGCCGCGAAGCAGTGCCTGCAGATCGCACGGCGTTGGGCGAACGAGCGCGTGCAGTGGGGGCGTCCGGTCGGACAGCACGAAGCGGTCGCTGCCAAGCTCGCTTGGATGGCCTCGCACACGTTCGCGATGGAAGCGGTCTCCGACTACGCCTCGGGTTTGTCGGCGAAGGGAAGCGCCGACATCCGCCTGGAAGCGGCGATCGCGAAGTTGTTCTGCTCGGAAGCCTCGTGGGCCATCGCCGACATGACGCTGCAGATTCGCGCCGGACGCGGATACGAGAACGAAGAATCGCTGCGCGAGCGCGGCGAGATTCCATTCCCAGCGGAACGCATCTTCCGCGATGCGCGCATCAATACGATCGTCGAAGGATCCTCGGACATCATGCGCCTCTTCATTGCGCGCGAAGCGCTCGACCCGCACTTGAAGAAGGCCGGTGCGTTGATCGATCCGCACTCGACGCGTTCGCAGAAGATGCAATCGTTGGCCGCCGCGGCGGCCTGGTATCCGGGCTGGTACCTCGCCACGTGGCTGCCGTCGATCGGCGCGGCAGGTCGCGGCGTTCCTCACGAGCTCGCGCCTCATGTCGCCTTCGCGCGGCGATCGGCGAAACAACTCGCGCGCACGCTGTTCCACGCGATGGTCGCGAATGGGCCCGCGCTCGAACGGCGCCAGCTTCTGCTCGCGCGCTTCGTGGATATCGGCGTCGATCTCCTGGCGATGTCGGCGACGATTTCCCGCGCGATCTCCCGACGCAAGAGCGTGCCCCAGGATCCGAGCCCCATCGAGCTCGCCGATCACTTCTGTCGCTGCGCACGCCGCCGCATCCAGGCATCGTTCGCCGGCGTTCGTTCTCACGATGACCGCTTCGCGCGCGTTGTTTCCCGCGCCACTCTCGAGGGGAAATACGCCTGGCTGGAGGAAGGGATCTTGAGGGCTTGTCCAGAGGAGGGAGCGACATCTCCCCCGGCCTCCGGCACCCGTTCGTCTCATCCGCTGCGCTCTCCCGCCGCGGAAGCGCCGGCCAAGGAAACGCACTAGGGACACTCGCGTTCGCGCGCGGTTCCTGCATTCGGCTGCGGCCGCCCCTTCCCGCCCTGGTGGACCGGAATACCGCCGCGTGCTACACCTCTCGCCTTTCTGACCCGCAGGCGCCTGCACCCGCGCCGGCGTATCCTCGCGGCGATTCGCGAAAGGAAATCCGATGAAGAAGTTTCTCCCCCTCCTCGTCATTCTGGTCCTCGCATTTTTCGTCTTTCAATGGGGCACGGGCATTTACAACAACATGGTGAGGAAGCAGGAAGGTGTGAATTCATCGTGGTCGCAGGTGGAAAACGCCTATCAACGCCGGCTCGATCTCATCCCGAATCTCGTCGAAACCGTGAAGGGTGTGGCCAACTTCGAGAAGGAAACGTATACCGCGGTCGCGGAAGCGCGCTCCAAGGCGGGACAAGTGACGCTCGGTCCCGAGACGATCAATGATCCCGCCGCGTTCGAGCGTTTCCAACAAACTCAGGGCGAGCTGTCCGGCGCACTTTCGCGTCTCTTGGTCGCGGTCGAGCGCTATCCGGAATTGAAAGCGAACCAGAATTTTCTCGAACTGCAGAGCCAGCTCGAAGGAACGGAAAATCGAATCGCGGTGGCGAGAAAAGATTTCAATGATACGGCGCAGGATTTCAATGCCTACATTCGCACCTTTCCCAACAGCATGATCGCCGGCTTCGGCAAGTTCACGCCCAAGCCGTACTTCAAAGCGGCCGAGGGCGCGCAGGAAGCTCCCAAAGTTCAGTTCTAGGAAGGTCCGTGACGTTTGCCGCCGTACTCCGGGGCGGCACGCGCATCGCCGCGTGCGCGCTCGTTCTCGCGCTTCCCGCGAAGGCGCTCGAAGTTCCTTCCGCGCCCAAAGGACGCGTTTCCGACTACGCGAGTCTCCTCTCGCCGGACGCGATCGCCCGCATCGATTCGAAGATCGCCGCGCACGAAGCGCAATCGTCCGATCAAATCGCGGTCGCGATCTTTCCGTCACTCGAAGGCGAAAGCTTGGAGGACTTTTCCATCCAGCTTGCGAGGCAATGGAAGATCGGCTCGAAAGAGCATGACAACGGCGCGATCCTTCTCTTGTTCGTGCAGGATCGCCAAATGCGGCTCGAAGTGGGTTACGGACTCGAAGGGCGGCTCACCGATGCCATGTCGTCGCGCATTCTGCGCAACATCTTGGCGCCGCGATTTCGCGAAGGGGATTTCGACGGCGGAGTGGAAAGGGCGGTCGACGCCATCATCGAAGTCATTCGCGGGGAATACCAAGCTCCTCCCGAAGAAACCAAGCAGAAGTCTCCCGCCGGAACGATCCTCTTCTGGATCTTTATTCTTCTCTTGTTCTACCTCATGAGCCGCGCGCCGCGACAGTATTGGTCCAACATGGGCGGACCGGTGAGCGGACGACGGGCTGGATGGACGAGGCGCTCGGTTCCCCCCTGGTGGTGGGGCGGAGGTGGTGGCTTCGGGGGCGGCGGAGGATTTGGAGGGGGAGGCTTCGGGGGCGGAGGATTCGGTGGAGGCGGCGGTGGCTTCGGAGGAGGAGGCGCGTCCGGAAAATGGTGATGAACCGCGTCGCGGCGTTTTTGGGATCCCTGGTTGGGGTCGTTGCGCTCTTCCTGCTGCTGCGGGTGGGGCATCCCGACATTGCGGCCGGCGACCGGGAAACGACCTGGGCGCCGGAGGGAATCCGCGCGCTCATGACCCCGCAGGGAATCACTGCTTTGGCTTTCGCGGCGGCGGCGGGGATTCTCTTCATCATCGCCTTACGGCCGCGGCCGCGGACCACGCCGGCCACCTTCTTCGACGAAAACGAAAAACGGGCGATCGTGGCGGCGATTGCCAGTGCGGAGGATCGAACTTCCGGAGAAATCCGCATTCACCTCGAGGATCGCACCGAAGGCGACGTTCTCGAGTCCGCGCGGCGCGTGTTCGAGCAGCTCGGCATGAGCCAAACCGCGGCGCGCAACGGCGTGCTCCTCTATCTTTCAGTCGAGGATCATGCGTATGCGATTCTGGGAGACGTGGGCATCGATCACGTCGTGCCTCCGAACTTCTGGGAAGAGATCCGCACCCGCATGGGCGATCGCTTTCGGGAAGGCGAGTTCCAAAAAGGAATCGTGGAGGCGATCGACCTTGTCGGCGAAAAGCTCCACGACTTCTTCCCCGCCGCCCTCGCCGACCGGAACGAGCTCTCGGACGAAATCTCGATCGAAGAATGAGAGGGGCCGCGGCGCCGCTCTCTTCCATCTCATCGCCTCGAGCCCGAAGCCCAGCCCGACACCCCATCGCCCGGGCTCGGCGTCTCACCCCCGATTGGAGGGGTCCGGCAGCCCTAGCCGGAATTCGATTTACCTACCCTCTGGAATTCATCCGCAAAAGGGTCTAGGATTTGCCATCCCTTCGATCTCTTCCCCAGAGCGCATTCAATGCGCCGCCCCGAAAGGAGATCTCTTTCCGATGAAAGCTCTGAAGATGGTATGGGCGCTCGCGGTCGCGGCTCTCGCGTTTCCGACGACGTCTTCCGCTACCCTCCAACCCCGCACGTGCTTCGCCGAAGAATTCGGATGGTCTTATTGACCGTACTGCCCCGACGCCCGTGCGGCGTTGAAGCAGCTCGAGGAACAGTACGATCGGACCCAATTCGTTCACGTCGACTGGCACATTGCCGGACAACTGGATCAAGGCTCCGACGCGGACGCGCTCTGGAATTACTACGGTCTGAATGCCGCGCCTGCCGTCCTTTTTGACGGCTACAACCTGCAGGTCGGCGGCGGCCAGGACATGTATCCGACGTATGCGCCGATCGTGGCGAATCATCTCTCGAACGATTTGGCCAAGCTCACGGTGACGGCGAATATCGTAATCGGCTCAGGAACCGGATCGGTGCACGGCGAAGTGACCGTGGCTCCCGGAGAGACGATCACGAGTCCCAGCGAATGCCGAATCCGCTGCGTGGTCTATGAAAACGACATCGTGCTGTGCTGCGACCCGCGCGGCAACGATGACTGGAGTGGAATCGCTCGTGACGGCTTGACGGACGTGGTGCTGACGGCGACCAATCCCGGTGACGTTCAGACTTACGACCAAAACTTCACGATCAACGGCAACTGGAATTCCAACAATCTTCATGCCATCGTCTATGTCCAGCGCCTCACGAATAAGCGCATCCTGAATGCGGGATACGCCAACGCGCTCTATAGTTTGAATCTCGACACCTTGGACCCGGTCACGCAAAAGCTGCAGGGGTCACCGGCTCCCATCGAATGGGATGAGGAGCTGACGTACACCGGCGCGACTTCCAGCGACGTTCAGGTTTCGATCAACGAGTCCACTCTTCCCGCGGGATGGGACGCGGAGTTGGTGTACAACTCGACGACGTATCCCTCCACGTTCACGATTCCGGCGATGACCACGAATCAGCAGGCGACGTTCGTGGTTCGCACGATCCCCGGCACGAATGCGGGTCTGGGAACTGTGACTCTTTCCGCCGCGGCGGTTTCTCAGCCTTCCGCATCCAAATCGGTCGACCTGAATGCAATCTGGAATATTCCGGCGATCCTTTTGGTGGACGATGACAACGGCGCGGCGACTGAGGTTGGCTACAAGAACGCAATCTCGGCGGCTGGCTATTCGGCAGTGACTCACTCCGTGCTCACGCAAAACGTTCCGACGACGGCCACGCTCAACATCTTCGACGCAGTCATCTGGACCACTGGCGATCTCGAAACCCAAACGATTGATTTCGATACGGAGACGAGCATTCGCGCGTATCTCGATCAGGGAGGAAATCTCTTCCTGTCGAGCCAAGGGTTCATGGACGAGCGTGGATTCAACACGCTCTCGATCAATTACTTGAAGGTGGCTTCGTTCACCTTGGATCAGGGGGCAACATCGGCCACCGGACTCGCCGGCGACGTGATCGGCGATGGACTGGCTTTCCCGTTGGCACCGCCGTTCCCCAATCTTACGGATCGCATTAATCCGAATACGGGAGCGTTTGGTTGGCTCAAGAACCAACTCAACAACCCGGTCGCGCTGCGCTATGACAGCGGAGTCTACAAGACCGTGTTCATGGCGGCGCCGTTCGAGGGAATTCCTCTCCTCGCGACGGCTGCGGATCCGAACAACCAGAAGACGGTGATGAAGCGCATTCTGGATTGGTTCATCCCCACGTCGACCGACGTGACTCCGGGAACCGGCACGGCGACGACGAAGATCTCGCTCGCGCAGAACGCGCCCAATCCGTTCTCGGCGAAGACTTCGTTGAGCTTTGTTCTCCCGAAGGCGGGCCCGGTTTCCCTCTCGGTTTACGATGTGTCAGGCCGTCTGGTCTCGACGCTCATCGACCGGCCGATGGATTCGGGAACGCATCAAGTGAATTGGGACGGACGCGATTCCGGCGGCAACTCGGTTGCGAACGGCGTGTATCTCCTCCGGCTGCAAGCCGGCGGCGAGACGCTCACTCGCGACATGGTGCGCATGAAGTAGCGTTCGCAAGACACGCGAAAGACGAAAGGGCCGGCGGCGACGCCGGCCCTTTTTTTGTGTTGCGGCCTTCACGACGCGACTGCGACTACGCGTTCTCGGCCATCGTTCTCCAAGCGACGATCCCGGAAAGAAAGGTCAGAAACCCCGCGGCGTGAATGGACCAGACCAGCCCGAACGAATCCGCAATGAGCCCGGCCAACAGAGCGCCGACGGCGTAGCCCATGTCTCTCCAGAAGCGATACACGCTGAGCGAACGCGCGCGCCAACTGGGATGGGATAAGTCGCTGACTGCGGCCAACAGAACCGGATACACCATCGCCGTCCCCACACCCAGAAGGATGCTGCCGGCGATTCCAAAAACAAATGGGGCGCTCGTGCCCAAGCCAATCACCAGAAGCCCCAACGCTTGAACCCACATTCCGTATGCAATGAATCCCTTGCGGCCCCACCGGTCCGAGAGCGCACCGGTCGCCAGTTGGGTCACTGCCCAGGTGATTGGATAGATCGCTTTGATGAGACCGATGCCCTGGAGGCTGACCGAGTGAGCGGCAAAAAAAAGAGGAAAGATTCCCCAGGACATTCCGTCATTCAAGTTGTTCACGAGCCCGGCTTGGCTTGCAGCGAAGAGGCTTCGATCCTTCCAGGTGGTTCGAAGGAAGACGTCTCGAAATCGGAGCGGCTTCTCATCCAACGGAATCCCTGATTCCATTGCTTCGTACTGCGCATGTCCACGCGTTTCACGGACCAGAAAGACGGAGAGGACGGTGCCGAGAACGGCGTAGACAATACCGATCAGAAACGGATCGGGGCGCAATCCATGCGCTGCGGCGATGTAGCCGGTGAGAAGAGCGGTGACGCCGACTGCCAAGTACCCGGAGGATTCATTCAACCCCATGGCCAATCCGCGCCGGCTCGGTCCAACGAGATCGATCTTCATGAGGACCGTCATCGACCACGCGAAACCTTGATGGATT
>Ga0111539_10004912_pt1 | contig 17402 bp, 15 predicted proteins | sample RhiMethybrSRZTD1_FD_79667 | JGI IMG/M metagenome (GOLD analysis project Ga0111539, IMG submission 79667) | Populus rhizosphere microbial communities from Tennessee, USA - Rhizosphere MetaG P. TD hybrid SRZTD1 (version 2) (version 2) | ecosystem: Host-associated > Plants > Roots > Rhizosphere >... | reverse complement strand
GGCGGCGCCGCCCCGCCCGGCCCCGGACTTCTCCGGCGGCTCGGACGGTGCGGTGCCGCGACGCTCGTCGATGCTCGACGTGCTCACCTCTGTTTCACTCACTTGTGCGGAATCGGTCCGGACCGCGGGACGATCTTCTGCGCCGTGTCTGAGCCCTCGAACCGGGTCTTGACGTCCATGAACTGGGCCACGTTGCTCTTCGTGACGAACGACAGCGATGTGTTGGTGTCGGTGGGCGAGACGAGCCCGCCAGAAAGGTTATACAGGTACAGCGCGATTACCGGAAGGAAACCCTGCAGGTACGGCTGCTGGTCGATCGTGTAGTCCAGCGAGCCGGCCTTGACGCTCTCCAGCGTCCCGGGCTGCAGGTCGAACCCGCCGGTGATGACGCCCTTGTCCTTGAGCTTCAGCTCGGCGGCCACCTTGCCGAGCGCGTCGGTCGAGCCGCCGTCGACGGCGAGCAGGCCCTTGGCGTTCGGGTTGCCGGTCAGGTGTGCCTTGATCGCGTTCAACTCGCTGGGAAGGTCTGTTCCCGTCGCGATCTGGGTGAACGTGTGGCTGACGCCGGACTCCTTCAACACGTCCCGGGCGCCGTCGCTGCGCGGCTGGATGTTCAGCGAGCCCGGCGTGGCGATGTAGCACACCACGTCGCCACCGGTGAAGTTGCTTTCCAGCAGCTTCTTGCCCAGCGAGCGGCCCGAGTCGTACAGCGGCTGGCCGACGTAGGCCAACCGGGCCGTACCCGGGTTGCCCGGTTCGCCGTCGGCGTTGTAGCTGACGACGGGGATGCCCGCGTCGAGCGCCTTCGCCACGGGTTCGGTGAATGCCCGCGCGTCGGTGACCGCGAGCGCGATCCCGTTCGCCTTCGCGGAGGTGGCCGCGGTCGTGGCGTTGACCATTTCGGCAACGACCGCGTTCTGTGAGCCGGTCCACTGGTAGTCGCAGTTCAGCAGCGCGCACGCGTCGGCGATGCCGTACTGCGTCGGGGTGAAGAACGGGTGGGCGGTGACGTGGCAGACGAAGACGAACCGCCAGCGCGGCGTCGACGGGAAGTTGCCCGCCCCACCGGCCTTCTCGTTCGAGTCGCTGCACGCGCTCAGCAATGCGGTCGCGGCCAGCGAGGCACTGGCCAGGCCGGTGCCGGCGAGGAGCCGCCGGCGGGTGACCGGGTTCAGGTCGAGAGTGTCGACTGCTTCCTCGACCCGTGGGTGGATGCTGTTGTGCATACGTGGCATCGGTTAGCTCCTATTGGCGGTTCAGTGCCCGGTGCCGAACTGGTAGATGGTCGTGGTCTGGTAGACCTGTCCCGGCCGCAGCACGGTGGACGGGAAGTTCGGCTGGTTGGGTGAGTCCGGGAAGTGCTGGGTCTCCAGCGCGAACCCGTCGCCCTGGCGGTAGATCCGGCCGCTGGTCCCGACGAGGGTGCCGTCGAGGAAGTTGCCGGAGTAGAACTGGATGCCGGGCTCGGTTGTCACGATGGTGAGCACCCGGCCGGTGGCGGGATCGACGACCTTGGCCGCGACCTCCAGCTTGGTGAACGAGTTGTCGCGGCGGTCGAGCACATAGTTGTGGTCGTAGCCGCGGCCGATCACCAGTTGCGGGAAGCTTTCGCGGATGCGGGAACCGATCGCGGTGGACCTGGTGAAGTCCATCGGGGTGCCCGCGACCGGGTCGATCGCGCCGGTCGGGATGAGCGTGTCGCTGACGGGTGTGTACCGGTGGGCGGAAAGCGTGAGGCGGTGACCCTCGATGCTCCCGGAGCCCTCGCCGGCGAGGTTGAAGTACGTGTGGTTGGTGAGGTTGATGACGGTCGGCGCGTCCGTGGTGGCCCGGTAGTCCATCCGGATGCCGTTGTCGGGGGTCAGCGTGTAGGTGACGGTGGCCTGGACGGTGCCGGGATATCCCTGGTCACCGGCCGGGCTGGTGAGTGTCAGGCGCAGGCCGACGCTCGTGCGGTTGCGGATCTCGGTGGCGGCCCACACGTGCTTGTCGAATCCGACGGTGCCACCGTGCAGGCTGTTGGGGTCATTGTTGATGGGTAGGGAGTACGTCGCGCCGTCGAGCGTGAACTTGCCGAGTGCGATGCGGTTGGCGTAGCGGCCCGTGATGCAGCCGAAGTACGGGCTGCGGCTGACGTAGTCGGCGAGGTTGTCGAACCCGAGCGCGACGTTGCCGAGCCTGCCCCGGCGGTCGGGTACCTCGATGGATTGCAGGATTCCGCCGTAGGTGAGAATCCGCACGCGCATGCTTCCGTTGGACAGTGTGTACCGGTCGACACGTTCGCCGGTGGCGGTGGTTCCGAAGAAGTCCTTGACGATCGTCGGCTTGCCGGCCGCACTCAACGGCGCCGCGTTGAATGTGGCGGCAGTGAGCGTCAAGGCGACCACCACGCCAGCACGGACAGCGATGCCGGGCGTTGTCCATCGCATTGGTTCGTGCCTCCAAATCTCCTGTTGGTTCATCGCCATTACTTACCTGGAGTTTGGAGGCATCAGAGGGCAGACAGGAGTCCCACCACCCCATAACATTCGGGTTATGGAACTGGAGATCCGCCATCTCCGGGTGATTTGCATGGTGGCGAAAACCGGCAGTGTCAGCCGCGCCGCTGCGGCGCTGCGCGTGTCACAACCCGGCTTGTCGGCCCAGCTGCACCGGATCGAACGCATGCTCGGCGGCACACTGTTCGAACGGCGTCCGCAGGGCGTCGCCATCACCCCGTTCGGTGAGATGGTTCTGGCCCGCGCCCGCGCGATTCTGCCGACGATCGACGACTTGAGCCGCACCACCACCACGCGCAGTGAGACCGATCCGCGACTGCTGCGGCTCGGCTCCGTGAATACGCCCATCCTGGCTGGTCTCGTTTCCGGTCTGCGGTCGCGGTTCCCGGGCGTCACCATCACCACCCACGGCGAAGGGTCACCGACACCGCTCGTCGACAAGGTCGCCAAGAACCTGCTGGAACTCGCGGTCGCCGGCGAGAACCCGGGATACGACCTGGCGGTGCGGTCGGAAATCACCTACCACACCGTGGCCACCGAACCCGTTTTCGTGCTGCTTGCAAGCGAACACCCACTCGCCGCGCGATCCGAGATATCCCTCACCGACCTGGCCGACGAGGATTTCGGCCTCCCGCATCCGGACGACGACCGGACCCGCGAATACTACGCGCTCGCATGTCTGGCGGCGGGCTTCGAGATCCGGGTGCCCCACGAGATCGAAGGCACCCCGCTGCTGGATCTGATCCGCGCCGGCCACGCGGTCGCATTCTGTCAGGCCACCTATAGAACCGGTCCTGGCATCACCGTCCGTCCGATCCTCGGCAACCCGCTCTGGTACCGGCACGTCTTGTTGTGGCACCGCAACGGGCCGTTCAAGGCGCACGCCGGCACAATCAAGGCCATCGCGGCCGCGGCCTACGACGAGGCCACCAAACGCAATACGGAGTTCCAGACGTGGCTGGCCCGCCACGCACGTCCGTGAATGTTAACGCTAACAGCGCGGCGCCCTGGTGTAAATGTCGCGCCGACGGGGACCTGGTGCAGGCCGCTCGGGTGAGACGCAAGCCTCGGCCCGTGCAATCGTATTCATGCTAGCCTGGCAGCGATGTCGCCCACGCCTCCCGGGTCCTCGCCGGCGCCTGAAGACGTACCCGCGCGGTCCGGGTCGTCGACGGTGCGGCGTCCCGTTGTCACCATGCGAGACATCGCCGCCGCGGCGGATGTGTCGCAGAGCACCGTGTCGCGCGTGCTGAGCGACGCACCCACCACCGTTCCCATCGCGCCCGAGACGCGCGAGCGTGTCATCGCCGCGTCGCGACGGCTCGGTTACCGTCCGAATCCACTCGCCCGCGGCCTGCGCGGCGCCGCGACGAATCTCATCGGCGCGGTGGTCCGCGACTTCAGCGACCCGTTCTTCGCCGGCGCCATCGAGGCGCTGGTCGTGGAGTCGATGGCGCACGGATACAACGTGGTGCTCGGCCACGCGCACGGGCGTATCGACGAGGCGACGCCGCTGACCTCGGTGCTCGAGACCCGGCACACCGACGCCATCATCCTGCTCGGTGACATGCAGCAGCCACACCTGCTGGCCGACCTGCGCGACCTGCGGGTCCCCGTGTTCGCGCTCTGGCAGGGCACCAGCCCGCTCGAGTTCCCGACCGCCGATACCGACGACCGCACCGGCATCCGCACCGGGCTCGCCCATCTGGCGTCGCTCGGTCACCGGCGGATCGCGTTCGTCAGCGCCGACCTGCCCGGTGGATACCGGGTGCGCGAGGACGCGTACGAAGAGTTCATGCGCGAACGCTTCGGTGGCGTGCCGGCGGGCTACCTCGAGCGGTGCGGCAACACACTGGCCGGCGGCGACGCGGCGCTGCGCCGCCTGCTCGACCTTCCGCAGCCACCCACCGCGGTGGCGACGTCGACAGACCTCGTCGCCGTCGGAGTGCTGCACGCCGCGCACAGTCTCGGCGCCACGGTTCCCGACCGGCTGTCGGTGGTGGGTTACGACGACATTCTCATTGCCAGCCACACCGTGCCGGCGCTGACGACGTTGCGGATGCCCATCACCGAGATCGTGAACCATGCCGTGGCCCGCGCGGTGACGCTGGCCCGCGATCCGACGGCCGCCCGGACGCCGTCGCTCGACATCTTCCCGCCCGAACTCATCATCCGGGAGTCGACGACCCGCCCGCCGTCCGCAGGCTGACCCGGCCCGGCGCACGGCGTGCGGCACCCGCCTCAACAGGTGGGAATCCATACCCGCATCGCCGCAACCTCCCGGTTGGCCCAGGTGAAGTACGGGATCGCGTCCATAGTGGAGGCTGCGTCACCGGTGATCGGGATCCGGACGCCGACCACGTGGTCGCCGAGGTCCGGCCGCTCGACCCCGGTCGGTTCGCGGCCGGCGTCCCACCGGACGTCTTCCAACTCGACGCCGTCCGGGAGGTCGGCGGTCTCCACGCAGTACACCAGCGGCCCGCGCTCGACCGCGACGCAGCCACGCACCGCGTCGACCCGCGGATGCGGCCTGGTGACACGGACGGGCATGTCGATGTCGAGCACGACGGTGTCGCCGGCGGCCCACTGCCGGGTCTGCGCGACCGGGCCGGGCCGCACCGCGCGCGGCTGCGACCCGCCGGGCGGCGTGAGCGTCGCCGACGTGCTCCACTCCGGGACCCGCAGCGAGAGCGTCCACGGCCGGTCCGGCGTCTGTTCGATGTGGACGGTGACGCGGCCGTCCCACGGGTAGTTGGTGCGCACGGACAGCCGGATGCCGTCGCCGGCGACGATGTCGGCCGACGCGTACTGGTGGATCTGCACGCCGTGGTCGTCGACTGTCGCGAGGTACTGCTCCCACGAGCTGAGCGTCCGCATGAGGTTCGGCGGGCAGCAGGCGCACGCGTACCAGGGCTGGCGCTCGCCGTGCCCCGCTGCCTCGGCGCTGCGGTGGGTTCGCCGCTGCAGCGGGTTGACGTAGAAGAACGCCGTGCCGGTGCGGGACATGGCGGGCAGGATCGCGTTGTAGATCGCGCGCTCGATCGCGTCGGCGTAGCGGCTCTCGCCGGTGGCCAGCAGCAGCCGCCAGGCCAGCATGACGCTCGCGATCGCCGCGCACGTCTCGGTGTAGGCGCGGTCGGGGGGCAGTTCGTACGGGTCGCCGAACGCCTCGTCGCGGTGCCGGCTGCCCATGCCACCGGTGAGATAGCGGCGGGTCTGCTCGAAGTCGGCCCAGCGCCGCCGCACGGCGGCGAGCAGTTCGGTGTCGCCGGTCTCGACGGCCACGTCGACGGCGCCACTGTCGAGATACATCTGGCGCACGCAATGACCGGCGACCATCGGCGCGGTGCGCACCGGGGCGTGGTCCTGCCAGTACGTCGGGCCGAACCGGCCGTCGCCGAGCAGGCCATGACCGCGCAGATCAAGCATCCGGCCGGCCAGCGCGAGGTAGCGCGGATTGCCGGTGACCCGGCTCAGCTCGACCAGTGCCATCTCGACGCCGGGGTGGCCGTCGATGCCGTCCTTGCCCTGCGGGCCGAACTCCTCGTCGACCTGGTCGGCGGCGCGCACGGCGATGTCGAGCAGCCTGTCGTCGCCGAGCGTGCGGTGCCAGGCCACCGCCGCCTGGATCAGGTGGCCGAGGCAGTAGAACTCGTGCCCCCACTGCAGGTCCTGGAACGGCGTGCCGCCGCGGACCACCTGCACGTAGCTGTTGACGTAACCGTTGGGAAGCTGCGCCGCGGCCACCACGCCGATCGCCTCGTCGGCCGCGGCCGACAGGTGCGCGTCGGCGCCGCGGCCCAGCTCCCAGCCGACGGCTTCCAGCCACTTGTAGACGTCGGAGTCCAGGAACGGGAAGGTGGATCCACCGGTGTCGGCCAGCGCCTGGTACTGCCCCTCGAGGCCGGCCGCGAGCCGCAGGTTGTTCAGCGGCCCGGAGTCCTGCAGGCGCGCGAAGCCGTGCGGGATCGTACGATCGCGGTTGGTCGTCTGCCGCTCGGCGAAGAAGCCGTCGACGATGGTGACCTGTGCCGAGCCAGCACTGTCGACCGGACGCAGCCGGGACAGCGCCGTGGCCGAGGGGCGAACCGTACTGGTGCTCATTTCACAGCTCCACTCATCAAGCCGGACACGTAGTACCTCTGCAGCAGGAGATAGACCAGGACACAGGGGATGACCGAGATGGTGATTCCGGCCTGGAGCATGCCCCAGTCGGTACCGCCGAGACTCGTCTCGGTGCGCGCCGTCGCCAGCACCAGCGGCAGCGTGAACTTGTTGCCCCGGCTCATCATGACCAGCGCACCGAGGAACTCGTTCCACGACATGATGAACGCGAACAACGCGACGGTGACGATCGCCGGCACCGTCGCCGGCAGGAAGATCCGGATGAGCGCCTGCCAGTGCGAGGCACCGTCGACGGTGGCCGCCTCCTCGAGCTCACGAGGAACGGCGCTGAAGCTGTTGCGCAGGATGTAGAGGCTGAACGGCAGTTGGATCGCCGTATGCAGGATGGCCAGACCCACCAACGAGTTCGTCAGCTTGACCTTGGCGAACATGAGGAACATCGGCGTCAGCAGGGCCTGGTACGGCACGATCAGGGCCAGCAGCAGGATGATGAAGATCAACTCCTTGCCCGGCAAGGGGAACCGGGCGAGGGAGTACGCCGCCGGCACCGTCAGCAGCAGGGTGAACGCAATTGTCAGCAGAGCCGCCCCGAGGCTGTTCGCCAGGTAGGTCGGCAGCCCCTGCTGGTAGCTCCACAGCCGGTGGTAGCTGTCCAGGCTGATGGAGTGCGGGAAGTAGGTCGGCGGCGAGGCTGCCGCCTCCGCGGTCGGCTTCACCGACGCCAGCGTGGACATCACCAACGGCAGCAGCATGACCGTGCAGATCGCCAGGCACATCGCACCGATCAGGTAACGTCCCCGACCCCTGTGCGTGCGCGCGCTGGTGACGGGCTCGCGCGTGCGCCGGGTCTTCGGCCGTGTCAGAACTGCCATCACGCGTTGCTCCGGCGGGTGAGGATCATCTGGACGATCGTGAACGCGAGAATGGTGACCGCGAGCACCAGCGACAGCGCTGCGCCGTAGCCGAGCCGCAGGTACGGGAACGAGTTCAGGTAGACGTAGAACACCGATGTCGCCGTCTCGTTCCGCGGCTGTCCGGCGGTCATGATGTAGAACTGGTCGAACGCCAGCAGCGATCCGATGACGCTCACCAGGGTCACCAGCAGGATCGTGCGCAGGGTGAGCGGCAGGATGACCCGGCCGACCCGCTGCCAGTAGGTGGCGCCGTCCACCTCACTCGCCTCGGTGATGTCGCTCGGGACCGCCTGGATCGCGCCGACGAACAGAATCATCCCGAAACCCATCACCTTCCAGACGACGGAGGCGATGATCGCGTAGTTGGACGTGTCGGCGTCGACGCCCAACCACAGGACCGGCTTGTCGATCATTCCGATGTCCATCAGGAACTTGTTGATCAGACCGAAGTCGGTGCTGAACAGCCAGTACCAGAGCAGGCTCGAAATGCCCAGGCCGATCACGACGGGAATGAACACGGTGGTTCTGGTGAATTTGCGAAGGAACGTGTTGGGGGACGTCAGCAGTGCGAGAAGGTAGCCACCGATGATCAGGATCGGTGTGATCAGCAGCGTGTATTTCAGCGTGAACAGAAACGACACCCAGAACTGGCTGTCGGTGAACGCCCGCTTGTAGTTGTCGAGCCCGATGTACTTGGGCGGCGTGAGAAGTGACCAGTCGTGCAACGACATCCAGGCCATCTGGCCGAGCGGGTAGACGGTGAACACCAGCACGAAGATCAGAGCCGGTGCCACATAGGCCATACCGATCAGGCGACTTCGTGGAGATCGTTGCACGGGCGGTCCTCCGGACGATTGACGCTACGGGCGGCACCGGCGTTGTCAGGTGCCGGCGGGGCGCCCGCCGGGGCGCGGTGGAGTGGCGCCCCGGCGGACACGACTGGGCTGAGCCTCTTACGGTCGAGCCTGCCGCATCATCCCCGCTCAGCGATCGCCTTCATCTCCTTCTTGGCGTCGGCGATCACCGTGTCGAGGTTGTCGTTGGAGTAGTAGGCCCGCTGGAGCATCTTCAACCAGGGACCCTGCGGCGAGTTGATCTGCTCGAAGAACGTCGTCGAGTACGGCGTCTGGCCGACGGTGAGAGCCTTGGCGACGTCCTGCACGAGCGGCTCGGCCTTGAAGTACTTGTTGTCGACCATGTCGGAGCGGGTGGTCAGGTTCAGAGCCTTGGCGTAGACCTCGACCTGGACCTCGTCGGACAGCAGGAACTTCATCACGTTGACCGAGTCGGCCACGCGCTTGCTGCCCTTGGGCACCACCACGAGGTCGCCGCCGATGAACGAGGCCGACTTGCCCGCGGTCTTGCCGGGCAGCAGGCTGATGCCGAAGTTCATGCCGGGGTTCTGCTGCCGGGCCAGCGTGATGTTGAAGTTGCCGGTACCCATCATGCCGACCTTGCCGGTGCCGAACTGCAGGTGGAACGTCTCGCCGTTCTCGCTGCGGTCGCCCTCGTGGACGTTGCCCGCCTTGACCATGTCACGGGTGAACTGCAGCACGTCCTTGACGCCGTCGCCGGTCAGCGGTTCGTCGCCGGGGCCCTTGGACTCGATCTTCGCCCCGTCCGCCCACATCAGCGGTCCGACGGTGAAGATGTTGCAGCCGGCGCAGTTGCCGGGCAGGTAGTAGCCCTTGATGTCGTTGCCCAGCGCCGTGATCTTGTCGGCGTAGGCGCGCAGCTCTTCCCGGCTCGTGGGTGGCTTGCTGGGGTCGAGCCCGGCCTTGGTGAACAGGTCCTTGTTGTAGAACAGGGCCGACACGTCGGCGTAAAGCGGTACGCCGTACAGCTTTTCCTGGTAGGTGGCTACCGCCATGTGGCCCTTGCTGGCGGTCTTGAGCTCCGGCCAGTCCTTGATCGACGGGGTCAGGTCGACGAGTTGGCCCGCCTTGGTGAACTGCGGTGCGTAGATCAGGTCCATGCCCATCAGGTCGGGCACGTCACCCGACGCGATGCCCTGGGCGATCTTGCCGACCATCTCGGTGTGCGGGATGTAGGTCAGCTTGATCTTGCAATCGGGATTCTTGGTGTTCCATGCGTCGACGAGCATGTCCACCATCTGCTTGTTGCCGCCGGAACGCTCCCACATCGTGAGTTCGCCCTTGGTCGCACATGACGTGGTGGCTGGACCCGCGGTCGACGCGGACGGCGTGTCCGGGTCTTCGCCGCACGCCGTCACCACCAACAACAACGTTGTGACAAGGATGGGCCATCTGAGACGAGTCCTCATCCCATGCTCCTCCAAATTCGGATGTTGACCTGGACAAACCAGACGTCTTTGCCCCCACGCTGACTCCGTGCCGCGGACGATACTCCTGCTGCATACGATTGCATACATTCGTTTTCATGTTGATATCTCGTGTCGACCGGGGGCGCCGGACGCGTCGCTGACTATCGTTCGGTCATGGCGTTGTGGACCCGGCTGGTCGACTACGCGGAACGGATCGACGGCGAACTGCACCGTCGGGAGGCCGCTCCCGCCGGCGTGCCGCTGATCCTCGCCTGGTCCGGCACGGTGGCTCTGCCCGGCGAGGGCGCGTTCCGGGCGGGGTTCGTCGCCGGCCCCACCGACCGGTTCAGTGACACGCTGTGCAGCGGCGACTCCGCCGGCGTCCAGGTCGACCTGACGTGGCTCGGCGCCCGCGCGGTGCTCGGCCTGCCGCTTGTCGAACTGCGGCACCGGGCCGTCACGGTGGAGGACCTGTGGGGACCGCACGGGCGTCGGCTGATGGAGCGGCTCGCGGAAACACCGACGGCGGACGACCGGCGCCGGATCGTCGAGACGTTCCTGCTCGGGCGCGCGCAGTCGGGCGGCGCGGCACTGCCCGACGTGGTGACGCACACCGCCGTCCTCATCGAGCGGCACGGCGGCCGGATCGGGGTGGCCGCGCTCGCCGACGAGCTCGGCTACGGTCGCCAGCACCTGCACCGCGAAGTCACCCGGCATCTCGGCCTGCCGCCGCGGACGCTCGGCCGGCTGATCCGCTTCCGTTCCGTGCTCGCGGCGGTACGCGCGGCGCCGGCCGGGCCGGGCCAGCCGGCCGGGCCCGCGCGGCCGGCCGGGCCCGCGCGGCCGGCGGAGGCGACCGGCTGGGCCGGGCTGGCCGCCGACTACGGCTACTACGACCAGGCGCACCTCTACCGCGAGTTCCGCGACCTGGCCGGCATGACCCCGCGCGAGGCCCGCGCCATCTCATCCACCGCCGATCTTGCAGTTGTGGTGCCTCACAAAGTGGGGCGAACAACCCCGAATCCTGGCACCATAACTGCAAGATCAACGTGATCATGGAACCGACGCGACATTCGTCCACGACTCGGCGGCGACCCGCGCCGTAGCGTCGGCATCATGAGCACTCTGACGCCGTACCTGTGCTGCACGGACGCCTCCGCGGCGATCGCGTTCTACGTCGCCGCGCTCGGCGCGACCGAGGTCGAACGGTGGACCGCCGACGACGGTCGGATCGGCCACGCCGAACTCGACATCGACGGCAGCGCCGTCTACCTCGCCGACGAGCACCCGGAGATCGGCGTGGTCTCGCCGACCACCCTGGGCCGAACGCCCGTCTCGTTCGTCCTCGCCGTGCCCGACGCCGACGCTGCGGTGGCGCGCGCCGTCGATGCGGGCGCGACCGTCGAGCGCCCGGTGACCGACCAGCCCGGTCGGCGGCAGGCCGGCTGGATCGTCGACCCGTTCGGGCACCGCTGGAACCTCAGCTCGACGACCTCGCCGGCGGACGCGCCCGAAGGTCGCGTGGGGAACTACACGGTCACCCATGCGGGCTCCTGATCTCTCCGTACTTAGTTTAGTCGATTGACGTAAGTCACCCGACGCATTAACGTCGATATATGGCGCGCGCGCTGGGCTTCCGACGAATCCAACTCCGGGCCGGCACGATCGCCGGCATCGCCGCTGCGCTGCTCGCGGCGAGCTGGATGGTGGCGGTGGGCGCCGCCAACAGCGCGGCCGTGGCCGCGGCCGGCTGCCGGGTGACCTACACGGCCCCCTCGCAGTGGCAGGGCGGGTTCACCGCCAACGTCGACATCACCAACCTCGGCGACGCGGTCAACGGGTGGAATCTGGTGTGGACGTTCCCCTCCGGTCAGCGGGTGACCCAGGCCTGGAACGCCACGACGGCGCAGAGCGGCAGCCAGGTCACCGCGACGAACATGAGCTACAACGCGTCGATCCCGACGAACGGCACCGTGTCGTTCGGGTTCAACGGGTCGTGGTCGGGCAGCAATACCGCACCGACGTCGTTCACGCTCAACGGCACGGTGTGCAACGGCGGCGTCGGAGGGCCCGGCTCGCCCTCGCCGTCGCGGAGCCAGTCGGGTAGCCCCTCGCCGTCGCAGTCCCAGCCGCCGCAGCCGGGCAACGCGATGGCGACGGTCGCGGCCATGCAGCCGGGCTGGAACCTGGGCAACTCGTTCGACGCCGTCGGGGCCGACGAGACGGCGTGGGGCAACCCGCGGGTCACGCAGGCGCTGCTTTCCACCATCCGGGCGCAGGGCTTCAACAGCATCCGGATCCCGGTGACGTGGAGCAACCACCATGGCCCGGCGCCGAGCTACACCATCGATTCCGCCTGGCTGAACCGGATCCGCGAGGTGGTCGGCTGGGCGCTCGCCGACGGGTTCTACGTGATGGTCAATATCCACCACGATTCGTGGCAGTGGATCAACACGTTGCCCACCGACCACACGAACGTCCGGGCGCGCTACGACGCGCTGTGGACCCAGCTCGCGGCCGCCTTCCGCAACGAGTCGTCAAAGCTCGTGCTGGAGAGCGTCAACGAGCCGCAGTTCACCGGCGTGTCCGGCGACGCGCAGAGCTACGACCTGCTGAACGAGCTCAACACGTCGTTCGTGCGCATCGTGCGCGCCTCCGGCGGCGCGAACGCCACCCGGCTGCTGGTGCTGCCCACCCTGTTCACCAACGCCGACCAGGGCCGGCTGGACGCCCTGCGGACCAACATCGCGCAACTCAACGACCGCAACCTGGCCGCGACCATCCACTTCTACGGATTCTGGCCGTTCAGCGCGAACGTCGCGGGCTACACCCGGTTCGACTCCACAGTGGAGCAGGACCTGATCGGCACGTTCGACCGCGCCTACAACACGTTCGTCGCGGGCGGCATCCCGGTGATCCTCGGCGAGTACGGCCTGCTGAGCTTCGACTACACGCGTCCGGGCATCCTCGAACGGGGCGAGGTGCTCAAGTTCTTCGAGTCGTTCGGTAACCAGGCGCGGCTGCGCAACATCACCACCATGATCTGGGACGCCGGTTCGTTCCTGAACCGGCCCGAGCTCCAGTGGCGTGACCCTGCGCTGTTCGCGCTCATCAAGACCACCTGGACGATGCGCTCGCCGACGGCGTCGACCGACCAGCTCTACGTGCCGCGCACCGGCACCGTCACGAGCCGGTTGCTCACCCTCAACCTCAACGGGGCGACGTTCCAGGGGTTGCGACAGGGCGGCACCGACCTCGTCAACGGCACCGACTACACGGTGTCGGGGAGCACGCTCACGCTGACCGCGTCGGCGATGACCAGGCTGGTCGGCAACCGGGCCTACGGTCTCAACGCCACCATCGAGGCCCGGTTCAACCGCGGCGTGCCGTGGCGGATCGAGATCCTCACATTCGACCCGCCGGTGCTGACGAACGCCACCGGCTCGACCGGATCGTTCCGGATCCCGACGCAGTTCCGTGGCGACCAGCTCGCCACGATGGAAGCGAAGTATGCCGACGGGAGCAACGCCGGCCCCCAGAACTGGACGTCGTTCAAGGAGTTCTGGGTCGCCTTCCGGCCCGATTACACGGGCAACGCCCTGATCCTGCCGCCGGAGCTCTTCAACGAGGTCAACGACAACTCGCGGGTCACGCTGACGTTCCACTTCTGGAGCGGCACGCAGATCACCTACTTCGTCACCGAGTCGGGCGGCTCGGTCACCGGCACCACCGGCTGACCGGGGCACCCGGACGCGGCGGGCGCACCGGGGCGCGCCCGCCGCGTCCTGCCATGTCAGCCGCTCAGGAGCTGGCTCCGGAAGGACCGGACGAGCCACTGCTCGTAGTCGCTCGCGCTCCAGTCGCGCGCCACGCACAGCAGGTGCCACACGTCGGGATGGTTGAGCGTCCACAGTAGATCGGTCGCGGTCGCCACGCTCAGGTGCGCGGCCAGCAGCCCGTCGGCGGAAAGGCGGGCCGCGATCGGGCGGAGCACCTCGTGGAACTCGTCCTGGATGAGCCGCCACAGGTCGGCGACGGCGGGATCGGCGGGTGCGCCGTTGCGGATCACCGTCATCAGCGCGCCGGCCCGCTCCTTGACGGCTCGGGACTGGGCGGCGAACCGCCTCAGCAGGTGGTCCGGGTCCGGTTCGGCGAGCAGTTCCCGGTACCACGGCCTCTCGACCACAGGCACGGGCTCCGCGTCGCCGCCGAGCCGGACGTTCCACAACTCGTGCAGCAGCCCGCTCTTGGTCGTGAACGCGATATACACGGTCTTGAGGGCGACGTTCGCCTCGGCCGCGATCGCCGGCATGGCGGTGGCGGGGTAGCCGTCGCGGAGGAAGAGGCGCTCGGCGGCGTCGAGGATCGCCTGGCGGGTGCTCGCCGCCTGCTCGCGCCGGCGCGGTGACACGTACGGGCGGCGCCTCTTGACGTCCTCGGGCACGTCGGTACCCTAGCAGGAAAATGATTACTCGACACGAGTAGTGAATTGCGTCCGAGGGGGCACACCGTGAACCAGCAGCAGATCTGGGCCGACGGCGACTTCGCCAAGGTCGGCGCCGCACAGGTGATCGTGGGTGAACGGCTGGCCCGGGCCGTCGACGTGCACCCGGGGGAACGGGTCCTGGACATCGCCGCCGGCCCAGGCAACGCGGCTCTGGCGGCCGCCCGGCGCGGGGCGGACGTGACCGCCACCGACTTCGTCGAGCCGCTGCTCGCCGTGGCCGCCCGGCGGGCCGAGGTGGAAGGGCTCCCGCTGCGCACGCAGGTGGCCGACGCCGAACGGCTGCCGTTCGCCGACGCGGAGTTCGACGTCGTCCTCTCGACATTCGGCGTGATCTTCGCCGCCGACCAGCAGCGGGCCGCCGACGAACTGCTCCGGGTGTGCCGTCCCGGCGGCCGCATCGGGCTGACCTGTTGGACCCCGACGGGACTGATCGGGAGCAACCAGCAGGTCGTCGGTAGGTATCTGCCGCCGCCGCCCGGTGCGGCGCGGCCGCTCGCCTGGGGCACCCCCGAGCGCGTCCGCGACCTGCTCGGCGACCGCGTGTCCGGCCTCACGGTCCGGCTGCGGGAGACCGACATGTGCGGCGCCTCGGCGGCCGAACGCGTCGAGTTCAACCGGACCTACATGGGGCCGACCCGGGCGGCGTTCGCCCGGCTCGACCCCGCGACACAGGAGAAGCTCGCCATCGACCTTGCCGCCGACCTCGAACGGTTCAACCGGGCGACCGACGGCACGCTGGTGGCCGCGGCCGAGTACCTCGAAGTGGTCGCCGTGCGGGCGTGATCCGGCTCAGGTCCCGTTCCGGCTGATCGCGGCGACCTCGGCCGCCGACAGCTTCAGCTCCGCCGCGACCAGGTTGTCCTCCAGGTGCGACACCGAGCCGGTGCCGGGGATCGGCAGGATCATGGGGGATCGGGCGAGCAGCCAGGCGAGCACGATCTGGCGAGGCGTCACGTCGTGGGCGCGGGCGGCGTCCTGGACGGCCCGGTTCCCGTCCATGTCCTGGATCGGCGCCCACGGCAGGAACACCATCTGCTCCTGCTCGCAGAGGTCCACAAGGGACTCCGAGTGCCGGTCGTCGACGTTGTAGCGGTTCTGGATCGACACGATCGGGGTGAGCCGCTGCGCCCGGCGCAGCTGCTCCTCGTCCACATTGGACACACCGATGTGCCGGATCTTGCCCTGCTCCTTCAGCCCGACCAGGGCGCCGATCGAGTCCTCCAGCGGCACCGCCGGATCCACCCGGTGGAACTGGTAGAGCGGGATCGAGTCGATGCCCAGCCGGCGCAGGCTACCCTCGCACGCCTCGACGAGGTGCTCGGGCCGGCCGTTGGCCGGCCACTGTCCGGGGCCGGTGCGCTCCAGGCCACCCTTCGTGGCGATCACCAGATCCTCCGGGTACGGGTGCAGCGCCTCCCGGATCAGTTCCTCGCTGACGTTCGGCCCGTACGAGTCGGCGGTGTCGATGAAGTTGACGCCGAGATCGACGGCCCGGCGCAGCACCGCGATGGCCCGGTCGTGGTCGGCCGGCGGCCCCCAGATGCCGTCGCCGGTGACGCGCATCGCGCCGAACCCGAGACGGTTGACGGTCAGGTCGCCACCGACGTCGATGGTGCCGGCCGCCGCCGCGTTTGCGGGTGTCCGCTCTGCCATTGGACCTCAAGCTCCTTCCGATACGCCTGTCCCGATCCTCTCACCACGGGCGGGGCGCGCGTTACGGTGCACTCATGGGGCGCCCCGACACCGAGGTCGTCTTCGATCCGGCCACCTACGTCGACGGCGTGCCGTACGACGCGTTGGCCCGTCTGCGCCGCGACCACCCGGTGGTCCGGGTCGAGGAGGTACCGGTGCTCGGCTGGCCCGGCGGGCCGGGGTTCTGGCTCGTCCTGCGCCACGCCGACGTCGAATCGGTGCTGCGCCGGCCGCGGCTGTTCTCCTCGTGGTTGGGTGCCACCCAGATCCGCGACCCGGCGACGCCGGCGGCGCTGGCATACGTCCGCGCGATGATGCTGAACATGGATCCGCCGGACCATTCCCGGCTGCGGCGGCTGCTGGCGCGGTCGTTCACTCCGCGCGCCGTCGAGGATCTGACCGGCCGCATCCGCGCCCACGCGGCCGCGATCTGCGACCGCGTGTTCGCCGGCCGCGCGGGCGAGTGCGACTTCGCCACCGAGGTCGCCGCCGACCTGCCGTTGCTGGCCCTCGCCGACGTGCTGGGCATGCCGGCCGGTGACCGCGGGCTGCTCTTCGACTGGTCCAACCGGGTCATCGGCTACCAGGACCCGGACTACGCGTCGTCGGCGGCGTTCGATCCCTGCCGGGGTACGCCGATGGCGCGCGAGGCCGTCGCGCTGCGCCCGGCTCCCGGCGCGGACGGCCGGCTGCCCGACCCGCGCACCAGGGCCGGCATGCCCGACCTGTACGCCTACGCTCACCTGCTGGCCGAGGAGAAGCGGCGCCGACCCGGCGACGACGTGATGTCGATCCTGCTGGCGCAGGTCGACGAGGACGGCGGCCGGGTGTCCGTCGAGGAGTTCGAGAACATGTTCTGGCTCTTCGCCGTCGCCGGGAACGAGACGCTGCGCAACGGGTTGCCCGGCGCCTGCATCGCCCTGCTGCAGCACCCGGACGCCCAGGCTCGGCTGCGCGCCGACCCGGCGCTGCTGCCGACCGCGGTCGAGGAGATGCTGCGCTGGTGGACCCCGGTGATGACGTTCCGGCGCACCGCGACCGACGACTGCGAGATCAGCGGCCAACCGATCCGCCGCGGCGACAAGGTGGTCGTCTCGTTCGCATCGGCGAACCGCGACCAGGCCGTGTTCACCGACCCGGACCGTTTCGACATCGACCGCAATCCCAACCCGCACCTGGTGTTCGGGCACGGTCCGCACTTCTGCCTCGGCGCGCAGTTGGCCCGCGTGCAGATGCGGGCGCTGTTCGCGGAGGTGCTGCGCCACACGTCGACCCTGCGGGCGGCCGGACCGCCGGCGCTGCTGCGCTCGAACTTCCAGCGCGGCGTCAAGCGCCTGCCGGTCGCGTGGACGGCCGCCGTCAGCTGACGCCGACGGCGGCTG
>Ga0111539_10004911_pt1 | contig 17402 bp, 18 predicted proteins | sample RhiMethybrSRZTD1_FD_79667 | JGI IMG/M metagenome (GOLD analysis project Ga0111539, IMG submission 79667) | Populus rhizosphere microbial communities from Tennessee, USA - Rhizosphere MetaG P. TD hybrid SRZTD1 (version 2) (version 2) | ecosystem: Host-associated > Plants > Roots > Rhizosphere >... | reverse complement strand
GGGCCGCGAGGCTGAGAGACCTGCATCGCAGCGGAGGAGAGTGCCCCATGACCGAGACGCGAATGGCTCCCAGATTCTCGACCGAGGAGCTGGCGCGGCTGCTCGGCCTGCTGGAGGGCGCGGACTCGGTCGAGCTCAAGCTGACGGTGCCCGACGGTGACCAGCGGTCGGCCGTCCGCGCGCTCCACATTGATCCGCTCGACGCCCAGCTGAGCCAGGTGTTCTTCCTCGACACCCCGGACCTGCTGCTCAACGCCCGGGGCGTGATCCTCCGGGCCCGGCGCACCAAGGTGGGTGACGACTCGGTGGTCAAGCTGCGGCCCGTCGTACCCCAGGAGCTGCCGGACAGCCTTCGCGCGCGGAGGGGCTTCGGCGTCGAGGTCGACGCGATGCCGGGCGGCTTCGTGTGTTCCGGTCGGCTCAAGTCGTCCCTGCGCCCGGGCAAGGTCAAGGAGGCGGTGTACGGCGACCGGGCGGCCCGGTCGTTGTTCAACAAGGGGCAGCGCGCCTTCTTGGCCGAGCACGCCCCGGAAGGGATCGGGATCGAAGACCTCTCGGTCCTCGGACCGATCACGGTGCTCAAGCTGAAGTTCAGGCCTCCGGGCTACGACCGCCGGCTGGTGGCCGAGCTGTGGACCTACCCGGACGGGTCGCGGATCCTGGAGCTGTCCACCAAGTGCGCGCCGGCCGAGGCGTTCCAGGTGGCGGCCGAGACGCGGGTGTACCTCGAGGAGCGCGGTATCGACCTCTCGGGTGAGCAGGCGACCAAGACCAGGACGGCCCTCGAGTTCTTCTCACGCTGAGGCGAGGAGTGTCGGATGTTGAAGCAGCTGATCTTCGTGTGGGTGGCCACGGCTGTGGCCCTCGCCGTTGCCGCCGCACTGATCCCGTCGGTCGACATCGACGGCGGGGTCGGGACCCTGCTGTGGGTGGCGCTCCTGTTCGGGCTGGTCAACGGCCTGATCGGTCCGCTCCTGCGGCTGATCTCGCTTCCGCTGACCCTCGTGACCTTCGGCCTGTTCGGGCTCGTCATCAACGGTGCCCTGCTGGCACTGACCGCCGGCCTCAGCGACGCGCTGGACGTCGGCGGATTCTTGGCGACCATCGTCGCGGCCGTCATCATCTCCGTCGTCACGACGCTGCTGGGCTTCGCCGGCCTGCGCCTCTTCGAGGGGCCGTCCGTCCAGGAGGCCTGAGGAGGCCAGTCTGGGCCGAGGCGAGAGGTGCGACATGGACGACGGCAGCAGGATCGACGCGAAGAAGCTCTGGGCCGGGGCGGCAGCAACCGTGGTGGTCGCGGCCCTGGTCGCGGCGGTCGGTGTCCTGGTGGTCGAGACCCTGCTGGACGTGAAGCTGCTGTCGCCGTCGGAACGCGGTGTCCTCGGCTGGTCTCACCGGGCGTCGTACCCGGCCGGTGCGGCAGTCCTCGCGCTGGGAGCCGCGGCCGTCCTGCACCTGCTGCTGCTCGGGGTGCCGCGCCCCCTGGTCTTCTTCGGCTGGCTGATGGCGCTCGTCGGGATCGGCCTCGCCGTGGTCCCGTTCGGGTACGACGCCGCCCTGGAGGTGCAGGTGTGCACCGCGGCCGTGGAGGTCGTGGTGGTGCTGTCCGTGTGGATCCTGCTCTCCTCGGCCGGCCGACGCGCCGTCCTGCTGGGGTCCCGGCGCTGAGTCCGGTCGTGAGCGAGCCCGGGGCCGGCACATGACATGGCTGCAGACCGCGGTCCGGCGGTGGGGGTGGCGCACCGTCGGTGTGGTCGTCACGTCAGTCGGGATCTACGTCGTCATCCCCAGCCTGATCACCCTGCTGGGCGCCTGGCCGGACCTCGGCCAGGTGCGGCCCTGGTGGTTCGCCGTCCTGTTCGTCCTGGAGCTTGCCAGCTTTGCCGCCTACTGGGCGCTGGTGCGCGTCGCGCTTCCGCACACCTCCTGGACGGCTTCGGCGGTGTCCCAGGTGGTCGGCAATGCCGCGTCGAAGATCCTGCCCGGGGGAGCGGCAGCGGGTGGCGTGGTCCAGGGCAAGATCCTCGTCCAGGCAGGGCAACCCGGAGCCGTCGTCGCCACGGCCCTTGCAGCCACCGGTCTGATGAGCACCGGAGTCCTGCTCACCCTGCCCGTCCTCACCGTGCCCGCAGTGATCATCGGACCGCCCCCGGCCCGCCAACTCCAGCTCGGGCTGCTGGTCTCCTTCCTGCTTGCGGTCGTCGTCGTCGCACTCGGCACGATGATGCTCACGTGGGACCGGTTCGTGCTCGTGGTCGGCCGCGTCGCGGGGCGCCTCATCCACCTGGTCCGTCGCCAGGTCACCGCAGATTCCTCAGCAGCCGCGCTGGTCGTCCAGCGGGACAAGGTCGCCGCCGCGTTCGCCGGCCGATGGCATGGAGCCCTCGTCTACGCGGCGGCCAACCGGTTGCTCGACTACGCAGCCCTGGTCGCGGCCCTGTACGCCGTCGGCGCCCACATCCGCCCTGCTCTGGTCCTGCTGGCCTATGTCGTGGCCCTCGGCCTGGCGATGGTCCCGATCACCCCCGGCGGTCTCGGGTTCGTGGAGGCCGGCCTGACCACGCTGCTCGTGCTGTCCGGGGTCGACGCGGACCAGGCCGCGGTCGGAACCCTGTTGTACCGGCTGGCCTCGTACTGGCTCCCCATCCCGCTTGGCGCGCTGGCATGGGGCGCCTGGGGGCTGCGCCACCGACTCCAGCCCGGCGACCCGGTACCGCCGCTCTAGCTGCTCAGGTCTCGGTCAGGCGGGTGGCCAGGGCCCAGATCACCAGGATGTTCATGGCGATCAGCAACAGTGCCCAGAAGGGGTAGAAGGGCAGGAACATGAACTGGCTCAGTGCCGAGATGACGGCGAAGAGTATGCCGAGGATGTTCGCCCAGGCCTGGCCGGCGAGGATGCCGAGACCGACAGCCACACCGATGACGCCGATGACGAGGTGGATCCAGCCCCATGTGGTGAGGTCGATCTCGTAGGCGTAGTTGAGGCCCGAGGCGTAGACGTTGTCCTTCAGGACGGCGGACAACCCCTCAAGGATCTGGAACGACGCCAGGGTGACGAGAATGACGCCGGCGAACACCGAGACGCCGTACGCACCGACGGACGGTTCGCGCTCGCGGCGGGGATCGGTCGTGGTCATGGTGAGGTCCTTCCTGACGGTCACGCATGGGGCTGCGCGCTGGAGACGCTAGGAGCCCAGCACGGTGAGCGGCTCACCCGGAACGGATGAGCCGCAGGCACACGCATGTGGCGGCGACGATCAAGAGGGCGGTGTCAGCAGGTCGTCGAGGCGACGGCGTGCGTCCTCGGGCAGGTCGGTCGCGATCAGGGTGGCCTCGCTGCGCGCCAGGACGGGGCGGATGAGCTCCTCGCGGGCGTCACTGCTGAGCACGATCAGTGCCGATGTGCCGGGCGCCAGCTGCTCGCGCACCGTGCCCAGGAACTCCTCGTCGATGCCGGTGCTGCGCAGCCGGTGCGCGGCGCCCGTTGCGGCGGCACCGGCGGCGGCACCGGCCACGGGATTCAGCACCAGCATCCCGACGAGGCCGCCCCAGAGCGCACCGCGGCTGGCCGACCGCGCCGTGTCGTGCCGAAGATGTCGCACCTTCGGCTCCTTGGCTCCCTGCATCCAGACGACGCTGGCTGCGTCGTGTACGACGAGGGCGTCCTGCTCGACCAGGATCTTGAGGTGCAGCTCGCCCTGGTCGGCACCGAACGGTGTCGGGTAACGCCACACGGTCAGTGCGGTCACGGCGTGAGGGTCCTTTCCTTCGGTCGGGTTGTCCTCGGCTGAGGTCGGCTCAGGGATTGGCGGTATCTCCCGGTGCTGAGGTCGCCGGTTGCGGAGGGGTCGCGAGGAGCTCCAGCACGAGCACGAGCAGTCCTGTGACGATGACGAACACCAGGGCGGTCCGTCCGGTCGGGTGGTCCTGGGCCAGGTAGGCCAGTGCTGAGATGGCGACGATCCCGACGCGGAACGAGCTGCGGTACTGCCCGAGCACGACTCCCAGCCTGCCGGTTTGCAGCCCCGCGCGTGACGTCCGCACTCGCACCGTGTCGATGCCACGGACCAGCGCGCCCCTGGCCGCAGCACCGGAGCCGCGTCGGGCGCTGAGCCAGGCGACGACGGCGACGGTGAGGGCAACGACCAGCAGGCCACGGAGCGCGAGCCGGATGAAGTACACCAGCTGGTCGTAGATGGCTCCCGCGGCCGCAGGTGATGCGCTCTCCGGCAGGGCGTTGAGGTAGAACGGCCGGATGGCGTTGAGAGTCGCGCCGAGCAACAGCATCGAGGCGGCGACCGCGATCCCGGCTGCCAGCACCATGCGCCGTCGGTCACGGGCCAGCAGGACTGCGACGGCCAGCAACCCGAGTCCCAGCACGGGCAGCCAGGCACTCAGGTTGTCGAGGACACCCAGCAGGGTCTGCACCGTGTCGAGGTTGTCGGACTGCACGATGGTGAAGCTCGCCGACACGTCCGGGATCCGGTCTGCAATGGCGAACCCGGCGTCGGAGAGCTGTTGCTTGATGGTGTTGATCACCACCGCCAGGTTCACACTCACAGCCCCCTTGTTGACGGTGACGGCGCCACCGCCGCCGCCGGTCAGCGCGGTCACCAGCTCTGCGTGGGCGGTTCGGTTTGCCTCGATCCAGGCCTGCTCGAAGGCGTCCGACTTCACGAAGGCGAGGATCCGGTCGGACACGAAGCTCCGGATTGCGTTGGCGAGGGGCCCCGAGACGGTCTGCAGGGTTGCCGCCACCCTGGGTGGCAGGCCCTGGTCGCTGAGCGCCTTCGCGAGATCATCGATGGCTGTGTCGAGGTCGAGGTAGGAGAAGATCACCTGCTCCGCGCGCGCCGCGATCGCCTTCTGGACGTCCGGGTCGTTCGCGAGCGGGCCCACGGTGGCCACGTACCGGTCGGTGTCCTCGATCTGGCCGCTCGCCCAGGTCGCGAGCACGGACAACGGGGCGAGCAGCGCAACCACAGCCACCAGGAAGCCGGCCACGACCGGGCGCCACCATCCTCGACGTCGGCCGTGTCCAGCTGGCAGCTCCTGGCGAAGCCGTTCGATCTCCGCCTGCAGGCGCGCCACCTCGTCGTCGTCGGCGGCGGAGCCGGGGGGAGGGCCTGCGGTTCCGGAATCGGTCATTCGCCCACCGTGCGACAGCCGGGAGCGACACACGTCACCCGCAGTGGGTGACGCGTTCTCTGTCCGGACGAGGAAGGTTGGGTCCGTTCGCAGCCGGCCCGAAGAATCGAGATGGCCATGGCGAGAGCCGCCTACGAGATCCGCGTGGCCGGGGAGGTGCTGCCTCGCGTGCTGGAGGACTTCGCCGACGTCACGGTCAAGACGGACCCTGCCAGCACCACGATGCACGCCGTGCTGGCGGACGAGGCCGAGCTGCACGGACTGCTCGAGGCGTTGCGACGCGAGGGGCTCGTGCTCCTCGACGTCCGCAAGGAACAGGACTGACGCCCGTCCCGTCAGGCCCTCCTCCACGCACGCAGCCTCCAGCGCACGCGGGACGTCGTCCCAGATGTCGGTACGGCACTGACGATGCTCGGCCACGAAACGCCAGTCTTGAGCCCGGCGCGAGACTGGAATGTGCCCTATCGTCCCAGTGGGAGGAACCATGGCACGTCCTAGCATGGGGACGAGGGATCCCGGGGACGGGCGCCACCGCACGACGGCGGCCGTCGACTCGTTCATCAACGCGAAGTTTCACCGACCGCCGACGCGCGGCGACTGGGTCGATCGTGCCCGCCTGATCGGGAAGCTGGACGGGGCCACGCAGCTGCCGGTCACGCTGGTCTCCGCACCGGCTGGCTACGGCAAGACCACCCTCGTCTCCCAGTGGCTGTCGGCCACCCGGAATCCCCGGGCGGCGTGGGTCTCGCTCGATCCCGGGGACAACGACGCCGGCCGGTTGTTGCGACAGCTGTCCCTGGCGCTCACGCAGGTCGGCTGCACCGTGCCCGCGGACGTCGGCGACATCAGGGACGCCGCCACCGGCGAGACCATGACCGGGGTGCTCCCGCGGGTGCTGAGTGCCCTGGCCGCCATGCCCGACGACATCGTCATCGTGCTCGACGACTTCCATGTGCTGCGTGACGCTGCGGTGCGCGACCAGGTCGAGGTCCTGATCCGAAACCTGCCAACGCAGGCGCACCTGGTGATCTGCACGCGCGCGGATCCGGGCCTCCGGCTGGGGCGGCTGCGCGCGTCGGGTCGGCTCGCCGAGATCAGGGCCGGCGACCTCAACTTCACCCTCGACGAGGCGGCGACCCTCCTGTCCCGGGTGGACGTCGTGCTGTCCGGCGACTCGCTGACCCGGCTCGTGGACCGGACGGAGGGTTGGCCGGCCGGTCTGTACCTCGCCACGTTGTCGCTCGCCGGACGGGCCGACCCGGACGAGTTCGTGCGGCAGTTCAGTGGCGGCAACAGGTTCGTCGTGGACTACCTCACCGAGGAGGTGCTCGCCCGGCACAGCGACGAGATCCGGGAGTTCATCGTCAGCATGTCCATCCTGGACAGGTTCTCCGCGCCGCTGTGCGACTTCGTCCGCGGCAGCACAGGGTCTGCCGCGATCCTCGACCACCTCGAGCGCAGCAACCTGTTCCTCGTGCCGCTGGACGACGAACGCCTCTGGTTCCGCTTCCACCACCTGTTCGCGGCGGTGGCCCGGATCGAGCTCGAGTTCGAGGGCCCCGAGCGGTCCCAGGCCCTGCACGCGCGGGCGCTCGAGTGGTTCCGCGACCACGGCCACATCGACGAGGCGGTGAAGCACGCACTCGCGGCGGGCCGGACCACCGACGCGGCGGCCCTGGTGCGCGAGAACTGGCTGTCCTACGTCGACACCGACCGGGCCGCCACGGTCGCCGGGTGGCTCGAGGCGCTCGGAAACCGGTCCGTGGCCGACGACCCTGCCGCGGGGGTGACGGCCGCATGGATGGCGGCCCTGTTCGGTCAGGAGGAGACGCTGAACGGACTCCTCACCGAGCTCGAGGAGTTCCGTCACATCGGCCCGCTCCCTGACGGTGCGCGCTCGGTGGAGTCCGCGATCGCGATGATCCGTGGGCTGTTCGGCTACAACGGACCGGTCGACATGGCGGCCGGGGCGCAACGGGCCGTCGAGCTCGAGACCGACAGCAGCTCGCCGTACTACTCGGTCGCACAGGCGGCGCTGGGGCACTCCGCCTACGTCCAGGGCGACCTGGAGCTCGCGTCGACGACACTCGCGAACTCGTCCAACAACACGGCCGCCCCACTGGTGATCCGGGTGCTCAGTCTCGCCACCGAGTCGCTCGTCGACGCAGAGCGAGGAGAACCCGGCCGCAGCCGCGAGCGTGCGGAGCTCGCGATGGAGCTCGCCCTCGATCGGGGGCTGGGAGACATGCCCCAGACCTCGTTGGTGTGGACCGCTCTCGGCCTCGCCCAGGCCGCAGCAGGGAAGCTCGACGACGCGATGATGACGCTCGAAAAAGGCCTGGAGATGAGACGCCGCAATCCCGCGCAGGGGCCTTGGGGCACCATCCATCACCTCCTGGGAACGACGCGCGTGGCCGTGGCCGCCGGACATCTGGTCACTGCCCGGGACCTCCTCAGAGACCTGGGTGCACGCATGGACCGCTACGACGAGGGCATGCGCGCCATGCGGGCCCGGATGGCGGCCGTCCAGGAGCTCCTGAGGGAACGACCCGACGCATCCGGCCCGGGCGAAGCGCTCACGGACCGCGAGCTTGACGTCCTGCGCCTGCTCCAGGGCTCCCTGAGCCTCGGCGACATCGCGCGCGAGCTGTTCCTGTCCACCAACACGGTGAAGACGCACGCCCACGCCATCTATCGCAAGCTCGACGCCCACTCGCGCGACGAGGCGGTCCGGGCGGCCCGGCGCAACCAGCTGATCTGAGCACGATCTCCGACTCGCCCGGGCATCTCACCCGGGTGAGATCGCCTCGCGGGTGAGGACGCCTCACCCCACCCTGCGAGATGAATTACGGAACTGGAGAATCTCGGACGAACCCGAGGCGGACGCATGTCTTCCCTGGCCACATCGCGGCTCCCGGAGCCGACCACCATCCCCTGGGCGCCCGAAACGCGGGACCTGTCCGTGTCGGGCTACGCGCTGGTCGAGGTACGTGCGGACGGGTCCTTCGGCCGTTCCCGACTCCTGCCCGACACGGTTCCCGTGGGCGAGGTGACCGCAGCGCGCACGGCACTGGCGTTCGGCGACTGGTCAGAGGTGGCGACCACCCTGGTCACGTCCCACGCCGTGGTTCGCCTGCTGGCCGGCACCGCGGACGCCTTCGTCCGGTCGACCGCCGGCATCGACGCGGTCAAGTCCGGGGAGCCGGTGTTGCGCGCCGCGCTCGCCCTGTGCCGTGGCGACGGCGAGTCGGCCGTCGCGGCCCTCGGTCAGGTCCGGTCCACCGATGGGGTCAGCGGATCCGTGCCGCATCGTCTGGGGATCGCCTGCACCAGGCTCGCTCATGCGCGGCTCCGCGGCGACGTCGCCGCGGGTACGGCGTACGAGGGCCAGGCGCGGCTCCTGATGAACCAGCTGCCGGTCGCGGTCCTCGCTGAGCTCCCCGAGCTCCCCGTCCTGCTCGACGCGCATCTGGGGTCCCTGCAGCTGCTCGCAGGACGGCTGCACGAGGCCGCGCACACCCTCGCTCGTGGCGCTGCCGCGTCCGGGGTCCCTGACGCATGTGTCGTCCGCGCCGACTGCGAGGGACAGCTCGCCCTGCTCGAGGCGTTTCGGGGCAACCTGCGTCGCGCCACGCTCCACGCCGACCGCGTCCTCGAGCTTGCCGGAGAGGCCGGAGGTGCCGGCGTCACGCACGCGCACCTTGCCCACGCGTGGGTCCATCTCGAAGGCGACGAGCTGGAGCAGGCACATGAGCGGCTCGAGCTGGCCGGCGTTGTGCCGTCTGCTGGGTGGGAGCCGTGGCTGGTGGCCAGCAGTCTCCTCGCGCAGGCACGACTGCTGACGGCGGAGGGCGAGCCGGAGGCTTCCTTGCGGCTCCTGGCCGAGGCCACGGGCGCGACCTGGGCCGCCGGCAACGCCGAGTGGTTCCAGGACCTGCTCGCCGTGGACTCGGCCGAGTTCCTGATCGCGGCCGGGGAGCCGCAGCGGGCGCTGGCTCTGGTCACCCCGCTGCCGCCACGCGCGATGTCCGGCTCATCCGTGCTGGCCGCCGTGGCACGCTGGGACATCGGCGACATGCGCGGGGCGCGTGCGGTCCTGGGCACGGTCGTGCCGGCCCTTGCCGGTGCCCCCGTGGGTCTCCAGATCCGGTCGTGGCTCCTGGAGGCCCGCCTCGCCCAGGACCACGGGGACGATGAGCGCGCCCGGCTCCTGGTCGACCGAGCACTCCGCGTGGGCAGCGCGGAGGGCCTGCGCAGGCCCTTCGCGCACGACTGGGCCTGGCTGAGTGGCTACCTCGCGCGCGATGTCGGCCTGATGCGTGCGCACCGCGGCTTCGTGTCGTCGTTCATGCCGTCGAGGTCTCGTCAGCCGCTGGTGCGGGCGGCCGCCGTCTCCGAGGACACCGGGGTCGTGGGAACGCTGACCGAGCGCGAGGGGGAGGTGCTCGAGCTCCTCGCGCAGATGTACTCGACCGAGGAGATCGCGAGTGCCCTGTTCGTCTCGCCCAACACCGTGAAGACGCATCTCAAGGGGATCTTCGGCAAGCTGTGTGTCAGCCGACGGGTGGACGCGGTGCGCCGGGGCCGGGATCTGGGGCTCTGCTAGCGCCTCCGGTCAACCGCGCGTGGACGGGGACGGGTCGATCGGGCGCACACTCTCGATGGTGAGCCCGGCGTCCGTGAGCGCCTGCAGGAGGTCGGGCAGGTCCGCCGGGTCGGCGGCCACCCTCAGGACCGTGTGCTCCGGGACGACACGGTGGGACCAGTGCAGGTGCTGCAGCATGGCGAGGCCGACCACGCCCTCGACCCGGACCTCGCAGGTGCTGCTCACGACGCACTCCTCGACCCAGTTGCGGGTGGTTCCATGTGCAGCTCGCTCAGGTTCAGGCCGACCGACCGGATCTGCTCCAGCAGCTCGTCCAGCTCGCTGACACCCTCGACGTGACGGAACAGGACGGTCTGCGCCGGCGTCGTCCGCACCGCCATCGAGGGATAGCGCTCACGCAACGATTCCGGCGGTGTCCCGTAGAGGCGGATCTCGTACATCGGAGCCGACGGGAGGTTGCTGCTGTCCATGCAGCCCAACGTTGGGGGACAACGCGCGTCGAGACGTCACCCGGATCGGGTGAGGCTGCGCGCGGCGCTGGCTCGGATGCTGGTGTCACTGGATGGTCGAGAGAGGAGACCTCAGATGGCAAGCAGCATGGCAGCAGGTGCATCGAGCGCACCCCGTTCGGTCCGGAGGGCGGAGCGGACTGGTTGGTACGGGTGGATCGTCTTCGCCGGCACGATGATGCTCATGCTCGGGTCCTTCCACGCGGTGGCCGGGCTCGTGGCGCTGTTCAAGGACGAGTACTTCCTGGTCGGCAAGAGCGGACTGGTGGTCAACGTCGACTACACGGCCTGGGGGTGGGCCCACATCATCTTCGGCGTGATCGTCGCAGCCGCCGGCGTCGCGCTCTACGTCGGAGCCATGTGGGCGCGTGTGGTCGCCGTGGGGGTCGCGTTGCTCAGCGCCCTCCTGAACATCGCGTTCCTGTCGGCCTACCCGGTGTGGTCGGCGATCATGATCGCCCTGGACATCCTGGTGATCTACGCCGTGACCGCGCATGGCGCAGAAGGGTCTGACGACTACGTGAGCTAGCCGTGCGTCGGCACTCTCGTGCAGGCGGGAGGGGGCCACCAGGGAAGCGAGTCGTTGCGTATCGCGTGCCGGCTCGTCACCTTCGTGGCCTCCTCCGGGCGGGTGGCGGCGTCCCGGTCACCCGCGGCGGGTGAGCCTGCGCCGTTGCCGGGTGGAGATGCTCGCCACGTCAGTGCCGGAACCTCATGTCCGACACGAGCTACGCAAGGAGAGACCCATGCAGGACTTCGGCCTGTGGGACGTCATCGTCTCGACGTTCTGGTTCATGTTGCTGCTGGCCTGGATCTGGCTGATCATCTCCATCCTCAGTGACATCTTCCGCGACCATGAGCTCAGCGGCTGGGGGAAGGCGTGGTGGACCCTCTTGCTGATCTTTCTGCCGTGGCTCGGCGCGCTCATCTACCTGATCGCCCGCGGGGGCTCGATGCACGAGCGCTCCGCACAGGCCGCGCAGGCCAACGAGGAGCGCATGCGCGCCTACGTCCAGGAGGCGGCGGGTACGAAGAGCATCGCTGACCAGCTCCGCGAGCTCGAAGAGCTGCGCGACGGCGGTGTGATCACGGGTGCCGAGTACGAGCAGGCCAGGGTCAAGGTCCTCTCCTGAGGACCGGCGTCCGTTCGTCATGAACGTCGAGCGGCCGCACCAGGATCCCGGAGTTGGTGCCGGACTGGTGGACCGGGCGTGAGGGCCTGACATGGAGACGCAAGAGGACAGGAACAGGGACCCGCAAGCCCCCTCGTGGAACCGGCGCACCCCGCGTACGGCCGACGTGGTCAGGCTGTTGGCGTCGTGGTTCCTCACGTTCCTCGCGCTCCTGCTGACCGCCGACCTGCTACCCGGGTTCACGTACACGTCGTGGTTGCCGCTCGTGGTGGCTGCCGCCGTCACCGGGCTGGTCGGCATGATCGTGCGCCCCGTCCTGGTCACTCTCAGCGCACTGATCGGATGGATCGCGGTCGGACTGGCGACGCTCTTCGGCCAGGCGCTGGTCATGTCGATAGCCCTGGCGGTCGTGCCGGGGGCGAGCTTCGACAGCTTCTGGACGGCGGTCCTCGCGGCATGGATCACGGCAGCCTTCGGCACGCTGCTGGTCTGGATCCTCACCGCAGGCACCGACGAGACCTTCGTTGCGTCACTCCTGCGGATCCGACCCACGCCCGTCCCGGACGGCGACGTGGACGGAGTGCTCTTCCTCCAGCTCGACGGGGTGTCCCACCCGGTCATGCAGTGGGCGCTCACGTCCGGGACCATGCCGACCCTCCGGCGCTGGGTCGATGCCGGCTCCCACACGCTGCACGAGTGGATCGTGCAGATGCCGTGCACGACTCCGGCAAGCCAGCAGGCGATCCTCCACGGCACGGCGTCGGGGGTCCCGGCATTCCGCTGGTACGACCGCGAGCTGGGCAGGGTGCTGGTCGCCAACCGTCCCGAGGACGCCGCGATCATCGAGTCCCGCGCCAGCACCGGTCAGGGGTTGCTCGCCGACGACGGCGTCTCCATCTCGAACCTTTTCACCGGGGACGCCCCCAAGGCATCCATGACCATGAGCCGGCTGGAGGTGACCCGTGGCTCGCGCCGTACCCGGGAGGTCTTCGCGCGATTCCTGCTCCGGCCGGACGGACTATCACGGAGCCTGTCCCGGACGGTCGCCGAGATCGTCCGGGAACGGTTCCAGGCCGTGAAGCAGAAGCGCCTCGCGGTCTACCCTCGCGTGCACCGGTCCTGGACGTTCGCCGGGCTGCGGGCATTCAGCCACGGCCTGCTACGCGACCTCAACACCACGGTGGTGAGCGAGGAGATGATGCGCGGTGCCCGCAGCATCTACGTGGACTACGTCGACTACGACGAGATCGCGCACCACGCCGGGGGAACTCGGATCGAGTCCCTTGCCTCGCTGACCAGCCTCGACCAGGTGTTCTCGGTGCTGGAGCGGGTGGCCCGCGGAGCGCCCCGGCGATACCACCTCGTGCTCCTGAGCGACCACGGCCAGGCCCAGGGCGAACCCTTCGCCTCGAGGTACGGACTCGACCTCAGCGAGCTCTGCCGGTCTCTGGCGCACTCCGAGACGACCGGGATCGAGGGGAGCGTCGAGGGCTGGGGCCGGGTCGACTCGGTGCTCGAGGACCTGTCGGGCGGGAGCCCCTCGGGTGTCTCGCAGGCGGCCTCTCGCCGGGTCGGACAGCAGATCGCGCCGAAGGTCGAAGGGGAGGACGCGGAGCTGATCGTGCTCGGGAGCGGCAACCTCGGCCTGGTCTACGTCCCCAGCCCGCAACGCCTGACGCTGGGGGAGCTGGACGCCCGCTGGCCCTCCCTGGTGAAGGGCCTGGCCGGGCATCCGGGCGTCAGCTTCGTCGCGGTCCTCGGCGACGATGGTCCGGTGGCGATCGGGAGCGCCGGCCGCCACCACCTTGCGACGGGAGCCGTCGAGGGCGTCGACCCGTTGGCGGATTTCGGCGACCACGTCCCGGCCGTGCTCCTCGAGGCGACGCTCATGGCCCAGGCGCCGGACATCTACGTCAACAGCCTGCTCGACACGGACACCCTCGACGTCGCCGCCTTCGAGCCACTGGTCGGCTGCCACGGTGGGCTCGGCGGCTGGCAGGACCGTGGCTTCGTCCTCGCGCCGTCCGACCTGTTCGCACCGACCGACGTCATCCACGGCGGCGACAGCCTCCACCGGCACCTCGTCGGAATCCTGGAGTCGCTGGGGCACCGAACGAACCTCCCGAGGAGCACGCCATGAAGCTGTCACGTACGACGACCCTGCTGATCGGCGCCGCAGCGATCGTGATCGTCGTGACCGGGCTCAGGTCGGCCGCCGGGATCGTGGGACCGGTCGTGCTGGCCCTCTCGCTCACGTTCGTGTTCCACCCGCTGCGCGCGATGCTGGAGCGGCGGATGCCGGTGTGGGCGGCGTCGCTCGTGGTGCTGTTCGCGGCGTACACGCTGATCGTGCTGCTGACCCTCGCCCTGGTTGTCTCCATCGGTCAGCTCGCCGAGCTCGTGCCGACGTACGCCCCGCAGATCAACGACGCGGTCTCCGGATTCGGGGACTGGCTGGCAGCGCGTGGTGTCGGTAGCGCCCAGGTCGACGCGGTCGCCGGTGCCCTCGACGTCGGCAAGGTGGTCGAGCTCGCGACAGAGGTCCTGGGCAGCGCCCTGTCCGTTCTCTCGGACCTGTTCTTCCTCATCACGCTGCTGCTGTTCCTTGCCTTCGACTCCGCCAATGTCACACGCCTCGCGCAGGGCGCCCGGCGGCACCGGCCGAACCTGGTCGACGCGCTGGGGTCATTCGCGCAAGGCACCCGCAGCTACCTCGGTGTCTCGGCGGTCTTCGGGCTGATCGTCGCCGTCATCGACACCGCCCTGCTCGCGCTGATGGGCGTGCCCGGCGCCTTCGTCTGGGGGGTGCTCGCCTTCGTGACGAACTTCATCCCCAACATCGGCTTCGTCATCGGCCTGATCCCGCCGGCCGTGGTTGCTCTGCTCGACGGAGGGCCGGGTCTGATGCTCGCGGTCATCGTCATGTACTGCGTGGTCAACCTGGTGATCCAGTCGATCATCCAGCCGCGGTACGTCGGCAACGCCGTGGGGCTGTCCACGACGCTGACGTTCCTCTCCCTCGTCTTCTGGACCTGGGTGCTGGGCCCCCTCGGTGCCCTGCTCGCTGTGCCGATGAGTCTGTTGTTCAAGGCGATCCTGGTCGAGGCGGATCCGGACGCGGGCTGGATGCTTCCCCTGATCAGCGGGCACCCCGAGGACGATCCTGCCGTCGAGCCGGCATGAGCCTGCGGCCGCGATCCTGGACACGCCCGGTCTGGGGGTTGGTGGGGCTGCTGATCGCCTACTACGCCTTCCCGGTCGACCTGGGCGGCTCGCTGGTGCCCGTCGCGCTCGGCATGGTGCTGACGTTCGGTGGTCTGGCGCTGCTCGCGACGATGCTGGCCAAGGAGCTTGGCCACGTCCGGCGCGGGCAGGTCGGGCGCGACCCCCAGGTCCTGGCCATGATGGTGGTGCTGCTCGTGATCTCGTCCTCGCTCGCGTTCTTCCTCGTCGACCTGCTGTGGCCGGGTGAGATCGTGGGCCTGGGCACCCGGACGGACGCGCTCTACTTCACGTTGAGCACGATGTCCACGGTCGGGTTCGGCGACGTGCACGCCGAGGGCCAGATCGCCCGCGGCATGGTCTGCTGCCTGATCGTCTTCAACGTGGTCGTGATCGCATCCCTTGTCCGGCTCGTGGCGGGTCGCAACGCGGCGAGGTCCTGACCTCTCACTGCAGAGGCCGAGCGGGCGCGCACCTCACGCATTGTGGGTGAGGACTGTCGGCTTCCCGGACGGCAGGCTGACCGGCATGGCTCCCTGGGTTGCAACTGCGCTGTTCGTGCTGGATCTGGCGATCAAGGTGATCGCGCTGGGGGTGGTGCCCAGGAACAGACGTCCCTCCAGCGGCATGGCGTGGCTCTTGGTGATCATGGTCATCCCGTTTCTCGGGCTCGTGATCTTCCTGGTCCTGGGGCGGACGAGGCTCGGGCGTCGGCGCCACGAGCAGCAGGCCGAGGTCAACGCCATCGTCGCGGAACGGACCGCGCAGGTGCCCACACTGGAGAACGACTTCCCCGGGCCCTCGTACGTGGAGTCTGTGGCCACACTGAACCGGAACCTGGGGGCGCAGCCGGCGATGCCCGGTAACCGGGTGGACCTGTTTCCCGGGTACCAGGACTCCATCGCGGCGATGACGGCCGAGATCGAGGCCGCCTCCACCTGGGTGCATGTGGAGTTCTACATCACGGCCTGGGACGAGGTGACGGGACCTTTCTACGAGGCGCTGGTGCGTGCGGCCGAGCGCGGGGTCACCGTCCGTCTGCTCTTCGACCACCTCGGGTCACGCGGCATTCCCGGATACAAGGAGTTCATAGCCCGGCTGGACACCACCGGGATCGAGTGGCACCCGATGCTGCCGATCCAGCCGCTCAAGGGCGAGTGGCGCCGCCCGGACCTGCGCAACCACCGCAAGATCCTGGTGGTCGACGGCGCCGTGGCGTTCACCGGGTCGCAGAACCTGATCGAGCCCGGCTACAACAAGCCCAAGAACCACGAGCTCGGACGCGAGTGGGTCGAACTGGTGGCGCGGGTGGAAGGTCCCGCGGTCAGCGCGCTCAACCTCCTCTTCGCGACCGACTGGTACAGCGAGACCGGGGTCAAGCTGACCCAGGAGATCGGCACGGCGTCGCCGCCGGCCGGCGAGATCGAAGGGCAGGTGATCCCGAGCGGGCCGGGCTTCGCGACCGAGAACAACCTGCGCGCCTTCACGACGTTGCTCTACTCGGCCCAGAGTCGGCTCTCGATCACCAGTCCCTACTTCGTGCCTGACGAGTCCCTCCTGTACGCGATCACCACCGCGGCCCAGCGCGGTGTCGACGTGGAGCTGTTCGTGAGCGAGGCCGGTGACCAGTTCATGGTGTACCACGCCCAGCGCTCCTACTACGAGGCGTTGCTGCGTGCGGGGGTTCGGATCTACATGTATCCCGCACCCGCGATCCTGCACTCGAAGTTCTTCAGCGTCGATGACGACGTCGCGGTGTTGGGCTCGAGCAACATGGACATGCGCTCGTTCGGCCTGAACTACGAAGTCTCGCTCATGCTCCTCGGACCAGAGGTCGTTGCCGAGATGCGCAAGGTCGAGGACACCTACCGGGCGATGTCCAAGGAGCTCACACTCGAGGACTGGTTGGCCCGCTCCCGAGGATCGGCCTACCTGGACAACGTGATGAGGCTGACCGCCGCTCTGCAGTGACAACCGCGCAGAGTTCACCCATCACGGATGACGTCGTCCGCCGCGGGTCACTCGAGAATCGGTGTCGCCGATGCGGACCATCGAGCGGCAGGAGGGCGCGCGGATGCGGATCAAGTCGCCCTTCGACAGGTCCACGGACGACCTGGCCGAGCTCACCAGCCGCGTGCAGGGCTCGTTCCTGGGCCGCTGCGTCCTGCGCTTCGTCCGGCTGGGGGGACTCGACCGGTGCATCGTGCTGTCCTCGCAGGCGTTCACGGCGCTCATCCCGCTGCTGATCCTCGCCGGCGCGCTCGCCCCTGCTGGTGACGAGACCGCCGTCGCCCAGAGCCTTATCCGGAAGTTCGGGCTGTCGGGGGACTCGGCCGACGCCGTGACCCAGCTCTTCACCACCCCGGCCGGCGGGTCGAGCGGCGTGGGCATCTTCAGCGCCTTCCTCCTGCTGTTCTCGGGAGTCTCGTTCACCCGCCGCCTCCAGCGGATGTACCGCGCAGCGTGGGAGCAGGAGAAGGCAGGGGTACGCGGCGGACTCTTTGCTGCCCTCGGTCTCATCGTCCTGATCGTCGAGGTGCTGGTCGCGTACGGGGCACGCAGCGTGTTCAGCCAGCTCCCACCCCCCTGGTTGTGGGCGCTCCCGGTCACGTTCGTGACCGGGCTGGTGTTGTGGACCTCGATCCCGTACCTGCTGCTCAACCGCCAGATGCACTGGCGCCGGCTGCTGTTCGCCGGCGCCACCGCGGGGGCGGGGACCACGGCATTCGGCGTGGCCACCACGGTGTACATGCCCCAGGTGGTGACCAGTTCCACCGAGGACTT
>Ga0111539_10004909_pt1 | contig 17404 bp, 13 predicted proteins | sample RhiMethybrSRZTD1_FD_79667 | JGI IMG/M metagenome (GOLD analysis project Ga0111539, IMG submission 79667) | Populus rhizosphere microbial communities from Tennessee, USA - Rhizosphere MetaG P. TD hybrid SRZTD1 (version 2) (version 2) | ecosystem: Host-associated > Plants > Roots > Rhizosphere >... | reverse complement strand
TTCTCACGCAAATCGCAGATCGAGACCAAACGAGTATTTGTGCGTGGCGTAAATCGACGAATGAATTGGTCCTGCTTGCCGGCATGTCGAACTATGAAGAGGGCAACTCGAACACGAGCGTGCGCGCGTATAATTTGGGCACTGATCGGGCGGATGACTTCGCGCCGCACGACGCCACCGCTGGCCCGCTGGCGATAGCAGATATCGATGGTGATGGCGACGAGGACCTGTTTGTAGGCGGTCGATGCATTCCGGGCCGATATCCGATGGCCGCGTCGTCCTTATTGCTCAAAAACACCGACAATCGCTTTGAGTTCGATCATTCCAATACGGCCGCGTTGACGAACATGGGCATGGTGAGTGGCGCCGCCTTTGCCGATGTCGACAACGACAAAGATCCGGACCTGGTCCTCGCTTGCGATTGGGGACCGATCCGAATTCTCAGCAATGACCGCGGGCGCTTCAATCCCTTGAATCCACCGGTCACTCTCACCTCTCAACCCTCAACTCTCAACTCACTGACGGGCTGGTGGACCGCTCTTGCAGTCGCCGACTTCGACCGGGACGGACGCCAGGACATCGTGGCATGCAATTGGGGTCGCAACACGCAGTATCAGAACCATCGCGCGAAGCCGCTGGAAATTGTGGGAACAGACCTCGATCACGATGCGATCCCGGATTGCATGATCGTCTGTTACGACGAAGCGCTTGGAAAGCGCGTGCCATTCCACGGTCTCGATTACGTCGGCAAAGCGATGCCATTTTTGCGCGAGCGCTTTGCGACCCACGAAGCCTTCGCGAAGGTTGGAATCGAGGAAATTTTTCCCGGGCAAGTAGACAACACGCTGAAGGCGGCGTGGCTCGATTCGACTGTGTTCCTCAATCGCGGAGACCGCTTTGAAGCGATTCCTCTTCCGGACGAAGCGCAAATGGCGCCCGCGTTCGGCGTCTGCGCGGCCGACTTTGACGGCGACGGCATTCAGGATTTGTTCCTTGCACAAAACTTTTTTGCGACGCATCCCGAGAGTCCGCGGCTGGACGCAGGGCCTGGTCTCGTGCTTCTCGGACAAGGCAACGGACGCTTCAAAGCACTGTCGGCCACAGAAAGTGGCGTCCGCGTTTTTGGCGAGCAGCGCGGTTGTGCCGCCGCGGATTTCGACCGCGATGGCCACGTCGATCTTGCCGTGACACAAAACGGCGCGGCGACCAAAGTCTTTCGCAATAAAGGAGCACGGCCCGCGAAAATAAACTTATGAACATTACGCGCAGAAATTTTCTCAAAGCCGCCGGAACACTGGCATTAGCCGCGCAAGCCCGCGAATCAGGCGCGCAAATTGCCGGTGAGCGGCCACAGTCCGTCGATGGCGTCACGGTTCTTAACCCCCGTGGCCGCGCGCCGGTGAGTCTGATCATCGACGACTCCACCTGTTTGGTTAATCTTGCGCACTTTTGCATTCCGCAATTCGCGGAGGTGTTTCCAGACCGCTACAAACAACGCTGGCAGGATCTTCCCGTCGAAATCCCCGACTCCTTTGTGCGCGAGTTCGGCGAATGGTGCGCCGAACGCGGCGTCCGCGGCAAATACAGCATCGTCCCCTACCCTGCGTGCGTCGGTTGGATGGATCGCGACATTCCCGGGTGGTCGAAAGGCGCGCTCGACGAGAGCCTCAAGCTGGTGCGCACGCTCATGATGCCGAACTGGGACATTCATCCCGAAATGGTGACGCACACATGGGTAATCGATACAAAGACCGGGCGGCCTTATCCGGAGCGCACGGATCGCTTCATGGAGAACTGGCGATGGACGGATGGCAGGTCAGTGGATGAAATTGCTGAATATATCAGCTACGCGTTGCGCATCCTCAAAAATGTTGAGCTTCCCTGCGAAGGAATGACGACGCCCGGTGGTTTTGGCAATCGCGTCCTGCCGGAACTTGCGCAGGCGACATTGCAGGCATGCCGGGAGGTGTTTCGCGTGGAGATTCCGCACTATTTTCGGCACCTTTACACCGACGACCGGAGTGTGGCTCCGCGCGTTGAGTATGCATCCGGCCTGGACATAAACGACCCGCGTTGTGTCGTTTCGATCATTGGCTGCACCGGCGACTGGTTCGGCGGGTGGGATGGGCTGGAGCGCGGGTCCGTGGATCAGTTCATCACCGCGGACTTGAAAGGTGGCAGGTTGCCCGAAGTGATCGCGCGCGGCGAACCGGCAATCATGGTCTGCCACTGGCCGGGCATTTATTTCAATGGAGAGAAGGTGGGCTTTAATATCTTCAAGCAAATCGTGGAGCGGCTGCACACGCGCTACGACAATTTGATCTGGATGAAGCTGAGCGAGATCGCGCGTTACTGGGCCGCGAAGGAACTGACGCGCATTGAAAAGACGCCCACCGGACTGCGCCTCCACGCACCGTTTGCCTCCCCGCTGTTTACGCTTCGCTGCAAAGCGCGACCGAACACGCCGCCGAAGATCGTCGTTGAAGGAAAGCCGCTGCCGTTGAGAGAAGTGAAAGCAACACTGGATCTGACAAGCAACACCTGGTCGCGCAGCGGCGACGACACGGCGACAATCTGCTTCGACCTGGCGAAGGGCTTGTCTGAGATTGTCCTCTAAGAACTTCGCACGCGTTTGACAAACCGGCTAATGCGCGCCGTGGCTTCCTGGATGCGCTCCAGGGAAGTCGCAAAGCAACAGCGCAAGTAGCCTTCGCCGCCAGGCCCAAAGGCTCCGCCCGGAACGCAGGCCACTTTTTCTTCCTCGAGCAACTTCACGGCGAAGTCCTTCGAACTTAAGCCCGTGGATTGGATGCACGGAAACGCGTAGAAGGAACCGCGCGGGAGGTGACATTTCAGGCCCATCTCATTCAGCCCGTGAACAATAAAGTTGCGGCGCAATTTGTACTGCTCGCGCATCTCAATGGTATCCGGTTCGCCATGTTCGATCGCTTCGATCGCGGCTTCCTGGCTGATGATGCTCGCGCACAGCATCGAGTATTGGTGAACGCGCATCATGGCTTCGATGATCTCGACCGGCCCGCAGGCGTAACCAATGCGGAAGCCAGTCATCGCGTACGCTTTCGAAAAGCCATGAAGAAAGATCGTGCGCTCGATCATGCCCGGCAACGACGCGATGCTCACGTGCTCCCCTTCAAAGGTCAGCTCGGAATAAATTTCGTCGGTGATCACGATCAGGTTGTGCCGCTGGACGACGCGCGCGATTTTTTCCAATTCGTCGCGGGTCATCGTGCCCCCCGTCGGGTTCGTGGGAAAATTCAGGACCAGCGCCTTGCTTCGAGGCGTAATGGCCTTCTCGATCGCTTCGGCGGTGACCGCAAAGCCGTTACCGGCGCTACACGAGACGGCGACCGGCACGCCGTGCGCCATGGCGATGCCCGGCGAGTAGCTGACGTAACACGGTTCGTGATAGATGACCTCGTCACCCGGATTGATGATCGCGCGAAACGCGAGGTCCATGGCTTCGCTTACACCCACGGCAATCAGGATTTGCCGTTTGGGATCGTACGTGACTTTGAAGTGCTTCTCGAGGCTGATGGCAATGGCTGTGCGCAGCCTTGGCAGTCCCAGATTCGATGTGTAGCTGGTGCGTCCGCGTTCCAACGCATAAATCGCCGCCTCGCGAATGTGCCACGGCGTGACGAAGTCTGGTTCGCCAACGCCGAGGGAAATTACGTCCTTCATTCCCTGGACGATGTCGAAAAAGTCACGGATGCCCGACCGCGGAATGTTGCGGACGTTGGCGGCGATGAACTTTTCAGCCTGGAATGACGTGGACATGTACGCTTGCGTTACGCGCAAATTGAAAGGAAGCGGCAGGCTGGCCGCAATGCAAATCGGTCAGCGCCGCAGTGGTTAAGCAGCGGCCTTGTCGCTCTTGCGGCGCATCAGCGGCTTGCTTTCGCCGAGGACCGTCTGCCGCGTAATCCGGATGCCGAGGATGTCGCCGCTGCTGGGGACGTCGAACATCACGTCCAGCATCAGCTTTTCCAGCAGGCTGCGGAGCGCGCGAGCGCCGGTGCCCTTCTTGCAAGCCTGGGAAGCGAGTTCCATCAACGCGTCAGGCGTAAACTCCAGCTCCACGCCTTCCATGGACATGAGCTTCGTGTACTGCTTGGTGAGCGCGTTCTTCGGTTCGGTGAGAATCGAAACCAATTGCTCTTCGGTGAGCTGTTCGAGCACGGTGACCATCGGCAAACGACCAATGAATTCCGGAATGAACCCGAAGCTGATCAAGTCCTCCGGCTCGACGTACTGGAGGACCTTGTGACGCTCGATTTCCGAAAGCTGATGCCCCTGCTCCACGGCGTTGAAACCCATCACGCGATGGCCAAGCCGCCGCTGAATGATCTTCTCCAATCCGACAAACGCGCCACCGCAGATGAACAGGATCCCCGTCGTGTTGACGCGAATATACTCCTGTTGCGGGTGCTTGCGACCGCCCTGCGGGGGTACGTTGCAAACCGTGCCTTCCAAAATTTTCAACAAAGCCTGCTGGACGCCCTCACCAGAAACGTCGCGCGTGAGCGACACGTTCTCGGTTTTGCGCGCAATCTTGTCGATTTCGTCGATGTAGACGATACCGCGCTGCGCGCGCTTCACGTCGTAGTCCGCATTCTGCAGCAGGCGCAGGATGATATTTTCAACATCTTCGCCGACGTAACCGGCCTCGGTGAGCGTTGTGGCATCCGCAATTGCGAAGGGCACATCCAGGATTTTGGCAAGCGTTCGCGCGAGCAAAGTTTTACCTGAACCCGTGTTGCCAATGAGCAACAGGTTGCTTTTTTCGATCTCCACGTCACCGTGCCGCGACGAAGATGACCATTCATCCTGCCCGCGTGGCGCCGGTTCGCTCAGGATGCGCTTGTAGTGATTGTGCACTGCGACCGAGATCGTCTTTTTAGCGTGGTCCTGGCCCACGCAATGAAGATCGAGATGGCGTTTGATTTCGGCCGGCTTGGGCACCTGGTGCACGACCTGCGGCGCCGGCTTCTTCGGCTCCGCGAGCAATTCCTTGTCGAGCACGTTCTTGCAGAGGACGACGCAGTTGTCGCAAATGTAAACGCCCGGCCCGGCAATGAGCTTTTTGACCTCGGCGTGGGACTTTCCGCAAAAGCTGCAGAGGGTGATGTTGGTCGGGCGCGCCATGCAGCTTAGTCTTTCTTGGTCTCAATCAGGCCTGGGATTTCCTTCCGTGATTGCACGACCTCATCAACGAGCCCGTAAGCTTTTGCTTCGTCGGGGCTCATGAAGTTGTCTCGATCGCAATCCCGCTCCACCTGCTCGATGGGTTTGCCGGTATGCTTCGAAATGATGCCGTTCAGGCGGTGCTTCAGCTTGAGCATGTATTTGACGCGAATCTCGACGTCGCTGGCCGCGCCCTCGGCCCCGCCGAGGACCTGGTGAATCATCACGTTGGCGTTGGGCAACGCGTAGCGTTTGCCTTTGGTGCCGCCGCACAACAGCACGGCTCCCATGCTCGCGGCCTGCCCAATGCAATACGTGTTCACGTCGCACGTGAGAAATTGCATCGTATCATAGACCGCCAAGCCGGCCGTCACGCTGCCGCCGGGAGAATTAATATAAAGGTGAATGTCCTTTTTCGGATCGGTCATTTGCAGGAAAAGCAACTGCGCGATGATCGCGTTGGCAACCATGTCATCGACCGGCGTGCCCAAAAAAACGATTCGATCGACTAAAAGTCTTGAGTAAATGTCGTAAGCGCGCTCGCCACGGCCAGTCTGCTCCACGACATACGGAATGAAATTCTGAGCCATACAAGTGTTTCGAATTGTTAACGAACGTATCTCAATCACGCACAAAGCGTCAAGCGTAGCAACTTCGCGTACGCCTCTAGGTGAATCCCCTAACGCAAACTTAATTTGCTTTCTTCCGGCAGATTCGCAACTACAGATTGCCTATGACGTTTCAAGCCGAACACTTTGGCGTCGCCGCGTCGGACGCCGACACATTGAAAGAGTGGTACCTGCGCGTATTTGAGGCCAAAGTGCTTCGCAAGCTCAATGACACGCCCCCGGCCTGGCTCCTGGAACTTGCGGGCGGATTTTGGATCGAGATTTATACTGCGGAGTCGAAAATCGCGCCGCAAGCGAACCGAGTGGCCGGCTGGCGGCACCTTGCGCTGCGCGTTGAGAGCATCGACGCGGGGCGCGAACATCTTGCGGCCAAGGGTGTTGCGTTTGAAGAGGCGATCAAACCCGCAGGTGGAGGCGGCAAGGTTTTGTTCTTCTCCGATCCGGAGGGCAATCTTTTCCACCTCATCGAACGGCCATCAGGTTGGCGGGCGAGAGGCTTTTAGTTGGCCCCCTCCTTACGTCGGGGGTTACAAGGCATCAGGGCTAACCCGCGGCCAAAGCAAAACAAACGCGCTCGCAAATTCCTGGGGCCTAGTCCGAAGCGCCTCGTTAATTTGTGCGCTCGTGAACCATTCGCCACGCTCGATCTCTTCCGGGTGCAGGCAAAACGGCCCTTCGCACTCGTAGCGATAAACCCACACGTGTTCCTGGGCGGTCTCTGAGCACGCGGCGATCTTGAACAAGCGCTCGGGCGGATGATTCGCAACAATTCCCAACTCCTCGCTTAACTCACGGACAGCGCACGCATCGTAATCTTCGCCCGCCTCAAGATGGCCCGAAGCCGAGGAGTCCCAGGCTCCCGGAAAGGTGTCCTTCGTCATCGAGCGTTTCTGCAGAAAAAGCTCACCGCGCGCATTGAAAACAAGCACATGCACGGCCCGGTGCATCAGTCCCAAACGATGGACCTCTTTGCGCGTATTCTGTCCGATGACTTCATCGGCCGCGTTGCAAACGTCGAAGATCTCGTCGCTCATGGTTTGGAAAGCTGACGAGTCAAAGTAACATACTGCTCAAGGCTCACTGTCTCAGCGCGAGCTGTCTCGGGAATCTGCGCAGCTTGAAAGGCTGCACTGACGCGATCCGCCGGCCAGTCTTCGCGCAGCAGCTTCATCATCATCTTGCGGCGCTGCGAAAAGCTTCGTTTCACAATGTTCGTGAACGCCAACTGCAAGCCGTGGTCGAGCAACAGCTTCACGCGACGCCTCAAGGTAACGCACGCAGAGTCAACGTCCGGCGGCGGAAAAAACGAGCCGCTCGGGATTTTGAAGAACCTTTCAGGTTGAAAGTTCAACTGCACGAGCAGCGTAAGGATTCCATAGTCTTCGCTTCCGACCCGCGCGACGATACGCTGAACGACTTCGAGTTGCAGCGTGACGGTCATGAGTCGCGGTGGACGCCTGGCCTGCGCGAGTTCAACCAGAATGGGTGAACCCACCGAATACGGCAGGTTGGCCACCAACTTCCACTCGCTCCAATCACGGCGCTCGTTCTTCAAGTAATCGAGCGCGTCCGCATGCAACAGCGTCAGATTCCGCTTCTTCGCGAGGCGCCTTGTAAGCACCTCTACCAACCGCGCGTCTTTTTCAATCGCCAGCACTTCTCCGGTTCGCTCCACGAGTAGCTCGGTTAACGGTCCCAACCCCGGGCCAACTTCAAGAACCCTGTCACCGGAGCTCAACCCCGCTGCCGCGGCAATCCGCCTCAACTGATTTGCGTCCTGCAGAAAATTTTGGCCCAACGACTTCGTCAGTTGAATCCCACCCTCCGCCAATATTTGCCGCATCTCGGACAGCTTCATGCTACCTCTCGCAGAACGCAATCGAGCTCGCGGACGGTGTGGCGCAATTGTGCCTTGCTGATGACGAGCGGCGGAGTGAGTCCGATTACGTTCCCGTCTGCGCTTTCCGGCAGCACAATGAACCCGCGCCGCAACATCGCTTTTACCACTCGCATCGTCACGTCTGTCGCCGGTCCACCCGACGCGTCGCGCACTTCCAAACCCACCATTAAACCAAGTCCTCGTGGTTGCAAACGCAGTCCCGGAGCGCGCACCCTCGCCAGCGACTCCAAAAGATCGGTCCCGCGCTCCGCCGCCGTGTCTACGAGCCCTCGTGATTTGATTTCCGCGATGTTCGCCAGAGCCATCGCACAACCTACGGGGTGTCCCAGGAACGTGCTCGTGTGAATTGCTTCACCACGGGATTTTGGCCAGGCGCGTTCGATCAATGCGCTTTTGCCCACGCACGCCGAAATCGGGAACCCACCCGAGAGGGCTTTTCCCAGGCAAACAATATCTGGAACCGTGCCGGTGTGTTCGCACGCGAACCAGCGGCCCGTGCGGCCAAACCCGGTATAGATTTCATCGACGATCAAAACTGCGCCTGAGTCATCGCAAAACTTGCGCAACATCGGCAGAAGTTCGGGCGCGGGAACGCGTATCCCGGCACGGCCCTGAATTGGTTCTACGAGAATCGCGCCGACGTCGCCCCGCGCCATCGCATTTTCAACCCGCCGCTCCGTGCTAATTAACTCGTCCTGGTTAGTCGGAAACGGCACGAACTCGCCGAACTCGCCTAATTGCGACGCGAAGGGCTCGCGAAACATTTGCCTGTGCGTTGCGTTCAGGGCTCCATAACCCAATCCGTGGTACGCGCCTTCGAATGCAATCACCTTTCGTTTGCCAGTGATGAGCATCGCGGTTTTCAACGCGGCTTCGACCGCCTCGAATCCGGAGTTGCAGAAAATTGTCCGGCCTTTGCCCGCGCGCCAACGCTCGAAAGTGAGACGGCTTAATTCACGCGCCAGTTCCGCCTTGAGCGGGTGCGGATGCACGTCGCCCATCGCGTGGAGCAATCTGGCCATCTGTCGCTGGCCGGCGCGCACGATTCGCGGATTCACGTGGCCCGCCGCGCACACCCCAAAAGCCGCGGTCAAATCCAGGTATTTGCGCCCGCGATCATCCCACACGTGCACGCCCCTGGCCCGCGCCCAAACGATGGGCCACGATCCGTCCGGCTCGATGAAGGTGACGTTCGGCGATTCGTACTCGCGAAGGAGTCTGAGCGCGGTCCTCATGGCTCGCGGTGGAGCAACTTCCAAACGCGCAGCGCCTCGGTCACACTCCACGCCTGGGCATCGCAGCCACGCTGTTGATGCGGCGCGTCACCATCGACGATCTCCGGTAAATGACCGATGCACCCTTCGACGAGCAACCGATCGATGCTGCCCAAGTACGCGCGCGCCGCGGCGACCGCCGCGGGATCAAAGTTCCACGCCCGCGCGAGCGCTTCGCAAAATGCCGGGAACGTCCAGGTCCACGCCGTACCATTGTGGTACGCGACTTTGCGGCGCGTATCTTCGTCCCCTTCGTAGCGGCCTACATAGGGCTCATCGGGCTTGTTCAACAACCGGCCATCGTTGCCAAAAACCGGCAGCGGTGGATTGACTGGCAACGGTGCGAGCGTCCGCAGCGCGCCGGGCACGACGAGATGTCGCGCGGCTGCTTCCACGGCCCGTTGCGCGCGCGGCCCGGTCAGCAGCCCAAGGCTGATCGCAAAGAGAAAGTTGCTTCGCAGCGAATTGTCGCGCACGGCCGAGGCCGCGGAGCCCCGTTCTCTTGCGATGAGCAAGTCGGCAGGATAACCGCAGTCGTCCATCCAGAAGAGCGAGTCGAGTGATTGAGTCGCGCGCTGCGCGAGCATTCCAATACTCTCGTCCGCCCGCTGAAGATTCAGCCGCTCGAGTTGCCGCAACAATCGGATCCACAAAGCCTGGATCTCGATCGGATAACCCTCACGCGGCGTACCCGCCGGATGATTGGTGTCCATCCACGTGAAGTGACTTGGGCTCCAGACCAGCGCGGAGTCGACATCGACGCGAATTCCATTAGGCGTGCCTTTGAGGTAAGCACCGGCGATGCTGCGCAGCACATCGGCAATCGTGCGCCCTTGCGCGTCAACGGCCAGTGAATAAACCTCCGACCCCAAAATCGCCGCCAGTTCTTCGCAGACGACTCCGTACCAGAGCGGCGCGTCACTCGTGTCGCGGTTCGAGGCATCTTCGCCGTAGACTGTATTTGGCAAGGTGCCGTCCCGTTCAAATTTCCCAAACGTGACGAGGAGTTGCCTGACCTCGTCCACCATGCCGGCGGCGAGCATCCCGCGCGCGCAGATCAGCGAATCGCGGCCCCATTCCAGGAACCACGGATAACCCGCGATCACGCCTTTGACGCTGTCGCGCTTCGCCATGAACGCCTGGATTGCGATGGCGAGTTGCCGCGCAAACGCGTTCGGCGTGGCAACGCCAGCGCGCTGGATCGCGAGCTGATTACGCTCGTAACGGTCCGAACGAAACGATGCCAGCGATAACGCGTTCTGCCCTTGCGGCTCGGCAGTGAGCGAAAGCGTGACTGATGAATCCTTCTCCAGAGGCAAGTCAAACCAGCCCGGGCTATAGGCATCGCCACTGCCGGTTTGCCCCCGACTCGCTTCAACGGAATGCGGAATCCCGACGCTCCATTCTGCTTCATGATGATACACGCCCCGATCAGCGACCGCGCGAAGCTGACGATCCGCCGCGGGCGCAAACACAAATCCGATCGCATCGTTCAACGCGTGTGCGTGCGCTGTGAAGTGGTGCTCGCTCCCGCCATTGCGGAGGGTCTCCCAATGGAAATTGCGGTCCTCGATATCCACGCGCACCGTGAGACTCACATGACAGCGCTCGGGCAAATCCGTGCCGACAGCCGGCTTGCCGCGGGGTCGCACGAAACGAAACACGGTCGTGTTCTCGCCTTCGCTCATGTCGGCCAGCAGGCGAACTTCGACGGCGCGGCCGTCACCGGCGCTTGCGACAAAGCGCCACTCGGCCGGAGGTCCAGGCGTGAAGCTGATGAGGCTGGTTTGATCGAGCGGGGAAATGAACCCATCGGCCACGACCCATGCTCGGATTCGCTTCACGAAGACGTGGCGATCCACTGGGAGAGCCGAGTGCAGGTTGGCGGCGAGCACGCAGTCGTATTTCGAATCAATGCGTCCCAGGTTGACACGCAGGCGCGCCATTCCTCCTCGACCGTTCGTGAGGAGAACCGAGGGGCTCCCCTGGGAAGTCGGCTGCTCTTTGAAAAATCCTGCGGGGAGGTTGTCCAACTTCACATCGGGCGTCGCGCTGACAATCCGCACGACTCCGTCAATCCGTTGTTGCTCGGCCGTGAACCGTTCGACACGAAGCACGCCCTCGCCCGCGGACAAATCGGGGCCAAAGAACGCGTAATGAAAACCGAGAGCCGAAACCGATTCAACGTGTTCGGGCCGGTCGTTCAATTTCAGAGTGGCCCGAAAACGAGCCTTGTCTCGCAAAAGCAACCAGTGGCGCGGAGGAACCAGCGTGACCTTCTTGACATCAGCGACTGACCACGTCACCACGGGCACATAACGAACCGCCGCGAGGGTATTCTCCACCGCTTCCAGCAAATCGGGCAGCGCGACTGTTTCATCGAGATAGCTGATCGCCGATAAAAAGGCGGCAGGGCTCGCCTCGACGCGCCGCGCCAAGTCACGCCATGAGTAAGCTCCGATTGCTTCGGCCGGCAAGGCTCTGGCCAGCGCGCAAATCCCCCAGGCCGCCTGTGCTCGCGCCAGGCGGTACGCTTCGCCGTGCAGACCTGCCGGCGTGGGCGCGACCGCAAGGCACCGGCATTCCCCGGCAGCCAGCCGAAACGAAGCGCTTTTCCCCGCGTGCTTTACGGCTATGTTCTCGCTGACCAGAAGGTCGTGCTTCGGCTCTCCCAACTCCTCGAAGGTCACGCTGCTGAGAAGAAATTCATGGGCACTCTTCGGATCAGTATTGACGAGCACCAGCACCCGGTCCAACCCCTCCGCCGATGTGCGGCTCAGCGCGAACACGGGCGATTCATCGCCACTCAATCGCAGCAACGTTGCGCCGTCCAGGAAGCACGGGTGATCGGAAATGAGCACGTTTAACTTCGCCAGTTCCTCGACGATGTTTTCCTCTTTGTCCCAGGACAATCCGCGGCTTTCGTGCACTTGCAATTTCTCCTTCGCAAACCATTCCACGCCGCACGTAAAGCCGAAGCCACCGTTCACACTCGCGAGCGCGCACAGTCGATTGCGCAGCAACGACCACGTGCGCCCCAACCGCGCCAACCGCTCGTTGTCGTGCGTCTCACTGTAGTGCACGTAGAGGCCGACGCGCTCGCTCTGTCGCACGCTGTAGTCCAGGTACGCGGCCACGTCACGCGCCGAGTAATTCTGAAACAATTCCGAGTAGGCCCACTGCATCCCGCCCTCGGTGAGCAAGTCTTCCGTGGCTCGCCACGAACCGCCAAGGCCTTCCAACAGAAAAATAGTTTGCGGAAATTCGTCGAGCACACGCGCGGTAATGTACCGCCACGCCGGCACTGGAATCTTGTATCCGGCGTCGCAGCGAAAACCGTCAACGCCACGCCGGCACCACGTCAGAAACACTGACGCCAACTCCTCCCACAACGGAGGGTTGCTGTGGTTCAACTCGACGAGGTCCTCCCAGGTCACGCCCCACGCGCCGGGACTGACGAACATGCCGCGATCATCCCGGACAAACCATTCCGGGTGACGCTCCCAAAGCGTCGATCCCCACCCGGTGTGGTTTGCCACGACATCCAAAAATACACGACCCCCTTGCGCGTGTGTTTCGTAGGTCAGTTCGCAGAATTGTTCCACGCCTGTCGTTCGCTTATCGAACTCCACCAACAAAGGATCAACGGTCGTAAGGTCTTGCACCGCGTACGGGCTGCCGAATCGTCCGAACCGCGCGAACGTCGTGGGCGTCGGATTCACCGGCAGCAAGTGCAGAATGCGACAGCCAAGCCGATCGATAATGTGCGGCAATTGCGTAACGAGATCGCGAAATTTCCCCGACGGTGGGATTACCGTGTAACCCTGCGCGTCCAATTGCTTCAACCGCGCTTCCACCGTTAGCCGCTCGGTCGATTTGGCCGTGCGCGTCTCTCCAAACATCCGCACAAAGGCGCAGTAGATCGTGTTGGCAGATCGATACGCGTCGGGATGGACGCTGATTCCCACGTCCGGACCTTCCGGCCAGTGCTGAGCGCCTTGTGGATCGACCGCGTACGCCTTCGCTTTGAAATAGCCCGTCTCCGTCAGCGCGATTTCCCTATGCCACAACGTGCCGGCAGCTTCGAGCGGAATGTCGTGCCACGAACTGCTCGCCGGATCGAGCCCTCCCGTGTGCGCGTGAATGATTTCCTTTCGCAGCGCCGCCGCGCGCCCGAGATTCGTGCGCAACAGTGCGCGCCAGCCCAGGGGTAACGCGCTGCCATCGCTCCATTGAAGAGCGAAGGACAAACGATCTCCCGCGTAGCGCAGAACGCGCCCGCCGGGTGCGGGTGTCATGACTAATCTCTGCATCGGCTCGGACGAGCAAAGTTACGGCGGCCAGCTTTGGAGGCGAGCCATTTTCGGAGGGTTCTTGAGATCATAACTAACGCTTGACAACCCCTGTGCCGAACCTAATGTCGGCCTTATTAAAGCGTTTGGGGGAGACGTACCAGTTGAGCAACGCTATGCCGTGAGCCGATACAAATTCGGCTGGTTCCGCGCCCCCGGAGCTTGACACGGAAGGAGTAAGTTATGGCGAGTGGCAAGGTCAAGTGGTTCGACAATAAAAAGGGCTTTGGCTTCATAGCCCAGGACACCGGCCAGGACATCTTCGTGCATCACTCCTGTATTCAGGGGAAGGGCTTCAAAACCCTTCATGAGGGTGAGCTTGTGAACTTCGAACTGGTCAACGGTGATAAAGGCCCAAAAGCCGTCAATGTCCAGCGCACGCGACCGACGTAACAGTTTTGTTCGATTTTCCGTCTCAGTACGCCTAAGCTGATTCGATGTCGCTTAGGGCCGACCAACTCGTTTCGAGCCTCTACGTCCACGTGCCATTTTGCGCGCACAAATGCTCCTATTGCGCGTTCTATTCGGAGGCGAGCAGCGGGGAATTGATCGAGCGTTACACCGGGGCGCTCGTGCGCGAGCTCGAATTGGTCGCACACGACCTAACGCCAGCGACAGTCTTCTTCGGCGGCGGCACGCCATCGATTCTCAACCTGAAACAATGGCGGCGCATCCTCGAAGCCATGCAGCGCCTTGGCCTGGTGGGCGCAACGGAATGGACCATCGAGAGCAATCCCGCCACCGTTTCCCCGGACAAGGCAAAACTTTGGCGCGACTTCGGGGTCAATCGCGTCTCCATGGGAGTGCAATCGCTCGATGACGACCTGCTCGATCGGCTCGGTCGAATCCACAGCCGCGAGATGGTCTTCAAATCGTATGACATTTTGCGGCGCGCTGGATTCAACAACGTCAACCTCGATTTGATGTTCGCCATTCCCGGTCAAACCATCGCCGTCTGGCAGCGCACGCTTGATGAGACCATCGCGCTCGGCAGCGAGCACCTTTCCTGTTACGAAGTCATTTATGAGGAGGACACGCCGCTCTTTGCGCAACTCGCCGCAGGGCAAATCAGCGTGGACGAAGACCTCGCCTGCGAGATGCACGAGTTGTTGGTTGAACGCGCGAGCGCCGCGGGTTTCGTGCAATACGAAATCGCCAATTTTGCGCGCAACAACTCGGCCACTGTCGATGATCTGCCTTCGCGCGCCTGCCGGCACAACGTTAATTACTGGCGCGGCGGCTCTTACTATGGGCTTGGTCCGAGTGCCGCAGGCTATGTGCGTGGCGCGCGCACGAAAAACTGGTCGAACACGCAACTCTACTGCGAGCGCCTCGAGCGCGGCGAACGGGCCATTGAAACGGTCGAGGAGTTGACGCCGCTGAAACGCGCCGGTGAAACGGCCGCCTTTGGTCTCCGCATGAACGCCGGGTGGCCGCTCGTAGAATTTCGCTCCGTCACCGGTTTCGACCTACGGTCCGAATGGCAGACCGAAATCTCCACCTTGGTTTCGCGTGGCTGGGCCGACCTCTCCTCCGACCGCTTTCGTCTCACCCGCAACGGTCTCCGCTTTGCCGACGCCGCCGCGGAAATGTTTTTGCGTTAGTTGTAACCTTAAGGACCGGTGGGGCGTCATTGCCTACAGACGGTGTTAAAAGCGGCCTCTAATAATCAAACATAAAGGAAATATAGATGAAGAACAAAACAGTTACCCTCCTCGCCCTGATTGCTGGGCTGAGCGCAGTTTCGATCATTGCGCAAGATGCTCCGCCCCCGGGCGGTCAACCGCGGCCTCCCGGCCGTGAACGTGGGCCCGGCGGTGCTGGCGGCGCCGAAGGTGGGATGAGAATGCGATTGCCATTAATGGCCGCCCTCGACACAAACAACGACAACACCATCGACGAAAAGGAAATCGAGCAGGCCAGCAAATCGCTGAAGACGCTCGACAAGAATAGCGATGGAAAACTCACTCCCGACGAATTGCGCCCTCAGCGGCCTGACCGACCTGGTCAACCAGGCCAAACCGGTGAACGGCCCGCACGTCCGGCACCACCGCAATAATAGAATTCCAAGATTGATTGCGACAGCGCCCAGTCAAAATGGGCGCTGTTTTCGTTTTGCCCGCACGGATCGTGCGGCGGCTCGGGGAGGCTTGCGTTATCAAAGCGGACATTGTTTAAATCCCGCACCCGGCACAGTTCTGATGACGCGCGTGTTTCGAACCGTTACCTGGCGCAAGCTGCAATGGCCGCTTCTTGCGCTCGCGCTGGTTCTGCTGTTCAACTTGGCTTTCACCAAAGATTTCTTCGAATTCACGGTACGCGATGGACGCCTCTACGGAAGCGTCGTGGATATTTTCAATCGCGCCGCGCCCGTGATGTTGCTCGCCCTGGGCATGACGCTCGTCATCGCCACAGGCGGTGTCGATTTGTCCGTCGGCGCAGTGATGGCAATCAGTGGCGCAACGGCGGCCCTGCTCATCACAAAAGCCGATCCTGGCGTGCCTGCTGTGATTGCTGCCTCACTCGGCATCGCGCTTGTTGCTGGAATTTGGAATGGAATTCTGGTCGGAGTCTTTCAAGTGCCGCCGATCGTGGCCACCCTCATTCTGATGGTTTCAGGGCGAGGTATCGCACAGTTGCTCACCGGAGGGCAGATTATCACCTTCCAAAATCGCGCACTCGAATTCATCGGTCGCGGGAGTTTCCTTGGTCTGCCTTTTACGATGACGCTGGTCCTGCTCGTCTTTCTCATCGTTGTCTTTCTCCAAACGAAAACCGCCGCGGGATTGTTCATCGAGTCCACGGGCGACAACGAGACCGCGAGCCGTTACGCAGGTGTGAACACGCGCGCTGTAAAATTGATGGTGTATTCCTTTTGCGCACTTTGCGCGGGCATCGCCGGACTCATCGTGACCACGAACATTGCCGCTGCAGACGCGAACAATGCGGGGCTTTGGCTGGAGTTGGATGCAATCCTCGCAACAGTGATCGGCGGCACGGCACTGACCGGCGGGCGCTTTTACCCTCTCGGCTCAATTGTCGGCGCGATCCTCATTCAGACGCTGACGACGACGATCCTGACCAAAGGCGTGCCGGTCGAATTCACGCTCGTCGTAAAGGCCGTCGTCATCATCGCCGTTTGTTTGCTGCAGTCTGAGGAATTCCGCAAACTGGTCTGGCGACGCAAGGTGGCAGCGTGAAGGCGCTCCAACGCAACATTCCATTTCTGGCCACGTTGAGCGTTTGCGTGCTGCTCTACATGGCGGCGGGAGTGAAGTACGAAGGCTTTTTCTCCGCGCGAGTACTTCTGAATTTTTTGTCCGATAACGCTGTGCTTGGGGTCGCCGCAATTGGGCTCACGTTTGTAATTCTCTCCGGAGGCATCGATCTCTCCGTCGGGAGCGTGGTCGGCCTGGTGAGCATCGTTCTCGCGATCCTTGTCGATGGCACAGGTCTCCCCCCCACGCTGGCAATTGCGCTGGTTCTCGCTGGCGGAACGATTTTTGGCGCCGGTATGGGCACGCTGATTCACTATTACGCGCTGCCCGCGTTTTTGGTGACGCTCGGTGGGATGTTCTTCGCGCGCGGCCTCGGTTTCATGATCAAGCTTGAGTCCATGCCCATCACGAAGCTCAACGCAATTGTCGATGGGATGACCGTCTCTCTCGGTGAGCGTTATGAATTACCTGCGACCGCCCTCGTATTTCTTGTGCTGCTGGCGCTGGCAATTGGCGTCGCGCACTTTACCCGCTTTGGTCGCAACGTCTACGCGGTGGGCGGCAGCGAGCCATCCGCCGTGTTGATGGGGCTCCCGGTCGCGCGCACCAAAGTCGGCGTGTACGCGCTCAGTGGATTCTGCTCTGCGCTCGCTGGCGTGGTATACACGTTTTACACCTCGTCAGGGAACCCGACCGCCGGCACGGGCCTCGAACTCGACGCCATAGCAGCAGTCGTCGTGGGCGGCACATTGCTCAGCGGCGGCGTGGGCCTGGTCGCCGGCACGCTCATTGGCGTGCTCATCTTTGGCATGATCCAAACGATCAT
>Ga0111539_10004906_pt1 | contig 17416 bp, 16 predicted proteins | sample RhiMethybrSRZTD1_FD_79667 | JGI IMG/M metagenome (GOLD analysis project Ga0111539, IMG submission 79667) | Populus rhizosphere microbial communities from Tennessee, USA - Rhizosphere MetaG P. TD hybrid SRZTD1 (version 2) (version 2) | ecosystem: Host-associated > Plants > Roots > Rhizosphere >... | reverse complement strand
TGGACAAAATTCTTCTTTAATTATTATTTCGAAAGGCGCCTACTTTTATACTGATAATCAGATAGTTAAATAGGATTTTGATCTTCCTCAAGAATTCTTAATTGCCGATCCGCTTACATGGTTGAAACTTTTTAAAAGCGGGCAAGACAATGCGGCGAATATTAATATTTCATTACGATTTATACATCCTATCCGTATTTACACGGATCAATGAAGGATGATTTCAGACTCGATCTCGTCAACATCAACAGTACCATGCTGATTTATTTGTGAAAGCTTTATCTTTTTTAGTTCGTTGATCAAAACCGGATCATATTTCGCAACCACTCTCACATAGTTTTCGGTGAAGCCATGCATGTATCCGTTCTCTACATCATTCTCAAAGAGAACAGTAAATTCCTTCCCGAGGTTATCCTCATAAAACTTTCTACGCTTCTTGTCAGAAAGGATGTGAAGCATTCGTGAGCGCTCAGCCCGTTTGCTTGCTGATACCGATCCACCCATCAACGCTGCTGGAGTATTTTCACGCTCTGAATAGGTAAATACATGCAGGTAGGAGATATCAAGCTCATTGAGGAATTGATAGGTTTCTAAAAAGTCATCTTCAGATTCGCCGGGAAATCCAACGATCACGTCTACACCTATACAACAATGTGGCATCTTCGTTTTAATGGAGTTTACGCGGTCTGCATAAAGCTCCCGGAGATATCTCCTCTTCATCAGTTTGAGGATCTTGTCGGATCCGGATTGAAGAGGAACATGGAAGTGCGGAACAAAACGTTTCGATTGAGATACAAAAGAAATGACTTCATCCGTGAGAAGATTTGGTTCAATAGAAGATATACGGAACCGCTCGATTCCATCGACCTCGTCCAATGCCTTCGCCAGGTCAATAAATCTCTCAATGCGTTTACCATCCTGAATCCCGAAGTCGCCGGTATTAACTCCGGTGAGCACGATCTCCTTCACTTCAGTTGTTGCAATCTCATTCGCCGTCTTCAGAATGTTTTCAATACTGTCGCTTCGGCTATTCCCTCGTGCCAACGGTATCGTACAAAATGTGCATGAGTAATCGCACCCATCCTGAACTTTCAGGAAAGTTCGCGTCCTATCGTTAATGGAGTATGAAGTATTAAACCGGTTGGCATTTTCTATGTCGGAAGCAAAAACCTCAGGCTGGGGTTTGCGCACAAATCCATCGAGCAACTCTACCAGTCTGAATTTTTCGGCAGCGCCGAGCACGGCATCGACACCGGGTATTTCCGCGATCTCCTTAGGCTTCAGTTGTGCGTAACACCCTATAATGGCGACGTAGCCGTCCGGCGAAATACCTCGGGCTTCACGCACGATCTTGTGACACTTCTTATCGGCGTTTTCCGTAACCGAGCAGGTGTTGATAATAAAAATGTCTGGAGAATCGGTAAAGTCTACCTTCCTGTATCCCTTTTCCTCAAACAACCTGGAGATCGTAGAGGTCTCCGAGTAGTTGAGCTTGCATCCCAAGGTATAAAAAGCGACTTTTTTCATATCGAAGGGGCAAATTTAGTAAAGGTTTTCGGGAATGCCTTACGTTCTAAAGGAGCCGTCGAAGATAGTTGATTTGGCCCAAGTGGTAGCCCAGATGGGATGCTAGGTGGATAAGAAAATAAGACGTTGTCATTGAATAGGAGAATACCTGTTCCGGGTAAGTATCATCAACTATGTTAGGATCCAATTTTTCCAACGCTGACCTCACAGCCACCCTCGTTTTCTGAATCTCTGAAATCAAGGTATCGCGAGAAATGTTCCTTACAGCAAATTCGCGATCCCTGTTTCTTTTATAATCTGAGCCACCTAGCACAGCTCCGATGTAGTGCTGAAGATTTCCACACAGGTGAAGGCAGAGATTTCCCGCAGGGTTTTTAATTGTGCCCGCAATCGTCCACAACGTTTCTTCCGAGGGATATAACGATATTTCTTCCTCAAGTCTTTTGAGATCCCGATCGAGGATGGTTTGTATCGAATAAATAAATGGATTCTCCATCACGCCGACTGAAGGTATTTTTCGATACCGCTGATTTTTTTGTCCAGCTCATCCGTTACCTTGACAAAATCTTCCCGGGATTTTAGTTTGGATTGAACGGCGATATAGAACTTTATCTTTGGTTCAGTACCAGAAGGCCGTACCGATACTTTACTTCCATCTTCAAGGTAGAATTGAAGTACATCTGACACCGGGAAATCAAGCTTTGACTCCTGACCGGTTACCAGGTTCGTTTCTTTAAGGAACTTATAATCTAGCAGGCGTACAACGCGGCTTCCGATAATTTCTTTAGGAGGATTGTTTCTGAACTTTTCCATCATAGCCTTGATCTCCTGCTCACCTTGTTGACCTTTCTTCGTTACATTTAGTAGATTCTCTTTGTAATATCCGAAGTCAACATACATATCAATCAGCCAATCATACATCGACTTGCCTTCATCGGTAGCGCTTGCCGCCATCGCAGCGAAGAAGGCACAAGCTGATACTGCGTCCTTATCGCGAACAAAATCGCCGACCATGTAACCATAGCTCTCTTCGCCGGCGGCAATAAATCTTTTCTTACCATCGAACTTGCCCATAAGCTCAGCGATGTATTTGAATCCGGTCAGCGTATTATAACATTCTATATTGAGTTTGGCAGCCATTGTGTCCACCAGCTCTGACGTTACAATGGTTTTCGCGATGTAAGCATTCTTCTTGTCCTTCAAACTTTTAAGAATAAAATACATCATCAGACTAAATGCCTGATTTCCATTCAACAGGATGAACTCACCATCTGACTTACGCACACCGATGCCCACACGGTCTGTATCTGGATCAGTGGCCATTACCATCGTGGCGCCCACTGCTTTTCCTTTCTTGATCACCATTTCCATCGCCGACTTTTCTTCGGGATTCGGAGATTGTACGGTTGGAAAATTTCCATCGGGTGTTTTTTGCTCCTCTACAACCTGTATGTTGGTAAAACCAATTTGTTTCAGACATTCCGGAACCATCGTAATTCCAGCACCATGAATGCTTGTATAAACCAACGGAATGTTTTTGTGCTTTTCGATTACACTTCGATTAGGGATGAGTTTCTTTACTTCTTCGTAATAAGCCTTTTCCACTTCCGGACCTATGGTGTGGATCTTTGACTGATCGGCGATGAATTTCACCTGGCCGAACGAAGTAATCGCTTTTACTTCAGTGGTTATGTTTTTATCATGAGGAGGAACAACCTGTGCACCGTCTCCCCAATACGCCTTGTATCCATTGTATTCTTTTGGGTTGTGTGATGCGGTAACCACAATACCCGAATCACACTTCAAATAACGGATCGCGAACGAAAGGAGTGGAGTAGGGCGTAACTCAGGAAACATGTAAACGCCGACACCGTTGGCGCTAAGGACATCTGCAGCAACCTGCGCAAAGAATCTGCTGTTATTTCTGCTATCGTGAGCAATCGCGACGTTGATCTTTTTTCCAGGAAATGTTTTGTTGAGATAGTTTGCTAACCCTTGCGTTGCCATTCCAACGGTGTATTTGTTCATGCAGTTGGAACCTGCACCCATAACGCCTCTTAAGCCACCAGTGCCGAATTCAAGGTCCTTATAGAAATTGTCAATCAATTCCTTTGAATCTTTTTTATCAAGGAGCGACTTTACCTCACTCTTGGTTGCCTGGTCAATAACAGGACTGTCCAGCCATTGTTGTGCTTTAGATTGAACTTGTTGTAATAGATCTGCCATTGTGTTGATTCTTAATTGATCTCCCGAATTGTTCTATGTATTCTTGGTCATTAAAATGGGGCGAAAAATACGAATTTTATTGCCACTTGAGAGAGATTTACGTCGCCTGGTTATGATGACGCACGTCATTTAGATAGAGGAAATAAGGAGATAAGTAGATATGGGAATAAGGGAACTCATTGCTGACTGCTGACTGCTCGTTATTAACTGCTCAAAGATTCCCCCTTAATGCCTGTTCACGCTCGATCGACTCAAACAAAGCTTTGAAATTTCCTTTACCAAAGGACTTTGCACCATTGCGTTCTATTATCTCAAAAAAAAGTGTCGGCCGGTCCTGTAAAGGTTTAGTAAATATCTGAAGGAGGTATCCTTCTTCGTCCCGGTCGACAAGGATATTGAGCTTTCTTAACTCGTCGAGATCTTCTTTAATCGTACCAACGCGATCCAAAACTTCACTGTAGTATGTATCCGGGACGTGAAGGAATTCGATGCCGCGATTCCTCAATTCACTAACAGTGAAAATAATATCGTCAGTTGCGATTGCTATATGCTGAACGCCAGGCCCTTGATAAAAGTCGAGATACTCTTCAATCTGAGATTTCTTCTTTCCTTTTGCTGGCTCGTTGATTGGAAACTTGATGTAACCATTCCCATTTGATACGACCTTCGACATCAGTGCACTGTATTCAGTGGAAATATCCTCATCGTCGAACGTGATTAAAAGTTTGAACCCCATCACTCTTTCATAAAAACCAACCCATCGATTCATCTGTCCCAACTCAACATTGCCGACACAATGATCGATGTATTGTAATCCGATCGGGTTTACTCTAATAGAACTCTTTCGCTGCTGATATCCCGGAAGGAATGCTCCGCGGTAGTTCTTGCGTTCTACGAACGAATGAATTGTTTCGCCGTAGGTTTTTATGGATGCTACAACCACTTCACCGAATTCATCTTTTAATACCTCTGGTTCCTTTGCTGCCTCTGCACCACGCGATGTAGTTTCAGTAAAAGACGTCCGCGCATCGTCTACCCAAAGGGCTAGTACCTTAACACCATCGCCGTGCTTTCGTACATGTTCAGCTATCCCGGAATCTTTTACCAGTGGAGTGGTGAGTACAAGACGGATCTTGTTTTGCTGAAGAACATATGAGCACCGGTCACGTACGCCGGTTTCCGGCCCCGCATAAGCGACCCATTCGAAGCCCATGCAGTGCTGGTAAAACAAAGACGCTTGTTTGGCATTTCCGACATAAAACTCGATATGATCTGTGCCTTTTATTGGAAGGAAGTCGGTTTCCATGATCGTGTTTTTTAGTAAAATTAGCCTTTGAAGGCTTTCGATGACAGCAATGCGAAGGAGATTCTGTCAATTTTAATTTTATAAACGATTATAAGCCCTTACGTATCAAAACAACTCCCTAAACAAAATTTTATTGCCATAGTCATGGCTGTTGAATTTTTGTAATTCGACGATTTCTGTAATCTTTACAAAAAAAAGTTTTGCCATGGACGTTAAAGCACTTGATCAGGCCCTTGTGAACATTGTAAATAAGAGAGAAGAGTTGAGTAAACTCAATTACAACAATCCGAAGTACGATGATCTGGAAGAAGAACTCCATGACCTGGAAGATGACTTTCAGGAAGAGTATGGCGATTTCCTGGAGAGCGCGTTTCAACAGGTGCATGACGAATACTGTCCCGACAACGATGTTCTTATGCCCATTGGCTACCTTGGGCAGGGCGTCCCCGTTGAGGTAGATAAATTACCCGGTAAAGATACCCGACTCGTTCTGGCTCCAGGCCCGGTTCGGATCATCCTGAGCGTCGGCAAGGAAAAGCAGCAAGTGGTTTGGTCGGCGGCTAAGTAGGGAAAGGTATAGGGTATAGGGTATAGAGGTAATAGGGTAACGAGGGCGTTCGATCGAAACACTCAATAATCACTAATCAAAAATCAACACTCAAAAATCAACACTCCTCCTACCATTAAATATACCCGACTTTCTTCCTTACGCGGTCTAATACCTGCCGCGCAATGACACGAGCTTTTGCCTCACCTTGTTCAAGCTTTTCTTCCAGCGCTTCATTATTGCTCATATAATAGTTATATAACTCGCGTTCTCTCTTGAACTTCAAAACAATCAATTCGTATAGCTCCTGCTTTGCATGACCATATCCATAATTGCCGCCAAGATACTTCTGACGCATCGCTTCCTTTTGTTCAGGTGTAGCAAGTAAACTATAAATGGCAAACACATTATCACCCTCTGGATTCTTTGGTTCTTCCATTGGAGTACTGTCTGTCTTGATCGATTTGATCTGTTTCAGCAGTTCTTTATCGGGAAGAAAAATGTCGATGATGTTGCCATACGACTTACTCATCTTCTGGCCATCCGTTCCCGGAATTGTCATTACCGATTCTTCAATCTTTACTTCCGGAACAACAAACGTTTCTCCGTAAGTGGAATTAAAAGCTGTCGCGATATCGCGGGCAATCTCCAAATGCTGTCGTTGGTCTTTACCAACAGGAACATAATGAGCATCATAAAGAATGATATCTGCTGTCATGAGCACCGGATAAGTGAACAACCCTGCGTTGACATCTGAAAGCTTTTCCGACTTATCCTTGAACGAATGTGCGTTGGCAAGCATAGGAAATGGAGTCAGGCAGCTCAGATACCATGTCAGCTCACACACTTCAGGGATACGGGACTGTCGATACAAATAGTTCTTGTCAGTATCAAAACCAAACGCAAGCCAGGCCGACGCCACCGCACGGACGTTTTCTGCACGTAAAGCCGAATCCTTTATAGTAATGAGGGAATGCAGGTCTGCAATAAAGAAAAAGGAATCATTTCCCGGCATCTGCGAAAGTTGAATTGCCGGAATAATTGCGCCTAATAAATTACCCAAATGCGGCTTACCGCTACTCTGAATGCCCGTTAAAATTCTAGCCATAGTTTTGCAAATAAATAAAATAAAGCTGAACTGAATTAGTTTTAAATTTGCCCTGTTTAAAAATACGCGTGATGAGAATAAAGCTGACTTTTGTTTTGGTAGTGCTCGCTGTATCGGTATTTGCTCAAGTTGCCAAGCCATTACAGTTCAGGGAAGAATCATTTGATTTCGGGCCTGTGAAGGAGAATGGTGGATCAGTGATGCACGAATTCCTCTTCACAAACAACAGCGGCAGACATCTAAAGATCTTGACAGTCCAAGCTTCCTGCGGTTGTACAACTCCCGCCTGGACGAGGGAACCAATTGGTCCCGGCAAGACCGGCTTTATTCAGGCAAGTTATGATCCCAAAGGCAGGCCAGGCTACTTTAACAAGTCATTGACCGTTACGACCGATTTTGATTCGAACCCTATTGTTCTTCAAATCAAAGGACAAGTGACCACAGAAGGAAGTGGACCGATATCTCCTACGGAATTTCAAACCGCAAATGGCAACTGGAAGCTGAAGTCGGGATCGTTCAATCTGGGGAAAGTTTATCTGAAGGATGAATTCACCGTCCGCGACTTTCCGGTTTACAATGGAGGTACAAAAGCAGTGACATACAGTGGAACTTTTGTTGCACCTCCTTACATCAAAGTTGACGTTCAACCCAAAACGTTGGCGCCGGGAGAAAAAGGAAATATCAAGATCAGCTATAATGGAAAACAAAAAGGACGTTATGGTTTTCAGTCGGATAACATCGAGATACAGACCGATGACGAAACCAATCCGAATAAGTCATTTTCAGTCTACGCCACACTTGAGGAGAATTTCAAGGATCTGAAGCCGGAAGAACTTGCAAAGGCACCCCAGCTTCATCTTGACGCATCAACACTTGACTTTGGAAAGATCAGGCCCAATGCTACAACAGTTAGGGAAGTTCAGTTTACAAACACCGGAAAGAGAGAACTTCAAATAAGATCGGTACAGGGCAATTGTACATGTATCACAGCTTCTGCGAATAAGACATCTTTGAAGCCGGGTGAATCGGGCTCAATAAAGATTGAGTTCAATCCTATGGATAGGAAAGGTACGCAACAAAAAGCTGTTACTGTTTATACAAACGATCCGCAAGGACCTGTTCAGCGGCTTACATTCACCGCATACGTTGAGGACTAGGCAAAGGCAGGTATTCCCGTGATCGTTTGCCCCAGGATCAACAAGTGAATATCTTGTGTGCCTTCGTATGTGAGCACTGATTCGAGATTCATCATATGCCTCATTAACGGAAATTCTCCAGTGATGCCCATTCCACCGTGTATTTGTCTGGCTTCACGTGCAATCTCCAAAGCAATCTGAACATTGTTCCTTTTCGCGAGCGATATCTGTGCCGTTGTAGCTTCACCTTTATTCATCAACGTTCCCAGACGCCAATTAATGAGTTGGGCTTTCGTAATTTCAGTAAGCATTTCAGATAACTTCTTTTGAATCAGCTGGAACGAAGCAATTGGTTTACCAAATTGAATTCGTTCCGCGGCGTAGCGTCTTGCTGACTCATAACAATCCATCGCAGCGCCAATGGCTCCCCATGCTATTCCGTATCGTGCTGAATCAAGACACATCATAGGCGCACCCAATCCGTTCTTCGCTGGTAATAAGTTTTCTTTAGGTATTTTCACATTATCAAATACAAGTTCACCAGTGGCGCTTGCCCTCAATGACCATTTGCCATGCGTCTCAGGTGTGGAAAAACCAGGCATACCTCGTTCGACAACCAAACCATGGATCCTTCCTTCTTCATTCTTTGCCCAGACTACAGCCACATCGGCCTTTGGCGCATTTGAGATCCACATCTTTGCGCCATTCAACAAGTAATGGTCTCCCATATCCTTGAAGTTGGTCACCATTCCTCCAGGGTTTGATCCATGATCGGGTTCCGTCAATCCGAAGCAACCTAACCATTCACCCGACGCAAGCTTCGGCAAGTACTTCTTACGTTGTGCTTCCGATCCAAACTTATAAATAGGGTACATTACCAGCGATCCCTGGACCGACGCCGTTGACCTCATACCTGAATCCCCTCGTTCAATCTCCTGCATGATCAGGCCATAGGAAATGTAATCAAGGCCACCGCCACCATATTCTGTGGGCACTGTCGGACCGAACGCGCCGATCTCACCAAACTTTCTTACGATGTCATATGGAAAGTAGGCTCTCTGTGCCCAGTCCTCTATATATGGAGTGATTTCACGCTTTACAAAGTCGCGTATTGAAGTCCGTACAAGCTTGTGCTCTTCAGTGAATAACTCATCCAGTGCATAAAAATCCGGATGCTCGAAAAGGTCCTGCTTCAACGACTTCTTTGATTTGGGTGCTTCAGTAGCCGCATGATTTGCCATAGATTTGGAATTAATTCAATGATAAAAGCGATCAACTATCCTAAATAAAGGCAGCCAGTTCGCTCTGGATGCTATTTATTATAACTTTCGGGCAAATTTACACAAGTAATTCACATTCTTACCTCTTATCAGATGGGTGAAAGCGTTGATCCGAATCTAGTTGAACAGCTGAAAAAGTTGCAGGCAAAGTACGATGTCATGGGACAGGATCTCTCGTCTTATCTTGATGGTCTATTGTATTCTGATTATCTCACATATTGGGATTATATCCACCTGGATACATTGTTGAGTTTACAAACACCCAAGACAAGCTTTCCCGACGAAAAGATATTTATCGTATACCATCAGCTCACTGAACTTTATTTCAATCTCATCCTTTGGGAAATCGAACAGATCGCTCATCAGGTTAATATAACCGAGACGTTCTTTGTTGACCGGCTAAAAAGGATCATCAGATATTTCCAACAACTCCGTGACTCGTTTTCAATCATGGTGGAAGGAATGGAAAAAGATCAATTTCTGAAGTTCAGGATGTCGCTCTTACCAGCCAGTGGATTCCAGTCCGCTCAATACAGACAAATTGAAATTTCCTGCACCGACATGATCAATCTCGTGAATTCAACAGAGCGGGAAGCATTGACAGAATACAGCGACATCGATCTACAGATCCAAAAATTGTACTGGCGAAGTGGCGCAACGGAGCTGGCAACAGGAAAACCTACATTGACACTCCAACAGTTCGAAGAAAAATATATGCCGACATTTAAGGCAACGGGTATGAAATACCGCGACAAGAATCTTCGTAAAATCTATCTAAAGCATTTCCCGCAATCCGACGTTGTTATTCAACACCTTCGCGAGCTCGATACCCTTGCCAATGTGCTTTGGCCCTTGGCCCACCTAAAAGCTGCTGGACACTACCTTCAAAAGCATACCCGGGAGATCAAGGCAACAGGGGGGACCAATTGGCAGAAATTTCTACCGCCCCGTTTCCAAAGGATAATTTTCTTTCCTGAACTGTGGAGTGAACACGAAAAAGAGGAATGGGGCAAAGCCGCGTTTGTGTCCGCCCTCGAGGGTTAACAACATACCTAAATTATTATTACCTTTGAGCCTGCTAAGTTGCTGATATTGAGAATTTTTTGCGTTATATCGTTCCTCATTGTCTCTTGCTTCTCCACACGCGTCCTCGCGCAGGGCTTTACGCGTCAAACCTACCATGATCAAGAGCGAAAGAAATTAAAGGAGGTTTATCAGGTGAAGGATACCATCCGGAATATTCCCGATGGTCGCTACATCTCTTATTACCTCAATGGAAACATCGAATCACGTGGTCAGTTCACCAACAATGAGACTTCGGGCGTATGGGAATTTTTCTATGAGACGGGGACGGTCAAAATGAGGGGCATTCTTTTTAAGGGCGCCAACTATGGAATGTGGGAATACTTTTTTGAAAGCGGTCAGAAAAGTATGGAAGGTATTCTTTACGGAAGGAATCGCGAGGGGGAGTGGAAATCATACTATGAGAATGGCCATGTCAAAGAAATCGGCGAGTATAAGAATGGAAAACACGTTGGAGTATGGAAGACATTTTTTGAGGATGGCGTCCTGAAAGGCGAGATTGAATATTCTGAGGGTTTTGGTCGCTATACGGCATATTTTCATTCAGGGAAGGTACAGGGCGAAGGTCCTAAAGTTGGAAACAGGAATGCGGGTCTCTGGAGATATTTCGCCGAGGACGGTACACTGCAATCTGAAGGCGAATTTGTAGACGGAAAGAAGAATGGAATCTGGACGACATATTTTCCTTCTGGAAAGGTTTCGTCAAAAGGGAGCTACCATAACGATGAACCAATGGGCAGATGGGAGTACTTCTTTGAAGACGGAACCGTAAGCTCGGCTGGAGAATTCGACAAAGGAAAGAAAGATGGCTATTGGAAATCTTTCACAGCGGGGGGAAGGTTGAAAAGTGAGTCCACATTCGACAAAGGATCGGGGGAATACCGTGAATACTACGAAAGTGGAAAGCTTAAGGTGAAAGGACACATTGAAAATGAAAAGCGTCAGGGCAAGTGGGAATTCTTTTATGAAGACGGAAAGAGCGAAGGATCCTGCGAGTACGATAGGGGGAAAGGAATCTATTATGGATATTTCCCTGACGGAAATCTCCAGACAAAGGGAGCACTTGAAGATGATTTAAAAACGGGTACGTGGGAGATTTATGAAAATGACGGAAAGCTTTCAGGATATTACCGGCCGTTCTATGACGAACGCAGGGCCGCGGAGATAACTGACCTTGCGAACAAAACGGCCGCCGTTAAGAAGACCACAGCCCAACGAAAGGGTTTTACATATTTTGACCCGAAATTCAACGAATTTCAGGGGGTGATTTTTGGAACAAATCCCGTATGGTTGATGGCTGGACAAATTCCGCTTGGCATTGAATTCTATTTGGAAGAACGTATTGGCCATGAGTTCGAATTCATCGGAATAAGGGATCCATTCTTTAAGTCAGATATGGACATTGCCCCTGGAAAACAGTATGAAAGGGGCTATAGCATTGCTATCAAACAAAAATTTTACAATCCCTTAAAAGCTGGAATGTGGTATTTCGGTCAGGAAATAAGGTTCACCAACCTCGGTCACTTCGTCAATCAAACGCAGGTTAACAGTCAGAATCCTGACGACATCTTTACATTCAATGCCGTAGAACAGCGTATTGAGTGGGGCGTGCTGCTGGGGTATAGGATCATGCGGCGAAATGATGCGATTGGGTTTACAATCGATGCTTTTATTTCAGGCGATATTGGCTACCGTGGCTTTAATGTTGACCCTGACTACGTAACGTATTTTGAGGACCTTAATCAGGATAAATTCGCGAAGACCTTCCACTTTGGCCTCAACCTCGGGAATGTTTTTTCGTTCCGCTAGGTTTCTTGAATAGATTATAAGTTTTTTGCACCTGGTTTTTATTGAAGGATAGATACCTTCTCAATATGAAGTTAGTTGAAGTTGTATTAAAGCCGGAAGAGGCTTTTGATGAATCCCTGTTTAGATCTACTATCTACAGGAAACTTGCCATTAAAGACGACGGCGGTACGTTTGTCAATATCATTAAGCGTTCAATCGACGCCCGGTCAAGAGACGTGATCGTTCGGGTACAGTGTGAGATAGTACCTTCTTCAGAAAGTAAACCCCTGATCTCTTATTCAAAAAAACTCCCTGATGTTACGCGTAGCAATCCCGTTGTAATTGTCGGGGCCGGACCAGCGGGATTGTTTGCAGGTTTGCGTTTGATTGAGTTGGGGCTGAAACCAGTAATCATTGAGCGAGGCAAGGATGTGCAGTCCCGCCGACGTGATCTTGCTGCCATTAATAAGGATCACATCGTTAACACTGAATCAAATTATTGTTTTGGAGAAGGTGGCGCGGGTACGTATTCTGACGGAAAACTATATACGCGCTCGAAGAAACGTGGTGACGTCCGCCGGATCCTGGAGATCTTTGTTGCCCACGGTGCTAAGCAGGACATCCTTTTTGATGCACACCCTCATATCGGCACAAATAAACTTCCCCTGCTTGTATCCGCGTTGAGACAAAGTATTCTCGATGCCGGAGGTGAAGTTCATTTCGATGAGAAGGTCGTGGATTTGGTTGTCGAGGGCGACACTATGAAAGGAGTTGTTACACATTCAGGCAATGTGTTCCTTGGTGAAGCCGTCATTCTTGCCACAGGACATTCGGCCAGGGATATCTTTGAGTTGCTGCATCGAAAAAATATTCTGATCGAGTCGAAGGCCTTTGCGTTGGGTGTCAGAATTGAACACGCACAGGCATTGATCGACAGTGTTCAATACCACTGTACTGGGGGACGCGGAGATTATTTGCCGGCTTCCTCGTACTCACTGGTGCATCAGGCCAGGATTAACGGAGTGGATAGGGGAGTATTCTCCTTTTGCATGTGCCCGGGTGGATTTATTGTTCCGGCGGCAACGCAACCTGGAGAAATTGTAGTGAATGGAATGAGCCCCTCACGGCGCGATTCAAAATTCGCCAATTCAGGAATTGTAGTGGCTGTTGATGAAAATGACTTTAGACAGTTCCGTGAATATGGTCCGCTGGCGGGAATGTATTTTCAGGCCGCCATAGAGCGTGAAGCCTGCATTTCGGCCGGCGGCACTCAGTGTGCTCCAGCGCAGAGGTTGGCTGACTTTACGACCAATAAGATCTCATCATCGCTGCCGGAAACCTCATACCAGCCTGGCGTTACCTCCGTGGACTTGCGATCGGTGTTGCCTCAATTTATCACCGAGGCATTAAAGCAAGGGTTCCGGAACTTCGACAATAAGATAAGGGGTTATCTTACTAACGAGGCACAAATTGTCGGTGTCGAAAGCCGGACGTCATCACCTGTTAAAATACCACGGGGCGGCGACACGTTCGAACATCCTCAATTGAAAAATCTGTTTCCGTGCGGAGAAGGTGCAGGTTATGCGGGAGGCATAGTATCGGCCGCTATGGATGGCGAAAGATGTGCTGAGGCGGCGTTCAATTCGTTACGAAACTAAAATCATGGGAAAGAAAACAGTAATAGTCGGAGCATCCCCCAATCAGAGCAGGTACGCCTTTCTGGCCGCCAATATGTTGCGGGAATATGACCACAACATAGTGCCTATAGGCATTAAACAGGGGGAAGTGGCGGGCGAGGAAATTCTTGATATTCGTAAGAAGCCTGCGATCAAAGATGTCGATACAATAACATTATATATTGGACCACGTCATCAACCTGAATGGTACGAATATCTGCTTAGCCTAAAGCCTAAGAGGATCATCTTCAATCCCGGAACAGAAAACGACGAGTTTGAAAGGCTTGCAGAATCCAGGGGAATAGAAGCAATGCAGGCATGCACCCTCGTGTTGCTGCGTTCGCTCCAGTTCTGACGCGAGATCTACGCTCCCTGTAACTTGGAAGTCGTTATACGCTACTTTACCGTTGGGGCTGGTTTTCCTTTTCCAGCGCTATTACGGAGACACAAACGATCTTCCATTGACCGTTAATCTTTTCAAGCACCCGAACCTCAGCTTGTCCCGGCCTGGCAGTTCCATCGTTAACGAATTGGTTGAACCGAACATACGCGCCATTCCCGTAGATCTTGACTTCAAGTCCCAACCACTCTCTATTTATTTTAGCGGTTGACGGCGTGTTAGTTCTAAAGTATTCCGCGAAACCTTTTTCAATCTGAGCCCATCCCGAGAAGGAGTTTACATCCGTCGTATCGGCGAATGACCAGAAAGCATAGGGCGTGTGTGCCCAGCTGTCTGCCCATGTCTTATAATCAATTTCAAAGAAGGCTTTTGTCTCCCGTTCAATAACGGCTCTTATCGCTTCGGTATCAGCGTTTTTCTTCTGAGCTGACACAAAAAGCGGCAAGCTCAAAAGCAGGCAAACACATAGAATTTTTGAAGACGTTTTCATAGCGTTTGTTTGTTTTGGGTTGTAGATAAACTTAACTAAAAAAGAACACAATTCAATCGATTTCGGGACGCAATTTTCAAAGTATTAGCTCTGTTAGAACTTCGATCACGAACAGCCTGAGATGAGCGCGAGGGGAGCCGATAATAATGGCTTTTTTTCAACACATCGGTTCAAATTGAATCCGATGTCCAATCCCTACGGAACATTATATTACGCTGTGCTTCTGAAGTTAAGAAAGGATGGGTAACTTGATTAAAAGTTAAAATGAAATGATCTCCGAAAAAGAAGTGATCAAACTCCGGAAAATGAAGGTCAAACCCGGAAAGAAAGTTAATCTCAAAGATTACCCTACTGACTATGAAGGCAAGAGCTTAAACAAGCAAATAGCAGAGGAGTTGCTGGAAGAAGGAAGAAAGCATTTGACGCTGGTTCAGGATAAGTTGTATGCACAAAACCGTTACGGCGTCCTAATCATCTTCCAGGCAATGGATGCAGCAGGCAAGGATAGCGCCGTAAAACATATAATGTCTGGCTTTAATCCCCTCGGAGTCAAAGTCCACAGTTTCAAATCGCCATCGAAGAATGAACTTGACCATAATTATTTGTGGCGACATTTCGCAACAATACCTGCAAGGGGGGAAATTGCCATTCATAATCGATCCCATTACGAAAACGTACTAGTGACTCGTGTTCACCCGGAATACATCTTGAGAGAAAACCTTCCTGAAATAAAGTCAGCGGACAAGATCACTGACAAGTTCTGGGAAAAGCGGTTTAGACAAATCGTTGACTTTGAAAAAACCCTCTCTCAGAACGGTACAATCATCCTCAAGTTTTTTTTGCACCTGTCGAAAAAAGAGCAAAAGAAAAGATTGCTCGAGCGAATTACTGATCCCTCAAAGAATTGGAAGTTTGAATTCGGTGATCTGGTTGAGCGTGGTCATTGGGATGAATATCAGCACGCTTATGAAGAGGCGATTTCGGCAACCTCTAAGAAAAATGCACCATGGTTTATCATCCCTGCCGATGACAAGTGGTATGCCCGACTTGCTATCGCAGCCGTTATCTACCGACAGTTCGAAGATCTTCATATTGACTACCCGGAAGTTACGGCAGAACAGAGCGCCGACCTTGAAAAGGCACGAATCCAGTTAATGGCAGAAGAGCTTAGGCCAAATGGGCAGAAAAAGAAAAAGAAATCCAAATCTACTCCTGTTGAGTAGTGGTCTCAACCTCTTTACCCATTGAATTAAGGTGGACCAACGTTCCGTGTAAACGCATGCGTTTAGCCAGCGCGGTGATAGAGTCGTGATCTTCCCAGGGGTTTTCGGTCATCACAAGAATTCTCAACTTCTCATAGCTCCCAAATTCAAGTGGAATGCTCTGAAGTTGATTGCGCGAAATATCCAGATTCTCAAGATTTGTCAGCGACAGGATCGGATCCGGGAAGGTCGCAAAATAATTGTCATTAAAACGAAGCACGCGCAATGCCGTAAGACGCGATATACCCGTAGGGAAATAGCTTATCCGGTTGTGATGAAGATACAATTCCTTCAAGCTGCTAAGCTCTCCTATATTTTCCGACAATGAAAATATCCTGTTATTCGCAGCATATAAGACTTCAAGATTTCGAAGGTTGCTTATATCATCTTCTATCTTTTCAATCTGGTTGTAATACAGGTCTATGATCTTTAGTTTCCTTAGTTCATAAAAGCTTTTTGGGATAGAGGTCAGCTTGTTTTGATATAGTGATAACTCTTCAAGGTTTTGAAGTCGAGCAATTCCATCTTGTACTTCACTGATTTCATTGTAATTGAAAGATAACTTCCTAAGCGCTGTTAGATTACCAATTGCCTCAGGTAGAACTTCGATCTTGTTTCGTCTGAGATACAAACATTGAAGACTGTTGTTTGGCTTAATCTTCAGATTCTTCAGCGTAAGATTATTGTCGGTCAACACCAGTTGCTTTAATTGTTTGTTATAGTCTATCACTGGAAATTCTGTCAAAAAATTTCTAGACAGGTCCAGAGAATCGAGTGACTTGAATTTTTTATAATTCAATGGTACTTTTTGAGGCTGATCACTTCTGATTTTCAAAAATGTCACGTTTTCGTTCTTGGACAGTTTTAGTCGCTGCGATGGTCTGTTATTGTAAAGTTCAAGTGAATGAAGTTTACTCAATCTGTTGAGCTGTCTGGGTAATTTCTCTATTCTGCTATTGATGAGTTCGATCTCTTCGAGATCATGACACTTCCACAGAGCATCCGGCAGTTTCTTCTTAGAAAAGTTTACAATGCTTAGTTTTTTCACGTCTTTGGGCGCGACCTTGCCGGCTATCAAATCTTCGAGCAACACAAAGCTTGCGTCAGGTTTGTAAGTATACTTCCAACCAAGTATTCCTGTCCTGATTATTCGTTGTTGCACCTCCCATAAGCTATCCATCCTGATTAACTTCGGTGCAAGGGGATCGTGACGACGCATCGCATTTTGGTTGGAATAGTATGCTATTGAATCAGAACTTGTTTTGAACACCGGGACTGCTTCCTGAGCATTGGCACCTGCGCTTAGGAAAAATATCACGAGGAAATATGAACCTTTTCGCCAAGTGTCAACCATGTAACTGAAAGTTTAGTTTTGACCAAATTCCGAGGAGAATTTAGGGAATTTATTTGGTGATTTATGAACGAATAATTGTGAATGAAACATACATTTTATAGACCCAAAAACAATATTTTTGACCGTACTAATAATACATCATGAGTGAAATTAAAGATACAGTTCCAACTGATTATTCAGCAGGTAATATCCAGGTTTTAGAGGGGTTAGAGGCAGTTCGGAAGAGACCAGCC
>Ga0111539_10004903_pt1 | contig 17422 bp, 15 predicted proteins | sample RhiMethybrSRZTD1_FD_79667 | JGI IMG/M metagenome (GOLD analysis project Ga0111539, IMG submission 79667) | Populus rhizosphere microbial communities from Tennessee, USA - Rhizosphere MetaG P. TD hybrid SRZTD1 (version 2) (version 2) | ecosystem: Host-associated > Plants > Roots > Rhizosphere >... | reverse complement strand
TCTGTTCTGGCTCGCGGGGCCCCACCCCCGCTCGCGCGCCCGCGACGGCACGCTCGCCTGCGGGCGGTCATCTGTTCCGGCTCGCGGGGCCCCACCCCCGCTCGCGTCGCCCGCGACGGCTCGCTACGCTCGCCTGCGGGCGGTCATCTGTTCTGGCTCGCGGGGCCCCACCCCCGCTCGCGCGCCCTCACGGCTCGCTACGCTCGCCTTCGGGCAGTCCGGCGGTAGGATCCCCAGGCGGCGAATGCGCCGAGAATCGTCGCAACGACCAGCGGAGGCGTGCCGTCGATCGAGATGGCGCCGAGGCCGCCGCCTTCGGCGGGTGACCCGGGTGACATGTGCACGCCAGGCAGTGACAGACCCAGCCCCAGCGCGACCGCGACACCGGCGATGCTGTAGAGCAGAAACGAGGCGATCGCCACAGCGAGGCCGGTGAGAACGCTCTTGAGGTAGATCACCGAATCCGCTCGCGCACCCGCGCCGGCTTCGTCTGCGTCTCGCCGGCCACTTCGAGGGTCACGCGATACTCGCCGACGTCCAGCGCCACGTTGCCGACACCGGCGCCGGCGGCGCGTCCTCGCCCGCCGGCCGCACCGGCCCCGCCGCCTCCGCCACCCGCGCGGCCGCCGCCCGTCAGGCTCACGAGCACGCGGTTCAAGCCACGCTTTGCCGGTCCGTCGCTGATTTGCCGCAGCGCGCGGCCGCCGAGATCCGTCAGTGTGATCTTCGCGGGAGCCCCGGCATCGGCCGCCAGGAAATAGTTCACGACCAGCGCTTCCGGCTCGTTGGGCACTTCGATGTACTTGTCGCCGAAGAGGTGATAGTTCATCCCCTGTGTACCGAAGCCGTAGCGCGCCCGCGGCTCGATGTCGAACAGGTGCACCGGCCTGGCCAGCGTTTCGGCCGACAAATCCTGCAGCGGCGTGATGTCGCCGGTCCAGAACGCCCGTCCGTACGTGCCGAGCACGAGATCGCCCTCCCGCTGGTGAATCGTCAGATCGTGTACCGCGACGGTGGGGAGGTTGGCCTTGAGCTGCGACCACTTCGCGCCACCATCGATCGACACGAACACGCCGATGTCGTTGCCCACGACGATCAGATTCCGGTTCTTGCGATCCTGAACGACGACGTTGATCGGCGCGTTGGGAAGATTGCCGCTGATCGACGTCCACGTTTTGCCGAGATCGGTCGTACGGTACAGGAACGGCCGGAAGTCGTCGTTGCGGAATCCGTTCTTCGTCACGAACGCCGTTGACACGTCGTGTGGCGACGCGAACACGCGGCTGACCCAGCGATCGACCGGTCCGCCGGCGGCGATCACGCCGGCCGTGAGGTCGGTCCAGCTGGCGCCATGATTCTGCGTCAGCTGCACCTTGCCGTCGTCGGTCCCCACCCAGATGACTCCGGCTTTGAGCGGTGATTCAGAAATCGACGTGATGGTGCAATACGGGACGTTGAGCCCGATCTTCGCCGGATCGTTCGTCGTCAGATCCGGGCTGATCTCTTCCCAGCTGTCGCCGCGATTGAGGGAGCGGAAGAGGACCTGCGCGCCGGCGTAGATGATCTGCGGGTTGTGCGGTGACATCGCGATCGGCGCGATCCAGTTGAAGCGCAGCCGCGCGCCGCCGGACCGGGTCGGGCGGATGTCCGCGCGGACTCCAGTTCGCTGATCGAGCCGTCCCATCTGGTTCAACTCGCGGGTGTTGTAGACCCAGCGGCTGTCGGTGGGATCGATGACGTTGTACATCCCGTCGCCCGGTCCGACCGTGACCCAGTGTTCGAGCGTGATGCGGCCGGTCGGGCTGTTGCTCGGGCCCTTCCACGAGTCGTGATCCTGAAAGCCGCCATAGACGTTGTACGGATCGTCCATGTCCACGGCCACGGTGTACGCTTCGCCGACGCCCATGTTCGGGAAGTAGTCGCCGGTCCGGCCGCCGTCGTACGACACGTTGACTCCGCCGTCGCTCCCGAGCATGAGGCGCTTCTCATCGTCGGGATCCCACCAGATGCTGCGGAAGTCGCCGAAGACGCCACTGAACGTGCTGCCGGCCCAGGTCCTGCCGGCGTCGGTCGTCACGAACATCCGGTCGCTCGTGACGATCACGTGCTGATCGTTGAAGGGGTTGATGCGGATCTGGTTGAACGAGTATGGCGCCTTGCCGCCGGCGACGTTCGTGTTCGACGTCAGCTTCCACGTCTTGCCGCCGTCGTCCGTGCGATACAGCTCGTTGCCGATGATGCCTTGTGCGAGCGGGGCGTTGGGATTCGCCGCGGCGCCCGGCGCTCCGGTGCGTGGATTCTGATTCTCGATGAGCGCGTACAGAATCAGCGGATTCTTCTGGTAGATGTCGAGGCCGATGCGGCCGAGCTTGCCTGCCGGCAGCCCGCCCTCGAGCCGCGTCCAGGTGTCGCCGCCGTTGTCGGTCCGGTGGATGCCGGTGCCAGGGCCGCTCTCGATGATCTGCCACGGCCGGCGATCCTTGTCGTACATCGCCGCGTAGAGCGTCGTGGGTTTCTGACGATTGATGACGAGGTCGATCGCGCCGACACCGTCGTTGATGTACAGCACTTTCTTCCAGGACTTGCCGCCGTCCACCGTTCGGAACACTCCGCGTTCCTCGTTGCGCGAAAACAGGTGTCCGATCGCCGCCACGTAGACGATCTCGGGGTTCTTCGGGTGGATGACGATGCGCGCGATGTGGTGTGAGTCGGGCAGTCCCGCGAACTGCCACGTCGCGCCGGCATCGGTCGACTTGAAGACGCCCTTGCCCGAGTAGGACGATCGCGCGTTGGCCTGATCGCCCGTGCCCATCCACACGATCTGCGAATTGGACGGCGCGATCGCCACGGCGCCGACCGCGGCCGCCCCGACGCTGTCCGACACGGCCGCCCAGGTGATTCCGTTGTTGACGGTCTTCCACAGTCCGCCACTGCGCGTCGCCGCGTAGATGGTGTAGAGGTGATCGCGCGCGGGCGTTTCAGGCACCGCGATCTCCGTGACCCACGCGGCGGTCCGGAACGGACCGATGTTCCGGAACGTGAGCGCGTTCAACACCTGGTCGAGCAGCGCCGGCTGCTGTGCCTGCGGCCGGACGACCGGCGCCGACACCATCAGCACCAGTAACAGGGCCAGAAGCTTCGCTTTCATGGGAGTCCTCGCGGGAGATTCTAGCGCGATCACGGAAGGCCATAACACGGAGAACACGGAATGCACGGAGGGCACGGAACTCTTTCGGAAAGAGCTTCCCCACAGCGTCCTTCCGTGCTCTCCGTGTTTTTCCGTGCTCTCCGTGTTGTGGATTTTGCGTGGTTTACGCGCGCCCCAGCCAGTGCAGCAGCCCCATCGTCAGCCACGGCACGTACGTGATCAGCAGCACGCCGAGTGCGAGGATGGCAAGGAAGGGCAGTGTCGCCCAGGTGACCTCCAGCACCGGCTTCTTGAAGCGGTAGGAGGCAAGCAGCAGATTCAACCCGACCGGCGGGTGGAGAAATCCGAGCTCGAGGTTGGCGACGAAGATCACGCCCAGGTGAACGGGGTGGATGCCGAACACCTGCGCGAGCGGCACGATCAGCGGCACGACCACCACGATCGCCGAGAAGATGTCCATGACGCAGCCGACGAGCAGCAGGAAGACGTTCAGCGCAAGCAGGAACACCCACTTCGACTCGATGTGCGACTGCGTCCAGTCGATCAACGCGAACGGCACTTGCGCGTTGATGAGGTAGTTCGTCAGGCCGACGGCGACCGAGAGGATCACGAGCACGCCGCCGACGAGCGCGATGCAGTCGCTCATCACGCGGATGACGTCCTTCCACGTCGGCAGGTCGCGGTGGATGAAGCGCTGCACGATGAGCGCATACAGCGCGGCGACCGGCGCGCACTCGACCGGCGCGGCGTAGCCGCCGGCAATCACGGCCAGCACGAAGACCGGCAGCAGCAGCTCCCACTTCGCTTCCCAGACCGCGGCAAGCGCCTCGCCGGTGCGGAAGGGCACGCGTTTGGCGCCGCTGCGCATGCCCTCGCGCATGCCCATCATCCACAGCAGGCCGAGCATGAACAACCCGGGCAGGAGCCCGCCGATGAAAAGGTCTTCGATCGCGATCCCCTGCGCGACGATGCCGTAGAGCATCAACGGCAGTGAGAGCGGGAAGAGCAGGCCGAGCGATCCCGACGCGGTGAGCAGGCCGATCGAAAAGCGCTCCCGATACCCCTCTTTGAGGAGACCCGGCAGGAGCAGGCCGCCGAGCGCGAGGATCGTCACGCCCGATCCGCCGGTGAACAGCGTGAAGAACGCGCACAGCGAAGCGGCGGCCACCGCGGTTCCGCCCGGCGCCCAGCCGAAGAGCGCGCGCAGCGCGCGCAGCAGCCGCTCGGACGACTTGCCTTCCGCGAACAGGAAGCCGGCCAGGGTGAACAGTGGAATCGCCGCGAGCCCGGCCGACGTCGTGAGCTCCTCGTGCGCCTTGATGAGCAGGACGATCGGCCGGCCGCCTTCGACGAAGAACGCGAACAGCGCGATGCCGCCGAGCAGCGCGAAGATCGGCATGCCGACGAGCCCGGCGAAAATGAGCGCGCCGATCCACGGCCAGGGTGACTGCCCCTCGATCAGGTGATGGTTCGTCGCGAGCCAGATGCCGGCGAGGATGCCGAGCGCCGCGAGGCCGCGGCCGAGCCATGTTGGCGAGGCGCGCCACACCAGCCGCGCGGCGATCAGCCCGAACGCCACCGGCAGGACCACGTCGGCGATCCAGACCGGCACGCCGAGCGCGACGACGTCGCCGGCCGCCTTGTCGCTCCGGACGAGCGCGATGCCGCCGATCGCGAGGATCGTCGCGATGGCGGCGCCCGCCGCGCCGGCGACGATGTGAGAGACGGTGCTGATCCAGCCCTTGGGCAGGAACTCGCCCGTGGCCAGCGTGAGGAGCTTGCCTTCGCGGGCGGCGATCGCCGCGCCGAGCATGCCGACCCAGAGCGTCAGCATCTGCGCGAACGGGCCGGATCCCGGCAGGCCCGCGTGAAACACCTTGCGCGAGACGATCTCGGACAGCGGCAACAGCATGATGCCCGCCATCGCGAGGCTCGCGAGGACGTTTTCAGCGCGGACGGCGACGTCGCGCATCTATTTGCCGCCGGACTTCCTGAACGCGTCGCGCTCCTTGACCGCCTGGTCGTACACGTCGGCGGGCACCATCGTGCCGCGCATGGTGGTGGCGAGCCGCTCGGCCTCGGTGCGGAACGCGGCCTGCGCGGCGGCGTCGAGCGTCACGACCGTGAAGCGCTTGTTGCGCAGCTTCATGTCGTCGATCGCCTTCGCATCCTGTCCCGGCACCTCCGCGTCGAGCCGCTTCTCCATCGTCTGGCCGGCCGCGATGACTTTGGCGCGATCGTCGGCGGAAATCTGTGCCCAGATCCGGTCGGCGATGACGGTCGCGCCGATCAGCGGAGCCACGCGGATGTCGAGCATGTAGTCGGCGCTCCGGTAGAGCTGGATCACCGCCGCCGCGTACGCCGGGCTCGGCGCCGCTTCGATGAGACCGGTCGTCATGCCCGTCGCGATGTCGGTCGGCTTGAGCGCGACCGGCTTGAAGCCGTTCTGCGTGTACCACTGCACCATCCGGTCGTCGCCTTCGCCCGTGAACAGCTTCAGGCGCTTGAGATCGGCGAGCGCCTTGATCGGCGTCTTCGAGAAGACCTGCACCCAGCCGGCATGGCCCCAGTGGACGAGATGGAACCCTTTCGCCTCGAGGCGCTTGGCCAGGATCGGCGTCAGTTTCTCGCGCGCGTTGCGCGCCTCGGCGTCAGAGGCGAAAAAGAACGGGATCGCGAACACGTTGAACGCGTCGTCGATGTGCGCCAGGCCCCCCGCGGTCAGGAGCGAGGCGTTCAGCTGATCGACCTCAGGACGCATGAGACGGATGACGGTCCGCTCGTCGCCCTGCGTGCCACCTTCGTAGACGGTCAGCTTGACCCGGCCTTCGGTCCCCTTCATCCAGGTCGCGCCCATGTCGGTGAGGGCGTTGTACCAGAGGGAATTGCGCGGGACGAGGGTGGCCAGGCGAACCGTCACCGGCGCCGCCAGCACATGCACGCTGGCGAGAACGACGGCAGCAACGAGAACGAGCGATCTGACGCGGAACATGATGTCTCCAGTTCAACTGCACGCGGAGGGCGGGCTTCAGCCCGCCTTGTACGGGCCGGCTGAAGCCGGCCCCTCCGGGTGTCTTGCTACTTCGCAAACAGCTTATCGATGTTCGCCAGCATCGCGCGCGCGCGGCGCTGGCCGACGATGATCACGAGCCGGTTGCTCGTGTCCTTTTCGGGGTCGATGGCAAGGGCCTGTGTCATCAGCTTCTCGAATTCCGCGCGGTCCTGCTTCGTCACCGACAGGCCCGCCAGCGAGACGTACGGTCCGGGCGAAAGACCTTTCTGAATCTCGACTGCGCGCTTGAAGTGTTCCCGCGCCCGCGCTTCCGATCCCCCGAGCACTTCACCCTGACTCTCGAGGCTGATGAGAATCTCGTGAATCGCGCCCTTGTTCCAGGGCTCGTCCAGCGCCAGCGCGCGCTCGGCCAGCGCGCGCACCGACGGAAGGTCGATCGCCAACTCGGTTCGCAGCCCGATCGCGAGGCCCCACGAGGCGGCCGTCCAGTAGAGGAGGGGCACGTCCTCCTTCTTCGCCTGGGTCAGCGCGACCGTGGGCTCCTCCAGAATCTTCTGCGCAATTCCCGGGAAGCGCAGCTCGAGCGCCCGGAAGCAATAGTCCTTGGCGCGCAAGTAGAGCTTGACCGCCCGCTCCTTCTCGGCCTCTGCCTTCTCGTGATCCTCGAACTCGAGGATCTCGGCATCGTTCTGGACGAACGCATACCCGAACTGCGTGAACCCGCCGCAGGTCGCTGTGAGGAGCGGGACGTCCTTCGGCAGCGTGTCCAGCAGGACCTCGTACAGCTTCAGCGCGAACATGCTGGCGCCCTCGACCAGCTCCGGGTCGCTGTCGCGCGTGAACACGTCTCCGGTCTCGGACAGCGCGCCCGCGACCGACTTGACCGCCATTTTCTTCAGGGAGCATCCGGAACCGGCCACCAGGGCCGCGGTGACCAGCAGGGCGGACATCGTCCGGGAAAGCGCAAGGCCGGGGCCCATCAGCACACCACTATATCGGGAGGCTACGGACGGTGTCCTGAGAGCGCCCTGAAGAAAGGCTGAAGGAGCGGCCGGCTTCAGCCGGCCACTTCGCGGGCGGGCTGAAGCCCGTCCCTCCGTCTACCCGAAGGGCTTGTCGATCGCGAGGCTCTGTTTGGTGAAGAACCGTGCGCCGGCGTCCGTGAAATAGACGCAATCCTCCAGCCGGATGCCGAACTCGCCCGGAATGGCGACCATCGGCTCGTCGCTGAAGCACATGCCGGGCGCGAGCGGCGTCTTGTTGCCTTTGACGAAGTTCGTCCACTCGTGCCCCTCGAGGCCGATGCCGTGGCCGGTGCGGTGGGGGAGTCCGGGCGTCTTGTAGCCCGGGCCGAAGCCGGCGTCCACGATGACCTTGCGAGCGGCGGCGTCCACGCTTTCGCAGGGCGCCCCGAGCTTCATCGCCTCGAAAGCCGCCGTCTGGGCGCGCTTCTCCAGGTTCCAGACGTCGATCTGCCGTTGCGTCGGTTTGCCGAAGACCGTCGTGCGCGTGATGTCCGACTGGTAGCCCTCGCAGTTCGTGCCGCCGTCGATCATGACGACGTCGCCTTCCTTGAGCGTCTGCGGCGTGATGCTGCCGTGCGGCAGGGCGGTCCACTTGCCGAACTGCACGCTGGCGCCGCCGGTGAAGCCCAGGGCGCGAAACGCCCGCGAGATGATGTCCGCGAGCTCGTTCTGCGGCAGTCCCTCGCGCAATGTCGCCAGCGCCATCTTGTAGGCTTCGATCGTCACGTCCATCGCGCGCTGCATCAGCGCGATCTCCGCCGGCGATTTGTAGATGCGGCAGCCGGCGGTGACCGGCGTCGCGTCGACAATCTCCATTCCGGCCGCTTCCTTCCTGACCCCGTCGGCGATGAAGAAGCGCACGCGCTCTTCCATCCCGATTCGCCGGTGCTGGACGCCGCGATCCTTCACGATCTGGACGATGAGCTTGTACGGACTCTCGTCTTCCTGCCACGTCCGCACGTCGTTGCCGAACTTGATCAGCTCGCGCGCCCGGTCCTCCTCGAATCCGGGGCACACGTACGCAAGCTCCCCTTTCGCGGGAATGACGACGCCAAACGTCCGCTCGCTCTGTCCCCAGCGCATGTTGGCGAAATAGAAACAGCTTGCCGTGCCCTCGAGGAAGATCGCGTCGATCTTCTGTTCGGCCATGAGCGTCTGCGCTCTGGCGATCCGCCCGCGCCGCTCGTCGTCGGAGATTGGCACGATGCCGTCGGTCATCGGCTTGACGTTGCCAAACCCGACGGTCGCGCCAGCGACCGGCGACTTCGTCTGTGCGCTGGCCGCGTCCGGCTGGCCGGGCGCGCACCCGATGGCGGCGGCGCCGGCGCCGAGGGTTGCGACTTCGAGAAAGGCTCGTCGATTCATAGGCGGGATCCTACACGGTGTGTCATGGCGGCTCACAGCCCGAGCCGCCCTACGAAGATGCGGCATGGCGGGTCACGGCCCGAGCCGCCCTACGAAGGCGCGCCATCGCGGCTCACAACCCGAGCCGCGCTACGAAGATGCTTGCCGGCGCGCGGACGGTGAGCTCGGGTGCTTTGACCCGGACATCGATCGGGTGCAGACGGCCGTCGCTCGACTCGACGCGAACGCGAATCCAGTAATCGGTCTTCAGCCCGGTGATCAGGCGCTCGATTCGGCTCTTCGGCGTCTCCCGCACGCCGCTGAAACCGGCGGCGGTGCCGCCGGTCGCTTCGGCGATGAGCCGCGGCCGTTCCCACGGCCTGATCACCACAATTTCATCCGCGGGAGGCGCGCCACGCCGGCCGGAAGGCCGTGGCGGGGGCCGCTTCGCCTGGAAGTTCGGGTCCGGCATGCCCGGGACGAGGAACGACGTCGTCACCGCGGCGTTGAGCGCGTGCCGCATGACGACGTCGAACGGAATCAGGTTGCCGGTCACGCGTCCGTCGGTCCACACGATGAGCACGCGCCGCTGCGGCTGCCGCGCGAGCGTACTCAGGACGGTGTTCATCGCATCCCAGAGCGGCGACGGGCTGAAGAACGCTTTGCGCTCGTCCTCGAACCGGCGGACGATCGGTTCGAACACGGACCAGTCGCGGCCGAAGGGTCCGGTGGCAATCGTCCGGCCGAACCACGCGAGACTTGCCGTGTCACGCGGCCGGAGCAGCGCCGGCAGGTCCCGGGCGATCTCGCGCACATCGCCGGCCGAGAGCCCGTACATGCTGCCGCTGGCGTCTACGAGCAGGCTGACGGCGTTGTCGGGGCCTTCGACGGACTCGACGACCGGCACAGGACGCTCGTCGATCTCGACAATGAATTGATCGGCGGTGAGACCGCGGATGACGCGACCGTCGCTCGCCGTGACGCTCGCCGCGACCCAGACCGCCGACGGATCTGACTGTGAGGCCCGCGCAGTCTCTCCAGCCGGCGCGGCCAGTCCCGCGCCGAGAAGCGCCAGGGCGAGCGTGATGCGAGTCATCGGATCGGGGCCACGTAGCGCGGACGGGTGTGAACGACAGCGCCGGGCCGGGTGACGCGCACGGTGATTTCATGCGGCTTCCCGTCGAACGCCGCCGGCACGAACCCGACCAGATACTGCGCGTGCAGATTGCGCGCGATGTCCGTGAACGCGTCGGCGGCGCCCGAGAGGTCCTTGATCACGATGTGCTGGCCGCCGGTCTCGCGCGCGACCGCACGCAGGCGCCGGTCCACCGACAGGCTCTTGAACGTCACGAGGTGGACGACGAACGCCTCGCGCGCGGCGCGCGAGGGCACGGTGGACCAGGACTTCATCACGGCATCCAGATTCCAGGCCGTGTCTTCACCGTTGGTCAGCACGATGATGTCGCGGCGGCCGCTCTCGTTCGCCAGCGATGTCATCGCCGTGTCGATCGCGCGCCAGACCGGGCTCTGGCCCGCGGGCCAGAGCTCCTCGCGCAGGATCCAGGTGAGATACGCGCGGTCGCCGGTGAGCCGCGGCGACACCGCAATCTCGTCACCGAACGTGCCGAGGCGGATGCGATCCTCGGGCCGGAGCGCGGCCACGAATTGTTCGCTCGCATATTGCAGCCACGGGATGTCCCGGACAGAACCGCGCATGTCCAGGAGCAGCACCGCCGTGATCGGCTGCGCCCCGGATCCGAAGGCCACGATCTCGCGCGGCACGCCGTTGTCGTGAATCTGAAACTCGTCCTGCGTCAGGCCGTCCAGGTGCGCGCCGCGGCGATCGGTGACCGTGACGTATAGCGCGACCGTGTCGGCGGCGCCGCGAAACTGCGCTTGCTGGTCGAGCGCGGCGGCACTGGCGCCAGCCAGGACGACGAACGTGAACGGGCGGAGCGTCGGCAGCACTAGCGGCCGGTTCCGGCGCCGGCGACGTAATGCTTGCGTGCGCGGACATCGAGCCCGCGGCGTTTCACCTTGACCTCGATCTCGTGCGCCTTGCCATCGAGCCGGACCGGGGTGAAGCCCATCCAGTACTGCCGGTGCAGTTCTTCGGCGACGCGCCGGAACGTCTCGCGAAGGTCGTCCTTCTCCTTGAGCTCGAAGTATCCACCGCCGCTGACCTCGGCCAGATCCTTCAACGCCGGATCGGGCGGCTGGATGACTTTCGTGAGAAGGGACGTGTTCCGCGGCGCCGATCCGCCGGGCGGGAAGCCGAACGGGCCGCCGGAGCGCGGATCGCGGCTGGCGCGGTACTGCGACGTGGACGCCGAGAATCCAATCGTGTAAATCATCACGTCGGCCGTGCGGGCGCGTTCGAGAAGATCGTTCAGCTTCGTCCGCGGTTGATTCCACGCCGGCTCGTCGTGCCCGTCGGTGAGCACGAGCGCGACCCGCCGGCCCGGCATCGGTACGAGCGCGTCGATGCTGCGATCGATCGCCGTCCACACCGGCGATCCGCCGCTCATCTGCAGGTCCTGGTGCAGCACGCTGATGAGCCTGGCCCGGTCGCTCGTGAACTCGGAAGGCGTGATGCGGATCTGGTCGCTGAAGTTGCCGATCCGTGCCTGGTCGGCTGGCAGCATGTTGCGGACGAACTCGACCGCCGCCTCGCGCGGCAGATCGACGTGATCGTCCATCGATCCGCTCCGGTCCAGCATGAGCACGACGGAAAATGGCTGGACCTCGTTGGTGAAGAACGACAGCGTCTGCGGCCGGCCGTCGTCGGTCACGACGAAGTCCTCCTGGCGCAGGTCAGGCACGAGCCGGCGGTTTCCGTCCACCACGGTCGCGTAGATCGAGACGAGATCCGTGCCGCCGCGGAACTGCGCGCGCTCCTGGCCGCCGAGCAGGGCGAGACCTGCCAGCACGGCCGCGGCCGTCCGCATCATCGATCGCGTCCCTCGGCGTCCGAGGCGACGTAGGTTCGTCGCGCCCGGACACGCATGCCGGGCCGTTTCACGCGGACGTCGATCGTGTGCACCTTGCCGTCGAGGACCGCGGGCACGAAGCCGAGCAGGTATTGCTGGTGGAGCTCGGTCGCGATCTGCGTGAAGGTGGCGTTGATGTCGTCGGCCAGCTTCAGCTCGACGTAGCCGCCGCCCGTGCCTTCGGCGAGCCGGGCCAGCGTCCGGTCCGGCGCTTCAGGCATTTTTTCGTACGTGGTCCACATGCCGATGCCGTAGACCATCACGTCGCGCGCGATGGCGCTCGAGATGACCGCGGGGCTGCGGGCGCTCGGGGCGGCCGATCGCGGCGGCGGCGGCGGCGCCGGTGCCGGCAGCCGCGGCTGGTTGCTTCGGCCGAACTGACCGGCGCGCGTTTCCGGCGGCGCCTGGCTGGACACCCAGTTCTTGCCGTCGCTCAGCACGACGAGAACGCGGCGATTGGTCTCGCGTCCGAGCGCGAGGATGCCTTCGGCGAGCCCGTCCCAGAGCCGCGTCTCGAGGCCGGAGCGGACGTTGAACGGATCGCGCAGGTGGGCGAGCAGCTCGTCGCGATCGGAGGTGAACGGCTGGCGCATCTGAAACTGATCCGCGAAGCTGGCGATGCCCGTGCGATCGCCCGGCAGCATCCGGAGAATGAAGCTGTTCGCGCCGTCGATGAGCGAGTCCCAGACGGACCACATGCTCGCACTGCCGTCGAGCAGGAGCAGCGACGACAGCTGCTGGGTCGACGTCGTGAACTGCGTGATCGGCTGGACCTTGCCCTCGTCGCGGATCTCGAAGTCGTCGCGCGACAGATCCACGGCGAAGTTGCCCTGTCCGTCGCGCACCGTGACGTAGACCGGGACCGTGCGCGTGCCGCCGCGGAATTGCGGCTGCTGGAATGCCTCGGTCCGCGCCAGGAGGGCGCCGCCCAGCATGACGATCAGCGGGAGGCGTCCGGTCATCGCTCGCCCGCGACGTAGCTTCGCCGGGCGCGCACGCTCAGGCCGGGCCTGGTGGTACGCACGTCGACCAGGTGCCGGCGCCCGTCCTGCTCGGGCATCGTGTAGCCCAGCAGGTACTGGCGGTGCAGCTCATCGGCGACGCGCGCGAAGGCCGGCCCGAGGGCCGTGTTGGCCGTGACCTCGAAGTAGCCGCCGCCGGTCTCGAGCGCGAGGGCGCGCAGCCCGGGATCCGGGCCGTCGGAGAACGGCCCGCCCGGTCCCCAGCGGTTGGCGCCGCGACTGGACATGCCGATCGCGTAGATCATGAAGTCTTCGTTCTGCGCCCGCGTGATGACCTGCGTCAGCGTCGGTCCGGCCGCGCGTTCGCCGCCGTACGGGCCGCCCCGGAACCCGGTGTCCTTCCCGTCGGTCAGGACGAGCACGACGCGGCGGCCGTCGAGCGGGCGAAGGACGGACATGGCGGTGTTGATCGCGGCCCAGAGCGGCGTCGGGCCGCCGGGCTCGAGGTCGAGCCACAGCGCGCGGATCAGGTCGTCCTGGTTGCTCGTGAACTTCGGGCTGATGTTGATCCGATCGCCGAAGTTGCCGACGCGCGCCTGGTCGGCGGGCAGCAGCCGCGTGAACATCTGCACGGCGCTCGCGCGCAGCAACGACAGGTTGCCGGTCATGCTGCCGCTCATGTCGAGCATGACGACGATCTTGATTGCTTGGATGCTGTTGTCGAACAGCGTGATCGGCTGACGCCGGCCGTTGTCGAAGAGTTCGAAATCGTCCTTCGCCAGGTCGGTGACCAGCTGGCCGCCTTCCATCGAGGTGGCGGTGGCGAAGATCGAAACGGTGTCGTTGCCGGCACGGAAGACCGACGACTGCTGGGCGCGCGGGTCGGACGCGAGGACGGCGAGGGCGACGACCACAACGGCCCCGGCGCGCGTCATGACGGGTTTACTTGGCCGCGGACCCTGCCGTGTCGCGCGAGGCCACGTAGTTCTTGCGCGCGCGCGCGGTCATCCCCGGAACCTTGACCTTCACATCCAGCTTGTGGAGCTTGTTGTCCAGCACTTCGGGCGTGAAGCCGATGACGTACTGGCGGTGCAGCTCGTCGGCGACGCGCGTGAACGTCGAGTTGAGCTCCGCCGTCTTGAGCAGCTCGAAGTAGCCGCCGCCGGTTTCCTCCGCGACTTTCTTCAAGCCGCGATCCGGTTTCGTCTCGGTGAAGCTGCCCCCGGGCCCGCCGCGGTAGCGACTGTGGATCCCGACCCCGTAGATCATCAGGTCGTCGTTCTGCGCCCGCGCCAGGACGCTGTCGCGCGAGGCATTGCTCGCCGTGTCGTCGCCGTCGCTCAGGATGAGGATGACGCGGCGCGCCGTCTCCTTCGACAGCGCCGTGATCCCGAGATCAACCCCGTCCCACAAACGCGTCCCGTTGCCGTACTGCATTTCCGTGTGCAGGTAGCGGATGAGGTCGTCCCGGTTCGACGTGAACATCGGGCTGGCCGTCACCTTGTCGTCGAACGAGATGATGCGGGCGCGATCGTGCGGCAGGAGTCGCAGGACGAACGCCTCGGCCGCGTTCTTCGCCAGCTCGATGTTCATGATCATGCTGCCGCTCATGTCGAGCGCGATGACCACCGAGACCGGCTGCACATCGCTGCGGAAGAAGGCGATCTTCTGCGGCTTCAGGTTGTCGAGAATCTCGAAATGCTGCTCTTCGAGGTCCGGCACCAGCCGTCCAGCCTGGTCCGTGACCGTGGCATAGATCGGAACCGTCACGACACCGCCGCGAAAGACGCCCTGCTGGGCGAGCAACGGCGGGGCGAGGAGCAGCGGGAGGACGAGCAGGCACAATCGACGTTTCATGGGAGGGCCATCCACACGCAAGCGCGTTACGTCAGTCTAAGTTACTACGGCCGGGCGCGTCGTGGTGAGGCGGGCCGAATCCCACCCCGCTGCTAGAATCGGGGCTGTGGCACAGCACGAGAGCCGGCGGCGGTTTCTCGGCAGGCTCGGGGCGGTGGCCGGCGCCATCGTCGTCCCGCCCGCGGCCGCCGCGTTCCAGGGCGCCGGCCAGGCGGTGGCGCCGCGCGCGACGCGGCCGGCCGGCCCGCGCGGTTTCGAGTTCGTCTTCGCCCGGCTGCGGTACGACTCGGGCGACTGGGACTACAACCCGAAGGTCGCCGCCAACGTGCTCGACGCGGTCGTGCAGTACACGGAGATTCCCGTCTACCCGGAGGAGATCGTCATCCCGGCCGACTCGGCCGAGCTCGCGGCGTTTCCGTTTCTCTTCATGACCGGCCACAAGCTCGTGCGGTTCACACCCGGCGAGCGCGCGAACCTGGTGCGGTTCGTCGAGAGCGGCGGCCTGCTCTTCTCGGACGACTGCAATCACGATATCGACGGGCTCTACGCGAAGTCGTTCGAGGACGAAGCGCGCCGCATGTTTCCCGGCCCGTCCACGCTCGCGAAAATTCCGGGCGCGCACGCCATCTACCGGTCGTTCTTCAAGTTTCCCGACGGACCGCCGCAAACCGGCCACGAGCTGAACGGCTGGGGCGACGACATGGTGCACGACTACCTGCGCGGCGTCGAACGGCGCGGCCGCCTCGGCGTGATCTATTCGAACAAGGACTACGGCTGCGAGTGGGACTACGACTGGCGCAACAAGCGCTTCCGATCTGAAGACAACACCAGGTTCGCCGTGAATCTCGTTGTCTACTGTATGACGTAGGCCGTGGCGTCACCGAGAGTCGTGATTATCGGCGCCGGCGCGGCCGGTGTGTTCACGGCGTACCGGCTGCGCCAGCGGCACGGCGACGACTTCGAGGTTGTCCTGCTCGAGCGCACCGGGCGAGTGGGCGGCAATGCGCAGTCGATCACCGTGGCGTTCGGCGGGACCGAGTACTCGATCGACTGCGGCGCGCAGTTTTTCTCCCGCAATCCACAGCCGAGCTACGTCAGTCTGCTCGAAGATCTGGGACTGTTCAACGATCCGGCGCAGATCGACGCTCGCGCGACGGGCATCACGCTGTGGGATCGTCAGGCCGGCCAGCGATTACTCTGGCTGCCCTCGCATCTCAGCGGATTTCTTCGTTACCAGCCGCAGGACTGGAATCGCCTCATCGGGTTCGCGACGCTTCTCGTCTACGCCTTCCTGCTCGATCGCAGATCACCAGCGAACTGGAGTCTCAGCGTGGACGAGTGGGTCGACGGACTCACGCTGCTCGACACGCAGTTCAAGAACCAGATCCTTAGACGGTTTCTGTATCAGTTCCTAACGCTGCCGGCCGATCGCATCGGTGACGCGTCGGCGCTCTACGCGATCACCTACTTCGTCAGGAACGTCTTCGGCGAAACCGGTGTGGATGAGCCGAGCCCGGATGTCCCTGCGCCGCCCGACGGTCCGACGTTCGAGGTGTATCAAAGCCGGATCGGTCTCGACGGCGTGCTCACCCGCGCGCTCGACGCCGCGCAGATCGTCCCGCGGTTGAGCGAGCCCGTCATGGCTGTCAGCCGGAACGGAACGGGCGGACTCGACGTCACGACATCACTTGGGACGATCGTCGCGGACCATGTGGTGTTCGCGACCGATCCCAACGTGGCGGCCGCCATCCTCAGCGCAGGCGCGTTTCCCTCGCCAGGTCTCATCGCGGCGCTCGCAGCCTGCGAGTACAGCGATCTCAGCATCTCTCTGCAGAGCGGCGGATCATGCTGGATGCCGGACGACCAGAGCTACTGGGAAGCGGTCAATACCGTGGCCGACGGCGACGATCTGCAGTTCAGCGTCTGGTTCGGTGCGCTCCGCGATACGTTCGGCGGCGACACGAGGATTCCGGTCTTCAAATCGTGGGCGACAGGCAATCTCGATCCCGGGTCCTGCCCGCACACATTCTTCAGCCACGCCCACCGGATCCTGATGCCGACGACGACGTTCATGACGAACCGGCAGACCGTTCAGGCGAGACAGGGCGAGAACGGCGTCTGGTTTGCCGGTGGGTGGACGACCTGGTTCGACAGTCAGGAGGCCGCCCTCGATTCGGCGACGGCTGTGGTTGATGCGCTCGGTGGCCAGTCCCGGGTTGCCGCAGCCGGCCCAACCCGCTCGCCAAACGCTGATCGTGACCGCATCAGTCGTTGGCTCTCTGCCGTTGCGGCCTGGGCGCCTGTCGAGCGCCGGAGGATGCTCAAAAACCTGCTGGCCGACGTCGAAGCGCACGGCTGACGGTTCTTCGATCCCCAACACGGAGGGCACGGAGGTTCACGGAGAGCACGGACCTTCCTGGGTACGCAGTTTCTGCAAACTCTTCGTTGGCCGCAAACTGCGGAAAACGCACGCTCGAACCTGACTCGTTGGAATTCCCGCGGACTCTCCGCTGGCGCGATCCTTGCCAGATTCCCTGCGCGTGCTCATCACCAATCCCACGGCGACGAAGGTCATCGGCTGCGCGCTGCGTGTGCATCGCGCGCTCGGACCCGGATTGTTTGAGTCGATCTACGAACAGTGTCTGGCGTTCGAGCTCGCAGAGGATGGACTGGCGTTCGAGCGGCAAGTGAAACTCCCCGTCAGCTACAGAGGCTGCAGGCTTGAGATGTCGTTCACTGCAGACTTCATCGTCGAGTCGTGCGTGCTGGTCGAGTTGAAGAGCGTGGAGCGCTTGCTGCCGATTCACGGCGCCCAGGTACTGACGTACCTGCGTGTCTCAGGGCTCGGGAAAGGGCTGCTGATCAACTTCAACACGCGATTGTTAAGAAACGGCATCAAGAGCTTCGTGCTCTAGCGAATTGGACTGCGCTGCCGATCCTCAACACGGAGGGCCCTGAGACACGGAGATCACGGGTTCACGGGTTTTGGGTTTCCCCCCACCGTTCTCAGTGCCCTCCGTGCCTCCGAGTTCTCCGTGTTGAGGACCGAACGCCAGCGCGCCACCGCACTGCCCAGCGCTGCC
>Ga0111539_10004902_pt1 | contig 17425 bp, 16 predicted proteins | sample RhiMethybrSRZTD1_FD_79667 | JGI IMG/M metagenome (GOLD analysis project Ga0111539, IMG submission 79667) | Populus rhizosphere microbial communities from Tennessee, USA - Rhizosphere MetaG P. TD hybrid SRZTD1 (version 2) (version 2) | ecosystem: Host-associated > Plants > Roots > Rhizosphere >... | reverse complement strand
GACGAGCCAGGACGGGGGACGCGCTACCCAACAGCGCCGCAGACACCACGAGGAGCAGTCGGATCGCGTCGGTTGTCACTTGACGAATCGCTCGGTTACCGATGACGCACCCCCTGTGCCATCGCTGCCAGGTAAGCACGGCAGCATTGCGAGCCTGGTTCACTCTGTCCCCACTTGGTGTACGAGCCGATTCGAGCGGCAGCCCGGCGATGGCCGCGCAGGCCATCGCCCTGGGGATGATAACCCGTCGCCGCAGTCAGGAGACCGACGGCATCGGCTCGCAGGCCAGGCCAGCGAGGAGGTGTGCATCCGCGGCGTGCTACTTGGCTGGCGGCGTGTCTACCGACACCAGCACGGCTTCCGTCCAAACCACGTCCAACCGGTCGCCCACCTTGACTTGCGCCAGAGCGGCCTTGTCGGCGACGCGGGAACTGTACTTCCAGTTGTTCGGGCCGGACAGCGTGATGGACGCCACGTTCGGATCGATGGCGGTGATCGTCGCGGTGACGGTGCGCTGCGTCGCCGATGTACCCGCCGGCCGGGCGCCGGTGCCCGGCGTGACCTTCTGCTGTGTGGTGTCGACGGCGGGCTCGCCCGGCGCCTTCACGCGCAGGGTGATGTTTTCGTAGTACTTGGCGGTGATGCGGTCGCCGACCTTCAGTTCGTCAAACCGCTTCACTTCCGCCGGGACGGTGACCGCGATGATGTTGCCTTCCTGGCCCTTCAGCGTCAGGTGTCGCGTGCTGCGCTCGATCGCTTCGATCGTTGCCGTGACCGTGATGCTGTCACCCGGGAGCGTCTTGATCTGTGCGGCGGCGACTCCAGGGAGGAACGTGGCGGCCGCAACGAGCGCTGCTGTTAGATGCTTCATTTTGTTCACGCCTTTCTCGGGATACGGCCGGTTTTCGAATCGTGAGCCAGCCAGTTCGGCAACGCGCGAAGCAAGATGGACACCATCGTGAGCGACGACGTGTCCTGCGACCTGGGGCGAATACCTTGGTGAAAAGGCCCCAAAAAACCGAAATACCAGGCGCGTACTGCCGCCCCGCCAGACAAACGGGCCGCCTCGCTCACGGCCGGTTGTGAACCGGCTGGCGACCTTCCGTGAGCCCGGGCGGCGACCTGCGCCTCTTGCGCGTCAGGCTGGTGAACCGATACCGCACCCGCAGAGGCGTCACCTCGTCAGTGGCTCCCGCGCTGGTGCGCTGGCCGCGTCGACCAGGCGCAGTCCGGGACTCGACGCCCATTCGAAGCGGAATGTCGTGTCTAGATCAGCGTCTGCGCGGTCGCCGTATCATCCTCGTGGACGAATGGATTAGAGAGGGGATTCGGCGCGCTCATACAGGATTCTCCGGATTGTCAGCGACCGTTCGAACGTGTTTCAATCGTTGAACGACTGGAACAGAGCTGCGTTCGACATCGGTGAACGAAAGGCAAGCGCCCGAATGACCGCTATCAATCCTCCCCGAGTCCTCCTCGTCGACGATTCCGACGTGATGCTCGATTACGCATCGGCGACGTTGTCGCCGGAATACGAAATCGTCGGTGCATTCCGGGACGGGCATGCGGCGCTCGAAGCGGTCGGCGTGTTGCAGCCCGACGTCATCGTGCTCGATATCTCGATGCCGGGCATGAACGGTCTGGAGGTCGCCGGCCGTCTGCGTCGTGCCGGATGCTCGACGCCCATTGTGTTCCTCACCGTTCATGATGATGAAGCAACCGTGCACGCCACCAGTGAGGCGGGCGGTATCGGGTTCGTCTTGAAGCCGCTGCTGCGGTCGGACCTCGCCGTGGCGGTTAGAGAGGCGTGCGCCGGCCGCCGCTATGTGTCGCAAATGGGATGAGCCAGAGCCAGCCGGGCCACCGAGCACCGCTTTCTTCGCGTGATATCGAGCGGTCGCTTACTGAATGAAGGACCCCGCGGCAGTCGTGCGACGCTAGGCGTCGATGATGTGATTGCGGATGGCGTACCGCACGAGTTCGCTCATCGAGTGCACTTCCAGCTTCGCCATGATCCGCGAACGGTGGGTTTCCGCGGTTTTGGTGCTGATATGCAGATCGGTCGCGACTTCCTTGTTGGCCCGGCCTTCCGCGAGTAGCTGCAGGACTTCCCGTTCGCGCGGGGTCAGGCGCAGCGGTTTCAGGTGAGTATCCCGTAATCCACTGTCCGACACGTTGCGTCCTACGACGCGGCCCACTCGTTCGGAGATGAAGTGGCCGTGTGACAGGATCGCGCGCACCGCCTCCGCCAGCGTGCGGCCGGCCTCCGCCTTGAGCACCACACCGTTTGCCCCAGACTCGATCGCTTCCCGCACGACCTCGTCGGAATCGTGCATCGTCACGATGAGAATGGGGACTGACGATGACCGACGAATCTGTCGCGTCACCTCGATGCCGTTGAGCCCCGGCAGCGAGATGTCGAGAACAACGAGATCCGGCGTCAACTCCACGATCATCGTGAGTGCCTGCCGTCCCGTCGGCGCCTCGCCGCAGATCGTCCAGCCCGGTTCGCCCTGGAGGATCGCGCGCATGCCTTGCCTCACCAACTCGTGGTCGTCAGCGATGAGAATGCGGGCGGTCTTCACGAGATGCCTGTCCTCCCGTGGCGGCAAACGGAACTCAACGAGCACGAGCGTACCCGATCGGACGTTCGTCGACAGCTGTCAAAAGCGCCAGCAGGCACTCCTCAGTTGCTTCGTACAGCTTCGTGACGTGTGGGCGCCCTTTCAGAAACGGTCGAGCCTGAAACCGCTCCTGTCGGTGTATCGGGGGCGCACGTCTGGCCGTTCTCGCGCGGATATGCAGTTTCGGCAAGGCCCCATAGGTAATCTCCTGTATTGCTGGGGCGGATCGGGTTTGCTAAAACTCCCCGCGATGCACGCTCATCCTGAGCGTGCATCGATGCGGGTGAGCCATCATGCTGTCAGCCGTTACAATCGATCGAAAGCAGGCGCCTCCCTTCAGGTCGCCGACTCCTGATCGCCTCGACGAATTCCGGCACGCACTTCAGGACTCCGCGCCCGGTCTGATCGTGTCGTCTGACGATTGCACGATTCAATTCATGAACGCAGCGGCCGCCAGGATCTTCGGCTTTTCCGCCCTCGAGCTGGCCGGCCAGCCAATCTCCCGCGTACTGCCGCCGCCGCAGGACGGGGGCTACGCCGGACTCTGGCAGAACCCACCGATCACCGCGGATATCAAGAACCGGCTTGTCGCCGGCATTCGTCGGGATGGCGTGACCGTGCCGCTCGAACTGTCTCTCAGGTCATTCGACGACGGCGCCGCGCGCCACCTCATCGTGTCGATCACCGACGTCTCGGGACGAATCGATCTCGAGTCGCACCACGAGCCCGTGACTCATGCCGACCTCGGACTTCACCGCGCCCTGACGAGTATGGCCGCTCATTTCTGCGCCGTTGCGCCTGATGATGTGGACCAGGCAACTGTGGACGGCCTTCGTCGGATAGGAGACGCGCTGCAGTTCGATTGGACCGCTCTGTGGCGATGGCGCTCGGGCGAGGCCGGTCGGCAGCGTGGCATGCTGTCGCCTGACACGCATCCGTTCGGACCGTTTCCAATCGCCTCCATCCCGTCGTTCGTCTCCAGGCTGGAAGCGGGCGAGGTGTGCTGGTTCAGCACTCTGGGCGACTTGGCAGACTCCGATCATGAGGCATTCCTTCATTTCGGGCTCCGATCGGGAATCGTGCTGCCGCTTGCACCCGCTCTGGACGGCGACGGCACGGCGAGCGCGCTCGCGATGGGCTCGCTGACGCGAAGCGTGCAGTGGACGACCGCGGTCATCGAATCCCTGCGCCTGCTCGCTGGCGTCGTCAACCAGGCGTTGGCGCGGCGAGACAGCCACCGGGCGATGCAGCGAGCGCTCGAGGAAGTCCGGCAGATGCGCGACAGCGCCGCGGAGAACGTCGAGCTTCGCCGCGAGGTGAAGGTCCTGAGGACACCACGAGCCATCGTGTCGGAAAGCAGCGCCATCCAGGCGGCCCTTGCGCAAATCGAGCAGGTCGCACCCACGCCCGCAACCGTCCTTCTGCTTGGTGAAACAGGAACCGGCAAGGACGTGATGGCACAAGCGATTCACGACCTCAGCCCGCGACATAAGCTGCCGATGATCCGTGTGAGCTGTGCGGCTATTCCGACCGCGCTCATCGAAAGTGAACTGTTCGGCCGGGAGAGAGGGGCGTATACCGGCGCGCTCTCACGGCAGATCGGCCGGTTCGAGGCCGCCGATCGCTCGACGCTTTTCCTCGACGAGATCGGTGAGCTGCCGCTGGAAGTTCAGGTCAAGCTCCTCCGCGTGCTCCAGGAGCGCGTGGTCGAGCGCCTGGGGAGCACGCAGTCGGTCAAGGTTGACGTGCGGATCATCGCCGCAACCAACCGCAACCTCGAGGACGCGATACACGACAAGACCTTTCGCGAGGATTTGTACTACCGGCTCAATGTCTTCCCAGTCGTCGTGCCTCCCCTCCGCAAGCGCGTCGAAGACATCCCGGCTCTAGTGTGGAGCTTCATCGATGAGTTCTCGCGATCGTTCGGCAAGCCGATCGAGTCGATTTCGAAGGCTAGCATGAGCGAACTCAAGCAGTACCCCTGGCCCGGGAACGTGCGCGAGCTCCGAAACGTGATCGAACGGGCGGTCATCATGGCGACCGGACCTCAGCTCGTCGTCGGCGCCCCGCGACAGGGCGAGCGTCCCGTGCCGCACGGCGACATGACGCTGACCGAGCTCGAATTCGATCACATCACCACGGTGCTGCGAATGACCAACTGGCGCGTGCGCGGATCGGGCGGCGCGGCCGAGCGTCTGGGCGTGAAACCGACGACCCTCGAGAGCCGGATGGCCAGACTTGGAATCGCGAGGCAGAAGGCGGCCGGCACCTAGCCCGCGGCCCGCATGGTGGTGCCTTCGGCGGAGGGCAGCGGCACGCGGGCGCGGACGATGGTGCCTCTTCCCGGGGTCGACTCGATCGACAGGTTTCCCCCTTCGAGTCCGACCCGCTCTCTCATGCTGATGAGACCCAAGGCCGCGCGCCTCATCGGCGCGCGCGAATCGAAGCCGATTCCGTCGTCCATGACCTCGAGGTGGATGGCTCCCTGCGCATAGCGCAACGCGACTGTCACGTGCGAGGCGCCGCTGTGCTTGACGGTGTTGTTCACGGCCTCCTGCAACACCCTGAAGAGACACTGTCCCACGTTCGAGGGCAAGTGATCCGGCAGGTCGTCGCTGCCGAAATCAATCTTGAGCTTCTGCTTCTTCGACAGGTCCCTGCAGAATCCCGACGACGCGAGCCGAAGCCCGAGCTGGTCCACGCTGGAGCCGTGCAGGACGTGAGAAATCGACTGGATGTCGTGTGCGAGCTCCCCCGCCTGGTTCGCCAGCCCGCGGATTTGCCTCTGCGGGTCCGTTCGGAAGCCTGACGGCCCTTTCAGCGTGTCGAGCTCCATTGTCAGCGCTGCCAAGCGCTGACCGATGTTGTCGTGGAGATCTCGAGCGATTCGCGAGCGCTCCATTTCCTCGGCGCCGATCAGCCGGGCATAGGCGGTGTGCAGCTCGCTCTGGCTCTCCCGGAGCTGCACCTCGGCCTTCCGGCGCCTCGATGCTTGAACGAGTAGTCCCCCGATTAACGCCGCCTGCGCGAGCAGGAGCACTATCGCGCCAACGATGTACTCTCTGTAGCGATCCCAGGCCGAAGGCTCGCGAAAGCGAACGAGCGTTCCAGCGGGAACACGCGCTTCGCTGATGCCCCAGCGCCGAAGCTGACGCCAGTCCACCTGACGGACACTCAAGTCAGTAAAGGACAGCGGGATACCGTCGGCGGGCTCTCCGCGGAGTACCCGGAGCGCCAGTGCGGCAACCGCCGCCGTCTGCGCCTCCTGGCTTTTCATGCTGCCGCCGACGACGCCGTGGTTGATGGCGGAATCGACCCAGGAGTAAGTCGGAACACTAGCGGCGTTCGCCACGTGGTCCAGGTACTCCAACGGGTTGAAGTTGGCCCCTGCTCCGTCACGCGAGACATTCAGGAAGTAGACAATGGAATCGGCGGGCAGGGTCGCCAGACGCGAGTCGAGCTCCTTCGTTGGAAGACCGGACAGGTATGTGATCGTTAGCCCGGGTTCGAACGACTTGAGCTGCGCCCGCGCTTGCTGCTCGTACTGCTGATCGCCGGGGTCGATACCGCTGACGACGAAGACCTGCCGAAGATTGGGCTGCAGCCGGGCGGCCAGGGCGACGGTGTCGGCCAGCTTCAACTCAGCGACAATGCCGGTGGAATTCGCCGGGCGCGGCACGGAAGCGTTCGTGAAGTACACGATCGGGGTCTCGCGAAGCAGCTCGCCACCAGTCCTGTCGACGAACTGGACGGCGATGTCGCTCATCGCGATGACGATGTCGAATCGCTGCCCTTGATACTTGTGGTGCAGGAAATCGCTGAACACCTTCCGGTATTCGGGATCAGGGAACCGCGCCCGGTCAATGTATTCTGAGTAGAAGTCGACGCCCTCACTCAGTCCGTCCTCGAGGATGCGCGGAAGGTCGCGGTCGCCGACAACCGCGATCTGCGCGTCTCGTCTCGTCGAATACAAGACCAGCACTTGCTTCTGGACATCAGCCGCGAGCGCAGAATCGACCACGGCGAGGGCCGCCCAGGCGGCGACCACCAGCAGCCACCACGCCCCGAACGACTGCCGCGATCGAATGGGCATACGTGCTCAGAACGTGAATTCGGCAGTGATCCTGGCGAAACGCGGGGTCAGGATCGTCAGCGGCTGCAGCCACGTTCCTCCCGGGACGAACGCGCTGTTGTAGGTCAGCACTGCACTCGAGTTTAGCGCGTTGTAGATGTCGAGCGCGATCGATGTCTGCGAGCGGCCACGCCTCAGGACCTTGCTGATCCGCAGGTCGAGCTCGTTGACGCGGTCGCCGTACATGGTGCCGGGTGCGACGAGGTTGATCGTCACGTTCGATGCGCCGCCCGAGAGATCCCGTCCGAGCGCCGGCGCCACAGCCGTGTTGGGGGCCGCGTAGTTGGCCGACAGCATCACTCCAGGCCTGCTTTGGAGAGTCGCCGCCAGCTGAATGTCGAGCCCGGGAACGATCCACGAAGACAGGCCTTTGAACTGGGTTAGCACGCCGAACGCGACGTGACAGTAGGGGCTGACGGGGCTGACGGCGGACGCATTCAAACCGGGGCCGAACGCGCTCGTCCCGGTGATCGGGGTCGCGAGCTCGGGCAACCGCGCACGGACCTCGCAGCTGTCTGCGATGGTCTGCCCTGTGCTCATGCCACCAACGAAGGTCAAGCCGCTGCCCCCCCGCAGGTTGAAGGTCACGTCGAGACCGTTGAAATACTGGACCCACGCTCCGTACTTGCCGGCGCCGGTGACGAAGTTGTCCACCGATCCGGCCTTTTCTGGAACGACGTCGTAGAGGCCCGACACGACGTAGCCTCCGCCCCCGGGGAGCCGGGGGTCCAGCGGCGCCATCACGCTGAACGGCGTCAGATCGGCAGGCTGCAGCGCCAGGTTGTCGACGACGGTAAACCCGTGGTACCAGCGGCGCGCGTACGTCACCTCCACCGAGCCGCGCGGAAACATCTGATGCTGCAGGGAGACGCCGAGATCCCAGTCCGAGGGACGCACACCCCAGCCATCGAGGATGTTCGGGTCGAAGTTGTTGGTGAGCACGTTCTTGCCAAAGCTCGTATTCGACACGACGCCGCAGAAGTCCTTGCCATCCGCGCGAAGATCCTGCTCGTCAGGATTCAAGAGGTCGCAGTCCGGGACGAAATTGGTGTTCGCGTCGGTCCAGGCGCGGGTCACGCCCGCCGTGCCGAACACCGACGTCGTCTGCGGCAGGCGCAGCGTGGGATTCGTGTTCGCGTAGATGCCGGTGACTCCGACGCTCTCGAGATACTTGCCAAGATTCACTTTGAGCGCGGTCCTGCCCGTCCCGAAGACATCGAAGGTCAACGCCATTCTCGGTGTGATGTCCTTGTAGCTGTCCACGCCCGACGTCTCCGGAATCGAGAGCGCGGTTGGCAGAAACCTCGACGGCCCTTCCTGCTGAGCGGGGAACCAGCTTCTCGCCCGATCGAACCGGACAGCGGCCTGCAGCGTCATGCGATCTCGCGTCCACTGGTCCTCGACGAACACGGCGTCCCATCCGGCGCGCGCGTTGTTCACCCACGGCGAGATCGACTGCGTCAACTGATTCGGGACGCCGTTGTCGACGCGGTAGGTCAGGTTCTGGTCATTGGTCATCCACGTCCGATCGTCGGTCATGAATGTGTGTTGATAGCCGACCTTTACGCGATGCGCGCCGGTGAGATACGTCGCCGATCCTTTCCACAGATAGGAGCCCGTGTACGCGGAACTGAAGTCCTGCGACCGATAGACCAGGCCCGGAATGCTTCCGTTCGCCGCGCAGCCGCTTGCGCACTGTTCGGCGACGCGGATGAGACCGCGTGTGTGATTCGGCTGGCGCTCGAAGTTGCCGACCCCGAAGAACGTGCCGGTAAAGCCCGCGTCGAAGAGCCAGGCTCGGGTGGCGGGCGCCGACCAGGTCACTTGCGAAACATGGAGCGGCCGGCTGAGGACCCCGACGGCTTCCGGCGACAGGCGCGCTGGTTCCGAAAGCCCGGGGGTCGCCCCGGTGCAGGTCCGGCATACCGTCTGGGCATCATAGAAGAGGGTGATGGTGTTGCGCGGGGTCAATCGCCATGTCACTCGCGCACCCGCGTTTTCGAACGTGCGATCCGAGTACTCGGGCCGGTCGAGGTCGGGCGCGTAGAACCATTTGGACGCATCGGCGGCGTTGAGGTTGTAGAAGACGTTCGGCAGCTGCCGCGTGCTGCCGCCGGTGTGGGCGTTGACGAAGTACCACACGCGATCCTTCAGGACGGGACCGCCCAAGGTGCCGGAAACGTCGTAGACCTTTGTGAGCGGAGCCACCGCCGGTACGCCCTGGTCCTTCAATGCCTGAGTCACGTTGTCGGCACGCAGCTTGTCGATCGTCCCGCTGGCGAACATCGACCCGCGGACCGTGTTGCCTCCGGTCTTCGGCACGATGTTCATCACGAGGCCGGCGGTTTCGAATTCACCGGACGCGCCGCCGGTCGACAAGGTCACTTCCTCCACCTGGCCGACGTCCACGACATAGCTCGTCGCCGAATTGCCGGTGGGCGGACTTCCGATATTGAGCCCGTCCAGAAGGAGACGCCCTTCTCCGGTCCGGCCGCCATGCATCAGAAACTGCGTCGTCGCGGTGCCGGTGACCGCGTCGTTGGAATTGGTGAGCACGCCAGGCACGAGGCTGACGACCGCGTTGTAACTGCGAACCGTCGGCAGATCTCTGAGAACCTCGCCCTGGAGCACGACCTGGCGCGTCGCGCTACGGACGTCCACTGGGAGGCGACCGAGGACCCGGACCGCGTCGGCAAACGGTGCGATGTCGAGTCCCACGTCCACGGTCGCCGTGAAGGTGCCCGCGAGCTCGATGCCCGAGTGCACGTAAGGACTCCAGCCTTGAAGGCTGACGGTCAGCGTGTAAAGACCCGGCCTGAGATTCTCGAGACGGTAGCGTCCCGCGCCATCGGTGACCGTCGTTCGCGCGCGCTCGATAAGGGCGGGGCTGCGCGCCTCCACGCCGACGCCGGGCAGCGGTGCACCACTCGTGTCCACCACGGTGCCGGCAATCGCTGCCTGACCCCAGGCGGTTGCCGGGGTCGCGCCGACACACACCGCCATCATCATCGCCAAGCCCGGCGGTCCGAAGTGCACGCGCCCCGCCAAATCTCTCAGTCCCATTAACACTCGCCGAGACGCGACGACGATCGGGCGCAGTATCCGGCAAAACGTCCACAACCGCTAGCGGAGACAACAGCAATGGCTCATATCCCGCACGGTCGGGGGAGGCCTGCGTCTGAACACGACCCACGACATGTCGCGGGCTGGGAACGCTCCGGTTAAAACCGAAATTTCGGAGCGGTTCCTCCAGCCCCGGAGATCTCTACGATGGTGGATAGCCGCGCCAGCAGCAGTCTGCGCGTAAAAATCCAAGAAATTCGTCGTCGGCCGCAAATCTGGCACATGGCACGCGGACTGCTCGATTGTCGGACAGCTGAACGTGCTTCCTGTACGCAGTTCTGAATCCGGGCTCGGGTGCCGCATGCCTTCGACCCGTTTCTACATGATGATTGAGTGGAGTGTGCCAATCGGCCAGGCCCGGCCTCTTACGATGGCACTGCATTCGGTCGCGGCCGAGATCCGAACCATCCGCGGATCTGTCGGATGTTCGGTCGCGACAGACCTCGGCAACCGCAGTACGGTCCGCTACACCGAGGCGTGGCAGACCGAAGAGCACCTGCGCTTGCGCATGCAGTCCGAGACATTCAGCCAGCTGATCATGCTGATAGAGGACGCCATCCAGCGTCCCGTCATCGAATTCGGTCTCGGGCGCGAGACGCGCGGGTTCGACTTCGTCACCGAGGTCCGTGCGTCCACCCGGTGAGAGCGACATTGGGACAATCAAAAGGGAGGCGGCAATGCGGAAGGTCACGGCTCAGGAATCCGTGACGCCCGACGCCCGGCCGTAGCGCAGCGACTACGCGGCGACGCGGTCGCCGAGCGTCACCTTCCCGCACGGCGTCTGGCGGAGGTATGCCGCATCGACCAGGAGGTCGAGGACTGCGCGGCAGGAGTCCTCGCTGAGCCCGAAGAGACGGGACGCCTGCGGCAGGCTGAGCCTCATTCCCGGCATTTCCTCGAACTCCGAAAGCACTCGTTTGGCCACTATCATGACGTTCATCTCGTCCTCCTCGCAGACCGCAGGAGCAAGACGGGATCCAGTTGACACGTCAGGTCGTGAAATGGGCTCGATCATGGTTTTCAGGCCTGTTTATCGCTGAAACGGCCGTGAACCACGAGTCGGGAACGCTCGTCGTGGTCCGACAAAAAAGTCTCGAACATCCCCATCCACTACAAATCCGTAGACAGTCCTGATCTTTACTTCTCGGTGGCTCGTGAGGCATAAACAGCGACGTGCATCTCACGCCGCGCGAAATCGACAAGCTCCTGATTTTTTCGGCCGGCGAGGTCGCACGTAAACGCCGCGCGCGGGGGCTGAAGCTGAATCATCCCGAGGCGGTCGCCCTCATCACGTCCGAAATCCTCGAGATGATTCGCGACGGGCGTTCCGTGGCTGAGATCATGAGTCTCGGGGCCGCGATCCTGACGGCCGATGCGGTGATGGACGGCGTGGCGGACATGATCGGTGAGATTCAGGTTGAAGGAACGTTCCCGGACGGCACGAAGCTCGTGACCGTCCACCAGCCGATTCGCTAAAAAGACCACACCATGATTCCAGGTGAATATTTTCTGTCAGACGGCGACATCGAGATCAACGCAGGGCGCCGGACCGCGATCGTCGAAGTGACCAACCGGGGGGATCGGCCGATTCAGGTGGGATCGCACTGTCACGTCTTCGAGGTGAATCGCTGGCTGGTTCTCGATCGGGCGAACGCGTATGGGATGCGCCTGAATATTCCCGCGGGGACGGCGGTCCGTTTCGAGCCAGGCGATACGCGAGAGGTTGAACTCGTGGAACTTGGCGGCTCACGCGAGGTCGTCGGCCTGAACCGTTTCGTCGACGGATGCCTGGACGATGAGGACGTTCGTCGGCGCGCTCTTGAACGGATCAGAACCTTCGTGGCATCGTGACGGTTTTTGGACGATGAGATGAAAATCGATCGCCGCACGTATGCCGACCACTACGGACCGACAACCGGCGATCGCGTCCGCCTCGGTGACACCGATCTCATCGTCCGGATCGAACGCGATGCGGCAGCCTACGGTGACGAAGCGAAGTTCGGAGGCGGGAAGGTCATTCGCGATGGCATGGGGCAGTCGGCTGCGATCACGCGCGCCGGCGGCGCCCCCGATTTGGTCATCACCTCCGCCGTCATCATCGATAGCACGGGCATTTACAAGGCGGATGTCGGCGTGCGCGACGGCCGGATTTCGGCGATCGGGAAGGCCGGAAACCGCGGCATCATGGAGGGCGTGACGCCAGGGCTCGAGATTGGGCCGTCGACGGAAATCCTGGCCGCTGAAAACCGAATTCTGACGGCAGGTGGAATTGATTCGCACGTGCATTTCATCTCCCCAAATCAGATCCCCGATGCCTTTCATTCGGGGTTGACCACGCTCATCGGCGGCGGCACTGGGCCGGCCACTGGAACGAACGCGACCACGTGCACACCGGGAGCCTGGCATATCCGCCGCATGTACGAGGCGGTCCAGGGTTTTCCTCTGAACTTCGGCTTCCTGGGGAAAGGCAACGGATCAAGCCCGGAGCCGCTTCGCGAGCAAATACGCGCAGGGGCCATTGGACTCAAGCTGCACGAGGACTGGGGCACAACGCCGGCGGCCATCGATCAGTGCCTGTCAGTGGCCGACGAGTTCGACGTTCAGGTGGCGATTCATACCGACACCCTGAACGAGACCGGCTTCGTCGAGGACACGATCGCCGCGATCAAGGGTCGGACGATCCACACGTATCACACGGAGGGCGCCGGTGGCGGCCACGCGCCCGACATCATCCGCTTGTGCGGCGAGCCGAACGTCCTTCCTTCGTCGACCAATCCCACGATGCCGTTCACGAGGAATACGCTGGATGAGCACCTCGACATGTTGATGGTGTGTCATCACTTGTCGCCGAAAGTACGCGAAGACGTCGCGTTTGCCGACTCGAGGATTCGGCCTGAAACCATTGCCGCCGAAGACGTCCTGCACGATCTGGGCGCGATCAGCATGATGTCGTCGGATTCGCAGGCCATGGGCCGGATTGGCGAAGTCATCTGTCGCACCTGGCAGACCGCCGACAAGATGAAGCGCCAGCGCGGCCCGTTGCCGGGTGATTCGGCGACTGACGACAACGCCCGCGTTCGCCGGTACATTGCCAAATACACGATCAATCCGGCGATTGCCCACGGGATTTCATCCGAAGTCGGCTCCATCGAAGTTGGAAAACTGGCCGACCTCGTGCTCTGGAAGCCGGCGTTTTTCGGCGTCAAGCCCGAGCTCATCATCAAGGGCGGCTTCATCGCCGGCGCCATGATGGGTGATGGCAATGCCTCGATTCCCACGCCGCAGCCCGTGATTGCCCGATCGATGTTCGGCGGCTTTGGTGCGGCGCTGGACGCGTGCAGCGTCCATTTTGTCAGTCAGGCTGGGGTCCGGGCGGGAGCGCTGGATGGATTATTGCGACGCTGTGCGCCGGTCAGGAACTGCCGCACGATCGGCAAGCACGACCTCGTGCTCAACAACGCGCTGCCGCGGATCGAAGTGGATGCGGACAGTTACGAAGTTCGCGCCGATGGCGAGATCCTCACCAGTGATCCCGTGGACGTGCTGCCGTTGGCGCAGAGGTATTTTCTCTTTTAGGCCTTCAGCTTTTCAGATGCTCCACGTCTTCAAGTCTCTTCCCGTCGCTCGCGAGGTCCAGCGTGCCGATGCGCTGCCCGGACGCGCGCGAGCTTATCGGCATGACACGATCACACTGGGATGGGAGGAGCGCCTCAGGGCACGGAGCCGCCGGCGGTCGGACGGGGGCTTTGAGTTCGGTACGACGCTGCCTCGTGGAACGACGCTGCGTGAGGGCGATGGCTTTGTCTTCGAAGAGGCGAGGATTGTCGTGACGGTTGTCGAACGCCCCGAGCCCGTGTTCGTGATTGAACCCCGGTCACCGGCGGAATGGGGACTCTTCGCGTACTGCATTGGCAACAGCCATCAGCCGCTCATGGTCATGTCGACCGCGCTTGTTTGCCCGGATGTGCCGGGCATGGAACAAGTGCTGACCTACCACGGCATTCCGTTCTCGCGCGCGAATCGTTCATTTACACCCGCCGGCCTCGGCCTGGATCCGTACGTCGCCGGCCATCAGCACACGCCGGAGCTCGGCCGGTGAACGGCGCGCCTCTTCTTGCGCTGCTGCACTTGTGCGACAGCCTGTTTCCACTCGGCGGCTTCGCCCACTCGGACGGACTGGAGGCTGCGACGACCTCCGGGGCGATCGCGACGGCCCTCGATCTTCGATCGTGGGTGGATGCGTGCCTCATGGAGAACCTTGGCCGATCGGAGGGGCCCGCGGTGAACCTGGCGTGGGAGACATTCGTCGACGGGCGCCTGGACGCGCTCACCGCACTCGATGCCGAGGTGTACGCGCTCCGGCCCTCGTCCCAGGCGCGGCACGCGAGCCGCACAATGGGGACGCGTTTAATGAAGACGTGGCGCCAGATTCGGCCGGAATCGGGCCTGAGCGAGGCGATGGGCGACATGATGCTGACGCTACCGGTTGCGTTCGGCGTGGTGTGTGCCTCAGCCGACATCGAGAAACGCGCCTCGGTCGAGGCCTTCTTCTATACGCGCCTCGCCGCGATCGTGTCGTGCGCCATGCGGCTGATGCCGGTCGGCCAGCACGAGGCGCATTTGCTCCTCGCGGACTCCCTCGCGCGTGTCCCCGCGATCGTCGATGGCGTCCTCACGCGCGGGGATCAGCCGGCTGGGTTTCTCCCGGCCTTCGATCTGGCGGTCATGAGCCAGCAGTACGTCCATTCGCGGTTGTTCCGATCGTGAGCGGAGCCGTCCGGCTTGGTGTCGGCGGACCGGTTGGCTCAGGCAAGACGGCCCTGGTGGATGCGCTCTGCAAGCGGATGCGCAACCAGTATCAGCTCGCGGTCGTGACCAACGACATCTTCACGCGGGAAGATATGGAGTTTCTGGTTCGCAGCGAGGCGCTTCCCGCGGATCGCATCGTCGGCGTTCAGACCGGCGGCTGTCCGCACACGGCCATTCGAGAAGATGCGTCACTGAATTTCGACGCGCTGGACGAGATGACCAACCGTCACCCCGGTCTCGACCTGGTGTTCCTCGAGAGCGGCGGCGACAATCTGGCGGCAAGCTTCAGCCCCGAGCTCGTGGACGCATCGATCTACGTGATCGATGTGTCAGGCGGCGACAAGATCCCGCGCAAGGGCGGACCTGGCGTGACGCGGTCGGACCTGCTCGTCATCAACAAGATCGATCTGGCCCCGCATGTTGGAGCCAGCCTGGAGGTCATGGCGCGCGACTCGCGACTGGGCCGGGGCGATCGGCCGTTCGTATTCACCAACATGAAGACCGGTCAAGGCCTCGACGAAGTCGTCGCCTGGATCGAACGCGAGCTGTTATTTGACCGCTAGCCTCGCGCGCGATCATCGCGCGGCCGCGGACGTCGGACGCCGCGCGCGGCTGGAGCTCGTCTTCGCGCGCTGCAATGGGCGGACGATTCTGGCTCATGCGTACGCGGAGCCACCCTTCCGCGTGGGTCGATGGTTCGCTGAAGGCGATGGCCTGCACATGGTGATGGTTGCCTCCGCGCCGGGCATTTTTGGTGGCGACTCGTTCGAGCAGGTTATTCGGATTGAGCGCGGGGCGCGCGTGCGCCTGACGTCCCAGTCCGCGCTCCAAGTGCATCCATCGGGGGCAGGTGGGTCTCGTGGAGTGCGTCGCAAGCCGGACGGTGCCGAGATCTGCAGTAGCTATCACGTCGCGGATGCTGCGTCGCTGCACTGCCAATGGGATCCGGTGATTCCGTTCGCGGGCGCCCGCTTCGAGCAGCGGATCGATATCCAGCTGGCGCCAACCGCGCACCTCTTTTGGAGCGATGCCTACATGGCCGGCCGCGCCTTCGCCGACAGAACCGCCGTCGGCTTGGGCGGCGGCGCCAATGAAGTGACCGGAGAGCGCTGGGCGTTCACCTCCCTCGGGCACGAATTGAGGATCTCGAGGGAAAAGATTCTGGAGTATCTCGAACGCTATCGGATTGTTCCTACGGAGCGAAACGTCGCCCACCCATGGGCGGCAGGAGAGGCCTGCTATTTCGGCACGTTGATTCGAAGCGGCGTTGCCACGAGCCTGGCGGATGCCGAGCGTCTGCACGCCGAGCTTGCCAGCAGGAAAGGGGTACGAGCGGCGACAGATGCTGTTTCCCCAACGCTCTGGATTACCCGCGCCCTGGCGACCCGTGGCGTCCCGTTTCATGCGGTACGACAGCTCGTGACGGCAAACATGAGGCTGTGAATGAATGCCGATCGAGGACTACTTCGAGAGCTCCTTGGGGACGGCCGGCCGGCGCTATCGTTGACAGCTGTCGCGCTGCTGCTCTCCGGCTTGTTCGCGATCTTCTTGTCGTTCCGACGCGAGTTTCTTCCTCACGACGTGAATTATCTGGGCATGTCGGCCGCTGAATTGTGCCGATTCGCGGACTGCCGGGTCGTGCGTTTCATGTTTCACGATCGCGTCGCATTTGGGGGCACGCTGATTGCGGTCGGGGTGCTGTACCTGTGGCTCGCGGCCTTTCCATTGCGGGAGGGAGCGGCGTGGGCGTGGTGGACTTTCGTCGTGAGCGGCACCCTGGGGTTTGCGAGCTTTCTGACCTACCGCGGCTACGGATATCTGGACGTGTGGCACGGCACCGCCACATTGGCTCTGTTGCCGACGTTTGTGCTCGGGCTGACGTACTCTCGACGGTTGGCAATAACGCGAGCGACTCCCTGGATACGGACCGAAGAGATGAAGGGCGCCAGTTGGCGCTTGCAAGTCGGCCGATACGGACTGGTGGCCACGGGTCTGGGTATCACGCTTGCGGGACTCGTGATTCTTTATCTCGGCTCGACCGAGGTATTTGTTGCAGAAGACCTCGGCTTCATGGGAGTCACTCGTCAGACGCTGGATGCGGTGAATCCCCATCTCGTTCCTCTCATCGCGCACGACCGGGCCGGTTTTGGTGGTGGCCTAGCGACCATCGGTGTCTTGCTGACGATGTGTGCGGCTTATGCTCGGCCGCGCCGATCATTTCACGAAGCGGTGGCAATCGCCGGCGCAGCCGGCTTTGGATCCGCAGTCGGTACTCACTTTGTCGAAGGGTATCTGAATCCTATCCATCTGGCTCCAGCGTTCGCAGGAGCGGCGTTATTCGGGGTCAGTATCGCGTGTGAAGTCATCGCTTCACGAACCAGACAAGGGTGAGCGACAGTGTCCGCCGCAGGGCGCGCCCCGGAAGTGAGGAAGACGTGGCGAGAGGACGAACGCAGCGAGCCGCGGCCGTCGGCGTCACCGAGCACGGTAACTGGGCGGTGCTCGTCACTGTCGCTGCCGACGGCGAGCTCCTCGATCGCCGGCGCATCGACCTCACCGATCGCGGTCTGCCGACGCACCCGCATCACCACGAACGATCGTTGGCGGTCGGCCGGTACCTGAACATCCCGGGGGCGCGGGCGCTTTCGCTCGCTGACGCCGTGGCGCTCGTCGAGCGCGTGCGAGCGTCCGCCGCCCGCGGCGCGCGCGAGAGCCTCGAGGCGCTGGCCGCGGCGGT
>Ga0111539_10004901_pt1 | contig 17426 bp, 17 predicted proteins | sample RhiMethybrSRZTD1_FD_79667 | JGI IMG/M metagenome (GOLD analysis project Ga0111539, IMG submission 79667) | Populus rhizosphere microbial communities from Tennessee, USA - Rhizosphere MetaG P. TD hybrid SRZTD1 (version 2) (version 2) | ecosystem: Host-associated > Plants > Roots > Rhizosphere >... | reverse complement strand
CGGGGCGACGGTCACCGAGTCGCCGGTGTGCACGCCCATCGCGTCGACGTTCTCGATCGAGCACACGACCACGACGTTGTCGTGGCGGTCGCGCATCAGCTCGAGCTCGTACTCCTTCCAGCCGAGCACGCTCTCCTCGATCAGCACCTCGGTCACCGGGCTCGCGGTGAGGCCGGCGCCGGCGATGCGCTCGAGGTCCTCGTCGGTGTGCGCCATGCCGGAGCCGAGGCCGCCCATCGTGAAGCTGGGCCGGATCACCACGGGCAGGCCGAGGTCGGCGACGGTGTCGCGGACCTCGTCCATCGAGTGGCAGACGCGGCTTCGCGGGACCTCACCCCCGGCCCGCCCGACGATCTCCTTGAACAGCTGCCGGTCCTCGCCCCGGCGGATCGCGTCGATGTCCGCGCCGATCAGCTCGACGCCGTGCTTGTCCAGCACGCCGGCCTCGTGCAGCGCGACGGCCGTGTTCAGCGCGGTCTGGCCGCCGAGCGTGGCGAGCAGCGCGTCGGGCCGCTCGCGGGCGATGACCTGCTCGACGAACTCGGGCGTGATCGGCTCGACGTACGTGGCGTCGGCGAACTCGGGGTCGGTCATGATCGTCGCCGGGTTGGAGTTGACGAGCGAGACCCTGATGCCCTCGGCACGCAGGACGCGGCAGGCCTGGGTGCCGGAGTAGTCGAACTCGCAGGCCTGGCCGATGACGATCGGGCCCGAGCCGATGACAAGCACATGCCTGATATCGGTCCGCTTAGGCACCGATCACCTCCAGGAACCTGTCGAAGAGATAGTCGGCGTCGTGCGGGCCGGCCGCCGCCTCCGGGTGGTACTGCACCGAGAACGCGCGGGCGTCCCGGCAGCGCAGGCCCTCCACCACGTCGTCGTTCAGGCAGACGTGGCTGACCTCGACGGCGCCGAAGTCGGTCTCCGCTCGCGTGCCGACATCGCGCGGCGCGTCGACGGCGAATCCGTGGTTGTGCGCGGTCACCTCGACCCGGCCGGTCGCCCTGTCGAGCACCGGCAGGTTGACGCCGTGGTGGCCGTACTTGAGCTTGTACGTGCCGAAGCCCAGCGCCCGGCCGAGCACCTGGTTGCCGAAGCAGATGCCGAACAGCGGGATGCCGCGTTCGAGCACCGCCCGTGTGAGCGCGACCGCGTGGTCGGCGGTCGCCGGGTCGCCGGGGCCGTTGGAGAGGAACACCGCGTCGGCGTCGATGTCGTCGACGCTGGCGGTCGCCGGCAGGACCGTCGTCGTGACACCGCGCGCGGCGAGCCGCCGGGGCGTGTTGCGCTTGATCCCGAGGTCGATGGCGGCGACGGTGAACCGGTTCTCCCCGATCGCCTGGACGGTGTACGGCTTTCGTGTGGTGACGTCGCCGACCAGATCGGCGCCGGCCATTTCCGGCTGCTCCAATACCTTTTGCAGCAGCCGCTCGGGTGCGGTGCCGGCGCTGGACACGCCCACCCGCATGGCGCCACGGTCGCGCAGGTGGCGGGTCAGCGCGCGGGTGTCGATCCCGGCGATCCCGACGACGCCCTCGGCCCGCAGCCGGTCCTCGAGCGCCCCCGTGGCCCGCCAGTTCGACGGGACGCGGGCCGGGTCGCGCACCACGTACCCGGCTACCCAGATCCGGTCGGACTCGTCGTCTTCGCCGTTCACCCCGGTGTTGCCGACGTGCGGCGCGGTCATCACCACCACCTGCCGGTGGTACGACGGGTCGGTGAGGACCTCCTGGTAGCCGGTCATGCCCGTGTTGAACACGGCCTCGCCGAACGTCTCGCCGACGGCGCCGTAGGCCTCCCCGTGGAAGGTCCGCCCGTCCTCGAGGACCAAGATGGCTTCCGTCACTTGGTGGCCTTTCCATCCAGGACGGTCGGCTCACCGTTGAGGAACGTCGCGACGATCTTCCCGGGCAGGGTCATGCCCGCGTACGGGGTGTTGCGGCTGCGGCTCGCCAGCGAGCCGGGGTCGATCCGACGGCGGCCGGCCGGATCCACGAGCGTCAGGTTCGCCGGGACGCCGGGCGCGGGGTCGCGCCCGTGGTCGGCGAGCCCGGCGACGCGGGCCGGCGTGCGCGACATCCGCTCGGCGATGGCGTCCCAGGTCAGGGCGCCGGTGTGCAGCACCACCGACAGCGCCGTCTCCAGCCCGAGCATGCCCGGCCGGGCGTACGCCCACTCGCACTCCTTGTCCTCGGTGGCGTGCGGGGCGTGGTCGGTGGCGACGGCGTCGATCGTGCCGTCGGCCAGTGCCTGCCGCAGCGCCGCGACGTCGTCGTCGGTGCGCAGCGGCGGGTTGACCTTGAACACCGGGTCGTACGACTCGGCCCGGACGTCGGTGAGCAGCAGGTGGTGCGGGGTCACCTCGGCGGTGATCCGCACGCCGCGCTGCTTTGCCCACCGGATGATGTCGACGCTGCCCGCCGTCGAGACGTGGCAGATGTGCAGCCGGGCGCCGACGTGGCCGGCGAGCAGCGCGTCGCGGGCGATGATCGCCTCCTCGGCGACCGCCGGCCACCCGGTGAGCCCGAGCCGGGCCGACGCCTCGCCCTCGTGCAACTGCGCCCCGACAGTGAGCCGCGGCTCCTCGGCGTGCTGCGCGATCACCCCGTCGAAGGCCTTGACGTACTCCAACGCCCGGCGCATGAGGCGCGGGTCGGCCACGCAGTGCCCGTCGTCGGAGAAGATGCGCACCCGGGCGGCCGAGTCGGCCATCGCGCCGAGTTCGGCCAGGCGCTCCCCCTGCAGCCCGACGGTGACGGCACCGATCGGCTGGACGTCGACGAGGCCGGCCTCGCGGCCGAGCCGGTATACCTGCTCCACCACGCCGGCGGTGTCGGCGACCGGGTCGGTGTTGGCCATCGCGCACACGGCGGTGTAGCCGCCCAGGGCCGCCGCGCGGGACCCGGTGGCTACCGTCTCGGCGTCCTCCCGGCCCGGCTCGCGCAGGTGGGTATGCAGGTCGACGAGGCCGGGCAGCGCGATCAGACCGTCGCCATCGATCCGTTCGGCGTTCGCGGCGCCCCGTGCGTCGCCGCCTGTCGCGGCGACGACGCCCGCACGGATCAGCAGGTCGGTCGGCGGACCGTCGACGATCTTCACCCCGGTGATCAGGAATGCGCTCACTTCGCTCCTCCGAGCAGGTGGTAGAGGGCGGCCATCCGCACGGCGACGCCGTTGGCGACCTGCTCGACGATCGTCGACCGGGCCGAGTCGGCGACCTCCGGAGTGATCTCCATGCCGCGGTTCATCGGGCCGGGGTGCATCACGATCGCGTGCTCGGGCAGCCGGCGCATGCGCACGCCGTCCAGGCCGTACCGGCGGCTGTATTCCCGGGCCGAGGGGAAGTACGCCTCGCCCATCCGTTCCCGTTGGACCCGCAGCATCATCACCGCGTCGGCCGTCGGCAGCACGCAGTCCAGGTCGTAGCTGACGTCCGCCGGCCAGCTCGCGACGCCGACGGGCACCAGCGTCGGCGGCGCGACCAGGGTCACCTTGGCGCCGAGCGTGTGCAGCAGCAGCACATTCGACCGGGCCACCCGGCTGTGCAGCACGTCCCCGACGATCGCGACCCGCCGGCCGGCGATGTCGCCGAGCCGCGAGCGCAGCGTGTACGCGTCGAGCAGCGCCTGCGTGGGGTGCTCGTGGGTGCCGTCACCGGCGTTGATCACCGACCCGTTGACCCAGTTCGCGAGCCGGTGCGGGGCGCCGGACGCCGAGTGCCGGATCACCACCGCGTCGGCGCCCATCGCCTGCAGCGTGAGCGCGGTGTCCTTGAGGCTCTCCCCCTTCGAGACGCTGGAGCCCTTGGCCGAGAAGTTGATGACGTCGGCCGACAACCGCTTGGCGGCCGCCTCGAACGAGATGCGGGTGCGGGTGGAGTCCTCGTAGAAGAGGTTCACCACCGTGCGCCCGCGCAGCGTCGGCAGCTTCTTGACGTCGCGGTCGGCCATCGCGGCCATCTCGACGGCGGTGTCGAGGATCAAGGTGGCGGCGGCGGCGTCCAGGTCGGCCGCCGAAAGCAGGTGCTGGATCAACTGTCACTCCCTCGCAGCAGGACCTCGTCACGCCCGTCGGTCTCGGTCAGCAGCACGCGCACCGACTCGGTCTGCGCGGTCGGAATGTTCTTGCCGACGTAGTCGGCGCGGATCGGCAGTTCCCGGTGGCCGCGATCGACGAGCACGGCGAGCTGGACGGCCCGCGGCCGGCCCAGGTCCTTGAGGGCGTCGAGGGCCGCCCGCACCGTGCGCCCCGAATAGAGGACGTCGTCGACGAGGATGACCCGGCGGCCGTCGACGCCCCCCTTCGGCAACTCTGTGTGACCGATCGCTCGCGCTCCGCGCAACCGAAGGTCATCGCGATACAGAGTGATGTCGAGCACACCGACAGGTACGTCGAGGCTCTCGAAGGTCGCGATCCGCTGCGCCAACCGGTGGGCCAGCGGAACTCCGCGGGTGGGGATGCCGACTATCGCCACATCGGCCGCGCCCGAGGTCTTCTCGAGGATCTGATGTGCGATTCTGTCGATGATTCGACCGATATCGGCCGATTCGAGAATCGTCTTACCCTGCGTGGCGGCGTTTGCCGCCGGCACAGGCGACGCTGGGTATACCAACTTTCCGGACCTCCTTCCCCGCCTCACGGGACGGGTCGTTAAAGGACGCCAAACGGCTGCCAGCCTAGCAACCGGGCCGGCGCGTGGACGTGGTACGACGCGCCACTCACCGATCGGATTGCGCTGACCTCTTGACCGCATGTCGTAACCCGGTTACGGTCACGCTCCGTAGCGATCGCGGGGAACCACCCTCGGACCAGTCACTGGGAGTGTCCGTATGCCGTCTGAGTACGCCAAGTCCCTCGGAGCCCGGCTCCGTTCCATCCGCCAGCAGCAGGGTTTGTCGCTGCAGGGCGTCGAGGAGAAGTCGGCCGGCCGGTGGAAGGCCGTCGTCGTCGGCTCCTACGAGCGCGGGGATCGGGCCGTCACCGTGTCCCGGCTCGCCGAGCTGGCGGAGTTCTACCGGGTGCCGGTGGCCGAACTGCTGCCCGAGGGCAGCGGGGTGCGCCACGAGTCGGCCGGCAAGATCGTTCTCGACCTCGAGAAGCTGTACGACGCCGCGACCGACACCCTCGAGTACGTCGCCCGGTACGCCCGGGCCATCCAGCAGCAGCGTGGCGACTACAACGGCCGCGTGCTGTCGATCCGCGCCGACGACCTGCGTTCGCTGGCCATCGTGTACGACGAGTCGACCTCCAGCCTCGTCGAGCGGCTCAACGAGCACGGCGTGCTGGTCACCGACCCGAGGTCGCTCTTCGCCTCCTGAGTCACACCGCTGCGCGCAAAGGGCTGTCCCCGGCCGGGGGGCGGCCCTTTTCGCCGCCTTCCTCAGGTCGCGTACTCGGCGATCCGGCCGAGGATGCCGTTGAGGAACCGCGGCGAGTCGTCGGTCGACAGCGATCGGGCCAGCTCGACCGCCTCGGTGATCGCCACCGGCGGGTCGATGTCGTCGGCGTACAGCAGCTCGAACACCGCGATGCGGGCCAGGTTGCGGTCGACCACGGGCATCCGGTCCAGCGTCCAACCCTCCGCGTACGAGGAGATCACCTCGTCGATGCGGTCCAGGTGGCCGGCGACGCCCTCGACCAGGCGCACCGTGTACGCCAGGTGCTCCGGGCGCGGCTCGGGCAGCAGCCCGAGGTAGCCCTCGAGCGTGCCGCGGATCGAGTCGTCGCGCAGGTCGGCCTGGTACAGCACGTCGAGGGCGCGTTTGCGCGCCTTGCGCCGGGCCGACACGTTGCCGGCCGGCATGCTGGCGTCGGAGGTCGACCAGGGCTCGTCGGGAGCAGGCTCACGATTCATGGCCGGCTCCCACCGACCTGTCCGGCCCGCCCAGCTTCGTCCTGCGGCCCGGACAGGTCGTCATCACGCCCGCCCGAGATAGCGGCCGTCCCGCGTGTCGACCTTGATCTTCTCGCCGTTGGAGATGAACAGCGGCACCGACACGGTGGCGCCGGTCTCGACGGTGGCCGGCTTCGTGCCGCCCGTCGAACGGTCGCCCTGCAGGCCCGGCTCGGTGTAGGTGATCTCCAGGACGACGCTGGTGGGCAGCTCGATGTACAGCGGGACGCCCTCGTGCGTCGCCACCATCGCCTCGGCCTCCGGGAGCAGGTACTTCGCCGCGTCACCGACAGTGTTGGCGTTCACCGGGATCTGGTCGTAGCTCTCCAGGTCCATGAACACGAAGTCGTCGCCGTCGGCGTACAGGTACTGCATCGTCCGCTTGTCGACGGTGGCCGTGTCGACCTTGGTGCCGGCGTTGAACGTCTTGTCCACGACCTTGCCGGAGAGCACGTTCTTCAGCGTGGTGCGCACGAACGCGCCGCCCTTACCGGGCTTGACGTGCTGGAACTCCACGACGGTCCAGAGCTCCCCGTCGAGGTTGAGCACGAGTCCGTTCTTCAGGTCATTGGTGGTGGCCATGCGGGTGACAGTCTCTTTCCCGGTTTGCGAATCTTCAAAGGACGCGGCGTTTCAAGCCCGCGCAAGTGTACCGGCGCCGTCGGGCGACCGCTCGTCGGCGTTGGCTCAGTCGCTCTGTTCCAGCGCCTCCCGGCGCGCCTCGTCGGTCTCGACCGGGTCGGTGGTCGCCTGCGCGGCCAGGTAACGCAGCGCGAGGTGGTAGCCGTCGACACCCAACCCGCAGATCACTCCGGTGGCCACCGCCGAGACCACCGAGTGGTGCCGGAACTCCTCGCGCGCGTGGATGTTCGAGATGTGCACCTCGACGAGCGGCCAGCGCAGCAGCGCGCACGCGTCGCGCAGCGCGTACGAGTAGTGCGACCAGGCACCCGGGTTCAGCACGACGGCGGCGCCCTCGTCGGCCGCGGCGTGCAGCCAGCCGAGCATCTCCGGTTCGGCGTCGGTCTGGCGCACCTCGACGTCGAGCCCGAGGCTCTTGCCCAGTTCGACGCAGCCCGCGGCGAGGTCGTCGTGGGTCGTCACCCCGTACACGTCGACCTGGCGGGTGCCGAGCCGTCCGAGGTTGGGGCCGTTGAGCACGTACACCTTCACGCTGAGATCTCCTCGTACGCGGCCAGCAGGTCGGCGTCCGCCGGACCGTCCATGATGGACGGTCGCGCCGGACCGTCGAGAACGACGAAGCGCAACCGCGCCCCGCGGGCCTTCTTGTCCACGCGCATCGCGTCGAGCAGGTCCGGCCACGCGTCGCGGCGGTAGCGCACCGGCAGGCCCACCCGCTCGAGGACGGCGCGGTGCCGCGCCGCGGTGTCCGCGTCCAGCCGGCCGGCGCGCCGCGCGAGCGCGGCGACGAACATCAGGCCGACGGCGACGGCGTCGCCGTGGCGCCAGCGGTAGCCCTCGACCCGCTCGATCGCGTGGCCGAGCGTGTGCCCGTAGTTGAGGATCTCGCGCAGGCCGGACTCGCGCAGGTCCTGCCCGACCACGTCCGCCTTGATCCGCACGGCGCGCTCGACCAGCTCGGGCAGGTTCGCGTCGGCGCCGGCCTCGACCAGGTCGAGGATCACCGGGTCGGCGATGAAGCCGCACTTGATCACCTCGGCCAGGCCGGCGGTGAGGTCCGCCGGCGGCAAGGTGTCCAATGTGGACAGATCGCAGAGCACGCCGGCGGGCGGGTGGAACGCCCCGACGAGGTTCTTGCCGGCGGCCGTGTTGACGCCCGTCTTGCCGCCGACCGCGGCGTCGACCATGCCGAGCAGGCTGGTCGGCACGTGCACCACCGCGACGCCGCGCAGCCAGCACGCCGCCACGAACCCGGCGAGGTCGGTGACCGCGCCACCGCCGACGCCGACCACCGCGTCGGTGCGGGTGAACCGGGCGCCGCCCAGGGCGTCCCAGCAGCGGGCCGCCACCTCGATGGTCTTGCCGGCCTCGGCGTCGGGGATCTCGATCGGGAGGACGGCTTTGTCCTTGATCGCGTCGACGACGCGCTCGGCGTGCGCCCGCAGCGGCGCGGCGAACAGCACGGCGACCTGATTCGCCCGGTGGAGCAGCGGCGGCAGCTCGGCCAGCAGGTCACGGCCGACGAACACCGGGTACGGGCGCTCGCCGGACACCTCGATCGTGACCGTCATACCGCCTTCAGCACCTCGTCGGCGATGTCCTCTGGGGTGCGCCCGTCGGTGACCACCGTGGCGGTCGCCACCTCCTGGTAGAGCGGGCGGCGCTGGTCGAGAAGGTGTTTGAGGGTGGCGCGCGGGTTGATCGCCAGCAGCGGGCGGCCGGCCCCGAGCCCCACCCGGCGCACCGCGTCGGCGAGGCCGACATCGAGGAACACCACGGTGTGTCCGCGGAGCCGCTCGCGGGTCTCCGCCGCCATCACGGCGCCGCCGCCGAGGGCGAGCACGCCGTCGAAGCCGTCGAGGGCCGCGGCCACCGCCTGGCGCTCCAGCGCCCGGAAGTGGTCCTCGCCGTCGTCGACGAAGATGTCGGAGATCGGCTTGCCGGTGGCCGCGACGATGTCGTCGTCGGTGTCGCGGAACGGCAGGTTCAGCGCCTCGGCGACGAGGGTGCCGATCGTCGTCTTGCCGGCGCCCATGACCCCGACCAGGACGACCGCCGGCTTCACCGGATCACCAGCGCGTCGAGGTAGCTGGTGACGTTGCGCCGGATCTCGGCGACGGAGTCGCCGCCGAACTTCTCGGTGGCCGCCTCGGCGAGCACGAGCGCCACCATGGCCTCGGCGACGACGGCCGCGGCGGGCACCGCGCACACGTCGGAGCGCTGGTTGATGGCGGTGGCCGGCTCCCCCGTCGCCACATCGACGGTCTGCAGGGCCCGGTTCAGCGACGAGATCGGCTTCATCGCGGCCTTGACGCGCACCGGCTCGCCGGTGGTGATGCCGCCCTCGAGGCCGCCGGCGCGGTCGGTGACCCGTTTGACGCCCTCGTCCGTCGGGACGATCTCGTCGTGCGCCCTGGACCCGCGCGAGCGGGCCTGCGTGAACGCGTCGCCGATCTCCACGCCCTTGATCGCCTGGATGGACATCAGCGCGGTGGCGAGGCGCGCGTCGAGCTTGCGGTCCCACTGGGTGTGGCTGCCGAGCCCCGGCGGAACGCCGTAGGCGAGCACCTCGACGATGCCGCCGAGGGTGTCGGCCTCCTTCTTGGCGGCGTCGACCTCGGCGACCATGCGGGCGCTGGCCTCCGGGTCGAGGCAGCGCAGCGGGTCGGCGTCGATGCGATCGGCGTCGTCGGGGCGCGGCTGCAGGCCGGCCTTGACCGCGACGCTGCCGAGCTCGACGACGTGCGACACGACCTCGACGCCCAGCGCCTGCTTGAGCAGGGCCTTCGCGACGGCTCCGAGCGCCACCCGGGCCGCCGTCTCGCGGGCGCTGGCCCGTTCGAGGATCGGCCGGGCGTCGGTGTGGCCGAACTTCTGCATGCCCGCCAGGTCGGCGTGGCCGGGCCGGGGACGGGTGAGCGGCGCGTTTCGGGCCTGCTTCGCGAGCTCCTCCGGATCGACCGGGTCGGCGGCCATCACCGTCTGCCACTTCGGCCACTCGGTGTTGCCGATCCTGATCGCGATCGGGCTGCCGAGAGTGCGGCCGTGCCGGAGTCCGCCGACGATCTCGATCTCGTCCTGCTCGAAGCTCATCCGGGCGCCGCGGCCGTAGCCGAGCCGGCGGCGGGCCAGGTCGCGGGCGAGATCGGAGCTGGTGACCTCGATGCCGGCGGGCACCCCGTCGAGCACGGCCACCAGCGCGGGCCCGTGCGACTCCCCAGCGGTCAACCAGCGCAGCACGGCTGACAGTCTGTCACACAGGCCGGGCCGGGCCGCACGCCGCCTTGATCACGTTGATCTTGCAGTTGTGGTGCCAGGTCCTGCCCCGCTTCGCCCCGCTTTGGTAGGCACCACAAGTGCAAGATCAACGTGATCATGCCGGCGTGCGGGTGGCGGCGGCGTCCCACAAGGCCTCGCGCATCTGCGCCACGGGAGCCGGCACGCCGGTGAACAGCTCGAACTGGCGCACGCCCTGGGTGAACAGCAGGTCCAGCCCGCTCACCACCGCGCACCCGGCCCGCTCGGCGGCCGCCGCGAGCGGCGTCGGCCACGGGTCGTACACGACGTCGAAGACCACCGTCGACGGCGCCCACGCCGCGACGGCCAGCGCGTCCGCGCCGCCCTTCGGCACCGTGGACACCACCACGTCGAAGGCGGCCGCGTCGGCGGCCCGGCCCCAGGTCTCCACGGTCATCGGGACGCCGAGCGCGTGCGCGGCGGCCCGCAGTTCGTCGCCGGCCTCCGGGCGCCGCACGTACACGGTGACCTCGGCGCCGAGGTCGGCCGCGGCCTTCAGGGCCGCCCGCGCGGTGCCGCCGCCGCCGAGGATCGCCAGCCGCGCCACCGCCGAGCCGCCCGCCGCCGAACCGCCGGCCGCCGAACCGCCGGCCGCCGAACCGCCGGCCGCCGAACCGCCGGCCGCCGAGCCGCCCGCCGCGGAGGCGCCGGCCGAACGCAGCGCATCGGTGATGCCGGGCGCGTCGGTGTTGTACGCCGTCCAGCCGTCCGGGCCGCGGACCAGCGTGTTCGCCGCGCCCAGGGCGGCGGCCAGCGGGTCGACGGCGTCGGCGACGGTGAGCGCGACCTCCTTGAGCGGCATGGTCAGCGACAGCCCGGCCCACGACGCGTCCAGCCCGGCGACGAAGCCGGCCAGTTCTTCCTCGGCGCAGTCGATCGCCGTGTAGCGCCAGGACGTCAGGCCGGCGGCCGCGTACCCGGCGTTGTGCAGCGCCGGCGACAGCGAGTGCGCCACCGGCAGGCCGAGCACGGCCGCCCGCCGCTCGCCCAGCGTCACGGAAGGACCGTCAGCACAGTGCAACGCCGTTCGCGCACGCCTGCCGCACGTTCGCGGCGTGCTCGTCGGCGGTGACCGCGAACGCGGAATGACCGGCCTTGTCGATGGCCACGAAGAAGAGCCACTCGCCGGCCGGCGGCTCCATCGCGCCGACCAGGGCCGCCTCACCGGGATTGTTGATCGGACCGATCGGCAACCCGGCCTTGCTCACCGTGTTGTACGGGTTGTTCGGGTCGTCCAGCTCCGACGCGGTGAGCTGCCCGGACGGCTTGGTGGGCTTGCCGTTGAGCTGCAGCCAGTAGTTGGCCGTCACGTCGAACTGCAGCGGCATCGGCGGCTTCTTCTTGTACGTCCGGTTGTACGCGACCCGGGCGATCTTCCCGAGATCCTCGGGGACGCCGGCCTCGGCCTGCGCCAATGACGCGACGGTGAGCGCCTCGAACGGGCTGATGTTGCGCTCGTTCTGGACCCGGTCGACGAATTTGACCTTGGTGGCCACCTCCATGAAGTGGGTGACCATGGCCTTGATGATCTCGTCCGCGGTGACGCCCGGGTTGAACTCGTAGGTCTGCGGGAACAGGAAGCCCTCGATGCTCTTCGCCGCCGGCTTGCCGTCGCGGCGGTTGAACCACCAGTCCGGCACGCCCGCCGCGACCGGGTCCTTGGTCGCCGCCTGGAAGTCGGCCAGCGGGATGTTCGTCGCCTTCGCGGCGATGTCGAGGACCTCCTTGACCGTCTTGCCCTCCGGGATGGTGAACCGCAGCACCTGGCGGCTCGTCTCGCGGTCGAGCAGGAGGAGCAGCGCGTCGGAGGCGCGCATCTGCTTGCGCAGCTTGTAGACGCCGGGCTGGATCTCCTTGCTGCGCGGGTTCTCCTTCGCGGCCTGGACGAACGCCTTCTGGCTCTTGACCACGTCCAGCCGCTCGAGTTCGGCGCCGATCTGCGCCGCGGTCTGGTTCTCCAACACCTGGACGGTGACCTCGCCGGTGCCGCCGGAGTTGTAGTCGGGCGCCTTGAAGAAGTCGCCGAGCTTGTCGAAGCCGTACCAGACGGCGCCGGCGAGCGCCGCGACGACGACCAGCGACATGAGCAGTGCGACGGCGGTGCGCCCGCCGCGTCCGCGACCGGCGCTGTCGCCACCCCGGCCCGACCGGCGGCGACGATGACGATGCCGCCCGCGTTCGGACTCCTCGTCGAACGCCAGGTCGAGGTCGTCAATCCTCACGTTGGCCTCCGCTGCGTGTCGAGCCAGCTCTGCAGGATCTCCACCGCGGCCGCCTGGTCGACCACCGCGCGTTGGCGCCTCCCCCGGACGCCACGCTCACGGAGCCTACGCGTCGCGACCACCGTAGACATCCGTTCGTCGGCGAACCGAATCGGTACGGGGTCGACGATTGTCGCTAGTTGGCGCGCGTATTCCCTGGTCAGGGCCGCCGCTCGATGCTCGGAGCCGGACAGTGAGACGGGAATGCCAATGATGACCTCAACTGCCTCGAGGGCGACGACGATATCCTTTATTTCAGACATGTCGGGAGGGATGCCGTCGCCGGTAACCGGCGCACGCGCCACCGTCTTCACCGGCGTCGCCAGGATCCCCTCCGGATCGGACCTGGCGACGCCGATGCGCACGGTCCCCACGTCGATACCGACGCGCACACCTGGGCGCCACTCAGGCGTCACGGTCGCAGCTCGCTCCGCGAGCTGCGACCCTGCCGCCGAGGCGCTCGCTCCGCTCGCGCATCGGCTGGCCTGAGCCAAATGGCGACCTCGCTCCGCTCGGTCACACCCCAGCGACGGCCTTCTCGACGGCCGTCAGCAGGTTCGCCGCCTCGCCGGCCGGGACGCCGCCGCCCTGGGCCAGGTCGGCGTTGCCGCCGCCGCGCCCCGACAGCGCACCCTTCACCAGGTCGGCCGCCGACAGCCCGCGCTCGCGCGCGCCCGGGTTGACCGCCACGACGAGAGACGCCTTCCCGCCGGCCCGCGCCGCCACCGCGACCACCGCCGGCCGACCGGCCGCGATCTTGCCGCGAATGTCCTGCGCGAGCGTGCGGACGTCGTTGCCGCCGGCCCCCTCGGGCGCCTCCGTGCCGACGAACGCCACGCCGCCGAGGTCGCGGGCCTGCTCGGCGAGCGCGGCCGCGCCGGAGAGCACCAACTGGGCGCGCAGCTTCTCCAGTTCCCGCTCGGCGTCGCGCAACTGGGCGATCGTGTGCTCCACCCGGTCGCCGACCTGGTCGACCGGCACCCGGTAGACCTCGGCGAGCCGCGACACCAGCAGGTGCTCGCGGGCCAGGAAGCCGAACGCGTCCATGCCCACCAGCGCCTCGACCCGGCGCACGCCCGAACCGATCGACGCCTCGTGCAGGATCTTCACCAGGCCGAGCTGGCCCGAACGGGCCGCATGGGTGCCACCGCACAGCTCGCGGGCGTACTCGCCCACCTCGACGACGCGTACCTCGTCGCCGTACTTCTCGCCGAACAGGGCCATCGCACCCAGCCGGCGCGCCTCGGTCTGGCTGGTGACGAACGCCCGCACCTCAAGGTCGTCCATAAGGACCTCGTTGACCTGCTGCTCGACGTCGCGCAGCACCGAGGGCGCGGGTGCGCCCGGCGTGTTGAAGTCGAACCGCAGCCGGCCCGGCGCGTTGAGGGACCCCGCCTGGGTGGCCGACTCGCCGAGGAAGTTGCGCATCGTCTGGTGGATGAGGTGGGTCGCGGTGTGCGAGCGCGAGATCGCCCGGCGGCGCATCACGTCGATCTCGGCGTAGGCCGGCACACCCGGCCGGATCTCGCCCTGCGCCACGACGCCCTTGTGCACGATGAGACCCGGCAGCGGCTGCTGCACGTCCCTGACCTCGACCCGCCCGCCGTCGACGACGATGTGCCCGGTGTCCGGCTGCTGGCCGCCGCCCTCGGCGTAGAACGGGGTCACGTCGAGCACGATCTCGACCTGGTCACCCTCGTGCGCGGCGGGCAGCGATGCCCCGCTCGGGTCGAGCACCGCCCGCACCGTGGTCTCGCGGGCCGTCTCCTGGTAGCCGGTGAACGTCACCAGGCCCCCGCCGTCGAGGACGGACCGGTACGACGACAGGTCGGCGTGGCCGGTCTTGCGCGCCTGCGCGTCGGCCTTCGCCCGGGTGCGCTGCTCGGTCATCAGCCGGCGGAACTCGTCGGTGTCGACAGACAGGCCCTGCTCGGCGGCGATCTCCAGCGTCAGGTCGATCGGGAAGCCGTAGGTGTCGTGCAGCTGGAACGCCTTGTCCCCGGACAGCGCCGGCGCCTTCGCCGCCCGCGCGTCGGAGATGGCGACGTCGAGGATCGTGGTGCCCTGACGCAGCGTCGCCAGGAACGCCTCCTCCTCGGCGTAGGCGTACGACGAGATCCGGTCGTACTCCTCGGCCACCTCGGGGTACGACGGTGCCATGCAGTCGCGGGCCACCGGCAGCAGCTCGGGCAGCGCCGGCTCTTGCCAGCCCAGCAGGCGCACCGACCGGATCGCCCGGCGCATGATGCGCCGCAGCACGTAGCCGCGGCCCTCGTTGGAGGGCGTCACCCCGTCGCCGATGATCATCAATGCGGTGCGGACATGGTCGGCGATCACCCGGAGCCGGACGTCGTCGGGGTGCGACTCGGTGGCCGCGTGCCCGGAGTGCGCCCCGTACGTCTTCCCGGTGAGCTCCGCGGCCTTCGCCAGCACCGGGCGGACCTCGTCGATCTCGTACATGTTGTCGACGCCCTGCAGCAGCGAGGCGACCCGCTCCAGGCCCATGCCGGTGTCGATGTTCTTCGCCGGCAGCTCGCCGAGGATCGGGTAGTCCTCCTTGCCCGCGCCGGGACCGCGCAGGTTCTGCATGAACACGAGGTTCCAGAACTCGAGGTAGCGGTCCTCGTCGACCTCCGGGCCACCCTCCCGCCCATAGGCCGCCCCGCGGTCGAGGTACAGCTCCGAGCACGGGCCGCACGGGCCGGGGATGCCCATCGACCAGAAGTTGTCGGCCTTGCCGCGCCTGACGATGCGCTCCTTCGGCATCCCGACGACCCGGTGCCAGATGTCGATCGCCTCGTCGTCGTCCTGGTAGACGGTCGCCCAGATGAGGTCGCCGTCGAGGCCGTAGCCGCCCTGGTCGACCGGCTTGGTCGACAGGTCCCAGGCGAGCTTGATCGCGCCTTCCTTGAAGTAGTCCCCGAAGGAGAAATTGCCGTTCATCTGGAAGAACGTGCCGTGCCGGCTGGTCTTGCCGACCTCGTCGATGTCCGGGGTGCGCAGGCACTTCTGAACGCTGGCCGCGCGCGCGAACGGCGGCGTGCGCTGCCCCAGGAAGTACGGGACGAACTGCACCATGCCGGCGTTGATGAACAGCAGGTTCGGGTCGTCGATGGCGGGCAGCGGCGCGCTCGGGACGACGGTGTGATCCGCCGCCTCGAAGTGTGCAAGGAAACGCCGGCGGATCTCCGCTGTCTTCATCGGTAGTCGATGCCTTCCTCAGGATGCAGGTCCTCGTCGAGCGTCTGGTTGCTCTCGAACGCGGTTCGGATCTCCTCCTCGCGTTCGGCCATCGCATCCCTGACGTCTTCCACAAAGGTACGGACCGACTCCAGCGCGCCCACAGCCGACTGCTGCACCGAGCCGGCTATCCCCTGCGGGGTGAAGGCCTGCGCCTTCTTGGTGATCGCGCGGAACACGAGCGCGCCGACGGCGAGCCCGACGCCGAGCCAGAGCAGGCGTCGCATGGCAGTTCTCCAGTCTTGAAAGTTTGCGCTGTACGGGGCGTGGGCGGGCGCCGCACGCCCACACCGTCACTGATCCAGCCGCACCCGAGCGCCGCTACCCGCGGCGTGCGGTCTTGCGCTGGCGGCGCAGCTCGCTGCGGACGGCCTTGTCCTCGTCGGCCTGACGGCGGTTGGCGGCGGCCTTGCGCACGCCGTAGCCGAACGCGGCCACCTTCACCAACGGGTTCGCTGCGGCCGCACTGACCACAGTGGACAGGTTCGCGACGTTCGTGCTGATGTGCTGGACGTTGTTGGTGATCGCGTCGAGCCGGGCCAGCTGCAGGTTGACCCCGTCCAGCGACGTGTGTACCTGCACGAGCGCGGTGTTGACGTTGCCGATCGTGGTATTGACCTGGGTGAGCAGTGGGCCGGTCTGGTCGGCGACGTCGCTCATGGCCCGGGTGGCCGCGTCGACTGTGTGCCGCACCTTGAGGATCGGCACGGCGAGCGCCACCACCAGCACGGCGAACGCGATGGCGAAGATGAGTACCGCGATCTCCATTCCGGACACGCCGATCCCCTTTCTCGTGGTCAACGTGCAGACCCTACCGTCCGTAGTGGACATTCGCTCTCCGGGCCGCCCGTGTCGCCGGCCGGGACCGGTCAGCGCTCGGCGCCGGTCCTGTCCTGGTAGCCGACCCGGTTGATGACCTTTAAGGTCACGACCGTCGGCGGGCAGACCGCCTCGGCCTGCGCGCCACCGGCCGGCGCGTCGCCCGGGACACCGCTCGGCGCGTCGGTGGGCGCCTTCAGCTGCACCTCGCACTCGGGCTGGTAGATCCACAGGTCGAGCACGTACTCGTCGCGCTGCCAGCAGGACTCCACTCCGTCCTCATCGTCGGTGTGGCAGCCCTCCACCGGCCAGGCCGCCCAGCCGGCCTTGCGCAGCGCGGCGGTGTAAACGGCGGCGGTCTCCTGCGGCGACCGCTCCGAGCGCATGATCCGCTGGCGGAGCCGGCACTGGCCGATGCACCACCGGCTGCCGAGCGCCTCGTCGCGCGCGTCGCGGGCCGCCCAGCCGGGCACTTCGAGCGCCGCCAGGTCGCCGAACACCGGATCGCGGGCCGCCTCGCGCAGCGCGTAGAAGCCCAGCGGCGCACCCAGGACGGCCAGCACCAGCAGAATCACGGTGGCGGTGCGCATCCGGCGCACCTCGTTGAGCTGGCGGCGCAGGTCGGCCCGGCGCCCGGTGCGGATCTCCCGGGTGCCGGAGAAGAGCGGATCGATCTTGATCTCGGTGCTGGGGTCGCGGTCGAGGCCGAGGTCGAGGTCCGGGAAATTTTCCGACGGACTGAGCCCGCGATCCCGCAGGTCGTCATCCGTCGGGCCGGCGGGGTCCGGTGGGCTCGTCGGGCGTGCCGGCCGCGGTCCGGCCGGACTGATCGGGCGGGCCGAGCCCGTGAGGCTCGGCAGGTCGGCGGCGATCGACGCGCCGATGGCGGCCGGATCGGACGCGCTCGTCGCCCCGACGCCCGGGGAATCCGCGACGATCGCGGCGCCGAGCGCCGCCGGACCGGCCGCACCCGCGGCGGCGATGCTCGGTGGATCGGCGACGATCGCCGCGCCGAGCGCCGCCGGATCGCCGGCGACTGCCGATCCGATCGCGGCCGGGCGCGCCGGACGGTCGGCGTCCGGGTAGGGGCCCGCTCCGCCGCGCTCCCGCTCGGCCGGATCGGGGCCACCGGCGTGCCGACCACCCGGCCCCGGACGGCCGGCAAGGCCGGGACCGGGCCCCGGACGACCCACAAGGCCGGGACCGGGCCCCAGACGACCCGCCTGGCCAGAGCCCGGTTCGGGACGACCCGCCAGGCCGGGACCGGGCTCGGG
>Ga0111539_10004900_pt1 | contig 17431 bp, 16 predicted proteins | sample RhiMethybrSRZTD1_FD_79667 | JGI IMG/M metagenome (GOLD analysis project Ga0111539, IMG submission 79667) | Populus rhizosphere microbial communities from Tennessee, USA - Rhizosphere MetaG P. TD hybrid SRZTD1 (version 2) (version 2) | ecosystem: Host-associated > Plants > Roots > Rhizosphere >... | reverse complement strand
ATCGGCGGGCGGCTCCGGCTGCGGGTTCAGAAAGCAGTACTGGGCGCTGGCTGCAAAACCTAAGAGAACCGCGAAGGTAGCGCGTCGCTGAAAACCGCCGGCGCCCATCTACCCTGCAAACTACCACGAGCGGTGGAACGGCTCCGCCCGGCGTGCGTAACACCCCCCCCAACGGCTCCCCAACGGCTCCCGAGGGGCCGCTTGCACGGAGGACCGAACGGTCCTAACGCTGAGGCGCGGAAATGACGCAAGTGCCTGCACTCTCAGCCAAAGACGTCTCCAAGCGCGTGAGCGACGGACGCTCCCGACGGGAGGTCTTGAAGGGCATTTCGCTCGATCTTCACCGGGGCGAGATGCTGCTCGTGCGAGGGCCGAGCGGAAGTGGAAAGACGACCCTTCTCGCGATCTTGGGGGGGATGTTGCTGCCGACGTCGGGGGAGGTGTGGCTCGGGGGTGAAGCGATTTCCCGCTTGCGCGACCACCAGCGCGCCGAGGTGAGGCGCGCCAAAGTCGGCTTTCTTTTCCAGGATTTCGGGCTCATCGAAGGGCTGCCCGTGCTCGACAACGTCCTTCTGCCCCTCGTCCCTGCCGGGGGTGCCAAGGGGTCGGCGCGGGACGGCGCGTTGGCGCTGCTCGAACAGCTGGGCATCGCCAACCTCGCGGCGGCCAACGTGACGAGCCTTTCAGGAGGCGAACGTCAGCGCGTCGCGCTGGCGCGGGCGCGCATCGCGGGACCCGAGGTGTTGCTCCTCGACGAACCGACCGCGCATCTCGACACCGCCCGAACGCAGGATTTGATGGCCGATCTCGGCCGCCTCTGCGACCAAGGGACCGCCGTCCTCGTGGCGTCGCACGACGCGAGGGTGGACCAAACCAAGCGTATCGATCGGCGACTGAACCTTCACGACGGGATGCTCGCGTGAACCTGCTCGAGCCGTGGGTCCTCGCACGAATCGTCGCCGCGATCGTAACCGCGTCGCTCTTCACGCACGGCGCTATCGTGGGGGCGCGCGTGCTCCGTCACGCTCACGTTCAAACGGCGAGCGAAGGACAGCTCTTGCTCGAGCGTCATTTCGAGCTCGCCGGCAACCTGGTTCGATTCGGCGCCGTCGCGCAGCTCTTCTCCCTCGTCTTGTCGGTGCTCGCCGCCGATCGGCTCTCTGGCTCGATCGAAGGCGCCATGTGCGGCTACGGCGTCGTTCATCAAAATCGCTGGGGCTGGATGGCGATGGCGAGCACCGTGGTCGTGAGCTTGGCGGCGGGTATCTTGCTCCAGCTGCTCGACCTCGATCGACGTGTGCGCGGGCTCGACCTGATGCGCCCTCTCGCATGGATGTGCATTGCCATCGCCCCGATCGCGCTCGCTGACACGATCTTGTCTTCGGCTTGGCTCGGCAGCCTCGACTTCTCGGTGGTCGCCTCGTGCTGCTCGACGACGCTCGGCGAAGCCCATCGCGAAGGCACTGTGTATTGGCAGGGGCCGCGCGTCTTGGCGACGTGGGGTGCCGTGGTCGGCGGCGGCTTGGCGATTGCGACCGCGCTGTGGGCGTTCCGCTCGCCTGCGCGGCGTCTCGTGACCCTCGCCGGCGCGACGGCCCTGGCTGCAACTCCTTTTGCCGTGGCCGCCCTCGTTCTCGAAGTGGCGCCGCACGTGTACGAAGTTCCCGAGCACCTCTGTCCTTTTTGCCTGTTCAAATCGGACGCTTATTTCATCGGGTACCCGCTTTTCGGAACGGTCTTTCTGGCCGTGGTTTGGGGGCTCGGCGGCGCCCTGGCCGCGCTCTTCGCGAGCGGGGAGCATACGCGTGCGGCGTTCCCAGCGTTTGCTCGCTCGCGCATGATTCGCCAGGCGTCCGCCTGGGCGTTTGCCTTGTTGATCGGCGCGCTGCCGATTGCGCTTTACGCGGTGTCGTCGCCAGGGGCATCGCTTTTCCGATGAGCGCACTTTTCCCGCGCGCGTACAGCGTGTTCTTTGCGATGGTGGCTCTTTTGGTCGCCGTCGGATGCCGGCACGATCAGCGCTGTGCGACCTGTGGCATGAAGATCGACCCCGCTTCGCCTTGGGTGAGCTACGTGACGATCGACGGTAAAGAGCAGGCTTTCGACACGCCGAGCTGTGCGATGGCAGCATGGCGCAAAGCGACGCCGCAAGTCGGCGGCGCGCGGTTTCGCGAGTACTATTCGCAAGAATTGAAACCCGTGGGAGAGTTGCGCTTCGTGCGAGGATCGGACGTCACCGGGCCCATGGGCCCCGACCTCGTGCCCGTTGCCGCGCCGACCGCGGGGCGCTTCGCGCGCGACCACAATGGGGCGCCGCCGCAGACGGCGGAGCAAATCGTGCAAGGGGAAGCACCGTGACCGGACTTGCCGACAACATCGCCGCGGTGCGGGAACGCATGGCTCGCGCCGTGGCAGGCGCGGGGCGGAGCCCGGAAAGCGTGCGGCTCGTCGCGGTCGCCAAGCGCCATCCGGCCTCGGCCGTGCGCGAGGCGCATGCCTTAGGGCTTCGCGCTTTTGGCGAAAACTACGCGCAAGAGCTCGTCGCGAAGGCCGCCGAGATCGGCCCCCTGCCCAGCATCGAATGGCACATGATCGGCCATCTACAGACGAACAAGGCGCGCCACGTCGCTCCGGTCATCGCCATGGTGCACACCCTCGACTCCGCGCACGTCGCCGCCGAGCTCGGCAAACGCGCGGCCAAACTGGGGCGCACCATCGGCGCGCTCATCGAGGTCAACGTCGCGGCGGATTCCGCCAAAAGCGGTTGCGTGCCCGACGAGCTGCCCGCGATCATCGACGCGGTGCGCGCCACGCAGAGCCTCGCGCTGCGCGGGCTCATGACGATGCCCCCGTACAGCGACGACGCGGAGGCTTCGCGCCCCTTCTTCGCGCGCCTTCGCGAGCTCCAAGCGCGGCACGGCGGGCCGAGCGTGCTTCCCGAGCTCTCGATGGGGATGTCCCACGATTTGGAAGCGGCCATTGCCGAAGGTGCCACCATCGTCCGCATCGGGACGGCCATCTTCGGCGAGCGCGGGGTGCGTTGAGATGGCGCGCGCCAAGACACCCAAAAGCGGCGCGGCCGGCGACGACACGCTCTTTACTTCCGCGCTGCGTCGCGATCCGCACGCGGCAGAGACGACGCCGCTCGCCGACCGCATGCGGCCGCGCACGCTGGACGAGCTCGTCGGCCAGGCGCACCTCGTCGGCCAGGGGAAGCTCCTCGGCCAGGCCATCGCCGAGCAGCGCATCCCTTCGATGATCCTGTGGGGACCGCCGGGCAGCGGAAAGACGACCATCGCGCGTATCGTCGCCGAAACAGCGAACGCGCCGCACCCGGCAGGGGCCGGCGGCGGCATAGCTACCCCCGCGGGCGCCGTGCGATTCGTGCCTTTCAGCGCGGTTCTCGGCGGAATTCCCGAGCTGCGCGGCATTCTCGACGAAGCCAAGCGCGCCCGCGCTTACGAAGGTGCGCGCACCATCCTTTTCATCGACGAAATCCACCGCTTCAACAAGGCGCAGCAGGATGCCTTCTTGCCGCACGTCGAGCAGGGGACTGTCACGCTGATCGGCGCTACCACCGAAAACCCGTCCTTTGCAGTCAATGCCGCGCTTTTGTCGCGATGCCGCGTCTTTCGGCTGGAGGCGCTCACCGATGCCGACGTGACGCTGCTGCTCCGGCGCGCGCTCGCGGACGAGACGCGCGGGCTCGGTGCCGAGCACCTGACCATCGAGGACGACGCCCTTTCGGCGATGGCGACATCGGCGCGCGGCGATGCGCGTCGTGCTCTGTCGACGCTGGAGATGACGGCCTCGCACGTGCGTGCCGGAGATCGGCGCCATATCGCGCTTGCCGACCTGGCCGCGGCCAACGAAGCGAGCACGCTCCTTTACGACAAATCTGGCGAAGAGCACTACAACGTCACGAGCGCGTTCATCAAGTCGATGCGCGGCTCGGATCCCGACGCCGCCCTCTATTACATGATGCGCATGGTGGAAGCCGGGGACGATCCGCTCTTCGTCTTGCGGCGCATGATGATCTTCGCGAGCGAAGATATCGGCAACGCCGATCCACGCGCGCTGTCCGTGGCCACCGCGGCCGACGAAGCGTTCCGGCGCATGGGCATGCCGGAAGGGATGTTCCCCATGGCGCACGCCTGCCTTTATCTCGCCTCGGCTCCCAAATCCGACGGCGTAAAGAAGGCGATTGGAAAAGCCTCGCAAGCGATCAGCGAGCACGGCGCGCTTCCCGTGCCGATGAAGCTCCGCAATGCGGTGACTGGGCTCATGCGCCGCGAGGGATACGGCGAGGGCTACCGCTACGCGCACGACTTGGAGGGGCACGGCGCACCCGGAGAAACGTATTTGCCGGACGCGTTGACCGGCGCGCGATTTTACGAGCCCTCGGACGAGGGCTTGGAAAAGGCCATCAAAGAGCGGCTAGCGCGCCTTCGAAAATAGCCGAAGTGGCCGGAGCGAAATCGTGCGTCGAGGACTCGAAAGCCCGTCGCGGCCGGAGGCGAGGCTCAAAGGCCGGCGAGCGCGCCCTCGATTTCCCCCGCGGCGTGCGCATCCCCCTTTTTCCGGGCGGCGGCGAGCCCCGCGACGAGCCATTCCTTGGCATCGGTGCGCCGCCCCGCCTCGATGAGCATCGTTCCGCACATGAGGTACATCGGGACGTATTCTTGATCGCGCTGGCGCAGCTGCTGGAACGTCGCGAGCGCATCTTCGACACGTCCGAGTCCCTTGTATTCGAGGGCGAGCGCGTACCAAGTGAACGAGTCGGCCTTGTCCGACGCGGTTATCTTGAGGAGAAAATCGAGTCGCTTGCTGTTGCTCATGCTCGTCCGATCATTCGAGAATGCCGATGTACGGCAGGTTGCGATAGGCTTCGGCTCGATCGAGCCCGTATCCGACCACGAAGTGATCTTCGATGGTGAAACCGAGGTACTCGATGGGGACCGGCGTGCAAAGCCGTGCCGGCTTGTGGAGCAGCGCGCATACCTTGAGCGTGCGGGGCAAACGCGTGCGCAAAAGGTCGAGGAGATGAGCCACGGTGAGCCCGGTGTCGACGATGTCCTCGATGAGGAGCACGTCTTCGCCTTCGATGGGATTGTTCAGATCTTGCGTGATCTGGACGACGCCGGACGACGTCGTCCCTTGTCCATAGCTGCGCACGCCGAGAAACTCGATCCGCACCGGCAACGCGATGGCGCGCGCCAAATCGGCGGCGAAGATGAAGCTCCCTTTGAGGATGGAGACGAGGACGAGCGAGCGCCCCTCGTAATCGCGCGTGATGGCGGCTCCGAGCTCGCGGACGCGTTCCGCGATCACGTCGCTCGACAAGAGCGGCGTGACGCCGCTGACGGGCCCGTTGTCCCCGTCGCCGGCAGGTGTCTCGTGGGACGCCATGGTGGCGAGACTATAGTCGACGAGCGTCACGCGCGCCCGTGATAACGCGTTGCTCAGGGTTCGACCGACGCGTCGCCTCCAGCCGTGAATACACCGGCGGTCTTGCCATCCGTTTCCCAGCGGATGGAGCCATCGCGGTCGGTGCGGAAGATGCGGGCCACCTCTTGCAAATGGCGCAGCGTGATCGCGTGAGGGTGACCGAATCGGTTGCGGACACCGCACGAAATTGCGACGTCCTTGGCGCCCACCGCGCGCAAGAACGCCGGCGAAGACGACGTGCGGCTGCCATGGTGACCCACCTTGAGAAAGTCGGCGCGGAGCGCATCGGGGGATTTGGCCAAGAGCCCCGTTTCTTCTTCATGCTCGGCGTCACCAACCAGCAGTGCTGCGCGTTCGCCGTACGAGAGACGCAGCACCAGCGAATTGTCGTTGGCGTTGACGAATGGGATCGGGCGCGGACACGGGGCAAGGAGCTCGACTTTGGCGGCGCCGAAGGTGCGCGGCCTTCCACAGAGATCGGCCGGCCTCATGACGGCTACGCCGCGGGCGCGAAAGGTCCGCAAGAGCCCCGCATAGACGGGACCTGCCCCCTCCTCTTCCCCCTGACCACTGTCCCAGAATTCCCCTACTGCGATGTTGGCAATCGCCGAGCCAATGCCGCCGAAATTATCGGGATGGGGATGCGAGAGCACGACCGCTTCCAGCGCGGGGCGACGGCGCGCGCGCAGGACGGGGGCGATGACTGCTTGGCCCGTGTCGATCGGGCTGCCCACCATTCCCCCTGCATCGACCAGCATTGCGCGGCCATCCGGTAAGTCGACGAGCGACGCATCCCCTTGCCCGATGTCGAGCACGGTGACGCGAAGTTTGCCGCTCGGTGAGCCCTGCCGCCGAAGGCTCGTTTCGGAAAGCAGAAGCAATGCACACGTAACGAGCGCCGCCGAGAGGCGCCCTTTTCTCGGCCCCCAACCGATTGCGGCAGCGCCGCACCACAGGATCGCGCATTGCCAGGCCGACGGCGGGGGGACAGGCAGCGCGAGCCAGCTTATCCGCTCGGTGACGCGCGCGATGGTGCGCACCAAGAGCAGGCTGCCCGACGCGACCAGCGCGTCGCCCCGTTCGATGACTGGAAACGACGCCAGCACGACGTGCACGAGGCAGAGCGGCAACGCGAGCAATTCACCGAGCGGAACTGCCAGCAAGTTGGCCGGTATGCCCCCGAGCGGCAGCGTGGGTGCGAGAAACGCGATGAGCGGCGCGCAGCCGATGGTCGCCGACAGCGTCGTGGCGACGGCTCCGGTCACCGCGACCAGGAATCGCGGCGAGCGAGGGCCTCGCGACCGCCGCGCCCCCGGTTCGTCCGCCGTGCGATCGCGACCGCCGCGGAACAGGCCGAGCGACGCGACGCGCGTCCAACACGATTCGAGCGACGAAGCCAAAGGGCGCTGCAAGACCATGAGCCCTGCCGTGGCGGCCGCGGAGAGGAGAAACGACAGATCGAACGCGATGAGCGGATCGAAGAGCGCCGCGCCGACGAGCGATAAGCCGAACGCGCGGGGGCCGTCGGGGCGCCGACCGAACGCGCGCGCCCCCAGCGCGAAGGAAAGCATCGCCGCCGCGCGGCGCGCCGATCCGGAGCCACCTGCAAAATCGGCGTACGCCCAAGCGAAAAGCACGCCGAATGCAGCCGAAAAACGGCCGACGTCCCAACGTCCGCTCAAAGCCACCAGTCGGCGAAGGACTGCGGTGCATGCGCCCACCGCACCGGCGACCACCAGCACCAAGTGGGTGCCGGAGACGGCGAGCAAGTGCGCGAGACCGCTCGCTCGAAAAGCTTGGTTGTCGGCGGCCTCGAGATCGGATTCTCCCAGCACGAGCGCGCGTGCCATGGGCGCGGCTTCGGGCACGAACGTCGCTTCGATGCGCCCTCGGACATGCGCGCGGAGCCGATCGACGAGCGCGCCTATGCCCGCGGCGCGCGCCACGATCCGCACGTCTTCGGTTCCGCCGCTCGCCAGCGTGCCTCGGCGGACCGCGGAGGCGCGCGGATCGGCGAGATCCTCGTTGTGAAAGAGCTGGAGCGGCGCGAGCCCCGCGATGATCTGCACGCGATCGCCGCGCGCGAGATCGTCGGGACCTCCGTACAAGCGCGCGCGAAACCCGCGTTCCAACCGACGCCCCTCGCACTCCACGTCGGCGAGCTCCGCATCCCAGCCGGCCACCAGCGGGCGCACGGCCGCGCCGTCCGGCTCGGGAGGGACGAGCGTGGCCGAGCCGCGCAATAGGACCGGCGACGAGACGACGACGCCGTCGGCCGCGCAGCGCACCGGTCCTCGCAGCGCGACGCGCACCTCCTCGCGATCACGATCGAGCCGGGCGACGGCGCCCCCCGCCCGCAGCGCCCCGATGGCCAGCGCGCCGACGGCAATGGCACATTGCGCAAGCGTCATCCGCCGCCGCAACACGAGCAGCGAGACCACCGCGGACACCGCGGCGGGCGCCGGGCAGACCGAGAGCAGTCCCCCCGCTACGAGCGCCAGCCCGAACAACACCGCACCATCGACCACGCCGAGGGCCAGTGCAGATCGCGCGCCGCGGCGAACCGCGCGAGATTGCGCATTTCCCCGCGGCGCCCCCGGCGGACTCGCCGGCGACCGCCGCTCGGTGCTAGGTTCTGCCGGCCATGCTCCTGCGGCTCGCGTTCAGCCCCGATTCCGACGACCTGTTCATGTTTTGGCCTGTGATCAGCGGCCGCGTCGACACCAAGGGTTACCGCTTCGAGCACGTGCGCGCCGACACCGAGACGCTCAATCGGCGCGCCCAAGCAGGTGATCTCGATGTCGCGGCCATCAGCATCGCCGCGTACCCGTCGGTGGCCCACGATTACCTGCTCTTGCCCCATGGCGGCTCGGTCGGACGCGGATACGGACCGGTCGTCGTCGCGAGCCACCCCATCGAGCTCGCGTCGCTCGGCGGCAAAAAGATCGCGGTGCCCGGCGCCGGCACGACGTCTTACCTCGTTCTGCGCCTGCTTCTCCCCGACTTTCAGGCGATGTTCGTCCCCATCGAGCCCTACGATCGCGTGTTCCACGCATTGCGCGACGGCGAGGTCGATGCCGCGCTCTTGATCCATGAAGGGCGGCTCACTTACGAACGCGAGGGATTCGCCAAGGTCGTCGACATCGGCGAAGCGTGGAGCGCGCTCACCGGCGGGTTGCCGCTGCCTCTTGGGGGAAACGCGATCCGGCGCGGGCTCGGCGAGGCGCGCATCGCCGAAGTCTCGAGCTTGCTACGCGAGGGCATCCGCTACGCCTTGAACCATCGCGACGAGCTCATCGACGAGCTGCTGCGCGCCGAAACCCGCCGCACCGTGGGGCTCGAACGCGCGCTGCTCGATCGCTACCTCGACATGTACGCGAACGGCGACACGCTCGGTTATCCGGACGACGCCCGGCGCGCCGTCGAGGTTCTGTTCCAGCGAGGCCGCGAGGCGGGACTTCTTCCGCCGTCGGCTCGCGTCGAGTGGGCCCCCTGACGCTATCTTACGTCGGGTACGCCAGCATCGGGTGACGGTCCCGGGCCGCTCGAACGGCACGCTACGCCGGTACCCGACTCGACGCACTCCGCCTTAGCCCCCGTGATGGGGGGCGGCTCGCAGCGATTCCGCGAAACCGCATAACCCGCGTGGCAGCCGATTTGTAACTCGGCAGAGCAATACGCCATGCGACCGTCGCAATGCGGATCTGGATTCTCGAAAATCGCGCAAAATGATCGATTGTCGCTCTCTTTGATGCACGCCGCTTCGCACGTCACGGGGGGCTGCCAATCGAGATCGCAGTCCTCGCACGCGCGGCCGCACGTGAGGAGGTTCTTCCCTTCACAACGCGAGGCTCCGGTTTCGCACGGGTCCGAGCAGGCCGCGGTTGCCACGCCGATCAACATCGCGAGGACACTCGCGCAGAGGGCCGTTACGGCGTCCGCGCGGCGCCGAGGGTGACGTTCGTTGTTCACGGCGAAATTAGCCGCGACCTCCGTCGCGCGCGCCGCCGCGCCCACCGCTGCCGCCCGTTCCGCCGGTGCCGCCCGTGCCGCCGCCCGTTCCACCGGTGCCGCCCGTGCTGCCGCCGGCTCCGCCGGTGCCCGTTCCGCCGGTTCCACCCGAGCCGCCGGTGTCACTGCCACCCGTGCCGCCCGCATTGCCGGACCCGCCCGAGCCCCCTGTCGTCGTGGCCGTCGAGCCGCCACACTGCGAAAGGGCAGGTTCCATGCACGAGCCAATGGTAGCTTGACCACTCGCATTGCACGCGACGGTTGCGGTGGTGAGGCACGTCGCGAACGCGTAATAGACGGCGTGCTGGCAATCGGTCGCGAGCCTCGACCACTGGCTCTGAAATGTCGAGATACAAGCCGTGGCGCTCGTCAGAGGACACGTGTTCTGGACCCGACTGCAAAAATCGACGAGGAGGCTCGTGATGTCGGTGGAACCCGCTACGCCCGGCGGACCCGATGTGAAGACACCGGGGTTGTCGTAACTCGAGCGGCCAGGGTTACCCTGGCCGGAGAAGGGTCCGGCCGGATCGTCCGATACCTCGGCGGATCCTGCGCCCCCATTGCCGCAGGCAATGAAGAGACCGCCGAAGGCCATCACGCGAGCGATATTCTTAAGCTTCATAGTCTCACCTCGCGATCGTCATCGATGTCACGGCTCGGTCTGCAAATGACGACGACCTTATGCCTCGACGGACGATGTGCTCAGAAATAATAGCGCGCCGCGATATCTTTGCGAAAGATGTCCCACGGCTGGGCAACGCTCGAGGTCGAAAGGATGAAGGTCGAGAACCGCGTGGAAGCGCCGCCTGCGCTCACTTTTCCGCTCGCGGAGGACAGGAAGACACCCGCGCTACCCTCTAGAGAAAGCTGCGGAATTCCAATGAAACCAAAGAAGACTTCGGCGCCCGCACGGACGCCGCCTTCCAAGAGGAATCCGCTGAGATCGGCGTTGCCGTCCATCTGGGTTCCTTTGCCCGTTCCGATGCCAACATTCAATTCCGGTATGACCACGAAACTGAAGTTGCCGACGTCGGCGAGCGAGAGGGGAACCCCCGCGTGCAGCACGAAAGACGTGCGGCTCGGGCCCTGAACCGTGGCGTTGGTCGTAGCTTCGGTGCGGGTAGCGCTGTTCGTCGTAAAGAACCCGAGACCCGCGTCGATGCCGAGGGTCGAGTTCAGCCAATAGCGAATCCCGACGACGGGGGTCGGAATCGGAGCGGTGGCTGCTTGCACGGCCGGGCCGACCGGAACATCGGCGGTGCCGAGCCAACCCACGCCGATACGTCCGACCGCGGCTTCGTGTGCATTGGCGGCGGGCGCAGCGCTGGCTGACGATGATGCGCGCCCTTCGCCGGGATCCGTCGTGCGCGCGCGCCCGGAAGGAATCGTGGTCGACGCGCCAACCCCCACCGTTGCGTCTTGCGCGAAGGAAGGGGCAGCCGTAAGCAGCACCGCCGTCGATGTCGATAGCCAACCCAGGATGATGCTCCTCTTCGTCGATCGATTCATCGATGGACCTCCGACAAGGCGATGCCCAAGCGTTCGCCGTGGAAACGTCCAGCGGTCGCGCAGCCCGCACGCCACAGGACAAGGCAACTGTGCAATCTTGTGACTACCCGTTCGAGCGGGCCAAGTAAATGCTGGGAGCCCGACGGCGCGTACTTCGATATCTTCTCGCCGCATTTTTGCTGGCGGCGTCCGATTGCCATCGGGCTTCACGCGGCGAACGAGAAAAGGGAACGCCAACGCGCATCGTATCGCTGTCGCCCAGCACGACGGAGATCCTCTTCGCTGTGGGAGCTGGCAAGCGCGTCATCGGGCGCTCGCGCTTTTGCGACTATCCGCCGGAGGTTGCGGCGCTTCCCGTCGTCGGCGGTTTCGTCGATGCCAACTTGGAAGAAATCGTGCGCCTCTCCCCCGATCTCGTCATCGGCGCGCGCGGTCCAGCCGGCCCCCTGCTCGCGCAAAAGCTCGAATCGCTGGGCATCGCTACCCTATTTCCACCCACGCAATCGATCGCCGAAATTGAATCGGCCATCACCGAGATCGCCGCGCGCGTCGGCCCGCCCGACCGCGGCTCGGCTCTCGTGGCATCGATGCGCGCGCGCACGACGGCCATCGCCGCTGCAGTCGCTGCAGAGCCACGCGTGCGAGCTCTTCTCGTTTTCGGCGTGGCCCCCATCGTGGTGGCCGGGCCACAATCGTTTCCCCACGAGATGATCGAGCTCGCCAATGGTCGCAACGTCGTTACGAGCGGCGGAGCGTACCCCGCCATCAACGCGGAAACGCTCGTCACGGTGGATCCCGACGTCGTCATCAATGCCGCCGTGACCGATGCAGGCGCGGGCACCATCGACCCCAGCGCGCCGGGCTGGCGCGAGCTTCGCGCGGTGCGCGAGGGGCGGGTCGTCCCACTTTCGGACGAAGCCGCGTTGCGACCCGGTCCTCGCGTCCCCGACGGCATCGCCGCCATCGCGCGCATCTTGCACCCGAGCGCGGCTCTCCCATGACGGCGCGCCGCCCACCTCGCGTTCGCGTCGATCAGCTGCTCGTCGAGCGCGGTCTCGCCCCCTCGCGGACCAAAGCGCAAGCACTCGTCATGGCCGGCGCAGTGTCGTCCGCCGGACGTCGGGTCGACAAGGTCGGAACGCTGCTTGAAGCAGACGCCGAGCTCGTCGTCGTGTCACGATCATCGGCATTCGTGTCACGCGGTGGGGACAAGCTCGAAGCCGCTTTGACCGAGTTTTCACGGACCGGTCTCGACGTCGCCGGGCTTACCGCGGTCGACGTCGGCGCTTCCACCGGAGGATTTACCGATTGTCTCCTGTCGCGCGGCGCAGCCAAGGTGTACGCCGTCGACGTGGGCTATGGGCAGCTCGACGCCAAGCTCCGCAGCGATCCGCGCGTGGTCGTCCGCGAGCGCACCAACGCGCGCGACCTCGAGGCGCACGATTTCGCCGAGCCGATCGATCTGGTCGTCGTCGACGCGTCGTTCATCGGCCTCGGCAAGCTGATGCCTGCCATCGCCCGTATTGTGCGAGCTGGTGGCGCGCTCGTCGCGCTCGTGAAACCGCAGTTCGAAGCGGGCAAAGAAGCGGCAAGCCGCGGCCGTGGCGTCATCCGCGATGCCGCGGTGCGCGAGCGCGCCATCGGCGACGCCCGACTCGCCGTCACCGAAGCTGGGTTCGCGATTCACGCCGAGGCCGACAGCGCCGTCCCCGGTCCAAAGGGGAACGTCGAGCGCTTCCTCTACGCCAGCCGCGCCCGCTGAGCCTTCACGCGTCATTCGCCTCGACCCGCGGCGTCGTTTTCCGACGGCACGCTGGGTCCATCACCGTTCGGCCTTTCATCCGATCCTTTTTCCGAGCCGCTCTCTGATCCATTCGCGGCTTCCGGCGACGCCGTGCCGTCGCTGGGCGCCGGTTCTTCCGCCGAAGCACCCTCGCTCACGACCTCGGCGGGGGTGAGGACGATCTGCTCGCCGCGGGCGACTCTGCCGCGCCCGACTTGAATGGGTCTCGACTGGGTGTCCACCATTCCCTCCGCGCTCACTTGCAGCACGTACGTGCCGGGGGGCAGATCGTCGACTCGGAACGATCCGCGCAGGTGCTCGGCCGTCTCCCCCGATCGCGTGGCCGTGCCCGCCGCGGTTTCTTCCTCTGCTTCGAACGACGCGATGGTCACCGAGAAGAGGGCAACCGATTTGCCGCGCTCGTCCACCACCGTTCCTTCGATGGCTCCTCCCGTGGCGAGTCGCAGCACGATGTCGCGGCGATCGCCAACATGCACCGAGCGCGATCCTGCGAAACGTGGGTGCGACGCCATCGCCCAACATCCGACGGCCGTGGCAGGAAGCTCGAATGCCCCCGCTCCGTCCGATAGGGCCGTTTCGGCCTCCTTGCCCGGGCATGCCGACACGCGGGCCCCGGCCACCGCACCACCGAGGGCATCGACGACGATCCCACGCAGCGGGCGCGCGGCGTGGAGCCGCACGTCGCGCTGCACCTCACCCGAACCGAGCGCGCTCACGTTGATCGTCGTCGCTTCGTATCCGCGCGCCCAAACGGTGAGACGATCGACGCTCCCTGCGGCGCCCCGTAGCGCGAAACGACCGTCGTCGTCGGCGATGACCACCCGAGCGGGCGCGCCCCACTTGCCCGCGCATTTGATGGCCGCCCGCGCAATCGGGGCGCCTCGTTCGTCGAGCACCGCGCCGCTCACGCTCACGGTGCGATCGAGGACGAGCACGACGTCGCGCGCACTGCTCGCGTCGAGCACAGGGCTCTCGACGATCCCCGCATCGACGTCATGCGCGGCGATGCGCACCTTGCCGGCGGCGACACCGTGGACCTGAAAGTAGCCATCGGCGCCGCTGCTCGTGACCCAATCCCAATCGGGGCGCCCATCCGAGCGAACGCGCACCGCGCTGCCCGCCATCGGTCGTCCGTCGGCATCGAGCACGCGACCCGTCACCGCGGTCCGCGCGCCGGCGGCCGTTGCCACGACGATGTTCGCGTCGGAGACCAATTCGATGGATGACGCGATTCCCAACCAACTGCGTATGCTGCGACACGCCGGCTCCGTGAACGCGCCGCGCGCCACCGTGCCGACGCCGGCGAATGCCATGGCCCCCGCGAGGACCATGGTCGAGAAGATCGCGACGGCGATGGCGCCCGCGCGCGACGATTCGTTCGGCGGCGGTGCCGCGGCGACACTGAACGCTTTGGAATGTGGCATGGGGGGCGACCTCGACCCTACTCGCGCGGCTACACGCGGCGGCGCCGCGCGCGAACGGACTTGCTCGACGCCGGACATCGCTCGACGACCTTTGCCCATAGGACATCGATCGATGACGGCGGTTCCCGCGCGCGCGGCGATCGCGCCGGCTTGGGTTCAGCCGCGCTTGCCGAGAAGGACGGCGCGCACCAGCGAGAGCGCTGCAAAGGCCGCGAACATCTGCACTTGGCGGCGATCGCCGGGGAAAACGCGCTTCTGCACGATCGTCTCGCCCCCCGGGTGGGCGACCGCCCAATAGACGAGACCCACGGGCTTTTCGGGCGTGCCTCCGGAGGGGCCGGCAACGCCGGTAATGGCAACGCCGATGTCGACATTGCAGCGATTGCGCACACCCTCCGCCATGGCCGCGGCCACGACGGGGCTTACCGCGCCGTGCTCGCGCAAATCGTCTTCGCTCACGCCGAGGAGAATGGTCTTCGCCTCGTTCGCATAGGTGACGGCGTCGGCGAAGAAGTATTCACTGGCCGGCTCGCTCGTCAGCAAATGACCAAGCAGACCGCCGGTGCACGATTCGGCTACCGCGAGGCGAAAGCCGCGCGCGGCGAGCATACTTCCGACCACCTGCGGGAAGGTGTCATTGCCTTCGCCATAGATCACTTCGGCAAGGCGATTGCGCACTTCGCTTGCCGCCGTGTCGGCGAGCGCGCGCGCGGCTTCCGGCGAAGCCGCCGTGGCGAGCACTTTGACCTCGATCTCCGGGAAATGCGCGCGATAGCCGAGGATGACGCCCGGATACGCGGCTTCGATGCCAGCGAGTTTTTCTCCCACCACGGATTCCGGCAAGCCGAACGTTTTGAGCCGTCGTTGAAACGTGATGCGCGGCGCCAACCTGGCGATCGCGGGGACGATATGGTCGGCGAACATGCGCTTCATCTCGCTCGGAACGCCGGGCATGAAGAACGCGCGGCACCCGCCGAGCAAGACGCTGAAGCCGGGGGCCGATCCGACGGGGTTGGCGAGCACGGTGGCACCTTGCGGAAAGTCCGCCTGCTTCTCGTTGCTCGGCGACATCACGCGGCCGATCGATTGGAAACGCTGGCGGATCGCTTCGAGTGAAGCTGCGTCGCGGACGACGGGAACACCGAGCGCCTGGGCGACGGCTTCCGACGTGAGATCGTCGGTGGTCGGTCCAAGCCCCCCCGTGGCCACCACGACTTGGTGCGCGGCCGCCAATCGCTTCAGCGCAGCGACGATGCGCGCGGGATCGTCGTCGACGGTGACGGCCTCCGTGACTTCGAAACCAATCGCGGTGAGCTCGGCCGCAAGCCAGCTCGCATTGGTGTTGACGATCTCACCGCGCGTGAGCTCGGTGCCGATGGAATAAATGGCTACGGTCATGGCGCGCACAACCTATCATGGCGAAGGGGCGACCACGTCGTAAGCACAACGCGCCCCGATTTCGGGAGACCGGGCGTTCGCCGGCCTCGGGACTGCTTTCCAGGTCCGCAAATCCGTGGCGAGCTGTGCGGCAAAAGAGCCGCCGCGCACCGCTCCCTCGGCGCCCGGCCCGCCCGCGATCCATTCACTGACGTTTCCCGCCATGTCCTCCACCCCTTCGGGGGTCGCCCCCTCGGGGTGCAGCCCCGCCAACTCGGGTCCCGTATGCCCGAAGCCGCACGGTCCGTCGGCGAGCCCCCATGAAGCGCGGCGGCACACCGCCCCCGTGTCACCCCAAGGATAACGGCGCGACGACGCGCCCCCCGCGGCAAACGTCCACTCGTCCTCCGTCGGCAACCGCCCTTCGCGAAACGCACAATAGGCCTCAGCTTCGGCACGGCTGATGTTGCCACGCGCGCGACCGGGCTCACCCAAGCCTTCCATCTCCGGGCAGCGACCGGCCGCGACGCACAGGGCGTACGCGCCTTCCGTGATTTCGATGGAATCGATCGCGAACGGGGCGATCTCCGACTCGTGCGCGCGAACGCGACCCTCGGCTTCCCAGTCGCTCCCCCCGACGCGCAAGTGCCCCCCGCGAATCTCGATCCGCCGCGCGGTGGCCACGCACCCAGCATCCGTCAACGCGAGCCGCTCCGGACACCGCGACGGCCTGCCGACGCATCTGCCTCCCTCTTCGCGCTGCCCCTCTGCGCAGCAGCGCGCCTGCATCGCGACGAGTCCGCCGCAGCGAGCGGGATCGGCCGCGTCGCGCCGAGCGAGCACCGTCACGGCCGCGACGCTGACCACCGAAATACCCGCGAAAACGAGCACCCGCCGCATCGCGGCCAGTCGAGCACCTTTGTGGGCGCGCCGCTAGCTGGCAGCGAGAATCTGGCGGAGTCGTGCTAGTTCAGCATCTTGCGTTCGAACTTGATCTGCCCCTCGGGGGTTCGGTCCGCCGCAATGACGTCGCCCGGGCCAAAATCGCCGGCCAAGAGGCGCTGCGCCAACGGATCCTCGATGTAGCGCTGGATGGCGCGCTTGAGCGGCCGGGCGCCGTATTGCGGATCCCAGCCGAGCTCGCCGATGAGATCGCGTGCGGCCTGCGACACCTCGATGGAGAGCTCGCGACGCGCGAGCCGGCGCTGCAAAGCCAGCAGCTGAATTTCGACGATCTTCTCGAGCTCGCCCTTGCCGAGACGATGAAAGACCACGATTTCGTCGAGCCGGTTGATGAACTCGGGCCGGAAGGACCGCTGCACCTCGTCCATCACGGCCGCGCGCACGAGCTTGGCGCGCTTCTCGGGGTCCGACGCGGTGGGGCTGTCTTCGACGGCCGCGGCCTGCGCGGTGCCGACGTTCGACGTCAGGATGATGACCGTGTTGCGAAAGTCGACGGTGCGCCCCTGCCCATCGGTGAGACGACCATCGTCGAGCACCTGGAGCAGCACGTTCCACACGTCGGGGTGCGCCTTCTCGACTTCGTCGAACAGAATCACGCTGTAAGGGCGGCGCCGCACGGGCTCCGTCAGCTGGCCACCCTCTTCGTAACCGACGTAGCCGGGGGGCGCGCCAACCAGGCGCGAGACGGTGTGCTTCTCCATGTACTCGCTCATGTCGAGGCGCACCATGGCGCGCTCGTCGTCGAACAAGAACTCCGCGAGAGCGCGCGCGAGCTCGGTCTTGCCCACGCCGGTCGGGCCGAGAAACAAGAACGAGCCGATGGGTCGCCTCTCGTCACCGAGCCCCGCGCGCGATCGCCGCACGGCGTTCGCCACGGCGTGCACCGCTTCGTTTT
>Ga0111539_10004896_pt1 | contig 17435 bp, 11 predicted proteins | sample RhiMethybrSRZTD1_FD_79667 | JGI IMG/M metagenome (GOLD analysis project Ga0111539, IMG submission 79667) | Populus rhizosphere microbial communities from Tennessee, USA - Rhizosphere MetaG P. TD hybrid SRZTD1 (version 2) (version 2) | ecosystem: Host-associated > Plants > Roots > Rhizosphere >... | reverse complement strand
ATTGGCCGAGGTTTGGCGATCAACTTCGGCTATTTCCGTACATGGTACGGCAACCAAACCGTGACCAGAAACCGCGCGGTGACGGCAGCTGACTTCGATCCTTACTGCGTCACCGCGTCTAGCAATGTGTTACTACCTGGGGGAGGAGGGAATCAGATCTGCGGCCTCTTCGATGTGAAGCCGGCCATGTTCGGGAAATCGGACACGCTTATCGACCTGGCCTCGAAATACGGCGACGCGTCACAGGTGTATAACGGCTTTGACCTGAACCTGACGGCGCGGCTCGGCGGCGGGCGCTATGCGCAGGCGGGAATGTCGACTGGCAGCACGACCCGGGACACATGTTATGCGAAAGATCGGCCGGACCTGCTACCCGAGGGCAGGGCGGCGGTCGACCCGAGAACATCGGAATACTGCCACAGCAGCACCTCGTGGTCGGGCGGCACACAGTTCAAGGCGCTCTTCGCGATGCCGCTGCCGTGGGGGATCCTGGCCAGCGCGAATTATCAGAACAAAGGCCCCATCAGCCTGCCAGCAAGTGAGTCGTTCTCGAACGTACAGATCGCGCCGTCGCTCGGTCGCGATCTGTCAGCGTGCGGCTCGCGCCCTGGCGCGGCGTGCACAGCGCGGCAAATTGTCACTGTCGTGCTCCCGGACACCAACTATTTTGAACCGCGCTTCAATCAGCTCGACCTGCGCTTCGGTCGCTTGTTCCGGCTGAGCGGTGGCTTCACTATTCGGCCGCAGGTCGATCTCTTCAACGTGCTGAATGACAATTCGGTCCTGGGAGTCGTCTCGCGGTTGGGGCCGGCCTATAACCTCCCCATTCAGGTGCTGGACCCGCGCGTGGTCAAATTCGGTGTCGACGTGAACTTCTAGCGAGCACGTTGCCGAAAACTCGCCAACTTGCCGTACTTTTGCGTGGCTTGACTTGCGAGGAATGCAATGAATGGGCGGTTCATCGAACGGACGACCGCGTCGGTTATGCCTGCGGTCGTCCTGTCAGGTCTTCTCGTTCTGCAGACGACCACGGTCGCCCAAGAACCGGGTCGCCAGTTGATCGACGATGCTGTGGCGGCCATGGGTGGACGCGATCGCGTCATGGCTGTCAAGACGCTGATGTTCGAAGGCGGTGGCCACGACTTCCAGGTCGATCAGGAGTTCGCCTACGACGAGCTCGGCTCCCAGTTCCTCGTATATCAGCTGAGGGACTATAAACGGTCGTACGACCTGGCGAATGGACGTGGGCGGTTCGAGCAAGTACGCGAAGCGCAGTCCACCATATTCAATGGCGAACGGCCGGAACGGACCGTACAGGCGCTTGATGGCGACATCGCCTTCAACATCGGCGCCAACGGAAGCGCCACCCGCGCCTTCCAGGCGGAGGGCCGGCGTGTCGAATATCTGCGCCATCCACTCACACTGATGCGAGCGGCGCTCGCACCGAACGCGACGCTGAGCAACGTGCGGACCCAGGGCAGCGAACGGCTCGTCGACCTCAAGCTCGATGCGATTCTGCTGACCGTCGCCTTCGACGCGAACACGAAGTTGCCGTCGCGCGTCGTTCAACTGGTTTACAGCCCAACGCTCGGCGACCGGCCGAATGAAATGCGATGGAGCGACTATCGTGCGGTTAGCGGGGTGCAGTTGCCGACGCTGTTTACATGGAAAGTCGGCCGCTGGACAGCCGGTCAGGTGGGCGTCGTGCGTCAGTATATCGATGTCGACGTCGGCGATCTGGCGGCTCCCGAGGCAGTGGTGTCAGCGCCTCGTCCGACGCCCCCACCGGCACCTCAATCCGCTGTCCGGGAAATTGCCAAGGGCATCTGGGAGCACACGGGGACGACCCATAAGAGCTTCCTCGTCGAATGCAGCGATCACTTGGTGTTGGTCGACGCGCCCAATGTGGAGCGGACGCTCGCCGTCATGGCCAGGGCAAAAGAGCTCCGGCCCAACAAGCCCGTCACGACGCTGATCGTTGGGCACAACCATGGCGATCATACGGGTGGCATCAGAACGGCTGTGGCAATGGGCGTCAACGAAATCGTGACGCACCGCAGCAACCTGACGCTGCTCGACGAGACCTTCAAGAATCCGCACACGCTCAATCCTGATCTGTACAGCAAGACCCCCACCGCGAAACCGCCTAAGATCACGGCGATCGACGATCAGGGCATTCTCAAGGATGCGATGAACACGATCGCCTTGTATCACCTCCTGGACAGCAGTCATTCCAGGACACAGCTCATGATTTATTACGCCAACGCCCGGATGCTCACACTGGCGGATGTCTACATGCCAAACGATCCTCGGGTCTTCATCCCCGGCGAGCCGTTTGGCCATGCGCCTTGGCTCAGCAACGTGGCGGCGAATATCCAGCACCGAAAGCTGCAGGTCGACACATTGGCGCCGGTTCACGGAGATGTGATCCCCTTCAGCCAGTTCATGGAGGAGGCGATCTTCCTCACCGCGAAGCCGCCGAGGGCTCACTGAAGGAGCATTACCCAGGAGGGCCTCAAGAGCGCGTGAATCACCGGCACAAGCGAGCTGTGGAGTAAAGGTCGAAGGAGAAACAGAATGGCCAACGAAGTTCAGTTGCGCGTCAACGACACGATGCGCACCGTCACGGCGGCGCCAGATACACCGTTGTTGTACGTGTTGACCGACGATCTGGCGCTACAGGGACCGCGCTTCGGGTGCGGTCTGGGCCAGTGTGGCTGCTGTTCGGTGCTCCTCGATGGCGTGGAAGTCCGGTCGTGTATCACGCCGCTCTCAAGAGTAGTGGGCAAGTCGGTAACGACACTCGAAGGGTTGCCGGCGTACTACGCCGCCCGGAAGAAGCTGTCCCGTGTGCCGGATCTGCACCCGCTGCAGGAAGCGCTGGTTGCGGAGCAGGCAGTGCAGTGCGGGTATTGCTACAACGGCCAAATCATCAAAGGAGCGGAATTGTTATTCAAGACGCCGCTGCCGACCGACGAGCAGATCCGCACGGCGATGAACGGTCATATCTGCCGGTGCGGGACGTATCCGCGGATCATGGCCGCAATTCAGCGCGCGGCGAAGGCGATGACGACTACGAACACCGCCTCAACCGGGGCCCCCGCCGCGCGTCCTGTGCGCGGTGGGGCGGAAGCCGCCGAGGAGGTGAGCCGTGCGTGAACATGAGAAACACGACATCGGCGGTGTACCCATCGTCGATCGGCGCGAGTTTCTGAGAATCAGCGGCGCGGTCGTGGTCGGCATCGGCGTGAGCAACATCGCCGCCGCCCAGGCGCCCGCGGCTGCGCTGCAGCGGGGGTTGGTATCGGGTCCGCCCGATCCGGCGCTGATCGATTCGTACCTTGCGGTCCACTCGAACAACAAGGCCTCTATTTATCTTGGCTACGTCGATCTCGGGCAGGGCGGGCCGACTGCACTGTGCCAGATCGCCGCCGACGAACTCGATCTCGACTTCGATCAGGTCTCGATTGTCCGCAACGACACGTTTACGTGTACCAACGGCTTCACGGCTGCCAGCCGAACGGCGGGCATTGGCGGAATGGAGACGCGTGTCGCCGCCGCAGAAGCGCGCCGCGTGCTGCTCGGTCTGGCGTCGCAGCGGCTGAACGCGCCGGTGCAGGAGCTGACCGTCGCCAAGGGAGTCGTGTCGGTAAAGGGTACACCCCAACGGTCTGTCGCGTACGGCGAACTGCTCGGGGACAAGCCGTTCAACCGCAAGTTCGAGCCGGTCCGCTACGATGCCCGTGGCGCTGCTATCGCACGAACGAACCCCGATGTCGCGACGTTCAAACCGCCTTCTGAGTACAAGGTCGTGGGCACGCGCGTGCCTCGTCCCGACATGCTCGACAAGGTGCGCGGCACGTATCAGTTCATGCAGCATGTTCGGGTCCCAGGCATGCTGCACGGCCGTGTCGTGTGGCCGCAGGGCCAGGTCGCCGGTGCAGTGAGCCCACCGAAGGTCATCAGCATTGACGAGTCGTCCATCAAGGACATCCCCGGTGTCCGGATCGTGCGCCGACAGAACTTCGTCGGCGTCGTCGCTGAACGCGAATGGGATGCCGTGCGCGCCTCACGGCAATTGAAGGTCACCTGGGACGCGTTCCCGGCAGTGTTCCCCGGCCACGACGGCGTTCACGACAGCTTCCGCAAGGCAACCACGAGAGACATCGACGTCTTCAACAGCGGCGACGCAGCCGCCACTTTCAGTCAACCAGGTCTCCGCGTCGCGTCGGCCACTTATCAAGGGCCGTACGAGGCGCACGGGACGATGGCGCCCAACTGCGCGCTGGCCGACATCAAGGCAGACAGCGCGACTGTGATGTCCTCGTCGCAGTCGCTCTTTCAAATCCGCGATACCGTCGCGCAGCTCACGAGCCTGCCTCCCGACAAGGTACGCGTGCAGTACTACCCTGGGTCGAACACATACGGCTTGAGCTGCTACACGGACGTCGCGGAGGCCGCCGCGATCATGTCGCATGAAATAGGCAAACCGGTTCGCGTGCAATTGAGCCGTCAGGACGAATTCGGGTGGGACAACTACGGCCCGGCGCATCTCGCCGAAATGCGAGGCGCAGTCGATGCGAACGGAAAGCTGGTCGCATTCGAGTACCAGGCGTGGGGTTACGACGGCAATGGCGTCGGCACGGCATCGCGACTTCTGGCGCTTGGTTTGTCCCAGGGCGGCGGCCGTGGCGGCGCGGGCGGTACCGGTCAGCGTGGCGGCGGAGCTGGCAACGTCGCACAGGGCGGAGGCCTCGTCGGTGGCCTCTATCAGATCCGGATCTCGCAGAATGACATGTATGACGTTCCCAATAGGCGTTTGATCGAGCACCGTGTTGATGGCCGCGGGTACTTGAAATTGGGTCCGCTGCGCGCACCGCTCGACCCGCCGTACTTCTTCGCCCAGGAAGGGATGATCGACGAGCTGGCGTTTCTCGCGAAGCTGGATCCGTGGGAGTTCCGCAAGCGCAATATGTCCGATCCGCGGTGGCTCGGCGTGCTCGAAGCGGCGGCAAACGCTGCGAAGTGGACACCACGCCTCGCGGCGTCGAAGCTGTCATCGGCTCGCATTGTTACTGGTCGTGGGATTGCCATAGGCACGCACCACCTGCAGCCGAACCAGGGCGACCGCATCACGTACGCGGCGGCCGTCGTCGAGGTGGAGGTCAACAAGGGCAACGGCCTCGTCATCGCCAAACATGTGTATGGCGCAATGGACTGCGGGCTGGCGATCAATCCGGGCATCGTCGAGAGCCAGATCGTCGGCATGTCCGTACACGGGACGAGCCTGGCTCTCAAAGAGGAACTGCAATTCAACCAGACGAATGTGACGAGCCTGGACTGGAATTCGTATCAGACATTGCGTTTCGGCGAGCATCCGGCCGTTACGCCGATCGTCGTGCAGCGTCTCAACGAGAAGTCGACCGGCGCGGGTGAAGAAGTGCTTCCCGCCGTGGTCGCGGCGATTGGCAACGCGTTCTTCGATGCCACCGGCGTGAGACTGCGTCAGTTCCCGCTGACGCCGCGACGCGTCCTGGCCGCACTCAAGTCCGCGTCCGCTGACCGCTCCGCGTAAGGAGGGGGCGTTTACAGCCAGACGAGGTGTTGTTCCTCCATTCATGCGCAGGAGGAGCAGTGTGCGCATTACGCTCTGACGAAGGTGCTCGGTCCACAGCCTCCACTACTCTCGGCCGCCCCGGCGACGGGCGCGCAGCCGGCCAGCGGTGGGCGAGGCGGGCCGGCAGCCAACAAGTGATCGTGTTTGGAGTTGCTTTCTGTTCGCCGTGAGCTCGCGGGAGCATTCACCGCGAGGAGGTGCAGTATGCGTGGTGGGAATTCAACGAGGTCGGCGGTGGCTTACTTGGTCGTTCTGGGAATGACTTCGGTTGCTTCGGCACAGACGCCCGGCGGCGCACAGCGCGGTGGGCGGGAGGGCGGTGCGCAGGAAGGTCCGCGTGTTGTCACGGCCGAACTCGTGGTTGACATGCAGTTGAAGATGCCCCCGAGCCAGACGGGGCAGACGAAAGTAGTCCAGGACAACATCGTCGACCCCAACTTGGAACTGAAACAATACGGCCTGCATGAGAACTGCAATCTCACATCAGGCACGCCCGGTAGTGCGACCACTCCATATTCCCTGTGGTCGGGCGAGTGCGAACAGCCGTTTGCAACGATGTTCCGGCCCAGAACGGCTTCCCTCGATCTCACAGGCATGTCGAAAATCCGCTGGACGGTGAAGACGTCTGGCTTCCACACGGTGCGGCCGATCGTGAAGCTGCTGGACGGCACGATGTACGCTGGCGAGTACTCCTCAGAATCCGTGCCGATGCTTCTAACGAGCGAGTTCGTGCCAGCAGCAATCCGCTGGATCAAGCTCGATCCAAAGCGCCTCGTCACGATCAGGACGGCGGGTGGGCAATTCAATTACATCTGGGCGAACCCCGATTTGAGCCAGGTCGACGAGGTGGGTTTTGTCGATTTGATGCCTGGGAGCGGCCACGGGACGGGCGGCTACATCCACGTGAGCGAGTTCAAAGTGTTTGGCAAAGCGGTTTCGCGCTCAGGTGTTACGGCCAACCGATGAGCGCGGCTCTGTGGAATTGCGTCGCGACTCATTGACACACGAGCGACAACTGACGCTCAGACGTCCATTGCGTCATCCTACGCAGAAGGCATCGGCCAATCAATCAAATGCACCTCATGGGCCCGCCCGTACGGGCCCTGAGCGAACCAAAGGAGCCAGGCCAATGCGACGAGTTGTTGTCCTGTTCGTAGTTTTTGCTGTCTTCGGCATCGCCGGACAGACTACCGCGCAAACCACGTCGATCGCTCCGGCGGACCTCGCGGCGACCTGGCAGCTCGTCTCCCTTGAGCGCGGCGTGTCGAGCGGGAAGCCGGAGCGCAATCAGCAGCCGCGTGGTCTACTCATCCTTGACTCGGCTGACAACGTATTCGAGTGGGTGGGAACGAATCCACGCCAGGAGCCCGACGCACCAGCAGTCGATCCCGTGAAGGCGCTTGCCGACTACAGCGGCTTCTGGGGTCGCTACCGCGTAGATACTGCCCAAAGGCGCGTGGTTTTCAATGCGCGCGGCGCGGTCAGCCCGAACGTGAGCGCGCACGAATTCTCTCGAACAATCGAGCGCGACGGCGATCGGCTGACGCTGACTTCTATCGATGAGCCGCACTCGCGCGGCGGTACTCGTTGGGTCTACGAACGTATCCCGCCCATCGAGGCCCCGAGTCCACTGTTCCGGAAGGCGGCCGGTTTCTGGGAATACGTCGTCGAGAAGCGGACGACGACTACGGGCGAGGTCCTGTCCGAACAGAAGCGCGGCGGACCGAGCACGATCGTCTACACTCCCGCCGGTTACGTGGGCGTACATTTTCTGCCGATCAATAAGACTCCGAGGCCGTTTGCCGGAGATGTACCAACGCCAGAGGAAGCGCGGGCTGCAGTGCAAGGCTACATTGGTTATTACGGCTCGCTCACGGTGTATCCGGGGCAGGTCTTCCACAACCTTATGTCGGCTATGAGCAACGTACCGGGGACGATCCTGCGCCGCTTCGCCACGCTCTCGAAGGATGGAAACGAACTTCAGGTTGCGTTTGCACCCGTACGCGATCAGCAGGGTCGGATGGTGGTTACGTCGGTGACGCTTCGCCGCATCAGTGGTGAAGCGGAAATGCTCGGCAACAACAAGAAGTAGATACACACAACCGGAGGTCTTCGATGAGATCGGAACGAGCGCGCCGAACCCGCAGCATGATGCGTGGTGTGGTTGCCGCAATCGCTTGCTCTGTGTTGCTGCCTGCTGCAGCGCAGACGCCGGAGCAGCAGGTCGTCAGCGACGCTGCCACTGCTCTCGGCGGACGCGATCGCGTCATGGCGGTGAAGACGATGCTGCTCGAGGGCGCTGGCAACTTCGTCGGCATCACGTCGCTGCGGTACGACGACGACATCGGCTTTAAGTCGGCGATCGAGCAGCTCCGCGACGTGAAGCGCGCCTACGATCTGTCAAAGACTCGTGCCAGGTTCGAGCTGACCCGCATGGTCGAGTATGTGTTCTACATCGGCGATGCGCCAACGCGCACGATTCAGGGGCTCGACGGGACAGTCGCATTCAACATCAACCCGGCCAATCAGAACGCCACCCCTGCGCCGGGGAATCAGGGAACCGGCCGCCGGCTCGAGTATTTGCGCCACCCATTGACGCTGGTTCGCTCAGCGCTCGGTCCCGACGCGAAGCTATCAAATAGCCGAACCGAGGGCGGGGAGCGAATGGTCGACATCGCAATCGGAAATCTGCCACCCCTGACGCTGGCGATCAGCGCGACCACGAAGCTGCCGACCCGGATTTTCGAAATGGTCGACAACAACCTTTTCGGAGATACGCTGCAGGCGATCGAATTCACCGACTACAAAGCGGTGAACGACATCCAACTGCCGACGCTCTTCACGAACTGGCAGGACAAGCGGGAGATCGGTCAAATACGCATCAATCGCACGACGCTCGACGGGGATGTGGGCAATCTCACGGCGCCCGCGTCAGTCACCGCAGCGCAGCCCGGCGCTAATGGCGGAGCCGGACGTGGCGGCGGGCGCGGCGGGCTCATTCCTCCCGGGAATCCAGCGCAGGAGCTCGCGAAGGGATTGTGGCGCGTCACCGGCACGACACATCACAGCCTGATCGTTGAGTTCAACGATCATTTGATGGCCGTCGAGGCGAACAACCCTGAGCGTGTGGCGGCTGTCTGGGGCAGAGCGAAGGAGCTGCGGCCGAACAAGCCGATCACTCAACTCGTCGTGACGCATCATCACTTCGACCACACCGGCGGGGTGCGCGATGCCGTCGCCCGCGGTGTGACCGAAATCATCACGCATCAGTACAACGTGAACTACATTAACGAGCTCCTGAAGCGGCCCCACAAGATCAATCCGGACATGCTCGCGAAGATGGGCACCTTCAAGATGCCCAAGATCACGGCGATCGGCGACTCGGGCATCGTTAAGGACAGCTCGATGACGGTGAACCTGTATCACCTGCTCGACAACACACATGCCGACACGAATCTATTGATCTACTTCCCGGCGTCGAAAATTCTTACGCAGGTGGACGTCTACATGCCGAACGACGCACGCCACATTATCGAGGGTGAGCCGCTCGGTCACGCGCCGTGGAATCGGAACGTGATGGAAAACATCAAGTATCGAAAGATCCAGGTGGACACGCATGCGCCTCTCCACGGCGACATCGCGTCATGGAGCAAGTTCGTTGAGGACACGATTGCGATGACGCAGTTCCTCCCGGGCGAGGCGCCCGAAGGTGGCGGTGGCCGTGGCACTGGCCCTGGCCAGTAGAAGCCGAGCGATCGCAGTATCAACGGCGAGCTGGCGGGCGGGATGGTGATGTCGCTGATCACGCTGCGCGACCGCGGCGTCGTCGTCGCCGTGATGTCGAATCGCGCACGCAAACACGTCTGCGCTCGCTCTGAAGATCGAAGACGCGTTCGCGAAACAGGCGCGATAAGGCTCGCGATTCTGCTGGCGCGCTCGCCGTGATCCAGGCGCCGGTGCCGATGTGACAACGCGCGGATTAGCCAGGGTCGAAAATCTCTCGCGATCACGCCTGGCTGCTCGATGGAGCCGGCGGAAGTTCGGCGCGATAGCCGAGACTTCGCAGTTCGCGGATCATCTTGCGCGCTCGAACGTTCTTAGCCTCTTGGCTGACGGCGGGCCCGCGCGACTCGCCTGACCCTACTGTCGTGCTCCGAGGTTCAAAGCTCTTGAGAGCTCTGCACTGCAAACGTGTCGCACTGGCGGGCATCGCCGCTGTCGAAACCGCGGCGGAACCATCGCATGCGCTGTTCGCTCGAACCGTGCGTGAACTTCCTCTCGTCGGAATGGCCGAGGGTGTCGTCGCCGATCGCGTGCGCGGCGGTGAGAGCTTCGCCCAGATCGTCGTCCGTGATCTGGAGCGACGCACTCGCCGTGTAACCCCAGACACCTGCAAGGCAATCCGCCTGCAGCTCGACGCGCACCGAGTTCTGGTTCGACGTCTCGCCCCTCGTTTTCAGCCTGGTGGAGCCGATCAGGTTTTGAACGTGGTGACCGACCTCGTGGGCGATCACATACGCCTGAGCGAAGTCGCCGGGCGCGCGCAGGCGCCGTTCCATGACGCTGTAGAAGCTCGGATCGATGTAGAGCTTTTGATCTCCCGGGCAATAGAATGGGCCGACGTCGGACGTCGCGTCGCCGCACCCGCCGGTGGATACGCTATTGGCAAACACGACGAGCGTGGGATGTTGGTAGGCGCCCGGTGCACTGCCATAGTTCGGCAGCGCCCCGCGTTCGAATTTCTGCGTCCAGACGTCCTCGGTCGACGCGAGCACCACACGTGAGAAATCGCACGCCGCGCCGTTCGCCTGCGACGCGTCGCAGACGCTGCCGGCACCTGGCGTCGAAACTGCTCCCTCGCCGCCGCCCGTCAGAGCTCCCAGGAGTTCCTGCTTGAGCCCCGCAGGCAGCACAAAGAACCCTATCGCGAGTGCGGCGCCTGCGAACAGGGTGCCCTTGAATCCGAGAAGGCTGACGAGAGAGAGCAGCGCCTGAATCGGCACACCACCGCCACCGCCGCGACCGGTGCCGCGATCTTCGAAGTTGCTGGATCTGCGTTGATCTTCGATTCGCATGGCTGCCTCGTTGTGACGGCTATGGCATGGTCGACCCTGGCGTTCTACGCATCGACACGCCCACGTTTAATCGAACACGGTTCGCCCCCGAAACGGGTCGAGCTCGCCGTCGACGAGCGCCATTGGGTGCGTCTCGTGGATGTACCCGGTAAGTATGTCGTACACGTTACTCAACGCACTCGCGAAGGCATAAAAAATTCCCGAGTGTTTGGCCTTCGGATTAGAACGTGCGCCCGGCGCTGATGGCTCTTGCCTACTTGGCGACGAGCTTGCGCAGTTGCTGATCTGTCAGTTCAACGTGGTAGAAGTCACTGAAGAAAAGAACGGATGTCTGGATCGAACTTTACGCTGACCTCGTCAAACAACTTTCCGCCTCATCCAGCCTCGGGGTCTCGGGTGAAACGCGGCGCCGGGAGGATGGGCGCGAGTCGCTTACTTCCGAGGACACATATGGCGGCCTGCGCCGCGCCGGATTGCGTGAGGAGGACCAATGAAGATTGGTGTCGGCATTCTCGGCGTGGCGCTCGTCGCCACACTCGGCGATTACACTTGGTACACGCTCAGCGTCCGCCACAGCGTCGCGACGGGCATCATTCACGGCGCGGTGCTCTTGACCGCTGTCGGAGCCGTTCTTGGGCTCGATGCAGGCCGAGTGCTGAAGGGGTTGCCGATCGGCACGCTGTCGGGCATCGGCGGCGCGCTCATTTACTACCTGCTCATCGCGCTCGTTGATCAGCGCACGTATGGATCTGCGATTCCGGCCTCTTGGGTCGCGATGTGGCTGCTCGTCGCGCTGCTTGATGGCCGTTGGCTACGTGGACCTCAGCGGCGGCCGTGGGGGGAGATTGCGGTCCGCGGCGTGCTTGCCGCGGTACTGAGCGGAATCGCTTTTTTCCTGGTGTTGAACACACTCTGGGGCCCGCCGCCCGCGACCGGTAAGAACTACTTCGAGCAGTTCACCGCGTGGGTGGTTGCCTGGGCGCCGGGTCTGCTGGCTCTAACGTTGAGTGGAAACCGTCGCTCGGATGGTCGCGTCTGATCGTCGCGGTTACCCGTGCGCGGCGCAACGGCGCGACGCGTTCCTTCGTCTAAAACGCGTATGAGCGCCCTAATCCGTGACGTGACGTACGCAATTCGCGCGCTCCGCTCGGCGCGAGTCTTCGCGGCGACGGCTGTGCTGACACTCGCGCTAGGGATTGGCGGGACGACGGCGATCTTTACGCTCATGCACGCCGTGATGCTGAAGTCACTCCCGGTGACGGACCCGTCACGCCTGTATCGAATCGGCGACGGGGACAACTGCTGCGTCCAGGGAAGCCCCCAGGACCGTTGGGGGTTCTACTCGTTTCCCCTGTTTGAGCGGATCAAGGCCGAGACCCCGCAATTCGAGGAGGTGACGGCCTTCCAGACATTCGTCGGCCGCATGAGTGTTCGTCGTCAGGGTGTGCAAGAAACGCCGCGGCCACTCCGGACGATGTATGCCACCGGCAACTACTTCACGACGCTGGGCGTGGGCGCATTCGCAGGGCGTGTCTTCACCGCCGACGACGACCGCGCCGCGGCGACGCCGGTAGCAGTAATGGCGTACAACGCCTGGCAGGGTCTGTACGGCGGGGATCCCTCGGTGGTCGGTTCCACGCTGATGATCGAAGGACAGGCGTTCACCGTGTCCGGAATCGCGCCTCCCGGATTTTTCGGCGAGACGCTGCGCGCCGACCCACCAGATCTCTGGCTTCCACTGCAACACGAACCGCTCATTTCCGGAGCCGACACGTCACTATTGCGCGAGCCCACGTCGGCATGGCTGCGTGTGATCGGTCGACTGCGTGAGGATGCCACGATCGACGGCATGGATGGGCGACTCACGCTGTTCCTCAGGCAGTGGATGCGGGAGGAAGCCGGTTATCCGGCGAACTGGATGCCCGAGATCGAGCGCGAGATGCCAAAGCAGGTGATTACCGTCGTGGCAGCGGGCGGGGGCGTCGGCGTGATGAAAGAACAGTACGGGCGCAGCTTGCGGATCCTGCTCGTCGTGTGTGCGATGGTCTTGCTCATCGCCTGCGCGAACGTCGCCAACCTGCTGCTGGCGCGTGCCGTGGCACGGCGCGGCCAGATCGCCGTGCGTCTGGCTCTTGGCGCGTCGCGCTCGCAGATCGTCGCAGAAGCACTGATCGAAAGCCTCCTGCTCGCCATTGGCGGCGCTGTGGTCGGGCTCATCGTTGCGATCGGAGCTGCTCGATTGTTGCTTTCTCTCGCCTTCGCCAGCGCGACGATGCTCCCGATCGACGTCACGCCTTCACCAGTGGTGCTGGCCTTTGCCGTTGGCCTGGCGCTCGTCACCGGCGTGCTGTTTGGTGCGGCGCCGGCATGGTTTGTAACGCGTACCGATCCGATCGAAGCGATTCGCGCCACCGGACGATCGACGAGCGACGGCGCGTCCGTGACTCGCACGACGCTGCTGGTAGTCCAAGCCACACTTTCCGTCGTACTCGTCGCCGGATCGACAATGCTTGGCCGCAGCCTGGGCAACCTCGAAGGGCAGGACTTCGGCTTCGAGCGCAGCGGTCGAATGCTGGTTGCGATCGGCCGTCCGTCGGCGACCGTTGTCGGCGATCGTCTCACCGCGCTGTACCGCGATGTGGAAGCGCGGCTTTCGAGCATTCCGGGCGTACGAGGAGTCGGTTTGGCTCTCTACAACCCGCTCACCAGTAATTGGGGTGAAGGCGTGCTCGTCGCCGGCAAGCCACCGGCGCCGCCCGGAGCGGACACCGGCTCATCGTGGGACCGCGTCAGCACACGCTACCTTCAGGAACTCGGCGTCAAACTGGCTCGCGGCCGCTACTTCACGGATGGCGACAACGAACTGTCGGAGAACGTCGCCGTGGTGAACGAGGCGTTCGTGCGGCGCTTCTTCTCGCCTGGGGAGGATCCGATCGATCGGCGCTTCGGGTTGAACCTGCCCGAGAACGTCAACACGTTCCGCATCGTGGGGATTGTCCGTGACGCCAGGTTCGCGGGTTTTCAACTGGACCGACCACCGCGTCCGATGTTCTTCGTGCCGCTGGCGCAGACGGTCAAGTACCCGGGCCCGATGACGGTGATGCAGCGCGTGGAGACGGCCTCGCACTACGTCGGCGGTATTCTGCTGGTCACGAACACTCCGCAGGGAACGCTCGAGCCACTCGTGGCGCGTACGCTCGCAGCGGCGGATCCCAACCTGACGGTGATCAACATTCGCACGCTCGAAGATCAGGTCGCACGAACCTTCGACCAGCAGCGCGCCGTTGCCAGCCTTGCCGGTCTCTTCGGTGTGATTGCGCTGGTCCTCGCCGCGATTGGCCTCTACGGCGTGACGGCGTATAGCGTCGCGCGCCGTCAGACCGAGATCGGTGTGCGGATGGCGCTCGGCGCCGATCGCCGGAACGTGATTGGGATGGTGCTGGGCGGGGCCTTCAAGCGGGTTGCGATAGGACTGGGGCTCGGCGTGCCCCTCGCTGTGGGAGCCGGATACCTGCTCTCCGCGCAGCTCTTCGGGGTGTCGTTCTGGGATCCAGTCGCATTGAGTGTGGCTGCCGCCGCGCTCGCGTTCTCCGCATTCGTCGCATCAGTGGTGCCGGCCTCGAGAGCGGCAGCACTGGCGCCGATGATCGCGTTGCGAACAGAGTGACTTGGGCGAGGTTCGCGGCGAACACGCGTCTTCAATCCATGCTATCGGCTTCGTCACTGGCCGTGTGATGATGGAAGCACTGTCCCCCGGATGCACACCGTCATTGTTGCTCTTGCGGTCGCCTTTCTCGTGGCGAATGGCTCAGCCGCAACCGAGGCCCCGCAGATCGCCGCGCGCGTCGAGTGTCACGAGGTTCAGGAGTGCCGGCGCCTTGCGTTGGAGGCGAAGGAGCGCGGCGCATACGAGACGTTCCATGATTTTGCCTGGCGAACGATTCAGACCGGCCGTAAGAACGACCCCGATCTGATGTATCTGCTCGCGCGGGCACAGAGTCTGAGCAATCGACCGACAGATGCCCTCGTGACGCTGAGGCGTCTGGCGGAAATGGGCATGGTCTACGATGCGACCACGAACGAGGATCTGTGGGCCGTCCGCACGCTTCCAGGCTGGTCGGAGGTCGCCGCTCTCATCGATCGCGTGGCCGCCTCCGACGTGCCTCCGCCTTCGCCGCGCGCTCCGGCGGCAACCCCTCCCAGACCCACGGCCCTAAATGTCGAGCCGAAGATCCAAGAACTGGCGGTCGTCGACGCCATTCGTTTCTCGGCGCCGGGATACGTCCCGGGCGGCCTTGCCTACGATTCGGTCTCACGCCGATTTCTCGTCGGCGATCTGTCCGCGCGGAAGTTACTCGTCGTCGGCGAAGGCTCTAGTCATGTCGAAGACATGGTGCGCGCCGATTCCGCGAGATTTCAAGACGTCACTGCGATCGAGATCGATCGACGGCGCGGTGACCTATGGGTGGTGAGTACTGGACCGACCGACGGCACCGGGGCGCTGCACAAGCTGCAGCTTATTTCCGGCCGTATGCTGGGCGTCTTCGAGGCGGCCAACGAGCTCCAGCCGGTGCGGTTTGCCGATGTGACTGTCACCCCTTCAGGTACCGTGCTCGTGCTCGACGATGTCGGTCGGCGAGTGCTCGGCGTCCGGTCCAAGGCCAAGGCTCTCGCAGCGATGCTACGCCTCGAGGTCGAGGCGCCGACGAGCCTCGCCGCGTCGGGTGATGGCGAGGTCGCTTATGTCGCCCACCGTGATGGGCTCGTGCGGCTCGATCTCGCGACCAGGACAGCGTCGGCCATTGCTGGACCTGATGGTGTCGACCTCGGACACTTCGAGCGGATCAGATGGCACCGAAAGACACTCGTGGGCGCCCAGGTCACGCCGAACGGAGCGCGTCGCTTCGTTCGCCTTCGATTGAACCCGACGGGGAGGCGCGTGACCGAGGCAACAGTGATCGACGCCTCGCTCCCGGCCGGTTCGGGCCCGACCTTCGCGACTGTTACGGGCGACGATCTGTACTATCTCGTGACGAGAAGCGCCGAATCCGGGAGCCGCCCGGACCACGCGCGCGGTCGTGAGATCGTGGATGTCTTGGTACAGCGCATCCGGCTGCGCTGACGGCGTCTCCCCAGGACTACATACCAACTCTTTCGCAGGGCTCTCCGTCAAAGGGCCATGACGACGTTCCTCTACGATCTTCGCCATGCGGTCCGGACGCTGCGCCACTATCCAGGCTTCTGCGCCGTTGTTGTGCTGACACTCGGTCTCGGGATCGGCATCAACACCGCCACCTTCAGTGTCGTCAACGCGGTGCTCTTTCAGCCGCTCGGTTTCCCGAAGCCAGAGCGTCTCGTCGCGCTGCACGTGAACATGCCGTGGGCCGGGCTCGAGCGCGCGCCCTTCTCGGCACCAGACTTCGTCGATCTCGCCCGAGATCAGCAGTCATTTACCGGCGCCGCGGCGTACGTGAATACACTCTTTGAGCTGTCCGGCGGCAGCGCGCCCACTCGGATCGATGCCGCGAAAGTCTCAGCGAACCTGTTTTCAGTCCTGGATGTGACGCCTGCGTTGGGACGAGGCTTCACACCGGACGAAGACAGGCCAGGCGTTGACGTCGCGGTGTTGAGCTGGGGCCTGTGGCAAGCCCAGTATCAGGGAGACCCTGCCATCCTCGGCAAAACGGTGATGCTCGATCGTCGGCCGTACACCGTCATCGGTGTGATGCCAGCCACGTTTGAGTTCCCACGCCACGGGCCCGCAATCGGCAACAGGCCGGCGAGTGTCTGGGTGCCGATGGCGTTCACGCCTGGTCAATTGCAGGAACGTGGCAACGGCGTCAATCACAGCGTCGTCGCGCGGCTGAAGGAGGGGACATCCATCGACCAGGCACGAGCAGAGGTCAGCGTCGTCGCACGCCGGATCGGTGACCAGTATCCTCCGGCTGCCCGCAAGGGACCGCCGATGGGGATGACGGTCACGCCGCTGCAGGAGGAGATCACCGGCCGCATGGAGCGGCCGCTGCTGCTGTTGTTTGCAGCCGTCGGCCTCGTCCTGGTGGTGACGTGTGCCAACGTCGCGAACCTTGTGCTCAGCAGATCCGCGGCGCGCTCGCGGGAGATCGCCCTCCGGACCGCGCTCGGCTCGAGTCGGGCCCGTCTGTTGCAGCTGTTACTGGCCGAGGCCGCTATCCTCTCGGCCACGGGCGCGGTGCTCGGCTTTGCCTTGGCGCGTCTGGTCGTCTCGGCCGTGCCAGTCGTGGTCACCGAGATGCTCCCGATCGCTCGTGAGGTCTCGCTCGACGTTCGAGTCCTGTTATTCACGACAGGCGTGGCGATCGCCACATCGATCCTGTTCGCGATCATCCCGCTCCTTGCGCTCGAGCGCCGAACTCCGGGAGCTGCGCTTCAGGAGGAAGCGACGCGCGCTACACCTGGGACTCGACGGCATCGTCTACAGGCCGGTCTCGTTGTGTCCACCGTCGTCCTGTCGTTTGTCCTGCTGGTGGGTGCCGGTCTGTTCATCAGAAGCTTCTCGGCGCTCATGGCGCGGGATGCCGGATTCAACGCCGATTCCGTCCTGACGGCGTCGGTGGTGCTTCCGCGCGCCGGCTACGCCGACGCGGCAAGCGTTCGCAATTTCCACACAACGCTCTTGGCACGGGCCGCTTTGCTGACTGGTGTTCGATCCGCGGCGCTCATGACCGATCTCCCGCTCGAACGGTACGAGCAACGTGGTGTGT